>Ga0209824_10000090_pt1 | contig 62294 bp, 59 predicted proteins | sample VDWuncwatermetaG_FD_184124 | JGI IMG/M metagenome (GOLD analysis project Ga0209824, IMG submission 184124) | Wastewater microbial communities from Netherlands to study Microbial Dark Matter (Phase II) - VDW unchlorinated drinking water (SPAdes)... ... | reverse complement strand
CTTCACGACCGCCGCGGCGCCCGGCTTCGGGGGCTGGGAGGCGGCCGTCTCCGAGCTTCGGCGCGCGGCGGCGGAGAGCGTAGAGGACCGAGGCGGCCTCTACGAGGTGCGCGTCGCGACGCGGACGGGCGTCGCCGCGCGCGTCACGAAGTATCAGTATCCCGACGGGGTGCTCGTGGGCAGCGAGACCGCGGTGCTCGTGACCGAGACCTTGCTCATCCCCGACGGCGCGGGCCTATTCACCGCGCGGCTGCGCGCGCCGCGCGGGGAGTTCGAGGCCGCGCTGCCCGGCTACCGGGAATTCCTCCTTCAGCTCGTGCTGGGCCCGCCGAAGGCCAAGCCCGCGCCGAAGCAGGAGGCCGTGCTGCCGTTCTCGGGGGGGCCATGAGCGACGAGCGCCGGGACGGAGTGCGCTTCATCACGGACCTGAGCGTCGTGCTCCGCCTGGAGAAAGGCGGGGCGACGATCGACGACCGGGCGACCGCCCACGACGTCTCCGTCAAGGGCTTCAAGGTCGAAACGCAGTCGGAGCTCGAGGTGAACTCCGTGCTGCTCTTTTCTCTCGAGCTGCCCCAGGGTCGACGGGCCGACGGCCGGGGCCGCGTCGTCTGGAGCAACCGGGAGACGTTCGCGACCTGGGCCGGAATCGAAATCCTCTCGATGTCCTGGGGCGACAAACGGCGCCTGAATCAGCTGCTCAACCCCGACTCCGTCGACTGGGAGCGCCTGACCTCGCTTTGCCTCAAGCTCGTGATGGTCCTGACCGTCATCACCGCGGCTCACCGGGTGATCTACAGCCCGGCCCTGCGCGGCCTGCTAGCCACGCTCGCGCCGAAGATCATCGCCCTCTTCGTGATGGGCTGGGCGCTCGTCGGGCTCCTTAAGCGCGATCGGCGTTGACGGCGACGTCGATATGGGCGAGGCGGCGGCGTGATGTCCGCCGGGGACGCGCGGCATTGAGCCGCGTTCGGGGTCTGTCCGCGACGTATGAAGCCCCCTGGTCGCGGCAGACCCACGCCCCGCCGGACATCACGCCGCCGCCTCCCTGTATCTGCATCACGCGATAGCGCCAGCGGAAACGTTGTGGCGAGACGGCCGCGGATTGATGTTCGACGGGGCGTGGGTCGCGCGACCGAGATGCTTAGAGGTCGCGCAAGATCCGAGCGAGGCTCAATGCCGAGCGTCCCCGGCGAATATCAATCCGCGGCCGTCCCCCGCATCGACGTTTCTGGAAGGTGGGCTAAAAGCCGTCGCGGCAGCGGGGGTCCATGGCGTCGCGCAGGAACATGCGCGCCCCGCTCTTGCGCAGAATGAACCCCCAGCGCTCGTGGCCCCACAGCGGCTCGCCGCGCGTGTAGGCGAGGAGAAAGGGGCTGCCGTTGCCGCCGGGATCGTAGGCGATGAAGCGCAGCTGGGCGGTCTCGCTCATGAGGTCGTGCGGCATCTCGACGCAGCGCCCGAGGAGCCGGTCGCCGTCGGCCAGGCGCAGGCAGCGGCGGTGGGACGAGGAGATCTGAGCGTCGGTGATCAGCGCGGTCGGCGACGCGAGCCCGGCGACGGGCGGATGCGCGGCGAAATCGATCTTCATCGCGATCTTCTCCGGCTTCGGATCGGCGAGGAACGCGGCGGAGCCCTCGTCGTCCTCGCGGAAGCGGTACGCCCCGGCCTTCCCCTCCTCGAGCGCGGCCGCGGTCAGCGTCGAGCCGAGCAGGGCGTATAGGGGCTCGTCGACCTTGTTGTCGAGCGCGTCATAGCGCGCGTTCGAGCCCTTGAGCTGGAAGCTGTCGGGCACCTTGATCGCCATGACGGGCTCGCCGACGGTCGCGCGCGGTCCTTTGAGCAGGGCCGCGCGCAGCTTCAGCGGCTTCTTGTTCCGGCAGAGGCCGCCGTAGGTGGCGGAGGTGCGTCCGACGACGAACAGATCGGCGCCCAGGCTTCCGACGATGAGGAACTTCGACCCGGGAAGAAGCTCCTTCGCGCCCGGCCCCTTGCGCGGCTTGTCGAAGATGACCCACTGGTTGCCCGATTTGTAGACGGGGAACAGTCCGCGCGCGCCGTAGCCGTCCTGCGCGGACGCGCGCGGAGCGAGGGCGACGACGGCGAGCAGGACGAGCAAAAGGCGCGGCATCAAGACCAGGGTATCAAATACCGCGCGGCAGGCGAAGTCCGGCGGGCGCGCGGGGCCGGCGGGCGGGCATCTCGTGCTCGTACCACTCGCCGAGCTCGGCGCCGGTCTCCGCGTCGTATAGGCGCGCCCCGTCGCCCGGGGTGATCACCGCGACCTTCGTGAAATCGGCGCTGTACACGATTTCGACGCCGTCGGTCAGGCGCAGGAGGCCTTCCGCGGCCCAGTCGGAGAAGAGGCGCCAGCTCCAAAGCTCGCCGTCATGCAGGGCGAACCAGACGCCCTTCTGCTTGCTCCACCAGAGCTGCTGATGTCGGAGCAGCGGCGGCTGCTTCGCTTCGCCTTGGGCCCACCAGCGCGCGTCCTGCTTCCAGAGCCATAGCCAGCGGCCGTCCGCGGCGACGCCGCGCGCCGCGCCATCGTGCCAGACGGGCCCCGCGTCCCAGTGCGCCTCCCGCCGCCGGCAGGAAGGCGCCGCCTTCAGCGGATCGTGCGCCTCGATGCGGAACAGCTCGTAGGGCTTATCCGGAGACGGCGAGCCGTCGGGCAGCCGCGGCGGCTTGCGTCCGCTTAAGCGCGACAGATCGGGCGGGGCGACGGCGGACGAGGGCGGGCGCAGCGCGCCCCGGCCGAGCAGCTTGGAGAGGAGGAGCGGGCGGACGCGCTTGCGCGCCGCTCCGCTCCTCTCGGCGCGCGCCTCGCGGCGAGGCGGCCGGAACAGCGGAAATCTCCGCGTCCGACGCCTCGGCCAGGCGGAGGAGGTCGCCGTTGACTCCGTAGGTCCGGCCCGGACCGCGCGCGCCTCTCCCCCGTCATCCTCGAGCCACTCGTCCGGTGAGGCGAGGCCCGCGGCGAGGGGCGCGCGGCGCGCGCGCGGCCGGGCGGCGTACGTGCCGCGCGTCTCCCTCGAGAGTCGCGGCGCGGACGCGCCATCCCCCTTTGACGCGCGCGCGGAGCCGGAAGCGCCGACGGCCAGGAGCGGGTCCGTCTCGGCGGAGGATGGGGACTCCCTCAGCTCGCGCACGAGCCGCGCCGCGGTGCCGGAGGCGCGCAACGCCGATTGCCCGGGATGCGTCATTCTCAACGGCTGGTCCGCGGGCGCGTCCCGCAGTTCGGCCTCCTCCGACACGGAGCCTGGCGGGTCCACGGGGGCGGCCGCGTCCGCAAACGCGTCCGGTGAGCCGGGGGCGGAAGCCGCGGCCGCTCCGGGCGCGCGCGGGAGCGCGGCGATGGTCGCGTCCGGCGTCGCGCGGCGCGTCCCGGGGCGAAGCTCCGGAACGAGCCTCGGACGGTACAGCGCCAGGCTTAGGCCGATCAGCGCGGCGGCGACGGCGGCCGGTCCGACGCGGCGGCGGGCTCCCATTCGGCGAGGATGGCCCCGCCGGGGCGCTGCCGTCAGGGTCCCGGGGCCCGGTGGGATATGGGACTTTAGACCTAGGTCGTCTGTCATGCTTATCATACGATTGACACGCGAAAAAGTTTCATCCGCTAGACTTGCCTTTGTAACACTCCCCTCCTATACTGGGGGAAGTCATGGATCCGCTACACGCCTGGAAGGACGACTTCGGCCGGGAGGTCGAGGAGGTGCTTGCGTCGCGCGCGCGCTCCAAGGAGCGAGGCGAAGCCGCGCCCGGAGACATTTTCGGCGGGCGCCTGACGGATCTGGTCATCCCCCCCGCCGGCGTCTACGCCGAGCTGAGGGAGGCTCAAGGAAAGCTCGCGGCGGCGCAGGCCCACTCCCGGGAGCTCGAGGAGAGGCTCTCGGCCGTCGAGACCCGGCTCGAACGCGAACGCGAGGCGCGCGAGCGCATGAAGGACGGCGCCGCCCGGCTCGCCTTCATGCTGCGCGACGAGCGCGCGGCACTCGCCGGCGCGCGGGCCGAGGAGCAGCGCGCGCGCGGCGAGGCCGCGGCGGCCGCGAGCGCCCTCGAGGCCTCGCGGCTGAACGCCGAGCAGGCCGCGGCCCGCGTCGAGGACTGGGAGCGCGAGGCGATGGCGCGCCAGCGCGCCGCCCGCGAGCTTCAGGCGCGAATCGACCGCCTCACGCTCGACGCCGACGCGAAGGACGCCGAGGCGGCCTCCCTGCGCGCCCGGCTCGACGCCGCGCTTCGCCGCGCGGAGGCGGGCGAGGCCGAGTCCGCGGGGGCGCGCGCGAGCGTCGCCTCGCGGGAGTCGCTCGCGTCGCGCCTCGAGATCGAGCGCGCCGCCTCCGAGCGCGAGGCGCGGGAGGCCGGCGCGCGCGCCGCGCGCGCCGAGGCCGCGGAGCGCGCCGCGTCGGCGCGGATGGCGGCCCTGGAGATCGAACTGCGCGACCTGAGCGCGGCCTCCGCGTCGGGCGAGCGCGAAGCGAAGCGCCTCGACGGCGAGATCACGGCGGCCCGCGAGGACGCCGCCGAGGCCAAGGCGCGCGAGCGCGCGGCCGCGGCGGGGCTCGCGGCCGAGCGCGCCCGGGTCCAGGCCGAGGTCGCCTCCATGGTGGAGCGCGCGGAGAGCCGGATCGCGGAGGCCGAGCGCGCCCTCGAACGCGCCCGCCGCCTCGAGGCCGAGATACCGGTGCGCGTGGAGTCCTCCCTGCGAGAGGAGCGCGCCCGGCTCAACGCGGAGCGCGAGACGGCCGATCACGAGCTTCAGCTCGCGCGCGACGCGCGCCGCGCCGCGGCCGAGCGCGCGGCCGACACGGAGGTCCTCCTCGGAGAGGCGCGCGCCACGGCGCTGCGCGACGCGCGTGAGCAGGGCCAGGCCGCCTACGCCAAGGGGCTGAGCGTCGCGCAGGCCCACGCCGAGCACGCCGAGAAGGCGCTCGAGGCGTCGCGAGGGTCCGAGGCCGCCGCCCAGGAAAAGGCGCGGCTGGCGTTCGCCGCCCTCGACGAGCAAAGCGAGCAGAGCCGCGCGGAGATTTCCCGCCTCACCGCGGCGCTGAACGCGGAGCGCGAGCGCGCCGAGGCCGCCGTGTCCGCGGCGCGGCGCTCCGAGGCGCAGGCGCAGGCGCGCCTCGCCGGCGAGCTGTCGCTGCGCGAGGCCGCGATGGAAGAGGAGCGCGCGACCCTTCGGGCGCAGTTCGAGGATACCCGCGCCAAGCTCGAGGACGAGCTCGACGCCGAGCGGCGCGCTTTGCACGAGCGCTGGAAGGAGCAGGCCGAGGCGCTCGACCGCCTGCGCAAGGGCATGGACGATGGACGCACGGGAGCCTAAGCCCGAAGCCGACGTCCAGCAGCCCCCGCCCCCGCCGGCGGAGGACGCGGACATGGGAGAGCTCGAGGCCGTACGCCTCGAGGTCCGCCTCGAGGAGTTCGAGCGGCGCCTGCGCGCCCGCTCGATCGAGCTCGAGACCGAGCTCAAGTCCAAGGAGCGCCTGCGCGAGCGCGTGCGCGAGCTCACGACGCGCGTCGACGACCTCACCGAAACCGCCTCCGCTCTGCACCGCGAGGCCGCGTCGGCGACATCGCTCGCGCGCGAGCTCGATGAGACCCTGAAGGTCGCCGCCGAGGCCCGCCACCAGCTCGGCGCCGCCCTCGAGGCCGAGCGCGCCCGCCGGATCGACGTCGAGTCCGATGCCGCCGCGGTCAAAGGCGCGCTGTCGGCCCGGGCCGACGAGCTCCTTGGGGAGACGACGCGCCTCTCCTCGGAACGCGCGGCTCTGCTGGCGCGCGCCGGCGCGGCGGAGCAGCGCGCCGAAGGCGCCGAGCTCGAGCTGGCGAGCGTCCGTGCGGACGCCCGGGAGCTCGCCGCGCGCAGCGCGGCCCAGGACGCCGAATCCCGGCGGCGCGACGAGGAGCTCGCCGCCGCTCGCCGCGGCCTCTCCCAGCTGCGGCAGAAGGTCGCCGGCCATGAGGCGCACATCGAGTCCCTGCGCTCCGATCTGCAGGAGGCCGTCGCCTCCCGTGAGCTGAGCGCCGCCGAGTCGTCCGCGGCCGCGGCCGTTCTCGCGGAGACGTCCGCCCGCGTCGAGCGCGCCGAGGCCGAGCTCGTCGCGTCCCGCGAACGCGTCGAGACGCTCGGCCGCGAGCTAGCCGAAGCCCAGGCCGCGCTCGGGACCTCCGCCGCGGCGGCGCGCGTCCTCGAGGACGAGGGCCGGCGGCAGCGGACCGAGCTCGACAGCTCCGCGGAGCTCCGGCAGCGGCTCGAGGCGGAATCGAGGGGCCTGCGCGAAGAGCTCGCGCGGGCGCAGGCCGCCGGCGAGGATTTCAAGGCCGCCACCGCAAACGAGCGCGCGATCTATGAGGCCATGAAGACGCGCGTCGACAAGAACGAAGCGGAGCTGCTGGCCGCGCGGGCGCGAGCGGAGGAGCTGAGCCGCTCGATGCACGCCGCCCAGTCGTCTCTCGAGCAGGCGCGCCTGCTGACCCGCCGAAGCGAGGACGAGGCCCGCCGGCTTCAGGGCGTGATCGACGGCCTGCAGAACACGTTCGACGAGCGTCAGGCGGCCGAGGAGGCCAAGTCGAGGGCCGCCCTCGAGTCGGCCGAGCAGGTCCGCCGGGAAGGCGTCGAGGCGTTCGAGAAGGCGCACGACGCGCAGCTGCGCCAGGATCTGGAAAGCGAGCGGGTGCAGAAGGAGCTCGCCGCCGGCGCGCGCCGGCTCACGGCCGAATCCGAGAGTATCCGCGCCAAGGCGGAGAAGCTCAAACAGGAGCTCCGCGCCCGCGCCGATCGCGAGGTGGCCGAGATGCGCCTGGCGCTCGACGAGGAGCGCGCGAGGCTCTACGCGGACGTCGAGGCCGAGCGCGCGGCGCGCGGCAAGCGGGCGGCGCCCCCTCCCGATGAGGACGCCAATCTTAGGGACCGGGACATCGGCGAGGCGCGCCGCCGGCAGATCGCGGAGGAGGTCCAGGGCTACCTCACGCCCGTCCCGAAGTCGCCCGCGCCCGGTCCGGAACAAGCGCGTCTGGAGACCGTTCCCCTTCCCCCTCTCTTCCGCTGGGACGAGGAGATGCGGCTCCTCCTCTACGTCGCGATCGTCGCGTCCGTCGTGGGCGCGATCGTCGCGAGCGTCGCTCTGTACTACTCCTAGGACGTCAGTCGGCGGCGCGGGGGTGGCTGGCGTAGCCGGCCTTCTTCACGAGCGCTTCGCGCTCGGCCACGGCCAGGTCCTCGCGCGCCATCTCTCGGACGAGCTCGTCGAAGCTGACGCGGGGCTTCCAGCCGAGCTCCTTGCGGGCCTTGCGCGCGTCGCCGAGCAAGGTCTCCACCTCAGTCGGGCGCAGGTAGCGCGGATCGAGGGCTACGATGGTTTTCCCGGTCTTTCGGTCCACGCCCCGCTCCGCCGCGCCCTTCCCCTTCCAGACGAGGTCGAAGCCGAGCTCCGCGGAGGCGGCCACGACGAACTCGCGCACGGAGTTCTGCCGGCCGGTCGCGGCGACGTAGTCGCGCGGCCGCGGCTGCTGCAGCATCAGCCACATCATCTCGACGAAGTCCCTCGCGTGGCCCCAGTCGCGCTTGGCGTCGAGGTTTCCGAGCCAGATCTTCTCGTCGAGGCCGAGCTTGATGCGCGCCAGGCCGCGCGTGATCTTGCGCGTCACGAAGGTCTCTCCTCGGCGCGGGGACTCGTGATTGAAGAGGATGCCGTTGCAGGCGAAGAGGCCGTAGGCCTCGCGGTAGTTGACCGTGATCCAGTACGCATAGAGCTTGGCCACGCCGTAGGGCGAACGCGGATAGAACGGCGTGGTCTCGCGCTGGGGCGACTCGGCCACCTTGCCGAAAAGCTCCGACGTCGACGCCTGGTAAAACTTGGTTTTCTTGGCCCAGCCGAGCGTGCGGATGGCCTCGAGCAGGCGCAGCGTCCCGAGCGCGCCGACGTTCGCGGTGTATTCCGGCTCCTGGAAGCTGACCCCGACGTGGCTTTGCGCGGCCAGGTTGTAGACCTCGTCGGGCTTCACGAGCTGGAGCACCCGCTGCAGGCTCGAAGAGTCGGTCATGTCGCCGTAGTGCAGCAGGAAGCGCAGCTTCTTTTCGTGCGGATCCTGGAAGAGGTGGTCGATGCGGTCGGTGTTGAAGAGCGAGGCACGGCGCTTGATGCCGTGGACCTCGTAGCCTTTCTTGAGCAGGAACTCCGCGAGATAAGAACCGTCCTGTCCGGTGATGCCGGTGATAAGCGCCTTCTTCATTGTCGGTATTTAAGCAAAACGGACGCTCGAAAGAACCCGCCCGTTTTGTTACGCTCATGGCGATGGCGCTGAACGCACGGCAGAAGGGCCGATTCTTCCGGGACGGGTACCTCTCTATCCCCGGCGCGGTCCCCCCCGGATTGATCGCCTCGGCGCTCGACGAGATTCGCCGTCGCGCGAAGCGCGCGGACGGCGACTACCTCTCCTTGCTTTCAAGCGAGCCGGCCCTGACGCACCTGCTGTCGAAAACCGGGCTGTGGCGCCTGGCCGAAAGCCTGCTCGGCGAGGGCGCTGTCGAGCCGTGCACCCAGGCACAGATCGCGCTGTGCTTTCCTTCAGCCGTCGGGGAGCGGCCCGTCAAATGCCATCTCGATTCCTGGGAGGCCGACTACGACCCCAAGGCGGTCAGCCGTCACACGCTGACGATCGGAGTCCTTCTCAGCGACGTTCCCGGGGAGCTCATGGGCAATCTCACGGTCTTTCCCGGCTCCCACCGGCTGATCGCGCGGCGGGTTGAACGGCACGGACTCCAGGCCGTGCGCCCGGGCCTCGCGCAAACGGTCCGGAAGGTGAAACCCGTTCAGATAACGGGGAAGAAGGGCGACGCCGTCCTCCTCCATTACCAGCTCGGGCACGACAAGGAGAAAAATTTCTCCGCTCACACGCGCTTCATGGCCTATTTCCGCCTCTACCACGCGGATGCCTGGCGCGACGGCTCCGAGGCGTATCTGAGAAAGGCCATGAGCGATATTTGGCTCGAGTGGCCTGGGATGGGGCGGCGGAAGGCTAAGGCTTCGGCAGGAAATACGGCACGCCGAGCCCGAGCAGCGCGGGCGCGCCGGTCGACGGCACGACGGTGACCGCGCCGGCGGTCGCCTCGATCGAGGAGACCGCGCGCGTCGAGACCGTGAAACGGAAAGAGGAGCCTTCGGTCGCCGCGACGCGCGTCTTGCCGTTGCGGAACTCCGCCGTGCCGTTGAGCATCGTCACCACGGTGTCGGACACGACGGGCGGCTTGGGGGAGTCTGAGGCCGCGGTCACGCGGCCGTTCCACCCGGCGAGCTCCATCGTCCCGTCGAGCCTGGCGACGCACAAGGTGCGCGTGCAGGGCCTGGGCCCGGAGCAGGCGGCGAGGAGGATGACGGCGGCGAGCGGCGCGTGACGCATCCCGTCTATCTTAGTACATCGACCCGCTGGGGGTCACGCTTTCCGAGTAGATGGGAAGCTGCATCGTCACCCGCGCCGGCCGGCGGAGGTCGGTGACCTTCGAGTGGTAGAAGAGGACGACCTTGCGCACGTAGGCGCGGGTCGACGGGAACAGGCGTTGGCGCGTCAGAAATTTGGGGCCCGCGTGGTACGCCGCGATCACGCGTTGCACCACCCACATCGGCGCCTCGGTGTAGCGCACGCCCTTGAGCTTGAAGAGCCGCCACGCGGCCTTGAACAGCAATTGGATGTAGGCCGCGCCGGCCTTGACGCCGGATTGCGGCTCGTGAAGCTTGGCGGCGGAGACGCCCATGCCTTCGGAGGTGGCGGGCATCACCTGCATCAGGCCGCGGGCGCCGGCCGGGGAGAGGGCCTCGGTGTTGAACTCGGACTCGGCGGCCATGATGGACTTCAGGAGGCGGGCGTCGAGCTTGTATATCTTCGCGTAGCGCAGGATCAGGTCGTCCCAGCGGTCGGTTTTGTCCGGGTTGGCGAGCATGATCTTGAAGGTGCGGCGGTAGGCCGGCGTCTCTTTGGGGACCGGCACCACGAGCTCCTGATGCAGGCTGGCGGCGGCGGGGCGGTGATAAAGGGTCTCGAGGCGTTTGTTCGGCGACCCGGCCGGCTCGAAGTCCTTGGGCTGAGGCGCTAAAATGGCGGCGGGACGAATCTTGGCGGCGTCGAATAGGGCCCCCCCCTGATAAGCGAACGCCATGTGGGCTTCACCCATGGCGGCCGGGCGGCGGGTGACCCGCCTGACCCGGACCTTGACCGCCGCGGCGCCCAGGAGGGCCGCGGCGGTCAAGGTCCGGGTCAGGCGGGTCATGTTCTGGTCGATGGTTAAGTATACCAGGCCCCCCAGGAAGCGCCTGGGTCCTCGGACCCCCCTCGGGGGGGTCCTCGACGGGCTAAAGACGCAATATACGCGCATTTGCTACGATTTCGGCATGGACGCCAAGATCATGGTGATCGGAGGGACAGGTCTTGTCGGCAACGCCCTGCTTCGCGCCTGGACCGAGCTGGGGGCCACGGTCACGGCCGCGACCTATCATTGCCATGCGTCCGGAGGCTTCCTTCAGCTCGATATGCAGGAGCCGGCTCAGGTCCGGGCGGTGCTGACGGCCCATCTCCCCACCGTGGTCGCCGTGCCCGCGGCCAACCCCTTCGTCGACTACTGCGAGCTCCATCCCGAGGAGACCCGGCGCGTCAACGTGGCCGGAACCCTCAACGTGGCCGCCGCCTGCCGTGAGATCGGGGCGCGCATGATCTTCTACTCGTCGGACTACGTGTTCGACGGCGTTAAAGGCTCCTATACAGAGGAAGACGCGCCGTGCCCCATCAACGAGTACGGCCGGCAGAAGGCGGAGGCCGAGCGCGGCGTCCTGGCGGCCGACCCCCGGAACCTGGTTCTGCGGACCTCCGGGGCGTACGGCTGGCAGTGGGAGCCGAAGAACTTCGTCCTGCAGGTTCGGGCGAATCTCTCCGCGGGAAAAGAGATGCGTGTCGCGGAGCTGCGCTACAATCCGACCTATGTCGAGAACCTGGCGGCGATCACCGCGGCGCTCGTCGCGGCCGGGGCCGGCGGCATCTTCCACACCGTCGGCGCCGACGAGATCGCCCGCGACGAATTCGCGCGCCGTGTCGCCCGCGCCTTCGGCCTCGACGAGTCCTTGATCCGGACGGTGCCGGCGAGCGAGTTCAAGTCCCCCACCCCGCGCCCGAAGCAGAGCAGCCTTCTCACGGATAAGGTCCGGCGCGTTGTCCCGCGGGTCCCTCCGATGGGGGTCGCCGACGGCCTGCGCGGGATGCTGGCGATGGAGGCGAGGTGGCGCGATTACGCCCGGACCTTGCCCGACCCCGCCGCGAAGGTCGCGCCTCAAAAATAAGCCCGATGGCTAATTCCTCGGGTATTTGCTAGAATTCTCGCCGTCGTCCCATTCTCGGAGGAATAAAACCCGCTCATGATCAACGTCTCTATGAAGGCTATGCTGGAAGCCGGCGTGCACTTCGGTCATCAGACCCGCCGCTGGAATCCCAAGATGTCCCGCTTTATCTTCGGCGAGCGCAACGCCATCCACATCATCGACCTCCAGAAGACGGCCAAGGAGATCAAGAAGGTCGCGCAGTGGGTCTCCGACCAGGCCGCGGCCGGCAAGAAGTTCCTCTTCGTCGGCACGAAGAAGCAGGCCCAGGACATCCTTCGCGCCGAAGCCGAGCGCGCCGGCCAGTCCTACGTCTGCGAGAAGTGGCTCGGCGGCACGCTGACCAACTTCGCGACTTTGCGCAAGTCCGTCAAGCGCCTCGAGGAAATCGAGAAGTGGCAGACCGAAGGCATCTTCGCCGTCCTTCCCAAGAAGGAAGTCTCCCGCCTGAACAAGGAGATGGCGAAGCTCAAGCGCAACCTCTCCGGCCTGCGCGGCCTCAACACGCTCCCCGACATCGTGTTCGTCGTGGACCCGGTCGAAGAAGACCTCTCCGTCCAGGAAGCCCGCAAGCTGGGTATTCCGATCGTCGCCGTCTGCGACACGGACTGCGACCCCGACCTGATCGACCATCCGATCCCGGGCAACGACGACGCCGCGCGCTCCATCAAGCTGTTCTGCCAGCTCGTCGCCGACGCCGTGCTCGAAGGTAAGGGCATCGCGGAAGCCGCCAAGAACGCGGAGTCCGTCGCCGCCGCCGAGCAGGAGATGCTCGCCGCCGCCGCCGCCGAGACCGCGGAGGCTCAGACGGCCGACGTCGTGTACGCCACCGAAGAACCGACGACCCAGGAGGCCTAGTTTGATGCCGACCATCGATTCCACCCAGCTGATCAAGGAGCTGCGCGAGAAGACCGGCGCGGGCATGATGGACTGCAAGCGCGCGCTCGACGAAGCCAAGGGCGTGTACGAGGAAGCCCTCGTCATCCTTCGCAAGAAGGGCATGGCCGACGCGGCGAAGAAGTCCGCGCGCGTGACCAAGGAAGGCGCGGTGGCGTTCAAGTCCGATGGAAAGATCGGCGCGATCGTCGAGATCAACTCCGAGACCGACTTCGTCGCCAAGGGCGCCGATTTCCAGGCGATGGTGAAGACCGTCGTCGAGAAGGCCGCCGCCGGCACGCTGAAGAGCGTCGAGTCCGCCAACGAGGAGCTCGTCAAGCCGATGGTCGGCAAGCTCGGCGAGAACATGGCCCTGCGCCGCTTCGACCGTTTCGAGCTCAAGGGCTTCGGCCTCGTCGCCGGCTACGCCCACCAGACCGACATGGCCGTGCCCGCCAAGAAGGGCGCGCTCGTCGAGATCACCACCTCCACCGAGGCCGCCGCCAAGTCTCCCGAGGTCGCGGAGCTCGCGAAGGAGCTGCTCCTCCAGATCGTCGGCTTCTCTCCGAAGTACCTCAACCGCTCCGAGGTCCCCGCCGCGGACATCGAGAAGGAAAAGGAGATTCACACCGAGATCCTGCGCAAGGAAGGCAAGCCCGAGGCTTCCATTCCCAAGATCATCGAGGGCAAGATCAACAAGCTCTTCTACCAGCAGTGGTGCCTCCTCGACCAGATCTCGGTGCGCGACAACAAGACGCCCGTCACCGAGTTCGTGAAGGCCGCCGGCGCCAAGCTCGGCGCGACCATCACCGTGACGCGCTTCGTCCGCTACCAGCTGGGCGAGTAGCTCCCGGATGCCCGGGGCGAAGAAGTACAAGCGGGTCCTCCTCAAGCTCTCCGGCGAGTCGCTGTGCGGCGAGAGCGCGCACGGCGTGAGGCCGGAGGCTCTTCTATCGATCTGCGCCGAGCTCAAGCTCGCCCATGAGCACGGCCTCCAGATCGGCATCGTCGTCGGCGGCGGCAATATCTGGCGCGGCGAGCAGGACCGCGGCGAGGCGATCTCCCGCGTGACCGCCGACTACATGGGCATGCTCGCGACCCTCATGAACGCGCTCGCCCTGCAGGACGCGCTCGAGAACGTCGGCGTGCCGACGCGCGTGCAGAGCGCCGTCGAGATCAACAAGCTCTCCGAGCCCTACATCCGCCGCAAGGCGATCCGCCACTTCGAGAAGGGCCGCGTCGTGATTTTCGCGGGCGGCACGGGCAACCCGTATTTCACGACGGACACCGCCGCGGCGCTGCGCGCCGTCGAGATCGAGGCCGAGGTCGTGCTCAAGGCCACGAAGGTTGACGGGGTCTACAGCGCCGATCCGAAGAAGGACAAATCGGCGAAAAAATTCGAGAAGCTCACTTTTATGGACAGCATCAAGCAGAGGCTTAAGGTCATGGACACCACGGCATTAACTCTCTGCATGGAAAATCAGATGCCTGTCGTCGTTTTCGACCTGGCGGTGAAGGGCAACATCGCCCGCGCCGTCGCCGGCCAGAAGGTCGGCACTCTCATCACCACGGAGTAACCCCATGGCCATCGACGCCGCCAACGCCGTCCTCTCTCAGATGGAAGCCGCGATGAAGGAACGCATCGCGCGCATGCAGAAGGAGATGTCGGTCATGCGCACCGGCCGCGCGAACCCGATGATGCTCGAGTCCGTCAAGGTCGAGGCCTACGGCTCCCTCGTCCCCCTCAAGCAGGTCGCCGCCGTCTCGGTGCCCGAGGCGCGCACGCTCGAGATCCGGCCCTGGGATCCTTCGACTTTGCAGGACATCGAAAAGGCCCTCCAGAAGGCCGACGTCGGCGCCATGCCTCAGAACGACGGCAAGATGATCCGAATTTCCCTGCCGATGATGACCGAGGATCGCCGCAAGGACCTCGTCAAGCTGGTCAAGAAGCTCGGCGAGGAGTTCAAGGGCGGCGTGCGCACCGATCGCCAGGACGGCCTCAACAAGATCAAGAAGTCCTTCCAGTCCAAGGAGATCACCGAAGACGATCTCCGCGCCCTCGAGCAGAAGGTCCAGAAGCTCACCGACTCCTTCACGAAGCAGATCGACGATTCGATCGTCATGAAAGAGAAGGAAATCACCACGATCTAGCGCCGCATGGCTCTGGATCCCGCGAAGCTCCCCCGCCACGTCGCCGTCATCATGGACGGCAACGGCCGTTGGGCGGCGAAGAGGGGCCTGCCGCGCGTCGCGGGGCACAAAGCCGGCGTGGACTCCGTCCGCGCCATCGTCCGCGCCGCGGGCGAGCTCGGCATCGAGACCCTGACCCTTTATTCTTTCTCGACGGAGAATTGGCTGCGCCCGGCCGAAGAGGTCGGCGAGCTCATGAAGCTGTTGTCCTGGGCGCTCAATAAAGAGACGCTCGAGCTCGACAAGAATAACGTGCGCCTCTCCGCGATCGGCCGCCTCGAGGCCCTGCCCGAAGCGGTCCGGCGCGAGCTCGAGGGCGCGATCGTCCGCCTTCAGGACAACGACGGCTTGAACTTGGTCCTCGCGCTCAACTACGGCGGGCGTCAGGAGATTCTCGATGCGGCCAACCGCGCTCTCGCCGCGGGCGCGAAAACGCTCGACGAAGAGACGATCGCGGAGAACCTCTATACCGCGGACCTTCCCGAGCTCGACCTCATGATCCGCACCTCCGGTGAGATGCGCCTTTCGAACTTCCTCCTGTGGCAGGCGGCGTACGCCGAGCTCCACATCACGGACGTCCTGTGGCCCGACTTCCGCAAGGAGCACCTCGTCGCCGCCCTCGAGGACTTTCAGAAACGCGACCGCCGTTTCGGCGGCCTTTCCGCCAAGTAGCGCCTTCGTGATTTTGTAGAATCTGCGAATGCTTCTGCCCCGGGTCCTGACGGCCCTCGTCGGGATTCCTTTCATGCTGTACTTGGTCCACGCCGGAGGCGTGGCCTACGGCCTTTTCGTGACGGCGATCTCGGCCTTGTGCTGCTACGAGTACGCGCTCATGCTTCGCCTGGGGGGCCGGCCCGTGCAGTTCGTCCCGACGGTGGCGCTCGGCGGGGCCCTGGGGGCGTGCGCGGCGCTCGGCGGTCCGCTTCCCCTCGTGTTGGCCGGCGGCGCGGCGCTCGTCGTGCTCGTCGAGATGTTCACGAAGGAGCACTCGCTCGACCGCGTCGCGCTGACCTTGTTCGGCGCTTTGTTCGCGGGCTGGATGCCCGCTCACCTCGCTTTGATCCGCGACCTCCGCCCTCACGGTGAGACCTTCGCGTTCCTGACCTTCGCCGCCGTCTGGGCCATGGACACCGCCGCCTATGCCGCGGGGCGCGGCTTCGGCCGCCACTCTCTCGCCCCCACCCTCTCCCCCAAGAAGACCTGGGAGGGCGCGGCCGCGGGCTTTGTCGCCGCGATCGGCGTCTGCCTCGCCTTTCAAAAGTTCAAGCTCTACGAAACCTTCACCCCTCTCCAGGCGGTCGTGATCGGCGTGATCATCGGCTCGATGGGCCAGCTGTCCGACCTGGCCGAGTCCATGGTCAAGCGCGACGTCGGCGCCAAGGATTCCGGCGCCCTCCTCCCCGGCCATGGCGGCGTGTTCGACCGTTTCGATTCCTACATCCTCTGCGCCCCCGCGGTCTATTACGCGCTGAGCCTCCGATGAAGCGCGTCGCCATCCTCGGCTCGACGGGCTCGATCGGGGTCAACGCCCTTAACGTGATCCGAGAGATGCCGGACATGCTGTCCGTGTTCGGCCTCTCCGCGCACTCGAACTCGGCGCTCGTCGCCGAGCAGGCCGAGGAGTTCAACGCGACGGCCGTCACGATGTTCGACCCGAAGGCCGGGGCCGACCTCAAGACCCGCCTCAACGGCCGCGCCAAGCATCTGGCGCCCGGCGTCGAGGGGTTGTGCGACCTCGCCTCTCATCCCGACGTCGACGTGGTTCTGACCTCCGTCGTCGGCGGCGTCGGCTTCGCTCCGCTCTTGGCCGCGATTCGCGCCGGCAAGATCATCGCGCTGGCCAACAAGGAGCCCATGGTCATGGCCGGCGCGCAGTTCATGCGCGAGGCGGAGCGCTGGAACGCGAAGATCGTCCCGGTCGACTCGGAGCCGTCGGCGATCTTCCAGTGCGTCCAGGGCCTCAACCCGGACCCCCGCGCCGCGGCTCCGCTTAAAACCATCAAGCGCGTGATCCTGACCGCGTCCGGCGGCGCGTTCGCCAAATTCCAGGGAGATCTTTCCACCGTCACCCCGGAGATGGCCCTCAAGCACCCCACCTGGAAGATGGGCAAGAAGATCACGATCGACTGCGCGACCCTGATGAACAAAGGGTTCGAGATGATCGAGATCATGAACCTGTTCGGCCTGCGCCGCGAGCAAGTCGAGATCGTCATCCACCCGCAGTCGATCTTCCACTCGGGAGTCGAGTTCTCCGACGGCTCGGTGCTGGCTCAAATGGGCGTCCCGGACATGAAGCTCCCCATTCAATACGGCATGACCTATCCCGAGCGCGGCGGCCGCGTCATCGAGCCCCTCGATCTGATCAAGGCCGGCACGCTCGAGTTCCGCGCCCCCGATTTCTCCCGCTTCCCCTGCCTGGCGCTGGCCCGCGAGGCCGCGCTCAAGGGCGGCGGGATGCCCGCCGTGCTCAACGCCGCCGACGAGATCGCCGTCGAGGCTTTTATCGGCGGCCGCATCAAGTTCACCGACATACCGCGCGTGATCGAAAAGACCATGGCGGCGTACAGCCCCGACGGGGGCCTGCCGGGCTTTCAAGAGGTCGTTGAAGTCGATGCCTGGGCGCGAGCCAAGGCCGAGGAAAACTGCAAATGAACGCCATCCTGTCGATCCTGTACACCGTCGGCGCCAACGCCTTCGCGCTCGGCCTCGTCATCGTCCTGCACGAGTCCGGCCACTTCTTCGCCTGCCGCCGCCTCGGGGTGCGCGTCGAGAAATTCGCCTTCGGGTTCGGGCCTGAGCTTCTCGGCTTCACCGACAGCGTCGGCACCCGCTTCTCGCTGTGCGCGATCCCCTTCGGCGGCTTCGTCAAGCCGGCCGGCGAGGACCCCACCGTCGAAGGCGCCGGCACGCCCAAGGCCGACGAATACTTCGGACAGAACTGGGCCCGCCGCCTGATCATCGTGTACGCCGGCCCGGCGATGAACTATGTCCTCGCGTTCGCGCTGTACACCGGCCTGATCTGGGGCAAGGGCATGCCCCAGGCCTCCAAGGAGCCGGTCATCGGCAACATGATGGTCGGCTTTCCCGCCGACAAGGCCGGCATCCAGATCGGCGACAAGGTCACCGCCTTCGGCGGCCGCGCCTTGGCGGGCTGGGAGGACCTGGCGAGCTCGATCCACCGCTCCATGGAAAAGGAGATCACGCTCTCCATCGAACGCGGGGACCAAAAGCTCGACATCAAGCTCGTGCCGCAGAAGAACGAGACGGGCGATCGCGGCGTGATCGGCATCATGCCTCGGGCGGAATACCGCGCCGTCGGCCCCTTCGTCGCGGGCTCCGAGGCGCTGCGCCTGTGCTGGACTCAGAGCAAGCAGACCGTGACCGTCATCCTGGGCAAGCTGTGGAAGCGCGAGCGCCCTGACCTCGCCGGACCGGTCGGCATTTTCCAAATGGTCTCGCGAGCGTCACGCGCCGGCTGGGAGGAGTTCGTCTTCCTGATCGGCTTCATCTCCGTCGCCATCGGCTTCTTCAACCTTCTCCCCCTCCCCTTGCTCGACGGCGGCCACGCCATGTTCTACTGGTGGGAAGGCATCCGCGGCCGCCGCGCCTCGGTCGCCGTCATGGAGAAGGCCAACACGTTCGGCATCGCCTTCTTGATGTCGCTGCTCGTCTTCGCCACCTACAACGACGTTCTGCGGATACGCACCGAGCGGGCCGCCAAGCAAGCCGAGAAGCCGGTCGAACTGAAGAAATGAAGCTCTCCAAATACCTCCTCCCCACGCTTCGCGAAGCGCCGTCGGACGCGGACAACGTGTCGGCGCAGCTGATGCAGCGCGCGGGGATGATCCGCAAGGTCGCTTCGGGGATCTACGATTGGCTTCCCCTCGGGCTGCGCGCGCTGCGCAAGGTGGAGAAGATCGTGCGCGCGGAGATGGACGGAATCGGCGGCCTCGAGGTCGACCTGCCCGTCATTCAGCCGAAGGCTCTGTGGGAGGAGACCGGCCGCTGGCCCGTCTACGGCAAGGAGCTGCTGCGCCTCAAGGACCGCAAGGACGCCGAGTTCTGCTTCGCCCCGACGGCCGAGGAGGTCGTCACCGACCTCGTGCGCCGCGAGGTCCGCTCCTGGCGCCAGCTGCCGGTCATGCTCTATCAGGTCGGCCGGAAGTTCCGCGACGAGGTCCGCCCCCGCTTCGGCGTGATGCGCGCGCGCGAGTTCCTGATGAAGGACGCGTACTCCTTCCATGCCGACGAGGCGGACGCCTCCGCGTACTACAAGACGATTTACGAGGCGTACAAGCGCGTGTTCTTGCGCTGCGGGCTCAAGTTCAAGCCCGTGCTGGCGCAGGCCGGCGCGATCGGCGGGTCCTTCTCCCACGAATTCATGGTGCTGGCCGAAACGGGTGAGGAAACGATCGTGTCGTGCACGAAGTGCGAGTACGGCGCCAACATCGAACGCTCCGAGATCAAGGACGCGTTCAAGGCCCCCGAGGCGTCCGCGTTCAAGCCCCTGACCGAATTCGATACCCAGGGCAAGACGACCGTGGCCGATGTGACGGCGTTGGTCAAGCGCCCCTTAACCGAGTTCTTGAAAACGCAGTTATATATGATCGACGGCAAGACGCCGGTGATCGCCTTGATGCGCGGCGACCACGAGCTGCACGAGGCGAAGCTCGCCGCCGCCGTCGGCGCGCCGAACCTGTTCCGCGCCTCCCCCGCCCAGTACGAAACCGTCATGGGCTGCAAGGTCGGCTTCGGCGGCCCGCAGGGCCACCCCGGCGTCGCGATCTACGCGGACTTCTCCACGCGCGCCGTGCTCAACGGCGTGAGCGGCGCCAATAAGGACGGGCTGCACACCGACAACTTCAACATCGCGCGCGAGCTTCCGGACATCAAGGGCTTCTTCGATCTGCGCACCGCCACCCTCGAGGACCCGTGCCCGAGCTGCGGCGGCAAGACCGAGTTCTTCAAGGGCATCGAGGTCGGCCATACGTTCAAGCTCGGCACGAAATACTCGACGTCGATGAAGGCCGAGTACCTCGACAAGGCTCAGAAGCCTCAGGTCATGGTCATGGGCTGCTACGGCATCGGCGTGTCCCGCGTCGTCGCAGCCGCCATCGAGCAGGGCCACGACAAGGACGGCATCGTCTGGCCGTCGGAGATCGCGCCCTTTCAGTGCGCCGTCGTCGTCATCGACGAGATGGACGACGCGCGCGTGCGCCCCGCCGTGGACCTCCTGGTCGGGTCGCTCGAGGCCAAGGGCTTCGACGTGCTCGAGGACGACCGCGAGGCCAAGCCCGGCGTGAAGTTCAAGGACATCGACCTTATCGGCATCCCGCACCGTTTCGTCGTCTCGAAGCGGATGCTCGACACCGGCGGCGTCGAGTACAAGAAGCGCGGCGCGGCGGAAAGCGCCACGTGGAAGCCGGAAGAAGCCGCCGGCAAGCTCGCGGCGTCCCTCGCGCGTTGACGCCCGCGCTCGCGCGCGCCTGCCTCGTCTGCGGCCTGCCGCTGGCCGGCGCGCCGGGGTTTCTGCTCGCGCTCGTCGGGATCAAGCGCAGCTCGCGCAATCCCCACTGCTGTACGCGCTGCAACGCCCACATCGAGGAAGGCCGGCTGGTCGAGCTGACGATGGTCTTCGCCGACCTGTCGTCGTTCACGGAGCTCACGGCGCGCCTCGGCGCGGAGTCGACCTACGGCGTGGTCGACAAGTACCTGCGCGCCGCGGCCGACGTGCTGACGGCTCACGGCGGGTTCATCGACAAATACATCGGCGACTGCGTGATGGCGTTCTTCAACGCGCCCGTCAAGCGCGAAGATCACGCGGCGGCCGCGGTCGACGCGTCGCGTGAGCTGCAGCGCGCGCTCCCTGCCTTGTCGAAGGAGCTCGGGGTCGACCTGCGCGCGTCGATCGGGATCGCGACGGGCTACGCGCGCGTTGGGCGCCTGGGCTCCGATGACGTGAAGGACTACACGGCCATCGGCGACGTCGTGAACCAGGCGGCGCGCCTCCAGGCGCAGGCGCGCGCCGGCGAAATCCTTGTCGCCGAGAACGTGTACGCGCGCGTCGCGGAGCGCTACCCCGGCGTGCCGCGCGAGTCGCTCGTCCTCAAGGGCTTTCGCGAGCCCAGCGCGGCGTACCGAATCACGGCGGACGGCAAGGCGGGAGCATCCGCCGAGGCGGCCCCCGTCCCCATGGGGCCGGTCTTGAACTGGAGCGGCTTCCTGTTGGCGCTAGCAGGCGGGGGCTGCCTCGGCAAAGTGTTTCTGGGCTCCTACGCGCTCTCTCTCGGCGCCGGCTCGGGCTCCTCGCTTCTCGCCTTCGCCCTCTGGTTCGATCGCTCGCCCCTGAGAGTCCCCTTCCTCGTGGCCGCGGCGGCGGCGGCGGCGGCGAGCCTCGTCCTGGCCGCGCGGGAGCATCGCTTTCGGCTCGCTCAGGAGGTCAAGCACGGCTGCGTCGTCGTGACGGCCTCGGAAAAGCGGCGCAATCTGCTGGTGGCCGGCCTCTCGTTCGCGGCGCTTTTGCTCGTCGCAATGGAGCTTGCGCTCCATTCTCCCGAGGGAAAAGAGTTTCGTTTTTCGCGCGGCTTCGCCGCTCCCGGCGAGCGCTGATCCCGATTTCGGGCGGGAGGCGCTTGACAGCCGCCCTGTGATTTATGGTATACTGAGGTTGTCGCCCCCCATCGGTCTGGGGGGCGCATTTTCTTTCGGAGTGGCTGCCGTGTTGAGCCACTCTTTTTATTGGAATCGAAACTATGGACGCCAAAGAAATCGAAGCCCTGGTAACGCCCCTGATCGAGCAGGAGGGAGGCGAATTGGTGGACCTGCAGTGGCGCAAGGAAGGCTCGCAGTGGGTTCTGCGCCTGTTCCTCGACAAGCCGGCGGGTATCACACTCGACGACTGCGCCTATTTCTCGGACCGCGTCAGCGCCACGCTCGATGATGGCGACAAGATCTCCCGCTCGTACGTGCTCGAGGTTTCATCTCCCGGCCTCGACCGAGTGATCAAGAAGGACAAGGATTTCGAGCGGTTCGCGGGCAAACCCGTGAAGCTGCGCCTTAAGCTTCCGGAGAACGGCCAGCGCCGCTTCGCCGGCGTGCTGCAAGGCCTCAGCGAGGGGCGGATCATGGTCCTCGTGGAGAAGGACATGAAGGCGTTCGCGCGCGAGAACGTCGACGAGATTCGTCTCGACGACTCGGCCGCGGTGGATTTTTCGGAGGATTAATTTATGAGCAAGTCCGAGCTGATGACGGCGTTGGAGCAGATCGCGCGCGAGAAGAACATCCCCGTGGATGAAATCCTGTCCATGATCGAGGGCGCGGTCGTGTCCTCACTGCGCAAGCATGTCGGCAAGAACGCCGACATTCGCGCCTCCATCGACCGCGAGAGCGGTGTGTTCTCCGCCGTCGTGGCGAAGAGGGTCGTCGAGACCGTGACGGACCCCGAGCTCGAGCTCACCGAGGCCGACGCGCAGAGGATCAAGAAGGGCGCGAAGGTCGGCGACGAGCTCATCTATCCCGCGCCCGCCGCGGACTTCGCCCGCATCGCCGCGCAGACCGCCAAGCAGGTGCTGACCCAGCGCGTGCGCGAGGTCGAGCGCGACAAGCTGTACGAGGAGTTCAAGCCGAAGGAAGGCGAGGTCGTCTCCGGCTCCGTGCACCGCTTCGTCGAGCGCAGCATCATCGTCGACCTCGGCAAGACCGAGGGCGTGCTGCCTCCGCGCGAGCAGATCCGCCGCGAGCGCTACAACATCGGCGGCAACGTGCGCGCGGTCATCCTGCGGGTCGACAAGTCCCAGCGCGGTCCCGCGGTCGTGCTGTCCCGCGCGGCGGACCTTTTCCTTCAGAGGCTGATGGAGATGGAAGTCCCCGAGATCGCCGACAAGACCGTCGAGATCGTGCGCATCGTGCGCGATCCCGGTTTCCGCGCGAAGGTGATCGTGAAGTCCAACGATCCCCGCGTGGACGCGATCGGCTCGTGCGTCGGGCTGCGCGGCTCGCGCATCCGCTCGATCATGAACGAGGTCGCCGGCGAGCGCATCGATCTCATCGCCTACGCCGAGGGCGTCGAGGAGGCCCTCGCGGCCGCCCTCGCCCCCGCGAAGGTGTCGTCCGTGCAGGTCATGGACCCCGAGAACCGCATCGCCGAGGTCCTCGTCGCCGAGGAGCAGCTGGCGCTCGCCATCGGCAAGGACGGGCAGAACGTGCGCCTCGCTCAGAAGCTGACCGGCTGGACCCTCGAGGTCAAGGCCGAGCCGGCCAAGGCGAAGGCGGCCGACGTGTCCGGCGCCGACGCCTCGCTCTCCACGCTCGAGGGCGTGGGCCCGAAGACGCTCGAGACCTTGGTCAAGGCCGGCATCACCGACGCGGCGAAGCTCGCCGCGGCGACCGCCGAGTCGCTTAAAGAAGCGGGCATCGGCGAGAAAACCGCCGCCAAGATCATCGCCAACGCGAAGGCGGCTCTCGAGAAGGCCTAGGCCCTTCTAGGCCCCCCCTCAAAAGTGCTATAATCGCCCCGTAATGGAAAAGAAGCCCACGAAAAAGACCCCCGCGACGAAGAAGCCCGCGGCCGCGAAGACCGCGGCCCCGAAGGCGAAGGCCGCTCCGAAGAAGGCCGCCGCCAAGGGCACCGCCGCCGAGGTTCGCGCCACGCAGGAAGAGGGCTCGATCGCGCCCCCCACGTCGAATTTGGTGTCCGCGTTCGCGATGTTCAAGAAGCGCAACGTGTCCACGGCCGGCCCGACCGTGACGCGCCTCGCCGCCGGCGCCGCGCTCCCGAAGCCGCCCGCGCCCAAGGTCATCGCGCCTCCCGCGCCGATCGCGGCCGCGCCCGCGCCGGTCGCGCCGCCCGCCGCGCCCCTGGCCAAGCCCGCGGTTCCCGGCATGCCCGTCGCGCCGAAGCCCGGCGTTCCCGGCGCTCTGCCCGCGAAGCCGATCGCGCCCGTTGCCGGCGCTCCGGCCGCCCCCGTCGCTCCGAAGCCCGCCGTTCCCGGCGCCGTGCCGCCGGCCGCGAAGCCTCCCGTCACCGGGGCATTGCCGCCCATGCCGCCGAAGCCGGGCACCTCCGGCCCGCAGAAGCCCGTCATCCTTCGCCCGGGCGCCATCACCACGCGCCCGCAGTTCGCCCCGCGCCCCGGCGCGCCGCGCCCGCCGATGCCCGGCCAGCGCCCCGGCCAGCACCGCCCCGGCCAGGGCGGCGGCAACCGCCCGTCGCAGAACCGGCCTTCCGCGCCGTCGGCGAAGCCGCTCGAGCCCGGACAGAAGCCCGCGCTCAAGAAGATCAAAGTCTCCTCGATGATCACCGTCCGCGAGCTCTCCGAGAAGATGGAGCTCAAGACGAACGACGTGATCAAGAAGCTGATGGGCCTGGGCATCTTCGCCACCATCAACCAGCGCCTCGAGACCGAGGCCGCGCAGGTCGTCGCCTCCGACTTCGGCTTCGAGCTCGAGGTCGTCGCGATGTACAAAGAAGAGGAGCTCGCCGTCGTCAAGGCCGAGAAGGAAGACCCCGCCAAGCTCAAGCCCCGCCCCCCCGTGATCACGATCATGGGCCACGTCGACCACGGCAAAACTTCGCTGCTCGACGCCATCCGCTTGGCCAAGGTCGCGGAAGGCGAGTCCGGCGGCATCACGCAGCACATCGGCGCGTATAAGGTCCACATCGACAAGGGCGACATCGTGTTCCTCGACACGCCCGGCCACGAGGCCTTCACCGCCATGCGCGCGCGGGGCGCCAAGGTCACCGACATCGTCGTCCTCGTCGTGTCAGCGACGGACGGCGTCATGCCGCAGACGATCGAGGCCATCGACCACGCGAAGGCCGCCGGCGTGCCCATCGTCATCGCCGTCAATAAGATCGACCTTCCCGGCGCCGACCCGCAAAAGATCCGCACCGCGCTCTCCACCCTCGGCCTGCAGCCCGAAGAGTGGGGCGGCAAGAACATCTTCGTCGACGTCTCCGCGAAGAAGCGCCTGAACCTCGACAAGCTTTTGGAGAGCCTGGCCCTTCAGGCCGAGATCCTCGAGCTCAAGGCCAACCCGGACCGCCCCGCCTACGGGACCGTGCTGGAGGCCAAGATGGACCCGAAGCGCGGCGCCGTCTCCACCGTGCTCGTTCAGGCCGGCACGCTCAAGCTCGGCGACGCGTTCGTCGCGGGCCTCGCGCACGGCAAGATCAAGGCCCTCGTCGACGACAACGGCAAGCGCATCGAGGCCGCGGGCCCCGCGACGCCCGTCGAGATCCTCGGCATCATGGGCACGCCTCAGGCCGGCGACGCGTTCACCGTCGTCGACAACGAGAAGGCCGCGCGCGACATCGCCGAGAAGCGCCGCCTGATCCACCGCGAGCAGACGATGGCCCACCAGAAGCACATGACGCTCGTGGGCCTGCGCTCCGCGATGAGCTCCGGCGTCTCCAAGGCCAAGGACCTCAACATCCTGCTCAAGGCCGACGTGCAGGGCTCCCTCCAGGCGCTGCGCGACTCGCTCGAGGGCCTGTCCACGACCGAGTGCCGCGTGCGCATCATCCACGGCGCCATCGGCAACGCGAACGAGTCCGACATCCTGCTCGCGTCCGCCTCCGACGCGGTCACCTTGCTCTTCAACGCCGAGGTCGAGCCCCGCGCGGCCGAGCTCGCCGATCGCGAAGGGGTCGAGGTCCGCAAGTACGCGGTCATCTACGACCTCATCGAGGACGTGAAGGCGGCCCTCGAAGGCCTGCTCGCGCCCGAGATCGTCGACGTCGTCGTCGGCAAGGGCGAGGTCAAGGCGCTGTTCAAGGTCAAGACCGGCGTCATCGCCGGCTCCGCGGTCCGCGACGGCAAGATCAGCCGCGGCGGCCACATCCGCGTCGTCCGCGACGGCAAGATCCTCTTCACCGGCAAGGTGTCCACGCTGCGCCACTTCAAGGACGACGTCAAGGAAGTGGAGAAGGGCCAGGAGTGCGGCATCGGCATCGACGGCTACAACGACGTCGCGGTCGGCGACCTGCTCGAGTTCTTCGTCAAGGAATCGCGCACGCGCCGCCTCTCGCAGTCGCCGCGGTAAGCGGCCATGTTCGAACGCAACGACCGGCTCAAGGAGCTCTACAAGGAGCTCGTTTCCACGCACCTCCGCGAGGTTAAGGACCCCGGGCTCGTCGGCTTCATCACGGTGACCGACGTGGACCTGGCGCACGACCGCAAGACGCTCAAGGTCTACTACTCGATCCTCGGCACCGACGCGGAGCGCGAGCGCGCCGCCGCCGCCCTCGAGCGCGCCGCCCCGTACCTGCGCGAGCTCATCAAGAAAAAGGTCTCGGTGAAGACGATCCCGAACCTGATCTTCACCTACGACGGCACGCCGAAGAAGGCGTCGCGCATCGACGAACTGCTCAACAAGCTCGAGAAGGAAAAGAACCAGTGAGCGGCGGCGAGCTTCCCGTCGCGGGGATGCTCCTGATCGACAAGCCCGCGGGCTGGACGTCGCACGATTGCGTCGCCGTCCTGCGAAAATATTTCCCCCGCAACACGAAGGTCGGACACACCGGCACGCTCGATCCCCTCGCCACCGGGCTGCTGGTGGCCCTCATCGGCCCCTGCACCAAGCTCCAGGCCCGCCTGCAGGGCATGGACAAGGTCTACACCGGCACGATCCGCCTCGGCGTCAAGACCGACACCGGCGACATCACCGGTAAGACCCTCGAGGAAAAGCCGGTTCCCACTCTCGACCTCGCGCGCCTGAAGGCCGAGTGCGCGGCCCTCGTCGGCACCGTCGAGTCCTCCGCGCCCGCCTACTCGGCGGTGAAGCACGAAGGCCGCCCCCTCTACGAGTACGCGCGCAAAGGCCTCGCGATCCCGGTCAAGGCCCGCACCGCCGTCGTGCATTCGTGGGAGGCGGTGTCCTGGGCGGCGCCGGAGCTTACGCACCGCCTGCATTGCGCGAGCGGCACCTACGTCCGCACCCTCGCGGAGGTCCTCGGCGAGAAGCTCGGCTGCGGCGGCACGGTGTCCGCGCTGCGCCGCGAGTCCGTGGGCCCGTTCCTGCTCGCCGACGCCCTGACGCTCGACGCGACGCGCGCGCTTCCTCCCCCTGCGCTCGCCCAGCGCCTGCTGGAGTCTCTCCCGGCCCTCGAACGAGCGCTCAAGCCGTGATCACCGTGGGCGGCCGCGTGGTCCGCGGCGAGGGCGTGGGCCGCAAGCTGGGCTTCCCGACCGCCAATATCAAGCTGTCCTCGGGGCGGCCTCCGCGCGGCGTCTGGAAGGTCCTGGCGAAGGGCACCACCGTCGGAGAAAAGCTCGGCGCGTGCAACGTCGGGGTGCGCCCGACGCTCGGCGGAACGCGCCTTGTCGTCGAGGTGTATATTCCGGGCTTCCGCGGCAATCTCTACGGCCGGATGTTGTCGTTGACCTTTTTGGCCAAGATCCGTTCCGAGCGGCGCTTCGCGTCATTGGGCGCGTTGAAAAAGCAGATCAAGCGCGACGTGGCGGCCTTGACCCGCAAGGCCGCGCGCGGTACAATGAACGCATGAACAACGAGCTCCACGGCGACGGCAACATCATCGGGCGCCTCGGCGCCGTCGTTCTCCTCGGGTTGGCCGGCTTCGGCCTGCACCGGCTGAACTGCGCGAAAAGCGAGATGTGCCCGGTCGAGAAGACCGACTCGTGCTGCGCCGGAGAAGCCAAGACCCCGGCCGCCCCGTCCCCCGTCGTTCCCGCCAAGTAGCTCGCGACGCGTCCATGTGCGTCCGGACGCAGTCGATAACACTTGTAGCGCTGGTACCAGGACTCCCATTGTTGCAGAACTCGCCGTGCGCCAAATACTAACCTCGCGCATTTCGTTCGAGGGCGCATAATAACCGGCTGATTCGGCGTTCCCGCCCGGGCCGCTTCGACGGCAACTGCTACACTGAAGGATGTTCGCAGTGCGCTTTCTCGTCCCCTACCTCGGCTACCTGTTCTCGACCTTCATCAAGCTCACGACGAGCCTGAAGGTCGTCCACGGCGAGATCCGCGACAAGCTGCGAGCCAAGGACCAGCGCTTCATCTACGCGTTCTGGCACCAGCGCCAGGTGTTCTTCACCGTCTCCCACCGCGGCGACCACATGTCGATGCTGATCTCCAAGTCCGTGGACGGCGAGATGATCGCGGAGACGATCCGGCGCTGCTGCGGCGTGGCCTCGATCCGCGGGTCCTCCTCGCGCGGCGCGTCCGACGCCGTGCGCGGCCTCATCACGGCCCTGCGCTCGGGCCTCGACATCGGCATCACTCCTGACGGCCCCAAGGGACCCAAGGAGGAGATCAAGGAAGGCATCATGTACCTCGCCCAGAAGCTGGGCGTGCCCATTCTCCCCATCTCGAACGCGCAGTCCAACCGTCTGATCCTGAAGGGAACCTGGGATCAGTTCCAGATTCCGATGCCGTTCGGGCGTTCCGTCGTGGTCTACGGCGAGCCGATCGTCGTCGGCCTGGCCGACAATCTCGTGAGCAAGGCGGCGGAGCTCAAGCTTTCTCTCGATAGGATCACCCTCGAAGCCGAGGCCCTCGTCGCATAAGGCCGGTCCTGGTTTCATCTAGGCCTTTGGGCCCCTGTGTGCTTTCCGAATAAGGCCTATTCTGAAGGCATGAGAATTCGTTTCCCCGTTTGGGCGGTCCCCCTTCTCGCCGCGACCACGGCATTCGGCGCCATCCCGCGGGCCGCGCAGATGCCATCGGCCGAGTTCAATCTGTCTCGCGGCCCGGCTCCGTCGGCGCCGTCCTTGGGCGGAGTCGGCTCCGCCGCCTCGCTAAATTCGTTCACCGGCGCTCCCGCCTTATCGCCGCGTCTGACCCCGGTCGCATCCTTGCCCGGCGTCGAAATGACTCCTGTTCTCCCGGCCGGCGGTTCGATGCAGGGCCCGCCGCCGGGCGCCCCCCTAGCGCGGGCATTGCGGGAGGGATTCAAGAGCTTCCTCCTCGACGCGATGGACGCGAAGCCCCTTCAGCCTCCCTTGACGCTGGGGACTGTCTTTTTCGACGGCTCGAGGGCGAAGCCGGAAGCCATCGATCCCGCCGCGGCCGCCCGGCGCGAGCGCGTGCCCGCCTCCCGGTCGCCCGCGGCCGCGCGGCACGACGCTCCGCTCGAGGTCGCCCCCAAACCCCGCGCTCTGGTGGAGATGAACCGTTCTCCCGGTAGCGAGATGGTCTTCGACCGCAACGCCACCAAGCTGCTCGCCGGCGCGGAGAAATGGCACGATAATGTCGTAAAGTTCGCGCCCGGCTGGATAAAGGCGTCCCTGCCCCAAGCGATCGAGCGCCACATGGGCGAAGGCTATCGGATCACGGTTTCACCGACTGGAAAGGCGATCTATGAGAACACCGTCAACGGTCGGCAGATCGTCATCGACGCGGGCAACGGGTACTTCCGTATCTTCCAGCCCGACGCGCCGGGAAGCCTCAAAGGGCGCTACTTGAACCTGGACGGCGAGACTCCCATGATGGAGGTCCTGACGAAAAAAGGGCGTCAGCGAATCCCCTTGACCGGGGGCGCTTTGAACCAGGCGACCCACTTTATTCTCGAGTCTCTGCCGCGGACGACGGCGCCGCCAGCTCCCATTCAGTAGCGACTCAGTGGCGCGAGGCTTCTTCCGGCCGCACCGCGAACGCGGTGTTCAGTCCGATGAGCAGGAAGGTCGCCGCGAGCAGGCAGACCGAGAGAGCGTTGATCTCGGGCGTGATGCCGAACTTCATCATCGAGTAGATCTTGATCGGCATGGTCACGATGCCGATGCCCGCGACGAAGAACGAGGTCACGAAGTCCTGGAAGCTCACGGTGAAGGAGAGCAGGGCGCCGGAGAGGATCGCGGGCATGGAGAGGGGCAAGGTGACCTTGACGAAGGCCTGCCACTCGGTGGCGCCCAGGTCCATGGCGGCGTCCTCCAGGGACGATTCCTGAAGCGAGATCAGCCGCGCGCGCACGGCCGCCACGGTGTACGGCAGGCAGATCAGGGCGTGGGAGCTGGCCAGGGCCATGAAGTCGAGCTCGTAGCCGGCGCGCACGAGGAAGGTGAGAATCCCGACGCCCAAGGCCACCTCCGGCATCATCAACGGAACATTCAGCAACGCGTCGTAGGCCCCCCGTCCGCGAAAGGGCTTATGCTTGACCATGGCGTACGAGGCGAGCATGCCGAGCACGGCCGCTATCGCGGCGGCGGCCAAGGCGAGCTCGAGCGAGGTGAGCATGGCGCTCATCAGCTCCGCGTTTTGAAAGAGGGCCTTGTACCACTTGAACGTGAAGCCTCGCCACACCACGTTGCGCCGCGCGTCGTTGAAGGAGAAGACGAACATGACCGCGAGAGGCAGATAGAGAAACCCGAAGAGGCTCGCTACGTAGACGCCCATGCCGCGGCTTTTTCGCATCAGGCCTTCTCCCAGCGCTGATACAGCCAGAGGCCTCCGACCAAGCCGGCGAGGAGCAGGCAGGTCAGGGCGGAGCCGAACGGCCAGTCTTGGGCCATCATGAACTGGTTCGAAATCAGATTGCCGAGCAGGTAGTAGCGCGGCCCGCCCAGGATCTCGACGGTAAGAAAGTCGCCGAGGCAGGGGATGAAGGTCAGGATGCAGCCCGCGACGACGCCGGGCATCGAGAGCGGCAAGGTGACCTTCCAGAAGGCCTTCCAGCGGTTGGCGCCGAGGTCATAGGCCGCCTCGACGACAGACCGCGGAACCTTGTCGAGCGAAGCGTACAAAGGAAGCACGGTGAAGGGCAGATAAAAATAAACGAGGCCCAGCAGGATCGAGAAGGGCGTGTACAGGAAGCCGATGGGCTCGGAGAGAAAGCCGAATCGGATCAAGGCCGTATTGAGCAGGCCCTCTTTGCCCAAGACGATCATCCAGGAATAATAGGCGACGAGGCACGAGCTCCAGAACGGCACCATCAAGCCGACGAGCAGGGCGTTGCGCCAGCGGCCGGCGCGAAAGGAGAGGTAGTAGGCCACGGGATAGCCCAGGACGAGGCAGGTGATCGTGGTGGCGCCGGCGAATATGATCGTACGGATCAGGACCGGCAGATACTTCGGGTCGAAGGCGCGGGCGTAGTTGTGGAGGCCGAACTCCCAGACGATGGCGCCGTACGGTCCGTTCGTGGCGAAGGAGAGAAGGATGAGCCCCCCCGCCGGGATGACGAGCAGGAAGATCAGCCAGAGGGAGGCCGGTGCGAGCAGCAGATGGCTGGCGAGCGGGCGGCGTCCGCCGAGCAGCCAGGAGAGAGCTCGATCCATGCTTAGGCGACTTTGACGTCGGCCCAGGTCTGGTTCCAGAGCTCGCTTTGCTCCGGGTCGAGCACCGCGTTAAGACGCAGGTTCTTCATCATCGCGCCCTTGGGGTACACGCGCGGGTCGTTGAGGAGGACCGGGTCGACGAACTTGAGCGCCTTCTCGTTGGGCGACGCGTAGCGCACGGAGTTGGCGTTGGCGGCCGCGACCTCGGGCTCGAGAAGGTAGTCGATGAGGCGCAAGGTGTCCTCGCGGTGGCGCGAGCCGCGCAGCAGGGTGAGGCAGTCGACCCAGAGATGCGTGCCTTCCTTGGGGATCACGTAGTCGAGGTCGGGATTCTCGCGCGCGGTCTGGAACAGGTCGCCCGACCAGGTCATGGCGAGGTCGATCTCGCCGGAGACGAGGCTGTTGAGGTAGGACGAGGACGAATACTGCTTCACCAGCGGCTTCTGCTTGATGAGGTGCTCGCGGACCTTGCGGAAATCCTCGGGATCGCGCGTCGTCGGCGGGATGCCGAGCATCAGGAGGGCCACGCCGATGCTGTCGCGCACGTTGTCGAGCATGGAGACGCGGTCTTTATACTTCGGGTCCCACAGGTCCCACCAGGAGGTCGGCGCCTTCTTGAGCTTTTTCTTGTTGTAGGCGATGCCCGTCGTGCCCCACATGTAGGGGACGGAGCCCTCTTCGGGATCGTAGACGGGCCGGCGGAAGCGCGAGGAGATGTTGTTGAAGTTCTTCAGGGCGGCCGTCGGCACCGGCTCGCTCAGGTTCAGGGCGCGAAAGCGCGGGATCAGGTAGTCGCCGATCACGACGAGGTCGTAGCCTTTGGCGCCGGCGCGGAGCTTGGCGAACATCTCGTCCTCGTCGGCGAACAGGTCATAACGGACCTCGACGCCGGTGCGCTTGGTGAAGCCCGGCAAGGTGTCCTTGCCGATGTAGTTGGACCAGTTGAAAAAGTTGACGACCTTCTTGTCGTCGGCGCGCCGGCACGCGGCGAGCAGGGAGGGCAGGAGCGGCGCCAGGACGGCGGCCTTCAGGAACGACCGGCGGGAGACGGGATCAGCCATTGTCCTTCTCGAGGATGTAGACGTCCTCGGGGTCCACGGCCGCGATGACGGGCACGTTCATGTCGTCGTGGACGGCGTAGCGGTCGCCGCCGGCCCAGGCGAGGGTGAGGCGGTCCGGCTGCTTCTTGAACATCTGCAGGTAGATCTGGCAGGCGTCGCCGAGGAAGACGGTATCCTTGAGGGTGGCGTCGAAGCGGATGAGGCCGAAGGGGAGCTCGTCCTTGTAGAAGACCTTCACGCGCTCGGGGCGGATGGCGATCTTCACGCGCTCGCCGACGGCGGGCAGGGTTTCGTACGGATCGAGCGGCACATCGAGCTCGTGCTCGTCCTCGAGGCTGAGGCGGGCGCGGCCCTCGCCGCCTTTGAGGACCGTGGCGGAGAAGATATTCGCGCCGCCGATGAAATCGGCGACGAAGGACGTCTTGGGCATCTCGTAGATTTCGCCGGGGGTGCCGACCTGCTCGATGCGTCCGTGGTTGAAGACGGCGATGCGGTCGGACATCGTCATCGCCTCCTCCTGATCGTGCGTGACGTAGATGAAGGCGATGCCCAGGCGCTTCTGCAGATTCTTGAGCTCGAGCTGCATCTCCTTGCGCAGCTTGAGGTCGAGGGCGCCGAGCGGCTCATCAAGCAGCAGCACCGCCGGTCTTCCGGCGATCGCGCGGGCCAGCGCGATTCGCTGCATCTGGCCGCCGGACATGGACTGGATGCGGCGCTCCTCGAAGCCGGCGAGCTTGACCATCGCCAGGGCCTCGGGAACGCGCTTCTTGATCTCGTCCTCGGGCACCTTGTCCATGCGCATGCCGAAGGCGATATTGTCGGCGACCGAGAGGTGCGGGAACAGGGCGTAGTGCTGGAAGACGGTATGGACGTCGCGCTCGTAGGCCGGGGTGTCGGTGACGTCGACGCCGGAAAGCCGCACGCGGCCGCCGTCGGGGGTCTCGAAGCCGGCGATGATGCGCAAGGTCGTGGTCTTTCCGCAGCCCGAGGGGCCGAGCAAGGTCATGAACTCTCCCTTGCGGACGGTCAGGGAGACGTCGCGCAGGACCGTGGAGGTCCCGAAAGCTTTGTTGAGGGGGCCGACTTCCAGCAGGGCGTCTTCGGACACTTCCGTAATTATACTATGCGGGAAACGCCGCGACGGCCTTTTTGATGAGGAGAAACGCTTCCTTGGCTTGGGCCTCGGTCAAATTCAGCGGCGGCGCGAAACGGATGGTGTTTTCGTGGGTGTCCTTCGCGAGCAGGCCGGCCTTGGCGAGGCTTTCCACGAGCGGCCGCACGCGCGTCTTGAACTCGAGGGCGAGCATCAGGCCCCGCCCTCGTATGTCCTTGAGATTGGGATGCTCGAGCGTCTCCAGAAGGCCCTTCAAATAGGCGCCGGTCTTGGCCGCCTTCGCGGGAAGCTTCTCATCGAGCAAGACCTTGAGGGCCGCAAGTCCAATGGCGCAAGCCATGGGGCTGCCGCCGAAGGTCGAGCCGTGGGTTCCGGGGGTAAAGAGCCCGAGGACTTCGTCGTCGGCGCAGACGGCGGAAACGGGGTAGAGGCCCCCTGACAGGGCCTTTCCCAAAATGTAGAGATCCGGCTCCACCGCCTCGTGGTCGCTGGCGAACATCTTCCCCGTCCGGCCGAGGCCCGTTTGGATCTCGTCGGCGCACATGAGCACGCGGTTCTCGGAGCAGATGGCGCGCACGGCGGTGAGCCACCCTTCGGACGGGATGACGACGCCGGCTTCGCCCTGGATCGCCTCGAACAGAAATCCGACCGTGTTCGGCGTAATCGCGCGCTCGAGCGCGGCGGCGTTGCCGTAGGGTATCGTCCGGAAGCCCGGCGTGGCGGGCCCGAAGCCGTCGTACGAGTCGTGATCGCTCGAGAAGCCGACGATCGTGGTGGTGCGGCCGTGAAAGTTTCCGGAGCAGACGATGATCTCGGCTTTGCCCTCGGGCACGCCCTTGCGCCGGTAGCCCCACAGGCGCATGGCCTTGATCGCGGTCTCGACGGCCTCGGCGCCCGAGTTCATGGGCAGGGCCCTCTCCTTGCCGGTGACCTTGCAGAGGAGCTCCAGGAAGGGCCCCAGGAGATCGTGGTGGAAGGCGCGAGAGGTCAACGCGACCTTGCCTAATTGCTTTTTGGCGGCGGCGACGATCTTGGGATGGTTGTGCCCCTGGTTGATCGCGGAGTACGCGGACAGGAAATCGAAATAGCGCTTGCCCTCCACGTCCCAGACGAAGGGCCCCTTGGCGCGCGCGATGGCCACGGGCAGCGGGTGGTAGTTGTGCGCGCCGTGCTTGTCGACGAGCGCGATGAGGCGGTCGGTTTTCGAGGGCATCTTTCGCGTGATTCTACCAAATCCCCTTGTATTGGCGAGGTATCGAGGCTACGCTAGTCTGGTATGTCCGATGAACGTCTGCTGGCCTTCTCGCGCGCCCTCGCCGACGCCGTGCGCAGCGGACTGCCGATGGCCGCGACCCTGCGCGACATCGGGCTGTCCGCCGCCGCCGAGGGGGTGAGCCAGGGCAAAACCCTCCAGGAGTCTCTGGCCGCGACGGGCAAGTTTCCCTCCGTGCTGCTGGCTCTGATCCGGGCCGGGGAGGAAAGCGGCAAGGTCGACGCGTTCCTCGACCGCTACTCGGATTCGCTCGAAAGCCGCCTCGATTTTCGCCGGCGGCTTGCGCGCGCGTTCTTCTATCCGGCGTTCGGCGCCGCGCTGGCCGCCGCCATCTTCCTTCTTTTCTCGACCAAGGCGGCGCCCCTGCTGCTCGAGCCGCTCATCGCGGCGGGAGTCTCCATGCCCCCCGCCGCGCTCCAGGCGATGAAGGCCGGCGAGTATCTGCTCGCGAACTGGCTGCTTCTTCTCGGGGCGGCCGTCTTCATCGTGCTGCTCGCGCGGGCGCTGTTCGCCTCCCGTGCCGGCCGCGCGGCGCGGGCCCTGGCCGGGCATTGGCTGCCCGGGGCGCGCTACGTCAGCGAGGAGGCCCGCTGGTACGATCTGGAGGCGACCTTGGAGCTCCTGCTCGGCGCGGGCCTGCGGCCGCGCCAGGTGATGGACATCCTGGGCGAGTCCTTCCGCGACGACCCTCTGACCCGGCGGCGGCTCGCGAAGGGTGCCGTGATGATGGAGCAGGGACGGGGCTTCGCCGAGAGCCTCGCGCCCTGCCTGCCCCCCGACGACCGGCCCCGGGCGGAGGTCGCGGAGCGCTCCGGCCTTCTCGACGAGACCTTCGGCAAGCTCGCCAAGACGCACCGCGAGCTGCATCTGCACCGGCTCAAGCAGGCGGCGACCGCCTTCCAGCTCGCCTCCGTCACGGCGCTCGCACCCGTCTGCTTCGGCCTGATCCTATGGATCCTCTGGCCGACCATGGCCGTCCTGCGCGACGCGGGCAAGCAGCTGACCGGCTCCGGTGCGCCCTCGGCGGAGGGCTTCCCCTCCGCCCCTCCGATGGACTCGAGCGTCCCTCCCGAGACCGCCGCCGCCTCGCGCTTCAACGAGAAGAACGCCCGCGAGGTCGTCGGCTACATGCAGAGCCACGCGGCCGGCGACGGCGAGCAGAAGAAAATGGCGAAGATCAAGCTCAAGGATCGGTCGATGCAGAAGCCCCAGTTCAAGAAGATCGAGGCGACCCCGCTGAAAAGCTCGCTCGACTAGCGGCCGAGCAAAGCGCGCCCGCCGGCCAGGCGCAGGCCGAAGAGCACGAGGAACAGGCCCGGCACCCAGCCGCGGCCGAAGCCGTAGGCGATCATGGCCCCCGCCACGCCGATCGAGAAGTCGATCATGGGGCCGCCGTGGAAGACCTTGGTGCGGACCGAGTCGGCGAGCAGCAGCCCGAAGCCGGCGGCCACGAGTATGACGAAGGTGCCGAAGTAGTAGCGGCTCCACGCCGGCGCGGAGATCGCCAGCGGGGCCGGCCCAAGCGACGAGAGCCAGGCCAGAGCCACGGGTGCCAGCAGCAGCAGGCCGAAGCCCGCGCACAGGAAACCGAGGCGGCGGCGCTGCAGCGCCGGCGACATCAGGCGTCCTTCAGGGCCTGCTCGAGCGCGGCGACGGTCCGGTCCGCGTCCTTGACGGTCCAGCACAGCGGAGGCTGGACGCGAAGGGTGCTCCCCTCGAGGCCGCCCTTGCCGACGAGCACGCCCTGGTCCTTCATGGACTCGACGACGCGGACGGTGAGCTCGGGCGCGTGCTCCTTGCCCTTCTTGTCCTTGACGAGCTCGACGCCGACCATCAGGCCCATGCCGCGCACGTCGCCGACGCGCTCGTCCTTGAGCTGGAGCTTGCGAAAGCCGGCGAGCAGCCGGTCTCCGACGATCTTGGAGTTCCCGGCGAGGTCGTCGTTCTCGACGATATCCATCACCGCGTCCGCCGCGGCCATCGCCATGGGGCCGCCGCCGAAGGTGTTGTAGTGGAGCACGCCTTTCATCGCGTCGGCGATGGCGCGCGTCGTGATCACCGCGCCGATCGGGTAGCCGTTGCCGAGCCCTTTGGCCATGACGATGATATCGGGCGTGGCGCCCCAGTGCTTGATGCCGAAGTAATGCTCGCCGGTGCGGCCCACGCCCGCTTGAACCTCGTCGCAGATGAACAGGCCGCCGTGCTTGTGCACGAGCTCGACCGCGCCTTTAAAGTACGCCTTGCCCGGCGTGATCAGCCCGCCCACGCCCATGATCGTTTCCGCGTAGAAGCCCGCGATCTTGCCCTGGGTCGAGGTCTTGAGGATGGCCTCGAGGCCCTTGAGCGCCGCCGCCGTGCTCTGCTCGCCGCTGCCGTCGAAGCGATAGGCATAGTCGGTCGGGGTGAACGCCACGCCCGCGGGATAAGGCGCCTGGTTGCGCCAGTTGTGCTGGCCGGTCAGCGCCGTCGTGAACAGCGTCCGGCCGTGATACGAGCGCTGGACGGCGACGAACTCATGGCGAGCCGTGTACGTCTTCGCGATGAAGGCCGCCATCTCGTTGGCCTCGGAGCCCGAGTTGACGAAGAAGCAGACCTCCATGTCGGGGTTGACCGTCTTCGCCTTGTCGGCGAGGCGCTTGGCGAAGGCGCCGACCGAGGGATGAAGATACAGCGGCGGATTGTGCTGGAGCTGGTCGATCTGCGCCTTGAGCTTGGAGACGAAATGCGGATGGGAATGGCCGATCGACACGGTGGCGACGCCCGCGAACGCGTCGAGGTACTCCTTGCCGTTCTCGTCGTAGAGAAACTGCATCTTCCCTTCGACGATCTGAATCGGCTTGGCGAACATCGGCCCGGGCAGGGGCATGAGGTGGGCGGCGCGAGTCGCGGCGACGGCCGCGACGTCTAATTTGGCGGTTTTCGCGGCGGCGGCGGTCTTGGGGCTCATGCGGGTTTCCTCCGGAATTTGGCGTCGAGGGAGAGTGCGAGGCACAGGAAGGCGCCGGACAGCAGGCCGTCCATCAGGTTCACGGGCGACGGAATCAACGAAGCGGGGCTCCAGCGGCCCTGCCCGTACGAAGGGACGGCCCACAGCAGGAACGCGAGGGTCCCGTAGGCGGCGAGCGAGCCGAGGACCGCGGCCAGCGCTCCGCGCCAGGCGGCGGCGGCCGCGCTCAGCGCGCCGATCAGCACGATGGTGGCCCAAATGGAAATCGTGTAGACGGCTCCGACGGCGAGCTGCCACTGCGGCGTGCCCGGCAGGCCGCGCGGCATGCCCCAGCCGGAGTAGCGCGTGAGCCCCGTCATGACCAGGGCTATGCCGAGCAGCGGGCCGAGCAAGCCCGCCAGCGCGGTCGCCGCCCGGCGGCCCGCCGCCGCGCCGAGCGCGGCGTAGAAGATCGCGGTATACAGCGCGATCGGGAAGAACTGGGGCCCGTACGGCCCGCGCAGGAAATTCTCGGCGCCGGCGCGATCCGCCAAATTCGTCCCGACGTGGGCGAGGGCCGCGCCGAAAAAACCGGCGGCCCCCCCTCCCACGATCGCGGCGAAAGGCGTCATCGGCGTCCTCAGTACAGGTTTGAGGCGCGGCGCTGGCCGGTGTAGTCGACGAACACGGTCTTCTGCTCGGTAAAGAAGTGCAGGCCGTCTTTCGCCATCTCGCGCTCGCCGACCCCGGAGGCCTTCACGCCGCCGAACGGGACCTGCGCCTCGCCGCCGATCGTCGGGCTGTTGAGGTGGACCATGCCGGCCTCCATGCCCTCGACGAACTTCATCGCCAAGGTCATATCTTGCCCGTAGAAGGCGGAGGTCAGGCCGAAGGCGGAATCGTTGGCGAGCTCCAGGGCCTGCTCGAAGGTCTTGGCGCGGGCGACGGAGAGCACCGGTCCGAAGATCTCCTCCTGCCACAGGCGGCTCTTGGGCTTCACGCCCTCGAAGATCGTGGGCTCGACGAAAAAACCGTGCTTGAGGTCGCCGCTCGTGAGCTGATTGCCGCCGCACGATAGCTTCGCGCCCTCCTTCTTGCCGATGGCGATGTAGTCGAGGTCCTGCTTAAGCTGGGCCGCGTCGATGGCCGGGCCCATCGTTACCGTCGGGTCCATGCCGTTGCCGACCTTGAGCTTCTTGACGTCGGCGAGGAGCATCCCCATGAACTCGTCGTAGATCTCTTCTCCGAGAATGAGCCGTGACGTGGCCGTGCAGCGCTGGCCGGTGGAGCCGAAGGCGCCCTTCATGACGCCGCCCAGGGCCAAATTCAGGTCGGCGTCGTTCCAGACGACGGCCGGGTTTTTGCCGCCCATCTCGCAGGTCACCTTGGCGCCGCGCTTGCCGCACAGCTGATGCACGTGCTGGCCGACCGCGTTGGACCCGGTGAAGGACACGGCCTTGAGGCGCGGGTCCTCGATCAAGGTGTCGCCGAAGCTCTCGGGCTCGCCGAGCACGAGGTTGAGCACGCCGGGCGGAAGGCCGGCCTCCTCGTAAATCTTGACGATCTCGACCGCCATCGCGGGGACGCTCGAGGCGGCCTTGAGCACGACGGCGTTGCCCGCGACGAGCGCCGGCGCCGTCTTCCAGACCGGGATCGCCCACGGGAAGTTCCAGGGCGTGATGATCGAGACGACGCCCAGGGGCTCGCGCATCGTGTAGAGAAAGTTTCCGGGCAGCTCGGACGGGGAGCTGGACCCCATAAAGCGCATGCCCTCGCCGGCGAACCAGTCGACCAAGGTGATGCCCTTGTCCATCTCGCCCTTGGCCTCGGCCAGGATCTTGCCCTGCTCGCGCGTCATCAGCGCGGCCAGCTCGTCGCGCCGGCGGCGGGCGATCTCGGCGGCCTTGGCCAGGACGCGGCCGCGCTGGGGCGCCGGGGTCTTGGCCCAACCGGCGGCGGCTTTCGAGGCGGCCTCGACGGCCTTCAGCGCGTCGGCTTTGCTGGCGCTCTTGAAGCGGGCCACGACGTCGCGCGTGTCGGCCGGATTGACGGAGTCGACCGTAAGGTCGTGCGTTCCCTCGACCCACTTCCCGCCGATGTACTGCTTCAAAACGGAGGCTTTAGGGGTCGGCTTGGTCGCGGTGGGCATAAATCGGATTATATCAATTCGTCGACGGACAGGCGCCCCCTTTTTGGGTCGAGAAAGTAACCGGAATTTGAACGAATTTAGACCTTGAAATCGGTCGAAGCCGGGGCTAAACTGCGCGTATGGACCAGAAAATCCCCCTCCTGGCGCTGCTTCTTCTCCCGGCCGTCCCCGCCGCCGCCGAGTTCTGCACCTTCGACGGCAGCCGCAACGAAATCGTCGTGCGCAAGCTCAAGGATCCCTCCTGCAACATGGAAAACGCCCTGGTCTTCAACGCCGCCGCCAACGAAAACCGCTATGGGGCCGATGAGATCAAGCGGACCTTCGTGACCGATTCCTGGCCCGGCTGGGGCGGCGCCGACAAGAAATGCGCGGCCGCGCGCAAAAGCGCCGACAAGCTCGTCTACAGCGACGAGACCTACATCCTGGGCAAGGCCGTGCTCATGGGCCCGCAGGTGTGGCGCTGGAACGGCTCCTGCGACCAGCTCAAGTCCCGCTTCGAGTCGAAGAAGCAGAGCATGGGCGATAAGCCCTCCCATGAGGATGTCTTCGAGGCGCTGAAGGCCGAGCGCATCAGCATGGGCGACCTCGCCGAGCGCCTCGTCGAAGGCAAGAAGCCGAAGAAGGACTAGGGCGCGAGCAGCGGCTCGGAGAGAGCGCTTCCCGCCAACACGGGCGTTTGCTCCCGGTTGTCCCGGCGCGCGTCGTCCTGCACTCGCGGCTTCAGGTAGTCGAACAGGCCCTTCGCGCTCGCCTTGGGGTTGGCGGACAGCCCCTTGAGCAGGTGGTAGGTGAACAGGCCGTGCCCCTGCTCCTGCAAGGTCCCCGTGATCTCGTCGCCCGAGGCGGCGGCCAGGACGGTGATCCGCCCCTCCTCCGCCGAGAGTTCCGAGACCTTGGCCACCAGCGGCCGGGCGCCCTGGGCCAACACCGACCGCCCGCCGGCGCCCGAGAAGCAGGCGTCGAGGGCCACGATCACGCGCTTGGCCTTCGTCTTTGCCAGGTTCGCATAGAGCGACTTAAGCGGCAGGGCGGTGGACTTCAGGAACTTGGGATCGCCGTCCCACGGGACGAGGTAGGCGTCGCCGGTCTTCGTGTCGGGCGCGCCGTGGCCCGAGTAGTACACGAACAAGGTTGAGGTCTCCTTCACGTTGAGCGGGAGCCACTCCTCAAGATAGCCGCGCAGCTTGCTGCCGGTCGCCTGCTGGCCTTCGAGCGACACGATGTTGCGCGGCGGAAACCCCAGCGCCTCGAGGTGCTTGCGCACGGTCTTGGCGTCGCGCGCGCCGAAGTCGGCCTTGGGCACGCTCTGGTAGTCCTCGATGCCGATCACGAGCGCGAAGTCGTCGGGACGCTCGGCGCCGCGGCGCGAGGGCGAGTCGATGTCGGATGACGGATCGGACCTAAAGGGAACGGCGGTCGCCGGTATGGAGGCGACGGGTGCGGGGGCCCCAGGATTCGCCCGGCGCGCCTGTTCTTCTTCGAAGAGCACACGAATCGTCGCGTTGCCTCTCGATTTGGCGAGAGCCGCAGGCGAGATGTTCGCTCCCTTCGAAAGGAGATAGCGGGTCATGTCGACGCGGTCATAATACACGCACCAGTGCAGAGCGGACGAAAACTGCGAAGCGAATTTGCCGGTGCTTTCGAGGGCGGCGCCTTTCTCGACGAGGAACTTGAGAACGTCCGGCCTGTTGTGAACACACGCATCTTCAGCCAATTCCGAGCTGGTGCGATAGTTGCTGGTAGGAAGCAAGACCGCGATCTTTTCGAGATTCCCCTGCGCGACGTAGGTCTTGATCGATGGAGCGCAGCCCGCGGCGAACGGCAGGATTGAGAGCAGCATGACGAGAATGGCTCTGTTCATAGGCTCCGCTAAAATGCCGAGTCGGTCCCGCCGCCGTTCAGGGTGGGCGACTGCTCTCGGTTCTGCCGGCGGGCGTCGTCCTGCACGCGCGGCTTCAGGGCGTCGTACAGCGCGCGCGGGGTCTTCGCCCCCCCGGCCAGCGCCTTCAGGTAGTGATAAGTGAAGATCCCGTGGCCCTGCTCATCGAGGGAGCCCGTGATCTCGGTGCCGGAGGCCGCGGCGAGCACGCTCAGGTTGGCGGCCTCGGGCACGCTTTCGTCCACCTTGGCGACGAGCGGCCGGGCGCCCTTGGCGAGCACCGAGCGCCCTCCCGAGCCCGAGAAGCAGGCGTCGAGGGCGACGATCACGCGTTTGGCCTTGAGCGCGGCCAGCTCGGCGTAGAACTGCTTGAGCGGATAGGCGGTCGTCTCCAGGAACATGGGGTCCGTGTCCCAGGGCACCAGGTAGGCCTCGCCGCTCGCCGGGTCCGGGGCGCCGTGTCCCGAGTAGTACACGAACAGGGTCGAAGAGGGTTTGACGTTGCGCGGCAGCCACTGCTGAAGGTAGCTCTTCATCTTCCCGCCCGTGGCCTGCGAGCCCTCGAGGCTGATGATGTTGCGCGCGGGCACGCCCATGGCCTCGTAGTGGCGGCGCACGGTCTGCGCGTCGCGCGCCCCGAAGTCCGCCTTCGGAAGGGTCTGGTACTCCTCGATGCCGACCAGGAACGCGAAGTCGTCGGGGCGCTCCGCGCCGCGCCGGGCGGGCGCGTCCACGTCGGAGGAATAGGATTTCGGCTGGGGCGCCGCGGGAACGACGGGAGCCGGCGCTGTTTCGGGGGCGCCTCTCCGCGCGCGGCGCGCCGCGATCAGATCGTCCATCAAAGCGGTCGTCTTCACGCCGGGCGCGCCGAGCTGCCGGACGAGCACGGTCGCCACCGCGGTCGCCGCGCGCGCGATGTTCAGGCGCATCGTGCTGTCGGCCGGCGAGCCGGGCATCCCGCCCCAGGAGTTCGTCCAGTCGATCGAGCCGATCGTCGCGCCCCCGTCGGTGGCGTTGACCTTGATCTTCACCTTGTCGAGGAGGTCGCTGCGCTCGCGGGTCATCTCCGAGGTCAGCCGCATGATCGCGTCCACGCGCCGGTTCTTGAGCTCGGCGAGCGCGTGCTCATCCCCCAGCTCGTCGGCGTTGAGGTCGAGCTTGTCGAGAAAGGAGGCCGTCCTCTGGGAGTCCATGATGCCGTAGCCGCGGTTCGCCAGCTCCTCGCCGAACTTTGTCGCGAACTCGTTCGTCGGCCCGACCACCGCGATCAGGCGCAGCGGAGCCTTGGGCACGGCGGTGTCCGCGGCGATCATTCGCGAGCCGCCGCAGCCGGCGAGCGGCGCAAGCAGAAGGACGAGGAGTAATTTCGAGTTCATGGGAGGCTCTCCGTTAAAACGACTCATCGGCTCCGCTTCCGTTCAAGGTCGGCGACTGCTCCCGGTTCTGGCGGCGGGCGTCGTCCTGGACGTGCGGCTTTAGATAGTCGAACAGGGCGCGCGGCGTCTTGGCGCCGGCGGCGAGCCCTTTGAGGAGGTGGTAGGTGAAGATGCCGTGGCCTTGGTCATCAAGAGAGCCCGTGATCTCCGTGCCCGAGGCGGCGGCGAGCACCGTGAGATTCGCCGAGGCGGGCACGCTCTCGTCCACCTTGGCGACGAGCGGACGGGCGCCCTTGGCGAGCACCGAGCGGCCGCCCGAGCCCGAGAAGCAGGCGTCGAGCGCCACGAGCACGCGCTTGGCCTTGAGCTTCGTCAGCTCGGCGTAGAACTGCTTCAAAGGATAGCCGGAGGTCGTCAGGAACATGGGGTCGGCGTCCCACGGCACCAGGTACGCCTCTCCGGTCTCGGGGTCGGGCGCTCCGTGCCCCGAGTAATAGACGAACACCGTCGATTCAGGTTTGACGTTGCGCGGCAGCCACTGCTGAAGATAGTTCTTGAGCTTGCTGCCCGTGGCCTGGGAGCCCTCGAGGCTGATGATGTTTCGCGCGGGCACGCCCATCGCCTCGAAGTGCTTGCGTACAATTTTCGCGTCGCGCGCGCCGAAGTCCGCCTTCGGGAGCGATTGGTACTCCTCGATGCCGATCACGAGCGCGAAATCGTTCGGGCGTCCGGCGCCGCGGCTCGTGGGCGCGTCGACATCGGAGGTGATCTCCTTCTTCTCCGGCGGCATGGCCGCGGCGGCGCGCATGCGCGCGTAGCCGGCGTCGTCGAGATTCCCGTGGGACGCGGGAGCGCCTCTGGATGCGCGTCTAATCAGGTGTGCCTGCGCGTTGGAGGCTAATTCCGAAGTAACTTTAACTCCATTATCGAACAGGACGTCGAACATCTCGGGACTATTAGGATTCGTGGCGTTGGCCATTGCGACGATTTGCCCGCCCGCGCCCTTCTTCAAGAGATATTTGACTATCTCGGGAGTGCCGTGTATGACGGCCCAGGGGAGCGGCATTGTGTCCGGGATAAGTCCGGCGCGCTTGTCTATGTCGGCCCCGGATTCGACGAGTCGTTGCACCTCGGCGAAATCTTTGCGTTGGATCGCGATGTGGAGCGGACTGGCGCTACAGCCGGCCGCGCCCAACGCCGCGATGATCGTCAGCAGCGAGAGCAGCCTCATCAGGCGAGCACGCGCGGCGTCCGCTTCAGGAAGCTGCCGTGCTTCGTCGAGCCGGTCCACTTCCCGTTGTTCGTCATCTCCGTGCCGCGTGAGAACACGCCCGTGATCGAGCCCTTCACCGTCACGCCCTCGTACGGATTGTAGTCCGCGGCGCTGTGGTGGTTCTTGAGGCTGAAGGTGTGGGGCTTGTTCGGATCGATGATCACGATGTCGGCGTCGGCGCCCGGGTTCAGGTGGCCTTTGCGCGGGTACAGGCCGAACAGCTTCGCCGGGTTGGCCGAGGTGATCTCGACGAAGCGGTTCTCGGTGATGCGTCCCTTCTGGACCGCGTCCCACAGGAGCAGCATGCGGTACTCCACGCCGGGCGCGCCGTTGGGAATCTTGGCGAAAGAAGACTTGCCGAGCTCCTTGCCGGGCTGGTTCGGCGCGGCCTTCATGCAGAAAGAGCAATGGTCGGTAGAAACGACTTGGAGATCATTCCTGACGAGCCCATTCCACAAGCGCTCCGAATTTCCTTTCGGTCTCAAAGGAGGAGACATCACGAATTTGGCGCCTTCGAATCCCGGTCTTCGGTAGTCGTCTTCGGACAGATATAAATATTGAGGGCATGTCTCCGCGAACACCGGCAGGCCGCGGGACCGCGCCACGCGGACTTCTTCCATCGCGTCGCCGGCGGACAGGTGCACGAAGTAGATCGGAACGCCGGCCATCTCGGCCATGGCGATCGCGCGGTGCGTGGCCTCGGCCTCGGCGGTCATGGGGCGGGTCAAGGCGTGCCACTCGGGAGAGGTTTTCCCCTCGGCGATGGCCTTCTCGATCAGGACGTCGATGACCGAGCCGTTTTCGGCGTGCATGCAGATCATGCCGCCGTTGTCGCGGGTGCGCATGAGCGCGCGGAAGATCGTGGTGTCGTCCGACATGAAGATGCCGGGGTAGGCCATGAACAGCTTGAACGAGGCGACGCCCTCGTCGACGAGCTTGTCCATCTCCTTCTGCTGCTTCTCCGGGAAATCGGTCACGATCATGTGGAAGCCGTAGTCGACCGCGGACTTGCCGGCGGCCTTCTTGCTCCAGGTGTCGAGGGCGTGGCGGAAGGTCTCCCCCTTCTTCTGGATCGCGAAGTCGACGACGGTCGTCGTGCCGCCGAAGATCGCGGCGGTCGAGCCCGTCGTGAAGTCGTCGATCGTGGTCGCACCCATGAAGGGCATGTCGAAGTGCGTGTGGACGTCGATGCCGCCGGGGATGACGACCTTGCCGCGCGCGTCGACGACCTTCTTCCCGGGATCGGAAATCTTTCCGACGGTGACGACCTTGCCGTTGACGACGCCCAGGTCGGCGATGAAGGTGTCCGACGCGGAGACGACGGTGCCGCCTTTGACGACTAGATCATATGGCATAAGGTTTCTCCTTCTCCGTGTCCATGAGAAGCCAGTAGATGGCGAACGACAGCCCGAAGCTGATGAACCACGCGTAGTGGTACAGCGAGATCCAGAAGGGCGAGACCGTCGCGAGCTTGACCGTGCCGAGGAAGCCGGGCAGGACGGGCAGGCAGGACAGGACGAGCGCGATCATCGCGCGGCCGTTCACGCCGCCGGCGTACCAGTACGAGCCGTTTTTCTCGTACAGCTCGCGTACGTCGAGCTTGGCGTTGCGCAGGACATAATAGTCGCAGATCAGGATCCCGCCGATCGAGCCGAGCAAGGACGAGTAGGCGACGAGCCAGGTGAAGATGTAGCCCGACGGGTCGGCGATCAGCTTCCAGGGCTGGATCAGGATGCCGATCACGCCCGTGATGTAGCCGCCCCGGCGGAAGTCGATCTTCTCCGGCCACACGTGCGCGAAGTCGTTGGCGGGGCCGACGACGTTGGCGGCGATGTTGGTCGCGAGCGTGGCGATGCACAGCGAGATCAGGGCGATCGCGAGCACGAAGGGATTCTGGAACTTGGCGATCAAGTCGACGGGGTCCCAGATCGACTGGCCGTAGATCACGACGGTGGCCGAGGTGACCGCCACGCCGATAAACGAGTACAGCCCCATCGTCGTGGGCAGGCCCAGGGCCTGGCCCAGCATCTGGTCCTTCTGAGATTTGGCGTAGCGCGAGAAGTCCGGGATGTTGAGCGACAAGGTCGCCCAGAAGCCGATCATCGCGGTCAGAGCGGGAAAGAAGAACGGCCAGAACTTTCCTTCCTTCGGCTGGCCGACTTCAAAGGCCGACGGCGTCGACAGCATGTGACCGAAGCCCCCCGCCTGGACGTACGCCCAGCCGAGCAAGGCCAGGCCGAGAGCGATGAGCAGGGGCGCTTTGATGTTCAGCAGGACGCGGATCGATTCGACGCCCTTATAGATCACGAACATGTTGATCGCCCAGAAGAGGAGGAAGCAGCCCCATTGGCCGGCGTTGAGCCCTTGAAATATCGGGACGCCGGCCATCAGGCCCGGGTACCAGATGCCGACGAGCTTGTAGATCGCGGCCCCGCCGATCCAGGCCTGGATGCCGAACCAGCCGCAGGCCACGAGCGCGCGCAGCACGGCGGGCACGTTGGCGCCGAGTATGCCGAACGCCGGACGGCAATACACGGGATACGGTATCCCGTACTTGGTTCCCGCGTGCGCGTTCAGGATCATGGGCAGGAGCACGATGCAGTTGCCGAGGAAGATGGTCAGCACGGCCTGCCACCAGTTCATCCCCTCCGAGATCAGCGAAGAGGCGAGCATGTAGGTCGGTATGCACGCGCTCATGCTGATCCACAGCACGGCGATGTCCTTGGTGCCCCAGGTTCGCTCCGACTTTCTGGTCGGGGCGATGTCCGCGTTCCAGTACGGCGACTTCGTGATGGGCTCGGAGTGGTCGTGAATCTCGTGGTCCATCAACGCATCGAAGAGCTTCTTCCTCACGGCAGCTGCTGCGTGAGCGCCCCGTAGGTCTCGGGCCGGCGGTCGCGGAAGAACTGCCAGGTCTTGCGCACCTCGAGGATCTCGTCGAAGTCCACCTTGGCGGTCACGATCTCGTCCTTGTTGTGCGACGCGACCTTGAGGAGCTTGCCGCGGGGATCGCAGATGTAGGACTGGCCGTAGAACTCGCCGATCTTCCAGGGGCCCTCGGTGCCGACGCGGTTGCTGGCGGCGACGAAGTACTGGTTGGCGACGGCGTGCGCGGGCTGCTCGAGCTTCCAGAGGTACTCGGAGAGGCCCTTCACGGTGGCGGACGGGTTGAAGACGATCTCCGCGCCGTTCAGGCCGAGGGCGCGGGCGCCGTCGGGGAAGTGGCGGTCGTAGCAGATGTACACGCCGACCTTCGCGAAACGGGTCTGGAATACAGGGTACCCGAGGTTTCCGGGTTTAAAGTAGAACTTCTCCCAGAAGCCGGGGGCGCAGTGCGGGATGTGGTTCTTGCGGTAGATGCCGGCGATGGAGCCGTCCGCGTCGATGACCGCCGCGGTGTTGTAGTAGGTGCCGGTCGTGGGCGTCTCGTAGATCGGGGAGACGATGACCATCTGATGCTTCCTGGCGAGCTCCTGCATGAGGCTCGTGGTCGGGCCGGGGATCGGCTCGGCGGTGTCGTACCACTTGGTGTCCTGCTCGGCGCAGAAGTACGGGCCGTAAAAGATTTCCTGGAGGCCGAGCATCTGCACGCCCTTCTTGGCGGCCTGCTCGACCATCTCGACGTGCTTGTCGATCATCTTCTCTTTGATCTGCTTGAGAGAGTACTTCGGGGTCGTCCACGGGCACGACGCCTGGATGAGTCCGACTTTCACGATTCGGGGCATGGTATCTCCTGTTAGCCGGCAATTCTTCTGTTGAGCTGGGCGAGGCGCTCCACGACGGGCGGCACGCCGAAGAAGCGCTTCTCGAAATGGAGCACGGTGGTGTCGTCGATCGGCAGGCGGAGCTGGTAGCGGTTCTCGTCCTCGCTGTGCTCGAACTGCGTGCCGTAGGTCTGCGGGAGCCCGATCGACATCAGGAAGCGGTCGAGGCTCGCGGCGGCGAGCCAGCGCGAGGGCCGGTGGCCGTTGATGGCCGCCATGGTCGCCAGGCGGTGCGCGGACAGGAACTCCTTGGGCTCGGCGCCGTGGAGAAAGAGCACCGCGGCGTGGTACATGTCGTTGGAGGTGTTGACCGCGCCCTGGCCGATCATCTCGACGAGCTCGCGGCGGCGCTCGTGGTCGCGCTGCTTGAGCGCGTCGATGTCGGCGGCCGAGCTGTACACCTTCTCGCGGTCCTTTTGATCGGCCGCGTACAGGTCGTCGAGGCGAAGATTGTCTGTTTCCGGGGGCATCTTTAGTGGCGCCGGTACGTCTCGCCGTAGCCCTTCATCCCGTTCTTCGTGTAGTCTTCCCACGTGAGCGGCTTGAGCCCGGTGTCGACGGGCTTCATGGTGATGCAGCCGTCGACGGGGCAGACGAGCGAGCATAGGTTGCAGCCCACGCAGTCGTCCTGAAGAACGTGCGGCTTGCGGTTGCCCTTCTTTCGGTCGATGTCGATGCACTGGTGCGTGGTATCGTTGCAGGACACGTAGCAGACGTCGCACGAGATGCATTTGGCCGGGTCGATGGACGCGACGCTCTTGTAATGGAGGTTGAGCTTCTTCCATTCCACGATCGACGGCGCCGTCCGGCCGATGAAGTCGGTCGTCTTGGCGAAGCCCTGGCGCTTCATCCAGCCCTCGAGGCCGGCGTTGAGGTCCTCGACGATGCGAAAGCCGTGATGCATCACCGCCGTGCAAAGCTGCACGGAGGAAGATCCCAGGAGCATGAACTCGACCGCGTCCGACCAGATCGAGATCCCGCCGATTCCGGAAATCGGCAAGCCCTTGGTTTCGGGATCGGTCGCGATCTGCGACACCATGTTGAGCGCGATCGGCTTGACCGCGGGTCCGCAGTAGCCGCCGTGTGAGATTTTGCCTTCAACGGCAAATTTCGGGACCATCGTTTCCACGTTGATGCCCATGATCGAGTTGATGGTGTTGATGAGGGACACGCCGTCCGCTCCCCCCTGCTTGGCCGCGCGCGCCGCGAAGCGCACGTCGGCGACGTTGGGCGTGAGCTTGACCAGCACGGGAACCTTGGAGACCTCTTTGACGAACTCGGTCACCATCTTCACGTACTCCGGCACCTGGCCGACGGCCGCGCCCATGCCGCGCTCGGACATGCCGTGCGGGCAGCCGAAGTTGAGCTCGATGCCGTCGGAGCCGGCGTCGACCACCTTCTTGGTGATCTCATGCCAGGCCTGCTTTTCGCAGGGCACCATCAAGGAGGCGATGACGGCGTTGTTCGGGAATTTCTTCTTAACCTCGTAAATCTCTTTGAGGTTGGTCTCGAGCGGCCGGTCGGTGATCAGCTCGATGTTGTTGAAGCCGGCGATCTTTTGGGTCCCCAGGTCGAAGGCCCCATATCGCGAGGACACGTTGACGACGGGCGGGTCCTGGCCGAGCGTCTTCCACACCGCACCCCCCCAGCCGTACTCGAAGGCGCGCATGATCTGAGCGCCGGAGTTGGTGGGCGGAGCCGAGGCGAGCCAGAAAGGGTTCGGGGACTTGATCCCGGCGCAATTGACCGACAGGTCGGGCTTGAGCTTGGGCTTCATGAGTGGCTCCGGGGCGTGATGGGCGCCACCTTGCGGCCGTCGATGGTGCTGATCCAGTAGTCGTTGCCGGCGGGAGCGGGCTTGCCGGGGAACAGCGCGCGCTGGATGCCCCAGGCCGCGCGCTTGCCGTCGGCGGCCGCGTTGACGACTTCCTTCCCGCCGTTGACCGCGTCGCCGCCCGCGAAGATCGTCGGACGCGAGGTCGCGAGCGTCTCGGCGTTCACCTTGAGGCGGCCGTCCTCATGCTGCGCCAGGCCGAAGGCCTTGGCGAGCGCGAAGTGCTTGGTCTGGCCGATGGCCTTGATGATCCGGTCGCAGACGATCTTGGTCCCGTCGGCGAACTCGACCCCCTCGACCTTCTTCTTGCCGAGGATCTTCTTCGGCACGGCGTGGGTGATGATGGCCGCGCCGTCGGTCTTGGCGAGCTCGATCTCGAAGTCGTAGGCCGACATGTCCTCGCGGCCGCGGCGATAGGCGAGCGTCACCTTCCCCGCGCCGGAGCGGACCGACTGGGTCGTGGCGTCGATGGCGGTGTTGCCGCCGCCGATGACGACGGTGATCGTGCTCTTGGGCACGCCCTTGCCGCCCTTCGCCTTCACGCGCTCGATGAAGGAGAGCGCGTCGATGACGCCGGGGAGGTCCTCGCCGGGGATGCCGAGCGAGCGGGTCTCGGCGAGGCCGATGCCCACGAACACCGCGTCGAAGTCGTTGAGCAGATCGGAGGCGGGCACGTCCTTGCCGATTTCCTTGCCCGAGACGACGTCCACGCCGAGCTTGAAGAGGAACTTCATCTCTTCGACGGCGGTCGGCTGGGCCATCTTGTACTCGGCGACGCCGTAGGTGTTGAGGCCGCCGGGGAGCTTGCGCTTCTCGAAGATGGTGACGTTGAAGCCGAGGCGGCGCAGGTAGGCCGCGCAGGAGGCGCCGGCCGGTCCGGCGCCGACGATGGCGACGCGCTTGCCGTTGTCCTTCCCGGGGCTGAAGGGCGGCTCCCCCTCCGCGTACACCGCGTCGGTCGCGTGGCGCTGGAGGCGGGCGATCTGGATGGGCTTCTCCTGCCAGTCGTGGTAGACGCAGGCGCCCTCGCAGAGCACCTCGACGGGGCAGACGCGCGCGCAGGAGTGGCCGAGCGCGTTGGCCTCCAGGATCGTCTCGCCGGAGCCCAGCGGGTCCGCGGCGGCGATCTGGCGGATGAAGCGGGGCACGTCGATGTGGGTCGGGCAGGCCGTGACGCAGGGCGCGTCGTAGCAGTAGAGGCAGCGCGAGGATTCGATGCGCGCTTCCTCGCGCGTCATCGGTCCTTTCAGCTCGGCAAAAGCATCCGGCGGCGTCTTTTTGGACGGGGCCATGTCACTATTGTACTACTTGAGAACCTGAATGCGTCCCATCGAGGGCTGCGGCGTAAGCGCTTTCATGATCGCGCTGACGCCGTCCTTGATGTACAGGGACGAGACGAGCACGACGGACGACAGCAGGATGCCGACGGCGATGTTGCCCTTCTCGAGCTCCTTGCCCTCCTGCATGTGCGCGGTCAGGCGCCCGAACAGTCGCAGGGTCACCGAGATCGAGAACACCGCCAACGCCATCGACGCCGCGAGGTGGCCGGCCATGCGCGCGATGAGCTCGAGGACGTTCGCGTTGTCCTCGGTCGGCGCCAGCATGTGCATGCGGATCATCTGGATCGAGGAGTCGGTGCCCGCCATCAGGATCTGCGAGGCGCAGAACAGGATCGTGCCGACCAGCAGGCCGACGGCGATGTTGCCTTCCTTGATCTTCTTCTCCATGTCGAAGTCGGGGTTGGCCTTGATGAAGGTCCGGTAGGTCCAGAAGATGACGAACCCTGACATCAAAACCATCAGGAAGAAGTGCATAAGGCTGACGATGACGCGCGTTGCGATCATGAGTTATCTCCTTGAATCAATAAAACGGTTCGATCTCGCAGCCTGTGAGCTGGTGTCAGGCCTAACGGTAATGACAGTATTTTTCGAATTCTTCAGTTGAAATACTGTCATTACCGTTAGGCCTGACACCATTTCAGTAGAAGGGCTCGATCTTGTAGCCTTCGCGGCCGTTGAGGAGCTGCATCGTTTCCTCCCCGACCTGGCCCGGGGGCAGCCATGCCGGGCCCGCGGGCTCGATGAGCACGTACTGAAGACCCTGGTACTCGAGGAACAGGTCTCCCTTATCGGGGATCAAGAGGACCCCCATCAAATAGTGGCCGGGGACGCCGACGCCGACCATCTTCATCTGGCCCCAGTTGGACAGGATGGAGGCGATCAGCCCGGTCTTCGTGTCGCAGTCCCCCCAGCCCAGGAGCACGGCCGTGATCGGCGGCAGGACGCCGCCGGTGTGCTTGTCTTTAAAGACGGGGTCGGGCTGCTTGTAGTAGAGCGCGGTCTGCGCGAGGGAGAGCACGGCGCCGATGATATCGGGCGAGCGGTACTTGCGGGTCGAGGAGATCTTCTCGAAGGCGAGGGCCAGCGGCTTGATCAGGGGCCCGTTCTTCTTCACGAGTCCGGGCATGTCCACCGTGACGACGTTGCCCTTCATCATGCGAAAGCCCTTGCCGCTGAGGTAGTCCTTGAGCTTTTGGTCGTACTCCTTGTCGAGAGCGGCGATCGCCGCGTTGAGCTGGGCCTGGGACTTGCCCTGCTTGACCGCGAGCTTGAAGACGCTTTGCCGCGCGTTCTCGCGCCAGGTCTTGAGCTCGGCGATGCCGTCCTTCCGGTAGCCGAAGGACTCGTTGTAGGGACGGAACTCCTTGTCCGCGAGCTGGTAGCTGACCTCGAGCTTGTCCTTGTTGAAATTCTGGAAGCCGTAGGTCGCGGCTCGCGTCCCGGCGGTCTTTTGAATGCGCTGGTAGGTGCGCGGCCCGCCGCCCGACTCCCCGCCGCCCGAACGCTGGCCGCCGGTGGGCATATCTTCTTCTTCGTCGTCCGAATCCTGGCCGAACAGCATCTGGCCGTCGACCGGATAGATGACCATGCGGGCCTCGGCGGTCAGGCCCAGGCGCACGGAGGCGAACGCTCCCGCCAGGAGGATCAGATGCCAAGCCGCCGCCGGTCTGCGCCACGCCATCGGCGGTTATTTTAGCACCTTGCGGGCGCGCGGAGAGCCTGTTATCATTCGGCCGACATGCCCGAGACGGATCCCTTCGTCGGCCAGACGCTCGGCCCCTGCCGCCTCGACGCACTGATCGGGCGCGGAGGCATGGGGCGCGTGTATAAGGCGCACCACCTGGCGCTCGACCGCGACGTCGCGGTCAAGCTCGTCGACGCCGGAGGCGCCGGCACGAGCGGCCAGGCGGTCCGCGAGCAGATCCTGGCGGAGGCGCGCAGCGCCGCCAAGCTCGAGGACCCCCGCATCGTCGCGATCTACGAGGTCGGGGAGGCGCGGGGCATCCCCTACATCGTGATGCAGTGGGTCGACGGCGAGACCCTCGAAGCGCGGGTCATGCGCCAGGGCCCCCTCTCCCCGCCTGAGGCGCTCGGGATCATCCGGGAGACGGCGACGGCGCTCGGCGCGGCGCACAAGGCGGGACTCGTCCATCGCGACATCAAGCCCGGCAACATCCTCATTGACGCGCGCGGCGCGGTCAAGCTCACCGACTTCGGCATCGCGCGCGCCGCCGGCGTCGCCTCCGCCGAGAGCGAGACCGTCGCCGGGTCCTTTCACTTCATGGCGCCGGAGCAGGCCTTCGGCGGCTCCCCGGATCCCCGCTCGGATCTGTACGCGCTGGGCGCGACCTGGTACTTCGCCCTGACGGGCGAGCCGCCCTTTCCCGGCTCGCCGATGGACGCGCTCGTTCGCCACCGCGACGAGGCGCCCCCCGAGGTGCGCCGCAGGCGCCCCGAGGTCACGGAGCGCGCCTCGCTCCTGCTCTTAAAGCTGCTGGCCAAGAAGCTCGAGGACCGCCCGGCCGACGCGCAGGCGCTGCTGGCGGAGATGCTCTCGGCCGGCATGCTGCTCGACACGGACACGAGCGGCTCCCCCTTTAAGATTCTTCCCGCCGCCCCTCGCGCGGAGCCGGCGCCCCAGGCGCCCGTCGCCGCGTCCGCACCCGTCAGGCGGAACGTGCCGCTCCCCCCTCCTCCGCCCGCGCCGCCGCCCGCGGCGGGGCTCGGCTCGAAGACCTCCTTCGTCGGCCTGCTCGCCGTGTTCGGCTTCATCGCCTTCGGCTGGCAGTGGCGCCGGGCCGGCCCCGAGGACTGGGCGGCCGGGGCGGCGTTCCTGGCTTTGCTCCCCGCGAGCCTGACCTACGGCGACCGCAAGGCCCTGTGGCGCAAGCTGCTCGCTACGGCCGCCTGCGCCGGTGCGCTGGCCTGCTGGTGGCGGCACACCTTCGCCGCTGGCCTCTCCATCCCCGCCCTCGAGGCCGCGATCATCGCGGGCCTGGGCCTCTGCGCGCTGTTCGGCTCGACCTACCTGGGACAATGGGGCGAGGACCGTTCCGAGGCGTTGTGGGCCCGCGTCCTCGGGCCCGTCGCGGGGCTGTGCCTCCTGGCCTCGGCGTTGACCTGGACCGTGCCGGAGGCCCAGGGCTGGACCGCCGGGCTCTCGGAGCGCGCGGCCGCGTGGTGGGGCGCGTTCAAGGGCTCGGGCGGCGGCTGGCGCTGGCTCGGCAGCGCGGGCGTGCTGGCGGCGCTCGGCGGGGCGGTGCACCTGAAGGTTCAGGCTTCGGACGCGCCGAAGGACCGCAAGCTCAACTGGAACAAGTAGTATAAAGCGAGCGCAGCTCGGCGGGCGGGCGAGGCCCGCCCACCTTACTTCTTCTTGCCGAAGAGGAAGGAGAGGACCGCGCCGGCGCCGATGAGCAGGCCGCCGAGAAGCGCGCCCACGACGAGCGGCCCGCCGCCGAGCACCAGGCCGATGCCGAGCAGCGCCACGCCGCCGATGATCGCGTACTTGCCCCACTTGCCGTACTTGTCGGTCGGGGATTCCCCGCCCGAGGTGGCGCCGTCGCCCTTGACGGGCGTGTAGATCGTGATGCCGTTGAGCGGCTTCTTGCCTTCGAAGTAGTAGTCGGTGTTCGTGCCGTCGGTGGGCGGCGCCGAGGGCGGGACGGCTTGCTTCGGAGCGGGAGCCTGCGGCTTTTCCTCGATCACGGGCGGCGGGTTCTTGCGCGGCTCGCCGGAAACCTGGACGTACTCGACGGGCGCCAGGGTCTGGATCGTGAAGGAGCGGTCGAAGGATCTTCCGGCGGTGACCGCGGCACCTTCGCGGCTGCCGAACGAGGCGGGATCGGCGGCGGCCTGGCTCTCCAACGCCTCGAGCGTGGCCGTCATCGCCATGGGATTGGCGGCGGCGGGCCCGGCGAGGAGCGACATCAAAAGCGCCAATGTCATTGCGCTAAGATTATAGCACGACTAGGGCAGAATCTGCGTCGACGCGCGCACGCCCGCGAGCAGGGGCTCGGGGTGGAAGCCGAAGAGCAGGACGCCGACGACGGCGAGCGCGACGCCGCCGCACACGTAGGCGCCGACCGGGATCGCGGTCTCGTCCGACGGCTCGCGGAAGAACATGCGGTGCGCGATGGCGAAGTAGTAGTAGACCGAGACGACGCTGTTGATCACGCCGACGACGGCGAGCCACCACTGCCCCGCCTGCACAGCCGAGGAGAAGATCACGAGCTTGCCCATGAAGCCCGCGAGCGGCGGGATGCCGGCCAAGGACAGCAGGCAGAACATCATCGACAGAGCGAGGCCGAGGCGGTTCTTGGCGAGGCCGTCGAACGAGGAGAGGTCGTAGCTTCCCTTGGCCGAGCCGACGGCCTGGATGACGGCGAAGGCGCCGACGTTCATCGCGACGTAGACGAAGGAGTACAGCATCACGCCCTCGCGGCCGAGAGGCGTGCCGACGGCGAGGCCGATGAGCAGGTAGCCCGCCTGGGCGATCGAGGAGTAGGCGAGCAGGCGCTTGGTGTCGGTCTGGAACATGGCGGTGAAGTTGCCGATCGTCATGGTGAGCGCGGCCATGATGGAGAAGAGCAAGGTCAGGTCGTAGGCCTGCAGCGGGAAGATCGCGCCGAACACGCGCGCGATCGCGGCGAAGGTCGCGAGCTTGGGCGCGACGGACAGGAAGGTGGTCACCGGGGTCGGCGCGCCTTCGTACGCGTCGGGCACCCAGAAGTGCATCGGAGCCAGGGAGGCTTTGAAGGCGAAGCCGAGCAGGATCAGGACGAAGGCCAGGATCAGCATCGGGCCGGGGACGGCGGAGGCCGCGAGGAGCTTCGTCGTGCCCGTCGCGCCGTAGTACAGCGAGATGCCGTAGACCATGATGGCCGAGGAGAACGCGCCGAAGAGGAAGTACTTCATCGAGCCTTCGTTGGACTTCGGGTTCGTCCGCTCGAAGCCCGCGAGGATGAACGAGGAGATCGAGACGAGCTCGAGGGCGACGAAGATCATCAGCAGGTCGGTGCCGGAGACGAGGTACATGAGTCCCGCGGTCGACAGCAGCATGAGCGCGGAGAAGGTTCCGGCCTGGCTTTCGGGAAGCTCCTTGTAGTCGAGGCCGAGCAGGAGGCAGACCACGCAGGTCAGGAGGGTCGTGATTTTGAAGAACTGGCTGAACGGATCGACGGCCCAAAGCGAGCCGGTGCCGTGCATCGAGGCGTCGCCGAGCGTGCACGCAACCCAGGCCAGCACGCCCGCCGCGGAGAGCCAGGCGAGGTGGTACAGAACGCGCGCGCGGGCGCGCGGCACGAACAGGTCGGCCAGGGCGACGCCCAGCGCCAGCGTCGCCAGAATCGACTCCGGAAGAAGGAGACGGAGGTTGTTCATTTATTTGCCCGCGACGCCGTTGATCATGTGCTCGAGGGTCTTGTTCATCAGGTCGAGCGGCCACTTCGGGTACACGCCGAAGAGCACGGTGAGGATGGCGAGCGGCACGATCGAGATCAGCTCGCGCGTGGTCATGTCCGGCAGATCGGCCCACTTCTCGTTGAACTTGCCGAGGAACACCTTCTGCATCATGCGCAGGAAGAAGGCTGCCGTGGCGATGATGCCGAGGACCGAGATCGCCGCCGCGAGCTTCCAGGTCTGGAACGCGCCGAGGAAGCACAGGAACTCGCCGATGAAGCCGGCGAGGCCGGGCAGGCCGAGCGAGGCGAAGCAGGTCAGCGCCATGAGGCCGGCGTAGACCGGGAGCTTCACGGCCAGCCCGCCGAACGCGGAGATGTCGCGGGTATGGGCGCGGTCGTAGATGACTCCGACGAGCAGGAACAAAGCACCCGTGATGATGCCGTGCGTCAGCATCTGGAACACCGCGCCGGTGAAGCCCGCCGTGGTCATGCCGGCGATGCCGAGGAGGCAGTAGCCCATGTGGTTGACCGAGGAGTAGGCGACCATCTTCTTCATGTCGGTCTGCGCCATGGCGCACAGCGCGCCGTAGACGATGTTGATGACCGCGATGACGATGAGCGCGGGCAGGAACCACTGGAAGCCCAGAGGAGTCAGCGAGTAGGAAATGCGCAGCAGGCCGTAAACGCCCATCTTGAGGAGCACCGCGGCCAGGATGACCGAGATCGCGGTCGGCGCCTCGACGTGGGCCAGCGGCAGCCAGGTGTGAAACGGGAAGGCGGGAATCTTGATCGCCATCCCGAAGTAGAGGCCGAGGAACACCAGGATCTGGAAGTTCTTGTCCCAGCCGCCGGTGTGCTTGGCCAGCTCGAGCATGTCGAAGGTGGGCGTGGGGGCCGCGAAGTACAGCGCCAGGATCGCCAGCAGCATGAACACCGAGCCCGTCAGGGTGTACAGGAAGAACTTGATCGCGGCGAACTCCTTGCGGGGGCCGCCCCACACGCCGATGAGGAAGTACATCGGGACGAGCGTGAGCTCCCAGAACACGTAGAAGAGGATCAGGTCGAGCGCGCAGAAGACGCCGAGCATGCCGGCCTCGAGCACGAGGAACCAGAAGAAGTACTCCTTGACGCGGTTCTCGATGCCGAGCGAGCCGACGAGGCCGATCACGCACATGAAGGTCGTCAGCAGCACGAGCGGGAAGGAGAGGCCGTCCACGCCCATGAAGTACTGCACGCCGAACGAGGGGATCCAGGCGAAGCGCTCGATGAACTGCATCTCGTGCGTTCCCTGGTTGAAGGCGGGAATCATGGCCAAGGAGGCCAGCAGCGCGATGCCCGCGAAGGCGAAGGCGGTGATCTGGATCGCCTGCGTCTTTTCCTTCGGGATGCACATGATGATCAGCGCTCCAAGCAGGGGCGCGAAAGTGACCAGGGAAAGCATGTTCATGTCGGTCGTTCTCCTAATTAACGGGTCAGAATCAAGGTCGCCGCGAGGCTGAAGGCGATCGCGACGTACATCAGATATTCCTGCACCTGGCCTTCACGGACGAGCCCGCGCAGCCCCACGCCGAGGTCGAGGCTCAAGCCGCCGAAGCCGTCCACGGTCCGGTCCACGAAAAGAGCGTCCACGAGGTTGCTGATCTCGGCCATGATGCGCGTGAGCAGGCCCCAGCCGTCGACGAACACCCGGTCCACGACGTTCGCGTCGATCCAGAAGGCGACCGCGGCGACCTTGTCGCAGAACACGACGAGCAGGTTGAACGCGTCGTCGAGGTACCAGCGCCGGTCGAGCACGTGGAAGGCCGGAGCGAAGGTCGACTTGAGGGCCTCGGCCGTCGCGTAGGCCGGGCCTTTGTAAAGGAAGAACGCGAAGCCGATCGAGCCGAGCACCATGAACGGCAGAGACAGGTGCAGCCAGTGAGGAAGATGGCCTTCGGAATGCTCGCCGTGCTCGCCGTGAGCCGCGGCGGGAGCGTGTTCGATGGCGGCCGCGGGGGCGGCGACCGCCGCGGGCGCGACGGCGGCGTGGGCGTCGGCGGCGGGAGCCGGCGCGTGCTCGACCACGGCGGCGGGCGCGACAGCGACCGCCGCGGGGCGAACGGGGACAGGCAGGAGCTTATAGATCAGGTCGTGGCGCGACAGCAGGCCGCCGGAGACGAGGGCGAGGAAGGCGAGCAGAACGAGCGGCCCGGTCATGAGAAACGGCGACTCGTGCGCGTGGTGGTGCTTCTCGTGGTCGCGGTCGTCGCCCCAGAAGGTCAGGATGAACAGGCGCGACATGTAGAACGCCGTCATCAGAGCGGTGCCGAGCATGATCCAGAACATCGGCCGGTTGACGTGGTAGATGTTGGCCAGGATCATGTCCTTGGAGAAGTAGCCCGAGGTGAAGGGGATGCCGGAGATCGCGGCGATGGCGGCGAGCATCGTCAGGAAGGTCACCGGCATCTTCTTCGACAGGCCGCCCATGAGCCGCATGTCGTTGGTGTGCACGGAGTGGATGACCGAGCCCGCGCCGAGGAACAGCAGGGCCTTGAAGAACGCGTGCGTCGTCAGGTGGAAGAGGCCGGAGGTGTAGCCCCCCACCCCGAGCGCGCACATCATGAAGCCGAGCTGGGACACCGTCGAGAACGCGAGCACGCGCTTGATGTCGTAGGTGACGAGCGCCATCGCCGCCGCCAGGAACGCGGTGGCGCAGCCGATCCAGGCCGCCGCCGCCATCACGTCGGGCGCCGCCTGGAAGACGAAGAAGGTGCGCGCGACGAGGAAGATGCCGGCCGCGACCATGGTCGCGGCGTGGATCAGCGCGGAGCCGGGCGTGGGGCCTTCCATCGCATCGGGCAGCCAGATGAACAGCGGGAACTGCGCGGACTTGCCCATCGCCCCGAACAGGATGCCGATCGCGATCACCGCCGCCGCGGCCGGGGGCATGTAGCCCGCGTCGTAGAACTGATGGATCTGGGTGAGCTGGAAGGAGCCGACCTTCGCGAAGAGGAACAGCAGGGCGAGGTACAGGCCGGAGTCGCCGAGCTTGGTCGTCATGAAGGCCTTCTTCTGCGCCTCGGTGGGGCCGTCCTTCTCGAACCAAAACCCGATCAACAGATAGGACGCCAGACCCATCAGCTCCCAGCTCATGAAGCCGACGAGGAGGTTGCTCGAGACGACGAGGCCGAGCATCGAGGACGTGAAGAAGGAGACGAAGGCGAAGTAGCGCCTATAACGAGTGTCCTCGTGCATATACGAAATCGAGTAGATCTGCACCATCAGGCTGACCAAGGTCACGACGACAAGGAGCAGCGCGGCCGGCCCGTCGATGAGCACTCCGATGGGCATGTCGTACAGGAAAGGCTTGCCGCCGATCGAGGCCGCGAAGGAGAACCACTGCCAGTTGTGCTCGTAGGGCAGCGGCACCGTCCCGTTCGCCACGGCGTGGAGGATGGACAGCGACATCCCGAAGCAGATCGCCATCGCGCCGATGCCGATCCAGGGCGCGGGCGAATGCGGGTCTTCCTTCGCGCCGAACAGCATGATCAGCGACGCGGCGAAGGGGATCAGCGGAATCAGGTAGGCGTGTTCGATCATATCATCAGCCCTTGAGGAGGTTGAAGTCTTCGGCGTACACGGTGTCCGTGCCGCGGTAGATCGCGAGCAGCAAGGCGAGTCCGACGACGATCTCGGCGGCCGCGACGGTCATCACGAACAGGGCCAGGGCCTGGCCGGTCACGCCCTGCGGGTGGAGGAAGCGGTCGAAGGCGGCGAGGTTGATATTGGCGGCGTTGAACATGAGCTCGATCGACATAAGGATGCCGATGATGTTGCGGCGCGTCAGCGCGCCGAATATCCCGATGAGGAACAGCAGCCCGGCCACGATCATGTAGTGAGACAGCGTCAGGGGAGCGGTCATCGGGCGTTCTCCGTGCGGGTGAAGAAGACGGCGCCGAGCAGCGCCGCGAGCAGGACCAGCGAGATCAGCTCGAAGGGCATGAGCCATTCGCCCAGGAACAGGCGTCCGATGTCGTGCGTGCCGGGCTTGGCGGCGGCCGTGACGACGGAGCCGGAGTAGAGGCGGGCGACCTTGAAGAGGCCGACGGCGGCGACGCCGCAGACGAGGAGGGCGGCCATCCAGCGCTCGTTGACCTGGCGCAGGTGGAGGTCCGAGGCGCGGCCGAGCAGCATGACGACGAACATCACGAGCACCGCGATGCCGGACACATAGACCATGATCTGGGCGCCGAAAAGGAAGTCGGCTCCGAGCGAGGCGAAGAGCCCCGCCACGCCGGCCAGCGACAGGCCGAGGAAGAGCGAGGAGTGCACGGTGTTGCGGTGCAGGACCACCGCGAGCGCGGAGCCCAGGACCAGGGCCGAGAGCGAGTAGAATACGATTTGATCGAGCACTCTAGCTTCTCCTCGGCTGAACTTCGTGGATGCTGACCTGCCCTTCGGGATCCTTGAAATCCTGGGCCTTGCGGTCGAAGTACTTGCCGATGAACGGAAAATCCTTCTTCCAGCACCGCACCATCTCGTCGCGCTTGACGAAGATGACCTCGTAGTCGAGGGAGTGCCAGACGGACTTGGGCTTCGTCGGGCACGCTTCCTCGCACAGGCGGCAGAAGTTGCACTTGCCGAAGTCGATCGAGTACCAGTCCACCTTCGCGATCTTCTTGCCGGTCTCGTTCTTCGCGTTCTCGAGCGCGATGCAGTTCGACGGGCACGCCTTCACGCACAGGTTGCAGGAGATGCAGACCTGCTGGTCGAAGAGCAGCGCGCCGCGGTACATCTCGAAGGGCACGAGCTTCTCGTCGGGGTAGTGGATCGTGACGGCCGGCTTGAACATGTACTTGAGCGTGATCCAGTGCCCCTGGACTATCGCCTTGGTGTTGTTCGCGATGCGCGCAAAATAGTTGATCATAGGGTCATTTCAGCCAGAAGGCGAGGTACAGCCCGGCGATCGCGATGTTGACGAAGCTCCAGGGGAGCAGAAACTTCCAAGTAAAGTCCATGAGCTGGTCGACGCGGAAGCGCGGCAAGGTCCAGCGGATCCAGAGGAACACGAACATCATGAGCATCGCCTTGCCGAGCATCCACATCCAGCTCGGGATGAGCGTGAAGGGAACGGCGTTGATCGGAGAAGCCCCCCCGCCCAGGAAGAAGGTCGCGAGCAGAAAGCTGCCGAGCAGGACGTAGGCGTACTCGGCGAGGAAGAAGATGGACCACTTCATGCCGGAGTACTCGGTGTGAAAGCCGCTGACGAGCTCGGACTCGGCCTCGGGGATGTCGAAGGGCGTGCGGTTCGTCTCGGCCACCGACGCGATCAGGAAGATCACGAACGCGATCTGCCCGACGACGGGGTAGAAAATAAACCAGCGCGGGATCACGCCGTGCCAGTAGCCGGCCTGCGCGTTGCTGATCACCTGCAGGTCGAGGGAGCCCGCGAACATCAGGACGGGCACCACGGAGAAGCCGCGCGGCAGCTCGTAGCTGACGATCTGCGCGGCGCCGCGCAGGCCGCCGAGCAGCGAGTACTTGTTGCCCGAGGCCCAGCCCGCCATGACGATGCCGATCACCGAGATGCCGGCGAAGGCGAAGACGTAGAGCGTTCCGATGTCGAGGCTGGCGGCGGCCATGCCGTCGCCGAACAGGACGGGCGCGAAGGCGATGATGCAGGGTGCCACGACGAGGCCGGGCGCCAGCGCGTGGACCCACTTGTCCGCGGCGGCGGGCGTCACGTCCTCTTTAAGAAGGAGCTTGATGCCGTCGATCGCGGTCTGGGCCCAGCCGTGGAAGTTCCAGCCCTTGGGGCTGCCGGCGTAGGTGGGGCCGACGCGGGACTGGATGTGCGCGGAGATCTTGCGCTCCCACCAGATCGACCAGAGGCCGTTGATGAGGACGATGTGCAGGACGATGAGGACCTTGATCGCGACCCACGCGGCCTCGACGGCCAGGGGCGGCAGCCCATTCGAGGCCGCGACGGCGGCCAGCAGGGCGTAGAGCTGGTCCGCGCGCAGGGCGAGCTCGCCGACGAGCCAGCCGGTGACGGCGAGGCCGCCGAAGATCGCGACGAGCATGCCGGCTCCCCACTGGTAGCCGGGCCGCGACCAGCGGTTGGCGAACACCTCGGTGGGCCAGGTGGTGAAGCGGTTCTCGATGAGGCGGCCGTTCTTCGTGTTGAGAACAGGCGTCGGCGGAACGTACTTCGGCGCCGCCGGCTTGGGCGCAGCCGCGGGGGCCGCAGCGGGCGCCACGGCGGCTGCGCCC
>Ga0209824_10000088_pt1 | contig 64053 bp, 60 predicted proteins | sample VDWuncwatermetaG_FD_184124 | JGI IMG/M metagenome (GOLD analysis project Ga0209824, IMG submission 184124) | Wastewater microbial communities from Netherlands to study Microbial Dark Matter (Phase II) - VDW unchlorinated drinking water (SPAdes)... ... | reverse complement strand
CCATCACATTCGACAACGGCAAAGAATTTGCGGAGCATGAACTCATGGCGGCAGAGTTGAAGGCAGACATCTATTTCGCTCATCCTTACAGCTCTTGGGAGCGAGGCTTAAACGAGAACAGCAATGGCTTACTACGGCAGTATTTCCCCAAAGGCATGGATTTGACCGCGCTCACGGATAAACAGGTGCAGATGGCGGTAGATCGACTCAACCACCGTCCACGAAAAGTGCTGGGTTTTAGAACACCTCATGAGGTATTCTTCGGCGTGGAAGTTCTTTACACCAAGCAACCGCAAGCGGTTGCACTTCTAAATTGAATCTGCGATTGTTATTTCGCCAATACAGCGCGCTGCATTTTTATTAAATCAGCAATGCCACCTTGCGCTAAATCGAGCAGTGCGTTCATCTCATCACGAGAAAACGCATAGCCTTCCGCCGTGCCTTGCACTTCAACAAAATGCCCGCTGCCTAGCATCACCACATTCATGTCCGTGTCGCAAGCTGCGTCTTCGAGGTAGTCCAAATCCAACACGGGTGTGCCCTCAACCATCCCAACGGAAATCGCGGCAATAAAGTCGTTAAGCGGGGTCTCCGCCAGCAAACCCTTAGCCAGCAAGCCGCTCACCGCATCGTGCAGAGCGACATACGCGCCCGTGATACTTGCAGTACGGGTGCCACCGTCAGCTTGTATTACGTCGCAATCAATTTGGATGGTGCGCTCACCGAGTTTTTTCAGATCAACCACGGCGCGCAAACTACGTCCAATTAGGCGTTGAATTTCTTGAGTACGACCCGACTGTTTACCCTTGGCGGCTTCACGGCTCATACGGCTGCCTGTGGAGCGCGGCAACATGCCGTATTCAGCAGTCACCCAGCCTTCGCCTGAGCCTTTTTTATGCGGCGGAACTTTTTCTTCTACGCTTGCCGTACAAATAACTTTAGTGTCGCCGCATTCAATTAGCACCGAGCCTTCGGCGTGTTTGGTGTAGTGACGGGTGATACGAATATCGCGGAGTTGATTGGGCTGACGTGAACTTGGGCGCATAGGGAAGAGTGGTAAGTGGTAAGTGGTAAGTGGCTTGTAGGAGACTGATTTATCGGGCGATTAAGTGCGCTAACTACCCGATAAATCGGCCTCTTACCTAATAATTTTATTGAAACATTGGGCAGGTAAAACCAGCGGGCTGGATACTCAAGTTACGCAATTTCTAACACGGCACTCACGATATGCTCGGTGGCTTTATCGTCTTGAGACTCGTCCCACGCTAACACCACACCCGTGATGTTATCGGAGCGTCCGCACTCGCGCTGATAGGCTGCCAGCATCAGGTTATTCAGTTCACTATCACTCGCAATTTTGAGTGCGCTAGCAATTTCATCATCACTGAACGGACCCCACAGTCCATCGCTACACAACAATATGCGATCGCCAGATTGCACAGGCAAGGCCGCGCACGATTCGGCATAAAACATTGCTTCGATGCCGCCTAAGCAGTTAGTAATTTGGTTGCGGCGCGGGTGCACGCGCCCTTCTTCTTCTGAAATCACCCCCCAATCCACCCACTGCTGCACCATGGAATGATCCCGCGTGCGATGCAATACTGCGTCATCGCGCAGCACATACAAACGTGAATCACCCGCATACGCGCTATACATCACGCCGTCTTGAATCAATGCAACCACACAGGTCGTACCAGGGAAACCCACATCTTTATCATTTGGTAATTGCATGATGCCTTGATGCGCGGCTTGCATGGTGGCTTCGAGAAAATTTTGCGGGGCAGCAAACGCCTTGTTCTCATGGCGCGTAAACGCATCAATAAATGTCTCAATGGCAATGCCAGCAGCTAATTCGCCATGCGAATGCCCGCCCATACCATCGGCCAATACCAATAGCACAGCGTGTTGGCTGTAAGCAAACGCCACGCGATCTTGATTGTATTTACGATCGCCAATTAGGCTGGCTTGATGAACGGAAAATTTCATGGGAGCGTCAAAAGGTGATAGCCGAAGCTCTCGAAAAAGGGCGCAATCGTAATATAATGCGCGCCCGCCGCACAGCCTTTTATTTAGGCACACCACGCACTTCACGATTTCAGGGGCTTAGATGATTCTCAGTATGACAGGCTACGCCAACACCCACGCCGACTTTGCCGGCGGCTCGCTCAGTGTCGAACTGCGCGCGGTGAACTATCGCTATCTAGACGTGCAGCTAAAAATGCCCGATGAATTGCGCGGTTTAGAAGGTGCGTTACGCGAATTACTCGCGACACAATTACGACGCGGCAAAGTCGAATGTCGCATCAACTATGCCGCGCGCAACGTCGCTAATGGCATTGCACTAAATCAAAACTTATTGCAAAAACTTACTCAGTGGAACGCGCAAGTGCAAGCCAGCTTGCCCAACGCCGCGAGCTTGAGCGTGCATGAAGTGCTGCAATGGCGCGGCATGTTGGCGAATTTTAATCAGCGCGACGAGGAGCTACGCAGCCATTTGTTAGGCGCGGTAAAAATCTGCCTAGACGAATTTTCTGCATCACGCGCGCGCGAAGGCGAAAAACTCGGCACGTTTTTATTGCAGCGCGTCGCAACCATCGAAGCCCTGCGCAGTAGCGTAATTCCACATATACCCTCAGCTATCAAGGCTTTTGAGCACAAACTCATCAGCCGTTTACGCGATGCTTTAGCAGAACGAGACGACGAACGCATCAAACAAGAAATCGCTTTATTTGCCAGCAAAATTGATGTCGATGAAGAATTGTCGCGCTTAGACAGCCACCTCACCGAGCTGCGCCGCATTGTGGCAACAGGAGGCGTAGTTGGTAAACGACTGGATTTTTTAATGCAAGAACTCAATCGCGAAGCCAACACGCTAGGCGCAAAATCCGTCGATGCAGAAGTATCGCGCTGCGCCATGGAGATGAAAATTCTCATCGAGCAAATGCGTGAACAAATCCAAAATCTCGAATAAATGTCAGCACCTATTTCTCCTTACAACCTGTCCGCTTGGGCTCTCAAACATCAAGCATTGATGCTCTACGCACTATGCGCCTTGCTGCTGGCGGGCTGTATCGCTTACGCACAATTGGGGCAAAAAGAAGATCCTGACTTCACCTTTAAGGTGATGACCATTAAGTTGCGTTGGGCGGGTGCTTCAGCACAAGAAATCGAGCAGCAAGTGGTTGATCGCATTGAACGCAAGCTGCAAGAAACACCTTGGCTAGATAACGTCAGCAGCTATTCGGAAGCGGGTGAAGCGGTGATTTTTGTCACCCTCCAAGATGCCATGCCGCCCGCCGCCTTGGCTAAATCTTGGTACAGCGTGCGCAAGACTTTGGCGGATTTGCAGGGCACCTTGCCTGAGGGCTTGGGACTGCCGATTATCAATGATGATTTTGGCAATACCGCCAGCGCGATTTACGCGTTTAGCTCGGACACGCTCGATAACGCCGAACTGGCAACGCAAGTAAGCATCGCCCGCGAAGCCTTACTTACCGTGGCGAATGTGAGCAAAGTGCGCAGCTTAGGCGCGCAAGCAGAAAAAATTTACATCGAACTTTCTAGCCAAAAAATGGCGGCATTGCATCTCGATCCGCTGCAAGTCGCCGCCGCGCTCAAGGCACAAAACGCCATGGAACCCGCCGGCGAACTGGTTGCCCATGAAGGCATCACGCGCTTACGCGTCAGTGGCGATTTCAAATCACTGCAAAGCATTCAGGACATCGGCATCCAAGCCGCTGGCAAAACTCATCGCCTAGGCGATATTTGCAACGTCTATCGCGGCTACGCTGATCCCGCCGCATTCAAAGTTCACACGCAAGGTAAGTCCGCCATCGCGCTGGCGGTGTCCATGACGGAGCAAGGTGATGTGACGCGCTTAGGCAAAGACTTGGCGCGCGAAATGCTGCATATCAAAACACTGTTACCTAACAGCGTCACTATCACGCAAATTGCCGACCAAGCGCATGTTGTCAAAACGGCCATCAGCGACTTTATGCGCGCTCTGCTCGAAGCCTTAGTCATCGTGCTAGCCGTGAGTTTTGTCAGTCTTGGACTGCGTGCTGGCTTGGTGGTGGGCTTATCAATTCCGATTGTGCTGGCAGGTACATTTTTAGTGATGAACGCGTTGGGCATAGCGTTGCATCGCGTCTCACTGGGCGCGCTGATTATTGCTTTAGGTCTGTTGGTCGATGACGCGATGATTGCGGTGGAAATGATGCAAGTGAAACTGGCGCAGGGATACAGCAAATTTCACGCCGCCAGCTACGCCTACAGCAGCACCGCATTCCCAATGTTGACGGGTACGCTGATTACCGCCGCCGCATTTTTACCAGTGGGACTAGCGAAGTCATCAGCAGGCGAATATACGATTGCGATTTGCGCCGTGGTCAGCATTGCGCTGTTGGTGTCATGGTTGGTCGCGGTAATTTTCACGCCGCTGATGGGCTATCGCTTGTTGCGTAAGCCTACGCTGGGACGCCATTGCGACCAGCATTATCAACAAGGCTTTTACCAACACTTTCGCCGCGTCGTGCGCTGGTGTTTGTGGCGCAAAAAGACCGTAGTGGCACTCACCCTCGCGACATTTTTACTCGCCGTGGCAGGCTACAGCCAAGTCGAACAGGAATTTTTCCCGCCCTCAGAACGCCCTGAACTACTAATGGATGTGTGGCTGCCAGAAGGGGCAACGTTTGCCGCCACCGAAAATTTAACCAGTGCGCTGGAAAAACAATTACTCGCCATTCAGGGCATCCATAACGTCACTAGCTATATCGGCGGCAGCACCCCGCGCTTTTATTTGCCGCTGGATTTAACCTTGCCCGCCGTCAATTACGCGCAAATCGTGATTACGCCTACTGACCTTAAAGCGCGCGAAGCCGTGTTGCATGAAGTGCGGCAAATTCTGGCGCGCGATTATAGCGAACTGGGTATCCGCATCGCGCGTTTAGAAAATGGCCCGCCGGTCGGCTATCCCGTGCAATTTCGCGTGTTAGGCAAAGACACCGAGCAACTGTATCGCATCGCCGCCGAGGTCGAAAAGCGGGTCAAAGCCAATCCACATACCAAAAATGTTAGCGTCGATTCCAACCAAAAAATACATGTAGTAAATGTCGATGTTGATCAAGAGAAGGCACGCGCACTAGGGCTGTCATCACAATCAGTATCGCGTAATTTGCAAGCCTTATTGAGCGGGGTATCGGTGTCCAGTTTGCGTGAAGGCGAGCAGCGCATCGAAATTGTAGCGCGCACCGATGCTGCCGATCGCCATAATCCTGCGGCATTAACCAAGCTCAACATTCGTACACCCAACGGCGCATTTGTTGCGCTTGGCGACATCGCCAACGTCAGTGCCGCCGAAGAGGACGGCATCATCTGGCGCATGAATCGCTTGCCTGTGGTAACGGTGCGCGCGGATGTGCCTGACGACATCAGCGCGCCCGATGTGAGCAGCGCAATCAACGCAAAAATTGATTTGCTGCGTAGCACTTTGCCCGTGGGTTATCGCATTGAAGTTGGCGGTGCATTGGAAGGCGACGATCAGGCCACCGACTCGATTATTGCGGTGCTGCCCCTCACCGCGTTGATTATCGTCAGCCTGCTGATGTTGCAATTACAGCGTTTTAGCTTGGTGATTTTGGCCTTACTCACCGCTCCGCTCGGCATCATCGGCGTGACCGCCGCACTGCTGTTATTCCATGTGCCATTTGGCTTTGTTGCGATGCTGGGAATGATTTCATTGGCGGGCATGATTATGCGCAACTCGGTTATTTTGCTCGACCAAATCGGCCAAGACATGCGCGCAGGTGCGACACGCTATGACGCGATTATCGAAGCGACCGTGCGCCGCTTTCGCCCCATTATGCTCACCGCAGCAGCGGCGATTTTGGCGATGATTCCGCTCACGCGCAGCGTATTTTGGGGGCCGCTAGCGGTGGTGATTATGGGCGGACTATTAGTCGCAACCTTCTTAACCTTGCTCTATCTGCCCGCGCTGTATGCGTGGTGGTACAAGGTTGAAACGCCTAAAACCACAACAGGAATTTAGTCCGCAGCAATGCGGTAGGCTAAACAATAATACTTTTAGATTGGAGTTTTTATGTCAGGAAACTTATTTATCGTCAGCGCGCCATCGGGTGCGGGCAAAACCAGCTTGGTGCACGCCTTGCTGAAACATAATCCGCACATTGATTTGTCGGTTTCGTTCACCTCGCGTGCCGCACGCGTCGGTGAAATTGATGGCCAGCACTATCACTTTGTTACGCGTGAAAAATTTATCGCCATGCAAATGCACGGCGATTTTCTCGAAAGTGCGGAAGTGTATGGCAACTTTTACGGCACCTCGCAAACATGGATTACCCAAGAGATTGCCAAGGGACGCGACATCCTGTTGGAAATTGATTGGCAAGGTGCGCAGCAAGTGCGCAAAATTTTCCCCAAGGCGATTAACATTTTCATTCTGCCGCCCTCGCTTGCCGCGCTGCGTCAGCGTTTAACGGGTCGCGGCACCGATCATCCAGATGTCATTGCCACACGCATGGCAGCGGCACAAGTGGATGTCGCGCACGTCGCAGAATTCGATTATGTTATTATTAACGACGATTTGAACCACGCTTTGCAAGAGCTGAACGCCGTGGTTCTCAGTGCCAAACTCACTTGCAGCAAGCAGTTAGCACGTTACCAAACCCTCATCAATCAACTACAAAAACCGGAGTAAATCATGGCTCGTATTACCGTCGAAGAATGTCTGTCACAAATTCCTAATCGCTTTGAATTAACCTTGGCTGCCGCGTATCGCGCCCGTCAAATCGCCAATGGTGCGACGCACTTGGTGGAAGAAAGCAAAGACAAACCTACTGTAGTGGCATTGCGCGAAATCAGCGAAGGCAAAGTGGGTAAAGAAATCCTCAATCGCGGCATGGCCTAAAAGGGCAGCTCATAAAATTCTAATTTCGTCGTGATGCGTCGTTACTCACAAAAAATTAAAATTTCCTGAGACACCCTTAATCTACAGCACCACTCGAAAGCCAAATCATGGCGGACGCTGAACTCCTCATCACCGAAGTTTCTTCCTACCTTAAACCGCAGGATGTTGACTATGTGCGCGCCGCGATTGCTTACAGCCGCGCGGCTCACGAAGGACAAATGCGTCATTCGGGCGAGGCGTATGTCACGCATCCGATTGCCGTGGCGCGCATCCTCGCGCCGTTACATTTAGATGTGCAAGCCATCATCGCTGCCTTGTTGCATGACGTGGTGGAAGACACCCTTATCACCACTGCGCAGGTCGCAGAAAAATTTGGCGCACCCGTCGCCGAGCTGGTCGAAGGCTTAAGCAAACTGGACAAAATTCAGTTTGAAACGCGTGAAGATGCGCAAGCCGAAAATTTTCGCAAAATGCTGTTGGCAATGGCGCGCGATGTGCGCGTGATACTGATTAAGCTCGCCGATCGACTGCACAATATGCGCACGCTGGGCGTGATGTCGGCAGAAAAATCTGAACGCATCGCGCGCGAGACGATGGAGATTTACGCGCCGATTGCGAATCGTTTGGGCTTGCACGAGATTCACCACGAGTTGCAAGATTTGAGTTTCAAATATTTGCATCCGAATCGCTATAACGTGTTGGCGAAAGCACTCAAAGTGGCGCGCGGCAATCGTCGCGAAGTGGTCAATAAAATTCTCGAAAGCCTGCGTACTCGCCTAGCCGAATGGGAGGTTGAAGCTGATGTGAGCGGCCGTGAAAAAGACCTCTACAGCATCTATAAAAAAATGCAGAGCAAGTCGCTGGCGTTTGCCGAAGTGCTGGATATTTACGGCTTCCGCGTGCTGGTGAAAGATCCCCGTAGTTGCTATGTGGCGATGGGTGCGCTGCACGGTTTGTACAATCCGATTCCCGGTAAATTCAAAGACTACATCGCGATTCAAAAAACCAACGGCTACCAGTCGCTGCACACCACTTTATTTGGTCCATTTGGCACGCCAATTGAGATTCAAATTCGCACCCACGAAATGCACAAAATCGCCGATGCGGGGGTAGCTTCACATTGGCTGTACAAGAGCGGGCATGACTCAATCAATGAGCTGCATAAAAAGACTCATCAATGGCTGCAAGACTTGCTCGAAAGCCTGTCGCAGAGCAATGATTCGGCTGAGTTTTTAGAACATCTCAAGGTCGATTTATTTCCCGATGCGGTGTATGTATTCACGCCCAAAGGCAAAATTTTGTCCTTGCCACGCGGTGCGACTGTCGTCGATTTTGCTTATAGCGTGCACACCGACATCGGCGATCGCTGCATCGCGGCGCGCATCAATCAGGAGCAAGTACCCTTGCGTACTGAGCTGCGCAATGGCGATCGCGTGGAAATTATCACCGCACCACACGCTAATCCCAATCCCGCTTGGTTAGGCTATGTACACACCAGTAAAGCACGCGGACACATTCGTCATTTCTTGAAAACCATGCAATCGGGCGAATCGGCGAGCTTGGGTGAACGCTTGTTAAATCAAGCCTTGCACAGCTTAAATCTAAAATTTGCCGACATCGAAGAAGCGCAATGGCTGAAGCTGCTGCGCGATACAGGCATCAAATCCAAACAAGAATTATTAGCCGATATTGGTCTCGGTCGTCGCTTAAATATGGTGGTGGCAAGGCAGTTGGCGCAGCTTGCTGACACGCAACCTGGCAACACCCCCATTAACTCAATCATCACTATCCAAGGCACAGAAGGCATGGCGGTGCAGTTCGCAAAATGCTGCCGCCCAATTCCAGGCGATCCAATTATTGGCGTGATTAAAAGCGGGTTAGGCTTGGTGGTACACACCCACGATTGTCCGACTTTGCATAAGGGACGCAGCGGCGAGCAATGGCTAGACGTGGCTTGGGATAAGGCTATCAACCGCACTTTCGTGGTGGCGATTAAATTGCTGGTCGCCAATCAGCGCGGCGTATTGGCGAAAGTCGCAGCGGCAATTTCCGAAGCCGAATCCAACATTGAAAATGTCAATTTCGCTAACGAAGGCGACTACACCGCCTTATTTTTCACACTGGAAGTCACGCACCGTATGCACTTAGCCAGCGTGATGCGCTCGCTGCGCAAAATCCCCGAAGTGGTGCGCATCGTGCGCGTAAAAAACACGGTTTAACGGCTTAAACCCGATTGAGTGCGCCTAGCAAAATCTCTCCTGCCACGCTGGCGAAACTTGCCAAGCTCGGCATCCATCACCGCAGTGATTTATTGCTGCATCTGCCATTACGCTACGAAGACGAGACACATCTTTCACCCATAGACACCGTACAGGCGGGCGAAACTACGCAGGTACAGGGCATCATCACGCATAGCGAGGTGATTTATAAGCCGCGCCGCACGCTGGTGTGTCGCTTAGCGGATGCCAGCGGCGAGTTGTATTTACGCTTTTTGAATTTCTATCCCAGCCAACAAAAACAGCTTGCGGTAGGCAAAGCAATACGCGCCATCGGCGAGGCGCGCATGGGGTTTTACGGCATGGAAATGGTGCACGCAAAATGCCGCGCGGCGGATGAAGACACGCCGCTCAACAGCAGTCTCACGCCGATTTATCCGACTACTGCTGGGCTATCGCAAACCGTTCTGCGCAAGCTCATAGTCAACGCGCTGGAAGTGTTGCCGCTACGCGAAACCTTGCCCGCAGTCGTGTTAGAAAAATTGCAATTAGCGAGTTTTTCCGACAGCGTTAAATTACTGCATTGCCCGTCCCCAGATGTATCGGCTAGCACCCTAGAACAACGCGATCACGCCGCATGGCAACGCATTAAATTCGACGAATTATTGGCGCAACAACTCTCCATGCGCGTGCATCACCGCGAGCGCGGCAAACGCCTTGCACCCGCACTCACCGCGCAGCAAACACTCACGCAACAACTCCTCAAAGCCCTGCCGTTTGCACTGACGAAAGCGCAGCAAAAAGTGTTGGCAGAAATCTCCCACGACTTAGCACTTGCGCATCCCATGCAGCGACTTTTGCTCGGCGATGTGGGCAGCGGCAAAACCATCGTCGCGGCACTCGCCGCATTGCAAGCCATCGCCAACGGCTACCAAGTGGCGTTTATGGCACCGACCGAAATCCTCGCCGAACAGCATTACCTCAAGTTGCGCGAATGGCTGATTCCATTGAGCTTAGAGCCGGTGTGGCTGTCGGGCAGCCTGAAGAAAAAAGATAAAACGCTCGCCACAGCAGCCATCGCGGCAGGTGCTACGCAAATCGCCGTGGGTACGCACGCGCTGTTTCAAGCCTCGGTGGAATTCAAAAAATTGGGCTTGGTAATCGTCGATGAACAACATAAATTCGGCGTGCAACAACGACTGGCATTGCGCAATAAAGGCAAAAATTCTCAAGCCGTTCGTGGTGAGCCTGTCGAACCACCTTCTGAAATTTCCAATACCCTTCGACAAGCTGATGAAACAACTAGCCATTCGACTAAGCCCGCAAGCGGGCAAGTCGCTGGTTATCAGGGCGAACGGGCTGAAGAAATTCCCAAATCAAATTCGCAAGAACCTCACCAACTGATGATGAGTGCCACGCCGATTCCGCGCACCTTGGCGATGAGTTATTACGCCGATTTGGATGTGTCGGTCATCGACGAACTGCCGCCGGGACGCACGCCCATCATCACCAAACTGGTCAGCGAATCGCGCCGCGATGCGGTGTGTGAAAAGGTGCGCGATGCTTGTGCGGCGGGTCAGCAAGTGTATTGGGTCTGCCCGCTCATCGAAGAATCCGAAACTTTAGAATTGCAAAATGCGCTGGAAACGCAGCTTATCTTGAGCGAGACTTTTCCCGAATTTAACGTCGGTTTGGTGCATGGCAAATTAGACAACGCCTTGAAAGCCAGCACCATGGCGGCATTTAAGGCAGGCGAGATAAATTTGTTGGTTGCCACCACAGTTATCGAAGTCGGTGTGGATGTGCCTAACGCGAGCCTGATGGTGATAGAGCACGCCGAGCGCATGGGGCTAGCGCAACTGCATCAACTGCGCGGGCGCGTCGGTCGAGGTGCTGCGCAAAGCACTTGCATCTTGATGTTTCAATCGCCTGTTTCGGAACTGGCACGCGCGCGTCTCAAAGTGATTTTTGAAAATACCGACGGCTTTATCATCGCGCAACAAGATTTACAACTGCGCGGCCCTGGTGAACTGCTAGGCGCGCGACAAAGCGGCGTGGCGATGTTGCGCTTCGCCGACCTAAGCGTGGATGAAGACTTACTCGATTTGGCGCGCACCACCGCCGATGAATTACTCAGCGACTATCCCGATGCGGCACGCGCGCATCTGCATCGCTGGATGTCGAATAAGCAGGATTATTTGCATGTCTAACGCAACTCACGACTGGCCAACCATCTTGCCCAACCTTGCCGATGCTTATGCACCATGGCTGCGCGACCACGGCTCGCTGACCGCGCGCATCGCGCAACGCTGCGAAAAATTTTCAGTGCAGACTGCGCGCAGCGGCTATGCACGCATCGCTTTTGACGAGTGCAGCGTGCTGAACCTTCCCGCGCGCCAACTCGCTTATTCGCGCGAAGTTTTTTTGCTGGCAGATGAAAAGCCTGTGGTGTTTGCGCACAGCGCGTGTGCGACTAAAAATTTGCGTGGCGCATGGCAAGCGATGCGCGGATTGGGCAATCGCTCGCTGGGCAGCCTGTTGTTTACGCATCCGCTGGTCACCCGCCAACCCTTGCATTACAAGGTGTTGCGCAGCAACCATCCGTTGTATTGCCACGCCGCCGCTGTGTTAAAAAATCCACCGCCCATTTTGTATGCCCGCCGCTCGCTGTTTACTTTGCAGCACGCGCCGCTGCTGGTGACTGAAGTTTTTTTACCCGAAATTTTAGAACTAGGATGCGGGATATGGGATGCAGGAGTCAACCAAAAGCAGAGCCGCGATATTCCTGAATCCCGTATCCTGAATCCCGTATCCTGAATCCCGTACCCTAAATTGCTATGAATTTCAAAACTCGCCTCTCCCTCTACATTCAACTCACCCGCCTCAATCGTCCCATCGGCATCTTGCTGCTGCTGTGGCCGACTTTGTGGGCAGTGTGGTTGGCGAGCAACGGTCATCCATCGCTACTTATCCTCGTGATTTTTACGCTAGGCACGGTGCTGATGCGCTCCGCTGGCTGTGTCATCAACGACTATGCCGACCGAGATATAGACCTGCATGTAAAACGTACTCAAGATCGTCCGCTCACCAGTGGGCGCGTGTCGTCGCGTGAGGCTTTGACGCTGGCGGCGAGCTTGGCATTGGCAGCGGGCTGGTTAGTTGTGCCGCTGAATACACTCACTTTATGGCTCTCGATTCCTGCTGTTTTTTTAGCAGTGAGTTATCCCTACACCAAACGATTTTTCGCCATTCCGCAAGCGTATTTAGGTATCGCATTCGGCTTTGGCATTCCGATGGCCTACGCCGCAACGCTAGATGCCGTGCCGCCTGTAGCGTGGCTGCTGTTATTGGCTAATGTGTTTTGGGCGATTGCCTACGACACCGAATATGCGATGGTCGATAGAGACGACGACGTGCATTTAGGCATCCATTCTTCAGCATTATTTTTCGGCAAATACGATGTGCTGGCGGTGATGAGCTGCTACGCGCTGACAATTATTTTGCTAGGTGTAGCAGGCGCGATAAGCGGCTTAGGCGGCGCGTATTACTTAGGTTTGGCGGCGGCGGCTGGCATCGCGGCGTATCACTACACGCTGATAAAAAATCGCCTGCGTGAACAATGCTTCAAGGCGTTTTTACATAACAATTGGTTGGGCGCGGCCGTATTTACAGGCATCGCAATGGATTTTTGGCTCAAGTAAAATACCAGCACGATTAGATTACTCACCTCGCCAATGAAGCAAGAGAACCAACCCGCCGATGATGTTTTGTGCCAATGCAGTGGCACGAAGCGCGCCACCATTCAAAATTTATTCGAGCAGGGTTTGGATATTCAGGCAATTTCTAGATGGACGGGCGCGCTGTCTGGCTGCGGTGGCTGCGAATGGGATATTGCCGATTTTTTGAAAGAACTTGCTGCTCAGCAGAGCAAGAATCAGCAAGCATCTTCCGATTCAACAGCAGATTAAAATTTTCTCACCACGCGATACGCCGCGTACTGTTTGGAGCTTTCCAAGTTGATTAGGTTGTCAATCGCGCGCACCCCGTAGCGATTGGGGAACGAGCCTTCGAGCCATTTCAAAATCGGGGCAATTTCGCGACGTTCGGTGTTGCTTGCCATCTCGTCCATTTCAAACACGCCCACACCTTGCTCGACGGCTTGCAAATACACTTCCGAGTCGCTGATGCTAGTCAAAAATGGCAGACGTAACGAAGCTAAAAACTTTTCCAATGAGGCATACACCGCCGAATTACGATTGCGTACTCGGTTCGCCACCACCGCAATTTTAACTTTGGCGGTGAGTGCGCCGCCGATTAAATACAAGTCTTTAATGAAGTCTGCCGTGGCATGAATATCAATCGGCGAGGGTGCAACAGGAATCACGATGTAGTTGGCTTTGCGCACCAAGTCTTTGAGCAACAAACCCGTCGTGCCAGCTGGAGCATCAATTATCAGCACCTCGGTATCAGTCGGAATCCAGCTCTGGCTATGCAAGGTCACCGCACCCTTGGCAGGCGCACCACTCGCGCCATGTATCACATCAAACGCACTGCTACGCGTACGCAACCAATGCAAACTCGACCCTTGCGGGTCGTAATCCATAATCGCGGTGCGATATTTTTTAGTCGCGTAATAACTCGCTAAATTGGTCGTCAAAGTGGTTTTGCCAGACCCACCTTTTGAGTTAATCACCAATATCGTCAACATATTTTTTTGCCAAAACTTAAAGTGGCGCGACTGTTACACGTTCGCTTATTTGCGTCAATTATTTAGCTAGATTTTTATACCTCCACACCATAAAAAAAGAGCGCAAAAATCGCGCTCTTTTTTATGATTTCATCCCGCATTATTCTTCCAACAGACTTCTTAGCATCCACGCGTTCTTTTCATGCACTTCCATACGGGCGGAGAGCAAATCCACGGTCGGTTGATCACCTGCTTGTTCCGCAATCGGCAAAATTTCACGCGCGGTACGCGTCACGGTTTCTTGTCCTGCGACTAATTGTTGAATCATCTCGCGCGCTTTCGGCACGCCCGCGCTATCGGGTATCGAAGTCAACGCGGCGAATTGCGCGTAACTACCTGGGGCATGAAAGCCTAATGCGCGGATGCGTTCGGCGATTAAATCCACCGCCAGCCAGCTCTCGTTGTATTGCGTCATAAACATCAGATGCAGGGTTTGAAACATGGGCCCCGTCACATTCCAATGAAAATTGTGCGTCTTCAAATACAAGGTATAGGTGTCTGCCAACATACGCGACAGACCATCCGCGACTTTTTTGCGATCATCTGCCGAGATGCCGATATTGATATTCGCTGCTTTGCTCATGGTGGTCTCCTCAAGGTCAATTCATCGGTTGTAGTCAATTCTGAATCCGCACTATAGCCTTCTAATCCTAGGCCTAGCATGACCAATGCTGCCACAAAATCTTGCAAATAAATATGCTGTAATAAAAAATTGTGCATGATATTTCCCCTCTGTCAGTACCGCGCCGATAGAGCAGCGCGCGGCAACTGAAGGTTAGTTTAATTCATCGAAATCACACCAAATCAAAGCGATCTAGGTTCATCACCTTGACCCAAGCCGCCACAAAATCATCGACGAACTTCTCGGCCGCATCCGCGCTTGCATACACTTCTGCCAACGCACGCAATTCTGAGTTAGAGCCAAAAATCAAATCGACGCGTGTAGCCGTCCATTTGAGCTTACCTGTGTTGCGATCACGCCCTTCAAACACCTCCTCAGCAGCGGATACCGCCTGCCAAGCGGTGTTCATATCGAGCAAGTTCACAAAAAAATCGTTGCTCAACACCTCGGTTCGCGTGCTGAACACGCCGTGTGAACGCTGTCCGACATTGGCATTCAGAACGCGTAAGCCGCCCAGCAGTACCGTCATTTCAGGCGCGCTCAAGCTCAGCAATTGCGCCTTGTCGAGTAGCAGCTCCTCAGCCGAGAGACTGTATTTCGCCTGTTGATAATTGCGGAAACCATCGGCTATCGGTTCGAGTACCGCAAAAGATTCCACATCCGTCTGCGCCTGCGTGGCATCCATGCGCCCCAGCGTGAAGGGAACAGTCCGCGCGTGCCCCGCATTCTTCGCCGCCTGCTCTACCGCTACGCAACCCGCCAGCACAATCAAATCAGCCAACGACACTTGCTTACCACTGCCATTGAACTCACCTTGGATGACGGCGAGGGTGTCCAGCACTTTTGCCAGTTGCGCGGGTTGGTTGACCGCCCAATCCTTCTGCGGCGCAAGACGAATGCGCGCGCCGTTCGCACCACCGCGTTTATCCGAACCCCGAAAAGTCGAGGCCGATGCCCAAGCGGTTGTAACTAATTGCGCAACGCTTAAACCTGAAGCCTGTATTTTGAGTTTTAGGACTTTGACATCTTGATCGTTAATCAACGCGTGATTAACGCTCGGAATCGGGTCTTGCCAAAGCAACGCTTCTTTAGGCACTTCCGATCCTAAATAACGCGAACGAGGGCCTAAATCACGGTGCGTCAACTTGAACCAAGCACGCGCGAAAGCATCGGCAAACTCGGCTGGATTTTTATGAAAACGGCGCGCAATTTTTTCGTAAGCAGGATCCAGGCGCATCGCCATGTCAGCGGTGGTCATCATAATCGGCACACGTTTAGCCGCGTCATGTGCGGCAGGAGCCATGTTGCTCGCCGTCGCCTGCTTGGGTGTCCACTGCTGCGCACCCGCTGGGCTCTTGGTCAGCTCCCATTCATTGCCGAACAACATATCCAGATAGCTCATATCCCACTGGGTCGGCGTGGGTGTCCACGAGCCTTCCAGACCACTACCGATTTGGTCGCCGCCTTTGCCGCTTTTGAAGCTCGATTGCCAACCCAAGCCTTGCTCGGCGAGCCCCGCCGCTTCAGGCGCAGCACCCAGCAGAGCGGCATCGCCCGCCCCATGCGATTTACCAAAAGTATGTCCACCGCAAGTGAGCGCGACCGTCTCTTCATCGTTCATTGCCATGCGTGCAAAAGTCTCGCGGATGTCGTGTGCCGAAGCGAGTGGATCAGGCTTACCTGCGGGGCCTTCTGGATTGACATAAATCAGCCCCATTTGCACCGCAGCGAGCGGATTTTCTAACTCGCGCTCGCCCGAATAACGTGCGTCATCCGCCAACCATTTGGTTTCATTACCCCAGTAAATATCTTGCTCTGGAGAATAAATATCCTCGCGCCCTCCCGCAAAACCAAAGGTCTTGAAGCCCATAGATTCCAGCGCGACATTGCCCGTGAGTATCATCAAATCCGCCCAAGAAATTGCCTTGCCGTATTTTTGCTTAATTGGCCACAGCAGACGGCGCGCCTTGTCGAGATTGACGTTATCGGGCCAACTGTTGAGCGGCGCAAAACGCTGATTGCCATGCCCCGCCCCGCCACGCCCATCGCCAGTGCGATACGTTCCTGCGCTATGCCACGCCATGCGAATAAAGAAAGGGCCGTAGTGACCATAATCGGCTGGCCACCAGGCTTGCGAGTCGGTCATCAGCGCAACAAGGTCTTGCTTCACGGCCGACAAATCAAGCTGCTTGAATGCGGCGGCGTAGTTGAAATTTGCACCCATCGGATTGGACTGAGGAGAATGCTGGTGCAGGATATTGAGCTTGAGTTGCTTGGGCCACCAATCCTGTTTAGCCGTGGCAGTCGCGGCGGTGTGATGGAATGGACATTTAGCTTCGTTTGACATGCTGCTCTCCTTAAAATGATTAGGTTAATAACAACTGAGGGGCTCAATTTATTCCTAAAAATTCGATATGCATAATTGATTAAACAAAGCGTAGTGATTTATTATGCAAATCACTCAAGGAGCAGCGTCATGACCCTCAACGAACTGCGTTTTATCGTCGCCGTGGCGCAACAACTCAACTTTCGCCGCGCCGCTGAACAGTGTTTTATCAGTCAACCCGCGCTATCGCTGGCGATACAAAAACTCGAACAAGAATTAGCTATACAGATTTTTGAGCGCGGCAAAAATGACATCAGCATCACGCCTATCGGTGTGCGCATCGTCGAGCAAGCGCAGCTCACTTTGGAAGCCGCGCAACACATTCGCGAAATCGCCGCACAAGACAACAACCAACTAATCGGCAGCTTGCGCATCGGCATCATCTACAGCGTCGCCCCTTATTTGCTGCCCGAACTCATCCCCGCGCTGAAAAAAATCGCCCCGCTCATGCCACTCGAAATCGAAGAAAACATCACCGCCAATTTGGACGCGCTGTTACGCTGCGGCAAGCTCGATGTCATCATCATTGCGCTGCCATTCGGCGACAGCAGCATTCACACGCAAGCCTTATACGACGAGCCTTTTGAGGTGGTGGTGGACAATCAGCACGCTTGGGCTGCGCGACGCACGATCAAAGCGCAAGAGCTGGCAAATGAGCGCGTGTTGTTGCTTGATTCAGGGCATTGTTTTAGCAATCAAGTCGCCGAAGCCTGTCCCGATTTATCACGCAAAAATGCTCAAGTGCAACAAGGCACTTCGCTCGAAACCATCCGCAATATGGTCGCATCAGGACTGGGCATCACCGTGTTGCCCGCGTCGGCGAATGGCGCGCGTTACCGTAATCGCTTGCTCAAAATTATTCCGTTCGCCAAACCTGTTCCGTCGCGCCGCATCGCGCTGGCATGGCGCAAAAGTTTCACCCGCGTCGAAGCTATCAACGCACTCGCGCTCGCCATCTCGCACACCAAACTTAATAACATCGCCCACTTAGCGTAAGCAAATTGGCATCAATTAAACGCCCATAAAAAACGGCTGGTGTCTCGCAACACCAGCCGTTTCATCAGCGCAAAACATTAACGCGGAATATGAATATCGTGTTCGTTAAATTTTCCTTGTGCGGCATAGCTGTGGCACGCACCGCAATTTGAAGCACTTTTCACTTTCGGATTGCGCCAAGTGCGATTGGACACTTCGTCGTGTTCATGCTGAAACCAGCGCGTTTGGGTGATACGCAGCACGGGACGACCTCCGTCGCTACGCCCACCAGCGGCATTTTGTAGCTCTGCACTCAGTTGTTTTTGCGTGGCAGCATCCAAACTGGCATCCGTGCCGAAGTGTTTATTGAGATTTCCCATCACCGCGCGCCACGACTGCGCAGGCAGTAAATTGGGCGGATAAACGATGTGGCACGAGCCGCATTCTTCTTTGAGTTGCGGACTGGTTGAGGCACTGCTATGACGGTCGTTTTCACGCTGACTATGTTCCCGCCGCTCATGTTTTTGATGACGCTGCTCGTCATCATCATCATCGTCGTCGTGCGCGTAAACCGCCGCACTCACCAAGCACATTGCGAGCAATAATCCACTTAAAGTCAACTTTGCAAATACGCTGGTCATCACACTCTCCTCATTAAATCCAATCTTGTGGCACAAGAAATTTATCGTATAACTCGGCTTCTGCTGACCCTGCTTCAGGATGCCAATCGTAACGCCAAGTGCATAAGGGGGGCATCGACAACAAAATAGATTCAGTACGTCCGTTCGATTGCAAACCAAAAATCGTGCCTCTATCTATCACCAAATTAAATTCAACATAACGACCGCGTCTATACAACTGAAAATCGCGTTCGCGCTCGGTGTAGGGCGTGTCTTTACGCTTTTCTAAAATCGGAATGTATGCCGACAAAAAGTGATCGCCGACACTTTGCTGAATAGCGAATGCGGTATCAAAATCTGGCACCGATAAATCATCAAAAAAGATACCGCCCACACCGCGCGGCTCGTTGCGATGCTTCAAGAAAAAGTATTCATCGCACCATTTCTTATACTTGGCGTGCAGGTCGCTGCCGAACGGGTCTAGCGCATTTTTACAAATTTGATGGAAGTGTTGGGCATCTTCCTCGAAGCCGTAATAGGGCGTGAGATCCATGCCGCCGCCAAACCAAAACACCTTGTCGCCATCAGGCTTGTGCGCCATAAACATGCGCACATTGGCGTGCACTGTCGGCGCGTAAGGATTACGCGGATGCATCACCAAGGACACGCCCATCGCCTCCCAACTACAGCCCGCTAACTCTGGGCGATGCGCGGTTGCCGACACAGGCATTTTGTCGCCTTGCACATGCGAAAACGCCACACCGCCACGCTCTAAAACATTGCCGCCTTCAAGAATGCAACTGATGCCTTCACCCTTGCCGATACTGCTTTTATGGCTATTCGCTGCGGCGTTGTTTGCCTCACGCATCCACGCATCGCGCACGAATTTTTTACCATCCACCTGTTCCAGACGCGTGACGATTAAGTTTTGCAGTTCCAATAAATACTCTTTTACGGCGGTGCTATCCATGTGCTCTCCGATGTTGCTTTTGGTTAAATAATCAGCGGACAATTTTGTCGTCCATCCATGTTTTAATCGTTGAAGGTTTTTTATTTTTACCCACTTGCCCGTTCAACACCCACACCTTATCGCCAAACATTTTTTTACAGTGCAGCGCTGTTTTTGCCGAGCGTTTGCCGCTGCGATTCGCGCTAGTAGAAACCAACGCACTGCGCACAACTCGACATAAATTTTTGGCAAATTCATGCGCGGTCAAACGCACCGCCAAGCTGTCATGCACGCCACGCAAACTGTGCGAAGTATTATGGTTTGCAGGCAACAAATACGTTGTCGCATTCGCCCCCGCCGCTTGCAAATGTTGCTGCTCCGCTAAGTTCAGCGGCAACACATAAGGCGACACTTGCGCGTAACTTGCGGCAATCAGAATCAAGCCTTTACGCTGCGGACGCTGTTTCAATTTCAATAACTTTTTCACCGCGCGAAAATCCTGCGGATCACACCCCAAGCCGTAACAAGATTCAGTCGGATAAGCGATTAAGCCACCGCGTTTCAGGTGGCTGGAAAGGGCGCGAAATGATGGGGGATGTCTAATCAACGCAGAAAAAACCGTTCGTGGTTAAGTGATGACTTTGCACCGGCTCTTCGTGCTTAGTCAGAACTTAGTTGTTGCATCAGAGCTTGTCGAACCACCACCCTTCGACAAGCTCAGGGCGAACGGCTCGGAGATAATTATTTTTTGCGATTGATAGCACGATAACCAATATCACGTCGCATTTGCGCACCATCGAAATGGATCTGTTCTGCCACTTCATAGGCGCGTTTCTGTGCCAGCTTGACCATGTCACCCAGTGCCACCACGCACAACACGCGACCGCCGCTGGTCACAACTTTGCCGTCTTTATTCGTCGTGCCCGCGTGGAACACATGCGCGTCATCGCTCGCTTTCGGCACGCCTGTAATCACGTCGCCCGCGCGCGGTGCGTCAGGATAATTCGCCGCCGCCATCACCACGCCCAGCGCGGTGCGTCTGTCCCACTCCGCCTCAACTTTATCCAGCGTGCCAGCGATGGCGTGTTCGACAATCACCGCGTAATCGCTTTTCAAGCGCAGCATAATCGGCTGCGTTTCTGGGTCGCCCATGCGGCAATTAAATTCCAAAACTTTGATGCCGCCATCGGGCGAAATCATCAAGCCCGCGTACAAAAATCCAGTGTAAGTAATGCCATCCGCTTCCATACCTTGCACCGTCGGCATAATGACTTCGCGCAGCGCACGAGCGTGCACATCAGGCGTGACCACAGGCGCGGGCGAATACGCACCCATGCCGCCCGTGTTCGGCCCCATGTCCCCGTCCAGCAAGCGTTTGTGGTCTTGACTGCTCGCCATCGCCAACACATTTTTGCCATCCACCATCACGATAAAACTGGCTTCTTCGCCCGCCAAAAATTCTTCCACAACAACTCGCGCACCCGCGTCGCCCAGCTTGTTATCGGACAACATCATGTCGATGGCATCGAACGCTTCTTGCTTGCTCATCGCCACGACCACGCCCTTGCCCGCTGCCAAGCCATCGGCTTTAACCACGATAGGCGCGCCGTGTTTTTCTACATAGGCTTTGGCGGGCGCAATCTCGCTAAAGGTCTCGAAAAACGCAGTCGGAATGTTGTGGCGCGTCATAAAACGCTTGGCGAAATCTTTGGAAGATTCCAACTGCGCCGCTGCTTTAGTCGGGCCAAAAATCTTCAAGCCTGCCGCGCGGAACGCATCCACCACCCCTGCCGCCAGCGGAGCTTCCGGGCCGACCACGGTCATATAAATGTCTTCGCGCTTAACGAAATCAATCAGCTCAGGAATCGCGCTAATCGCAACGTTTTCCAAGCCGTCTTCCAACGCCGTCCCCGCATTGCCCGGTGCGACAAAAACTTTCTGCACCTTCGCACCCTGCGCCAACCGCCAAGCCAAAGCGTGCTCACGACCACCGTTACCAATCACCAAAATTTTCATAACAACCTCAAAATAAAATGGGCAACGCCCATTCAAAATAATTTTCTGCGCCAAACACTGCACGCCAAGCCGCGCATTTTAGCAAAGCACTTTAACGCATACGATTTTATTTACACACCAGCGTGTGGGTCACTTGCCCAGCGATTATTGAGTTGTCGGTGGGCAGATAAAACCTGCCCACCCTACGCTTGCTTTTCTTGGCGAGACAAGAAAAGTGACTAGCCGTCGGGCTACCCCCGACAAACGCTAGTTACCCGTAAAAAGAATTCGAGTCTGACCCTATTTCTTCCTATTTCTTCATTTGGACCGACAACTTTTATAGAGACACCTTTTTTAGAGTTAAACCACGCCAACAATTTTTGCCGCTTTGAAGTGCGCCAATTACATAAGATTTTTTGATACCTAGGTGTGCAGTTATTCAAAAAGTCATTCAACGCTTCTCTATCTTTAGTTTCGATTGAATCGAATGTTAAGTGGTTGGTTGTACCTATCGGAACGACTAACCGCCAAGGCCCTTCATCGTACAAATAATCTGGCTTTAAAGGTCTTGGTAAATCTCCTGTCTTGTTCATTATTGGCTCGTTCCCCGACCACCTAAATTTAAGCATTACTCCTGATGCTTCGGGTTGATTGCCATTGCTACCATTGAGGCAATTCAAACATGCATCACGTGCTAAGGGGTCTCCATACGCACAAATAAAATTACCTGTTTCAACAATATTTTTTGCTCTTTCGATTGACGTTATATGCCTAAGAATCATCACCCCACCAACCTCCACTCCATCCTCTCCCCCGCCCTTAACGGCACCAACAAATGCTCGCCAAACCCCACCGTTGCTGGTACTTGCCAGTCTTCCTTACGCAAAGTAATCATCTCTGCATTCCGCGCCAAGCCATAAAAATCCGCGCCGTAGAAGCTGGCGAAGGCCTCTAGTTTGTCCAGCGCGCCTGCGGCTTCAAAGGCTTCGGCGTAGAGCTCAATGGAGTGATGGGCGGTGTAGCAACCCGCGCAGCCGCAGCTCGCGTAGGGCGCAATAATTATTGCGCCGAATGAAATATCTGGTGCAATGCACTGCGCTTATTGACACCCTACATTTCTACCGCCTACCAGCTACCTACTACATCCTTAATGCCTGAAATGTCTAAACCCAGTCAACACCATCGCAATCCCATGCTCGTCCGCTGCTGCGATGACTTCTGCGTCGCGCATCGAGCCGCCTGGCTGGATGACGGCTTTCGCACCGGCGGCGGCGAGTACGTCCACGCCGTCGCGGAACGGGAAGAAGGCATCCGAGGCGACCACGGAATCCACCAGGCTCAAGCCCGCGTTCTGCGCCTTGATGCTGGCGATGCGAGTGGAATCCACGCGGCTCATTTGTCCCGCGCCCACGCCCAAGGTCATGCCGCCTTTGCAGAATACGATGGCGTTGGATTTGACGAATTTCGCCACGCGGAAGGCAAACAACAGGTCTTGCAGTTGGGCTGGGGTGGGCTGGGTTTGGGTGACTACCTTGAGATGTTCGGGTTGCACTACGAACAGGTCAGGCGTTTGCACCAGCAAGCCGCCGCCGACGCGTTTCATGTCGTACTGATTGTGTGCGTTGGACAGCGGCACGATCAGCACGCGCACGTTTTGTTTGGCAGCAGTCACCGCGAGTGCGGCATCGCTGGCACTTGGGGCGATGATGAGTTCGACAAATTGATTTTCAGTGATTTGTTTGGCACTCGCCTCATCCAGCTCGCGGTTGAAGGCGATGATGCCGCCGAACGCGGAAGTGGGGTCGGTGGCGTAGGCCAGCTTGTAGGCGTTGAGCGCGGTGTCGGCGACTGCTACGCCGCACGGGTTGGCGTGTTTCACGATGACACAGGCGGGTTGCTCAAAGGTTTTAACCAATTCCCAAGTCGCATCGGCATCGCCGATGTTGTTATAGGAAAGCTCCTTGCCCTGCACTTGCGTGTAGTTGGAGATGCTGCCTGCCAGCGGGGTGAGCTCACGGTAGAACGCGGCCTTCTGGTGTGGATTTTCGCCGTAACGCATGTCCTGCACCTTGGCGAAGTTGAAGTTGATTTGCGCGGGGAACTCGCTGCGTGTGCCGTCGCTGGCGATGGTGGTCAGATAGTTGCTAATCGCGGCGTCATATGCGGCGGTATGCGAGAACGCCTTTTTCATCAGCTCGAAGCGCGTTGCATCGGATACCGCACCGCCATTGGTTTGCATCTCGGCCAGCACGTCGGCGTAGTCGATTGGATCAGTCACAATCGCGACGTGACCGTGATTTTTTGCCGCTGCACGCACCATCGTAGGCCCGCCGATGTCGATGTTTTCAATCGCATCTTCCAAGCTGCAATTTGGCTTGGCGATGGTCGCCGCGAAGGGGTACAAATTCACCACCACCAAATCAATCGTTGGAATGTCGTGCTTCGCCAAAGTTGCCATGTGTTCGGGCAAATCACGGCGCGCCAGAATACCGGCGTGGACTTTCGGTTGCAGCGTCTTGACGCGACCATCCAGCATTTCAGGAAAGCCGGTGTAGTCGGCGACTTCGGTGCAAGGCACGCCGTTGTCGTTGAGCAACTTGGCCGTGCCGCCCGTGGATAAAATTTTCACGCCGAGTTGGTGTAAACCCTGTGCAAATTCGAGTACGCCAGATTTATCTGAAACGCTGATGAGTGCTTGTTTGATTGCCATGATATTTCCAATAAAAATAAATTCGTTTGCTATAAACCGTTCGCCTTGAGCCTATCGAAGGGGCATTCATGGTTCGACAAGCTCACCACGAACGATTTTTTAGATTTATTCAATCCCGTGTTGCTGCATTTTTTTGCGCAAGGTGTTGCGATTGATGCCCAGCATCTGCGAGGCTTGCGTCTGGTTACCACCGACGTGTTGCAGCACCATTTCTACCAGCGGTTTTTCCACACAGTTCATCACCATGTCGTACAAACCGCAGCTGGGCGGTTCACCGTCCAAGTCGTGAAAATACTCTTTGAGTGCTTTACGCACATAGCGCGCCATATCGTTTTCGTTAATTGCGATGCACTCGTTCATGTTGCCTGCCCCTCGATGTAATGCAGGTGCTGACCACGCTGCGCTTGCTCTGCAAAAAATTCGTCCACTGCCGACATCTGCGTGTCCACGGTTTCCAATTGATTCATCTGATGACGAAACGTCGCCGAGCCGACCAGCCCTTTGGTGTACCAAGAAATGTGTTTACGCGCCACGCGCAAGCCACTGTACTCACCGTAAAAATCATACAAATCGCGCACATGTTCCACTAACACGCGATGAATCTCGCCGACTTCGGGTGGCGGCAGATGCTCACCCGTTTTAAGAAAATACTCGATCTCGCGAAACAGCCAAGGACGACCTTGCGCGGCACGTCCTATCATCACCGCGTCCGCTCCCGAATAGTGCAATACGTCGCGGGCTTTCTCTGGCGTGGTGATGTCGCCATTGGCAATAATCGGGATTTTTACCGCGTCTTTAACCGCGCGTATGGTGTCGTATTCGGCATCGCCTGTGTAAGCGCAAGCGCGCGTGCGGCCATGAATGGCGAGGGCTTGTATGCCAGCATCCTCGGCGATTTTAGCGATGGTCACGGCGTTGCGATTATGCGTGTCCCAGCCGGTGCGAATTTTCAAAGTCACGGGGACATCCACAGCATTCACCACCGCTTCGAGCAGTGTTTTCACCAGCGGCTCGTTTTGCAACAACGCCGAACCCGCCATCACATTGCAGATTTTTTTCGCCGGGCAACCCATATTGATGTCGATAATTTGTGCGCCGTGTTCGACGTTATGTTTCGCCGCCAACGCCAACATTTTTGGATCAGCGCCAACAATTTGCACCGAGATGGGATCGACTTCGCCCTCGTGATTAGCACGGCGCAAGGTCTTCTCCGAGCCATATAGCAGTGAGTTAGACGCGACCATTTCTGACACCGCCATGCCTGCGCCCATGCGCTTGCACAACATGCGAAAAGGTCGATCGGTCACGCCCGCCATGGGTGCGACGATAAGATTATTTTTGAGTTCGTAAGGGCCAATGCGCATGTCAGTATTTTTTCGCGTCAGGAGCTGGCGATTTTTGAAGGGCGCGGATTATAAATGAAGCAGGGCAAATCTGCTTTAGCAAAGGACAACAAATCTCGCTATCATGCGCAGCCATTAAAAACGGGAGATGAAAATTGGAGCGGCACTGCGTGGCTAAGCGGTAACAAGGAAACCCACCGCGCCACTCACCGCTGATGCGCAACGCGCCCTCCCACTTAACAGTTGCCTTATGAAAAATCACTTTGACCTCATCATCGTTGGCGGCGGCTTGGTCGGCGCAAGTCTGGCGGCCTCGTTAGCCCAGAGCGGTTTATCGCTGGCGTTAATCGAAGCCGCGCCACTGCCCGCACCCAGTGCAACTTGGGACAGCCGCATTTTTGCGATTAGCCCAGGCAGCCGCAAATTCCTTGAGGCATGTGGCGCGTGGGCTTGCTTGGATGCGCAACGCATCGCCGCCGTCGAGCAAATGTGCATATGCGGTGATACGGGCGCGGAGCTAGACTTTTCCGCATATCAAATGGGCGTGCCTGAATTGGCGTGCATCGTCGAGAACCGCGCACTGCATGACGCGCTTTGGCAAATTCTCCAGCAACAAGACAATCTCACTCTGCTGCAAGGCACGCGCTGTCAGGCTTTGCAGCTCGCTAGCGATAAAGCGAGCCTCACGCTAGACGATGGCACGCAACTTGGCGCGGCTTTAATCGTCGGTGCAGATGGCCGCGATTCTTGGCTGCGCCAGCAAGCGGGATTGTCCGCCACACCGACTGACTACGCGCAACACGGCGTGGTGGCAAATTTCAAATGTAGCTTGCCGCATCGCGGCATTGCCCATCAATGGTTTCAAAACGATGGCATTTTGGCGTTGTTGCCGCTGCCCGATAATCAAGTGTCGATGGTGTGGTCGGTCAGCCCCGCGCGCGCGGCAGAATTATTGGCGTTACCGCCTGACGAGCTGTGCGCACAAGTTGCGAGTGCCGCAAAACACACATTAGGCGAACTCAGTGTCATCACGCCTGCCGCCGCTTTTCCTTTGCGCAAACTAACACTAGCCCACATCAGCGCGCCACGCATCGCGCTGATTGGCGATGCCGCGCACAACATGCACCCGCTGGCGGGACAAGGCGTGAACACGGGCTTTCGCGATGCGCAACAACTGGCAAATTTATTGCTGGCGCGCGGCGCGCTCAACGACGTAGGCGATGCGCAACTCTTGCGTCGTTTTGATCGTAAACGCCGCGAAGATATTCTCACCATGCAGACCACCACTTACGGCTTGAAACACTTATTCAATAATGACAATCCGCTGCTACGCACGCTGCGCAACAGCGGATTAAACCTCGTTAATCAGCTCACGCCACTGAAAAAACGATTGATGCACCACGCGCTCAATTAAGCGCGGACGCGATGCTATAATCCGCGCCCTTTTTTGCCAGCCTGTTGCCATGTCTGCTGTAGTCAATTTCAAATCCCACCTCGCCGAATTGTTTGCTCACGCACAAAGTCTCGTCGCCCCAGAATCGACCGCTGAAATTTTATTAGAGCGTCCCAAACAAGCGGCGTTTGGTGATTATTCTTGCAACTTAGCCATGCAGTTAGCCAAGCCTTTGCGTAAATCTCCGCGCGAATTAGCGCAGGCTTTAATCACCGCTTTACCCACCTCGAACGTCATTGCCAAAGTCGAAATCGCGGGCGCGGGATTTATCAATATTTTTATCACTACCGCCGCCAAACAAGCGGTGGTGTTAGCGATATTGCAAGCGCGTGAAGCGTATGGTCGCAGCAGCATCGGTGCGATGCGCAAGGTCGGTGTGGAATTTGTTTCCGCCAATCCAACCGGCCCTTTGCATGTCGGTCATGGTCGCGGCGCGGCGGTGGGTGATTGCTTATGCAGCTTGTTGGATGCGGCAGGTTGGGATGTGACGCGCGAGTTTTATTACAACGACGCGGGCGCGCAAATCGACAACTTGATGGCATCGGTGCAACTGCGTTGTAAAGGCATTACGCCTGATGACGCGAGCTGGCCAGAAAACGGTTATCGCGGTGACTACATCGCCGATGTCGCGCGCAGCTATTTGGCGAAAGACACGATTATTGCCGACGACCAAAACGTTACAGCCAAAGGCGATGCCGATGACGCGGAAGCGATTCGACATTTTGCTGTGGCGTATTTGCGCCGCGAACAAGATTTGGATTTGCGCGCGTTCGGCGTGCAGTTTGATGTGTATTCGTTAGAGTCCGCGCTTTATACGTCGGGCAAAGTGGCGGCGGCGGTGAGTAATTTGATTGCCAGTGGACACACTTTTGAGGCAGATGACGCACTGTGGTTACGCACCACCGATTTTGGCGATGACAAAGATCGCGTGATGCGTAAGCGTGAGGGCGGCTACACTTATTTTGTGCCCGATGTGGCGTACCACTTGGACAAATGGCAGCGTGGTTTTACGCGCGTAATTAACGAGCAGGGTTCGGATCATCACAGCACCATTACGCGGGTGCGTGCCGGACTGCAAGCCTTGAATGTCGGCATTCCGAAAGGCTGGCCAGATTACGTTTTGCACCAGATGGTGATGGTGTTGAAGAACGGCGAGGAAGTAAAAATTTCTAAACGTGCGGGCAGCTATGTGACCTTGCGCGACTTGATTGATGAAGTCGGTCGCGATGCCACGCGTTACTTTTTGGCGGCGCGTTCACCTGATTCACAGCTGGTCTTCGACATTGATTTGGCGATGTCCAAGAGCAATGAAAATCCCGTCTATTACATCCAATATGCTTATGCGCGTATCCATACTGTATTGACGCAATGGGCGGGCGATGTCGCAACATTGAATGCCGCGAATGTTGCGTTATTGGATAGCGAATATGAAACAGTATTACTGCAAAAATTGATTGATTATCCGCAAGCAATCGAGACCGCTGCGCACGATTTAGCACCGCATCAAATCGCGGCATATTTAAAAGATTTGGCAGCAGATTTTCACAGCTACTACAATGCGCAGCGTTTTTTAATTGACGATCAAGCCTTGCAGTTAGCGCGTTTGGCGTTGTGTGCCGCGACTGCGCAAGTGCTGCGCAATGGCTTGAACTTGCTCGGTGTGTCCGCACCAGAGCACATGTAAAAAAGGAATGTTATGAGCAAAGCAGCGAGTAAAAAATCGACCACTGGCAACGGCAGCCCTTTGATGGTCGGCTTGTTAGTGGGACTGATTGTTGGGGTAGCAATGGCCGCAGGCTTGGCCTGGTATTTGATGAAGTCGCCTAGCGCGTTTGTCAGCAAGCCTGCCGCACCGCGCATCGTCGCCGAACCCGCCAAAGCCACGCCACCCGTGCCCGCCGCCTCCGCCGTAACAGATGGCAAACCACGTTTTGAGTTTTATAAAGTGCTCACCGACAAACCTGATGTGCCAGTGAGTTTGCCCAACAAAACCGCTGAAAAACCTACCCATAGCACACCCGACATCAAGCCCTCACCCGTGGTAGTGAAAACCGATACCGCCGCTGCCAAGCAAACTTATTATTTGCAAGTTGGTGCATTTGCCAACGCCGAGGATGCAGAAAAACTTAAAGCCAAGCTGAGTTTGCAAGGCATGGATGTCGCAATACAAAGCGTCACAATCGCGGACAAAGGCGTGTTCAATCGTGTGCGCACGGGGCCCTATCAAGGCGCGGATGAAATGAATAAAGCGCGTGCCGCATTGAAACTGTCTGGCACGGATAGCACGCCCGTACGAACTCAATAATTACCGTCATTATTTTTTAAGGAGAGCTGCATGAAAAAATTAGCGTTCAGTTGGTTGATATTGATGACTAGCCTGTTGGGCAACGGCGCACACGCCGAAGCGCAACTGGGTAAGGAGTACACACTGTTGGCGAGCGCGCAGCCCAGCTCCAAACAAAAAATCGAAGTATTGGAATTTTTCTTTTACCAATGCGGACACTGCTTTCATTTGCATCCACTGCTTGCGCAATGGGAAAAAACCAAGGCGCGCGATGTCGAAATAAACTATGTGCCAACCATTTTTCAAGCAGGTGCCGAGCCTGCTGCCACGGCGTTTTACGCGCTCGAAAGCATGGGACAAATCAAGCAAGTCGATGACGCGCTTTACCAAGCCATCCATGTCAAACAACTAGGGCTGTTTGATCTTGACTCCATCAGTGCGGTGGTGACTAAAAATGGCGTGGATAAGGCGAAATTTGCCGCCGCTTACAATTCATTTTCAGTACAAAGCAAAGTCACCCAAGCCAAACAAATGATTCGTACCTACAACATTCAAGGCACGCCCACTTTGATTGTCGATGGTCGCTTTGTCATTACCGGCTTGCAGCCTGCCGATACGATTCGCGTGTTGGACGAAGTCATCAATCAAGTGCGTAAAGCACGCACGCCCAGCAAGAAACACTAATGCCCACCGCGTTGCGGGTGGTAATTAGTGGTGCGTCCAGCGGCATCGGTCTCGCCTTGGCGCGGCATTATTTACACGCTGGTGCGCAAGTTGCCGCTTGCGCCCGCCGTGCCGATTTACTCGCCGCGCTCGCCGCTGAATTCCCCCAGCAAGTTTCTGTTTACGCACTCGACGTGCGTGATGGCGTGGCGGTGCAACATGCCGCTGCCGACTTTATCGCGCGCGTCGGCGTACCCAATATCGTGATTGCCAATGCAGGCGTGAGCGTCGGCACGCTGACGGAATTTGCCGAGGATATTGATGCCTTTCAGCAAGTCATGGACATCAATGTGCTAGGCATGGTGAAGACGTTTCAGCCGTTTATTGCCGCAATGCGCGACGCGGCAAGTGCGGCATCCTCAGCTCAAACGAATCAACGCGAAGCAGACAAACTTTTCACGCTAGTCGGTATTGCCAGTGTCGCAGGCTTCCGAGGTTTGCCGGGTGCGGGGGCGTATTCCGCTTCCAAAGCAGCGGCGATTTCTTATTTGGAATCGTTACGCGTCGAACTGCGCAGCAGCAACGTCAAAGTCACCACCATTTGTCCAGGCTATATCCGCACCCCGATGACCACGCATAACCCCTATCCCATGCCCTTTATGCTGAACGCAGACGTTGCGGCGGCACGCATGGCGCGTGCCATTGCCAAGCAGACTTCGTTCACCGTCATCCCTTGGCAGATGGGCTTAGTCGGGCGCGTGCTGAAAGTTTTGCCGCGCTGGTTGTACGACCTGCTGTTCGCCCACGCGCCACATAAGCCTCGAAATAAGCAGCCATAAAGCGGCTGTATAGATCACAAATTATTTATTCTGCGCGCGATTTAACAGCCAGCGCGCCATTTGCACCCCCGCGCCACCACCTAATCCACACAGCAAAATGCCAACTATGCTGGCGTTGCCGTAGCCCGCTGCAAATACATCTGCACCGATTGCTTTACCTAAAGAAAAGCCTAGCAATGCGCCGCCGCTAAAGCCTGCGGCATCCAAGAGTGCGGCGATAAAAAGTTTTTTCATAGCTAGTTCGTGATGTTGAAATTAGATTTTAACGGTTGGCTTTTGACTCACTTAATTCGCGCAGTTTTTAATCGCGAACATCGCGCTGCAAATAGTTGGGCAGCCAGGAGCCGACTACCATGCCCGCCAAGCTGAACAGCAATCCCACCAGTTGCGGCGGCCAGTAGGTGTCGGGATGGATGAACTCCATCAACAGCCAACTGGACAGGCCAAGCACGATAGAAATCAGTGCGCCCTGCGTGTTGGCACGCTTCCAGTACAAGCCGAACGCCAGCGGCACGAACGCGCCGACCAGCGTGATTTTGTAGGCGTTCTCCACCATCTTCATGATGCTGCTGTCCGCGTGTAACGCCGACCACAACACCATGCAGCCGAAGGTCACCACGATGATGCGCATGGTGCGCAACATCTGCTTGTCGGTCATCTGACGCATCGCGAAATGTTTGAGTATGTTCTCGCTGAACATCACCGAGGGTGCTAACAACGTCGCCGAGGCGGTGCTCATAATCGCCGACAGCAACGCGCCGAAGAACAACACCTGTGCAATCACCGGCGTGTGTTCCAAAATCAGCGTGGGCAGCACCAGTTGTGAGTTGCTCTGTATCAGCTCGCCGAATACCTTGGGGTCGATGAGTGTCGCGGACAAAGCGATGAACATGGGCACAAAAGCGAAGGCGAAATACAACACCCCGCCCAGCACCGAACCACGCACGGCGGTCTTTTCATCCTTGGCGGAAGTCATACGCTGGAACACGTCCTGTTGCGGAATTGAGCCCAGCATCATAGTCAGCCAGGCACCGATGAACGGTATCCAAACCTCCACGCCGCCGTGCGGAAAAAATTTCAATTTGCCGGTGTCATTCGCGTGCTGCACCACCTGCGCCACGCCGCCCACTTGTCCGCTGATTAGATAAGCGATGAACAACATGCCCGCCATAATCACGGTCATTTGCACAAAGTCTAATAACGCCACCGACCACATCCCGCCGAACATGGTGTAGGCCAGCACGATGGCCGTGCCGATGACCATACCCGCTGGCTCAGACACCGCACCGCCGCTGACGATATTGAATACCAGCCCCAGTGCCACCACCTGCGCCGACACCCAACCCAAGTAGGACACCATGATGCAAATCGTCATTAGCAGTTCAACGGTGCGGCTATAGCGTTGCCGATAATAATCGCCGATGGTGAGCAGATTCATGCGGTATAACAGCGGCGCAAAGAACAGCCCCGCGATAATCAAACACAAGCTCGCGCCGAACGGATCGGCAACCACGCCGCTCAGTCCTTCTTTGACAAAAGTCGCTGAAATGCCCAACACCGTTTCCGCGCCAAACCAGGTCGCGAACACTGTTGCCGTCACGATAGGTAAAGGCAGATTGCGCCCCGCCACCACAAAGTCCCGCGCGTTATGCACGCGCGTCGAGGCATACACTCCGATGCCCACCGAGAGGAATAGATACAAGCCTACGAACCAAATCAACATGATGAAGGCGTGTAAAAAATAAGGGCGCGAATTTTAGCAGGGGGGATAACTAGAGATGTAACAAATTGGCAGCGACAACATAAATTTTCTAGGGCGGTTTTACGGGTTAGGCATCGCTATAATCCGCCGCCGCATATGTCTAGCACCATGCGCATATTGACACCCTCGTATCAGAAATATGGTCCAAGTTATGAACACACTCACCGAGCTTCGTGCGGGTCAACTGGCTGGCATCACCCGCCTCGATTTATCCTGCGGTTTAACGACTTTTCCACCAGAAATTTTTCAACTCGCGGACACGCTGGAAATCCTCAATCTGTCGGGCAATCAGCTATCAGCGTTACCTGATGACTTGCCGCGCTTGCATAAGTTGCGGGTGATATTTTGTTCGGATAATTTATTTACCGAGCTGCCAGTAGTATTGGGACGCTGCCCGCATTTGACGATGGTCGGCTTCAAGGCGAATCAGATAAACCATTTCTCCGCTGCGGCTATTCCGCCTTTATTGCGCTGGCTGATTTTGACCGACAATCAACTGACCGAAGTGCCGCGTGAATTGGGTCGCTGCAATCATTTGCAAAAGTTGATGTTGGCAGGAAATCGTTTACAAAGTCTGCCGCAAGAATTGACTGCCTGTCGTAATTTGGAACTGCTGCGCATCGCGGCGAATCGTTTCGCACAACTCCCCGAATGGCTGTTATCCATGCCGCGCTTGGCTTGGCTAGCGTGTGCAGGTAATCCGTTTACTGATGCGCAACAAGATGCAGTGCTGGCTGTGCAAGAAATTGCCTGCATCAATTGGCATGATTTAGAGCTGCAACAGCAGTTGGGCGAAGGCGCATCAGGTGTGATTCATCAAGCAAATTGGCGGGGTGAGCAAGCGGTGGCAATCAAGTTATTCAAAGGCGCGCTGACTAGTGATGGCTTGCCTGCGAGTGAAAAATCTGCCTGTTTAGGCGCAGGAAATCACCCCAATGTGATTGCTGCGCACGGCAAGCTAACGCAACATCCACAAGGCACGGCGGGGTTGGTGATGCCACTGATTAGCCGCGATTTTTCGACGCTTGCCGCACCACCCAGTTTGCAATCGTGTACGCGTGATGTGTATGCGGATGGACAAAAATTCGCGCGCTCAATGTTGTTAAATTTGGCGCACGGCATCGCCGCCGCTGTCGCACATTTGCACGCACGCGGCATTTTGCATGGCGATTTATATGCGCATAACATTTTGTACAACGCCCGTGGCGAAGCGTTGTTAGGTGATTTTGGTGCGGCTAGTTTTATGGCGCACGACGCTCATGCTTTGCAGCAAATCGAGGTACGTGCCTTTGGTTGCTTGCTAGAAGAATTATTGCAACGCTGCGCATCGACTAGGCTAGAAAATTTATGGGCGTTGCAACGCCGCTGTGCCGCAGAAAATGTGGCGTTGCGTCCTGCGTTTGCCGAGATTGTGCAGACTTTAGTAATACTAAAAAATGAGGTGAAAGATGAGTAAGGTGAGCAATTTAGACGGCATCACGCTTGAGATGATGGTCACACAACTGGCAGAACATATGGGATGGGCGGCGATGGGTGAGTTGATTCCAGTGCGCTGTTTTACGCATGACCCCAGTGTGAAATCAAGCCTGAAATTTTTGCGCCGCACGCCGTGGGCGCGCGCGAAACTAGAGCAGCTATATCTGCAACAACATTAAAAAATCAATACGCAAAAAAACAGCCGAGCAAAAGTTCTCGGCTGTTTTTTATTGCGACCACTGGCTAATGACTAGCCGCTATTACGCAAGCCTGTCGCAATCCCGTTAATGGTCAGGTGAATCGCGCGCTTCACCAACTCGTCGGTATCACCCGCGCGATGACGCAGCAGCAGCGCAATTTGCAAGTGATTGAGCGGGTCAATATACGGCGTGCGCGTCAACAAACTGCGCGCAAAAGCGGGATTATCTTGCAGCAAAGTGGTGTTGCCAGTGACCTTAAACAGCATCGCAAGCGTGTCGTCATATTCTTGGTTAATCGCGCCAAAAATGCGTGTCCGCAAGTCCAAATCTTTGACCAACTCGGAATAACTCGCCGCGATACCCATGTCGGTTTTCGACAGCACCATGTCCATGTTGGACATTAAGCCACGGAAGAACGCCCAGTTTTTATACATGGCTTGCAACTGCGCCAAACCTGCCTCGCCTTCTTTTTCGATGAACTGCTTTACCGCGCTGCCAAAGCCTAGCCAGCCTGGCAACAAAGTGCGATTTAAGCCCCAGCTAAACACCCACGGAATGGCACGCAAGTCCTCGATTTTGTCGGAGGCTTTACGCGCCGAAGGACGGCTGCCAATATTGAGTTCGGCGATTTCGCGTATCGGTGTGGCGATGAAAAAATACTCGGTGAAGCCAGGGGTTTCATAGACTAATTTACGATACGCCGCGAACGCATTAACACTGAGTTTCTCCATGATGCGATGGTATTCGGGCATCGCGCTGTCCGCGCCATGAGGGTGTAGCAGCGTCGCTTCCATGGTTGCGGCAATCAAGGTTTCCAAATTACGACGACCAATTTCGGGATTGGAATACTTGCTCGAAATCACTTCGCCTTGCTCGGTGATACGGATTTGTCCGTTCACGCTGCCTGGCGGTTGCGCCAAAATCGCATCGTAACTAGGGCCGCCGCCGCGACCGACTGTGCCGCCGCGACCGTGGAATAAACGCAGCTCAACGCCGTGTTTTTTGAATACTTCAACCAATATCAATTCGGCTTTGTACAACTCCCAATTCGCGGTCAAATAGCCACCGTCTTTATTGCTGTCGGAATAACCCAGCATCACTTCTTGCGTATTACCGCGTGACTTCAGCAGCGCGCGATAATACGGAATCGAAAACAGCTCTTCCATAATCGGCCCGCAACTGCGCAAGTCTTCGATGGTTTCAAACAGCGGAATAATGTTGACGTGTAGAGCGGGATTTTTGCCGCGTTCAAGCAGCCCAACTTGCTGCATTAGCAACGCCAATTCAAGCATGTCGCTGACCGCATCGGTCTTGGAAATAATGTGATTCGGCAAGGCGGCACAACCAAAACGCTGATGTAATTGCGCGGCAGTTTGCATAATGCGCAACTCACTTTGCGCGACCGCAGAGTAACTTTCAATATCGCCTAGCAGCGGCTTGTCCGCTTGCAAAGCCGCCAACAAAACTTGACGTTTAGCCGCCTCATCGAGTGCGTCATACGCTGCGCCAGCGCCCAATAATTCGCTCACGGTTTGCTGCAAAATCGCACTGTGTTGGCGCATGTCCAAGGGCGTTAAATGGAAGCCGAACACTTCGGCCGCACGGCGTAAATTCGCCAAACGACCGCGTGCCAAGTACACCGCACCATGCTTGAACAAGGACTCAATCAACACATCCAAGTCGGCGATAAATTCGGCAGCCGTTGGGTAAGCTGCGGCATTTTTATCGACTGGGGGACGATGCGAAATTTCGTGACCTAGTTTTTTCGCGGTTGCCGACAAGCGCGAGTAAATCAAAATCAGCGCACGACGATACGGTTCATCGTTGCGATTTTGCGATTTATCAGGTGACGCATCAGACAGTTTGCGCAACTCGTCGCTCACCTCAACCAAGCGGTCAGTCAAACTCAAGCGACGACCGAGCAAATGCGTTTCACTCAAATAATGTTCCAACACTACAGCCGAATGTTGTTGCACTGCGTAATCCATCACGTCGTGCGTCACAAACGGATTACCGTCGCGATCGCCGCCTATCCAACTGCCCACGCGCAACAACGGCGGCACTTTAATGTCCTTATCGAAACGCGCTTCAAGCTGCTTTTCCAAGCCCGCATAAATTTTCGGGATTTCGCTCAAAAAAGTGTAGCGATAAAATTCCAAGCCATTTTTAATCTCATCGGCAACGGTGAGTTTGGCGGTACGCAACATGCGGGTCTGCCACAAAATCAGCACAAAACGATGCAAGGCTTCTTCGTTTTCTGCCAAGTCGTCGGGGGTCATATCGACGCGATCGCGATCCGACAACAAACGCGAAATAATCAACTGACAATCCAAAATACTCTTGCGCTGCACCTCGGTCGGATGCGCCGTCAAAACAGGTGAAATCACCGCGCTATCGAGAAAACTTTGCAGTGTTTTTTTATCCAGTTGTTTGGCTTCAATGCGATCTAATGCCAGCGTTAAGCTGCCGTCTTTATGCGCCGTGCCCGCAGTGAGATGCGCGCGATGGCGACGGTTGTGATGCAAGTCTTCGGCGATATTGGAGAGCTGCGAAAAGTAGCTAAAGGCGCGTACCACCACCAGCGTTTCGCTAGGCGACATGGCATCTAGCGTTTTATCCAACTCAATGCGATCGCGCTCATCTTGAGTCTTACGAAAACGCACCGCCGCACGACGCACATTTTCGATTAAGTCATACGAGGCTTGACCTTCCTGTTCGCGCAGCGTCTCGCCCAAAATGCGACCAAGCAGTCGCACGTCGTCGCGCAGAGGCAAATCTTTACTGGAAATATCGCTAGTAGCGGCACTAAAATTCATTATGTTCTCGGCACAAAAGTGCGACGCACCCTATGCTAGAATGCGCCGCAAATTAATAAAGATAAATCAGGAAATGTTTATGAGTCAGGCTGCAAAAACCCCACCGTCTCGCTTAGTGATTGCCTCGCGCGAAAGCGCGTTAGCCATGTGGCAAGCCCAACATATTCGAGACAGACTGCGCGCATTATATCCGCAAACCGAAGTCAGCATCCTAGGCATGACCACGCAAGGCGACCAAATTCTCGATGTGACGTTATCCAAAATTGGCGGCAAAGGCTTGTTCGTTAAAGAACTAGAAACCGCGCTGGAAGATGGGCGCGCAGATTTGGCAGTGCATTCGCTTAAAGACGTACCGATGAATTTGCCCGACGGATTTGTGCTCGCCGCGATTGGCGAACGCGAAGATCCATTGGACGCTTTTGTATCGAATCATTTTGACAATCTCGCCGCACTTCCTGCGGGCAGCGTGGTCGGCACATCCAGCTTGCGGCGCGAAAGTCAGTTGCGCGCGCGCTTCCCTCATCTCGACATTCAACCGTTGCGCGGCAACGTACAAACACGTTTACGCAAACTCGACGAGGGTCAATATGCCGCGATTATTTTGGCGGCAGCGGGATTGAAACGCTTAGGCTTAGGCGCACGCATCCGCAATGTGATTGCCAGCGAAGACAGCTTGCCTGCCGTGGGACAAGGTGCATTAGGCATTGAGTGTCGCGCCGACAGAGCCGATGTAATCGCCTGTTTGCAAGCCTTGCATCATGCCGATTCTGCCGCGTGCGTATTGGCAGAACGCGCCATGAGCCGCGCTTTGGGCGGCAGTTGCCAAGTGCCGTTGGGCGGTTTTGCGCAAGTCAAAAATGGACAGCTTTGTATGCGCGGTTTTGTCGCCAGCCCAGACGGCAGCGAAATGATGCGTGCCGAGGCAACGGGTGAGTTGAGCCAGCCAGAAGCCTTAGGCAATCAAATCGCCAGTGCACTACGCGCACAAGGTGCGGACAAAATTCTTGCCGCACTTGCGCTGTAAAAACCACACTCAGCATGTCTAACTTAACGCTATCAAGCCCCGCAACCGCTCTGCCGTTGCGGGGCTTGAGCGTTTTAGTCACCCGTCCACGCGCACAAGCGCAGTCGCTTGTTCAGCAAGTTCATCAACTCGGCGGACGGGCAATTCTGCTGCCCTTGCTAGCCATCGCAGAGGTCGAAAACCCTCACCTTTTGCACCAACAATTAGCGCATTTGCGCGACTTTGATTTAGCCATTTTTATCAGCCCGAATGCAGTGCAATACGGGATGGCAGAGATTGCTGCGGCACACGCGAGCTTGCCGAAAAAAGTCGCGGCTATCGGTGCGAGTAGTGCGCAAAATTTGCGTGACTTGGGCGTGCAAAATGTACTCGTTCCAACCCAGCAATCGGACAGCGAAGCCTTGTTAGCTTTGCCCGAATTACATGACATGCAAGGTCAGCGCGTGATGATTTTGCGTGGTGATGGCGGACGCGAATTATTGGGCGACACGCTCAAAGCGCGCGGCGCAAGCGTCGAATATGCCAGTTGTTATCAGCGCAGTGCAGCACTGCTAAGCACGGCAGATTTGCTACGCGACCTGCCAGATGTCATCACCGTTACCAGCAGCGAAGCCCTCCGCTATTTGCGCGCGCAGCTTGATTGTCATTTAGAGCTGCTCGCCACGCCGTTATTTGTGCCACATGCACGCATCGCCCAGTTAGCCGTCCAACAAGGCTGGCAAAATGTGACACTGACTGACGCAGGCGACGCAGGATTGCTCGCCGCCCTAGTTGCGCAACGTGATTTGAAAGGAACGCCATGAATGAAATGTCTCCCGCCGCGCGTCTGAAGGACAGGCTAGCGCACGCGACATTGACGCAGCTCACCTTAGCGGTATTGGTCATTATTTTTCTCGCACAATGGTTTGTCGCACAAGATGAATTAAACACGCTCAAAAATACCGTTGCCGAAAAATTAGCCGAGATGGATAGCGACAATCAGGTCAACAGTGTGCTGTTGGAAAAAACTCAAGAAGACACGCGCGACGTTGCCGCCAAACTTGCCCTGCTGGATGCGCGTTATGCCGAGTCGCAAGGACAACGTGCCGCGCTGGAAGCCTTATACAACGAGCTTTCCAGCAGTCGTGATGAAACCGCACTGGCCGAAGTCGAACAATCGTTATTGATTGCCAATCAACAGTTACAACTCTCCGCCAACGTCAAAGCCGCGCTGATTGCCATGCAAACCGCCGATGCGCGCTTACAACGTATGAACCGCCCTAGCTTGCACGGCTTGCGTCAAGCGATTGCGCACGACATGGACAAGTTGCGCGCGTTGCCTGTCGTCGATGTAGCGCGCATGAGTGTGCAACTGGATGACTTATTAGCCAGCGTGGACGTCTTACCTTTATGGTCAGAACTGCACGAGCCAGCAACCCTAACTAACCTAGCTGTCGCGACTGCCCAAGAGGGATATTGGCAAACTTTGTGGCAGGAGATTTGGCAGGAGCTCAGCCAACTGATGCGCATCCAAAATACCCAACACGCCCAACTACCGTTGCTGCCACCTGATCAGGAATTTTTCTTGCGCGAAAATCTCAAGCTGCATTTTTTATTGGCGCGGATGAATTTATTAGCGCGTGATGAAATCGCATTTAAGCGCGAAATCAAAGCTATGCAGGAATGGATAAATGATTATTTTGCCACGCAAGATGAGGACACCAAGCGCGTCGTCAAAGGCTTGAAAAATCTAGCTTCTGCAAGCATTAACATCGACTTGCCCGACATCCATAACAGCCTCACGCTGGTGCGCAACTATCGCGCTAGCCGCGAAAAAGATGCGCGCAGCAGTGGCGCAGAAGGGCTTAAGGGCAGCGAATGAAATATGTGATTTGGATTGTGCTGATTTTTGCGACGGCGGTGGCAATTAGTAGTGCGGCGCATAACACAGGCTATGTGTTGCTGGTTTATCCGCCATATCGAATTGAGCTATCGCTGAATTTTTTTGTGCTGCTGTTGCTGTTGTTTGCGTTTGCCGCATACCACTTAACGCGCTTAATTATGATGGTAGCCAATCTTCCTAAACACGCGCGTAGTTATCGCTTGCAACGCGCCGCTGAAAAGACTGCCGCTTCATCCGAGTCGACAAAATGAAGTCCTATACGCTAGCCTTCATCGCCCTGTACGCCAGCCAAGTTGCCTACGCTGATGGCGCGGTGCATAAATGCAAAGACCGCAACGGACAAACAATTTATCAAGCGACGGTATGTGCCAAAACAGATACCGCCGTATCGAGTTGGGCGCAAAGCGACGCGCCCGCTGCCGCGCACGAAACCAACAGCAGCAACACCCGCGTAGGACTGTTACTCAAACAACAAAGCAACGGGCATTATTTTGTGGAGGGCAGCATTAACGGTAAGCCACTCACCTTCGTAGTCGATACCGGTGCGAGCGTGGTGTCGCTGCCGCGCGACATAGCGTATAGAGCGAACATGTCTTGCCTAGAACAAGTCTCAGTACAAACCGCTAACGGCACAGGACGTAGCTGCACCTCGGTGGTAAAAAAACTGCAACTTGGACATCTCAGCTTAATCAATGTCCCCGCCATGATTGTGCCTAACCTCGGCCAACCGCTGCTCGGCATGAATGTCCTGCAAGCCTTCCGCATTGAGCAAGACAACGGCGAAATGCGCATCCTACCTAAAAACTAATCGCCACCAAATTGTGCCCGTGCTGGCGCAATTTTTATGCCCAATACGCAGTTTTACATTTAGTGAGGCTGTGCTTTGCGGTAAGCTACGCGCCTTTCCGCAACCCCTAGAGAATCCGCACAATGGCACAAGGTCAATATGTAATGTCGATGCTCCGCGTGAGCAAAATCGTCCCTCCTAAACGTCAAATCATCAAAGACATCTCCCTTAGTTTTTTCCCTGGCGCAAAAATTGGTTTGCTCGGCTTGAACGGTTCGGGTAAATCCACCGTGCTGCGCATCATGGCGAACGTAGATAAAGAATACGACGGCGAAGTGCAGCATATGCCGAACATGAAAATCGGTTATCTGGAACAAGAGCCGGTGCTAGACCCTGCCAAAACGGTGCGCCAAGAAGTGGAATCCGCGCTCGGCGAAGTGATGCAAGCGCAGCAAAAGCTCGACGAAGTGTATGCCGCCTATGCCGATGAGAATGCCGACTTCGACGCACTCGCTGCTGAACAAGCGCGCTTGGAAAATATCATCGCAGCCTCAGGTTCGGATGCCGAACATCAAATGGAAATCGCCGCCGACGCGCTGCGTTTGCCAGATTGGGACGCGCTGATTAAAAATTTATCGGGCGGTGAAAAACGCCGCATTGCACTGTGTAAATTGTTGTTAGAAAAACCCGATATGTTGTTGCTCGATGAGCCCACCAACCATCTGGATGCCGAGTCCGTGGAATGGCTGGAACAATTCCTAGTGCGCTTTCCTGGCACGGTAGTGGCGGTCACGCATGATCGATATTTCCTCGACAATGCCGCCGAATGGATTTTGGAATTAGATCGTGGTCACGGCATTCCGTGGAAGGGCAATTATTCCAGTTGGCTGGATCAAAAAGGCGCGCGTTTAGCGCAAGAAAATAAACAAGTCGATGCGCATCAAAAAGCGATGAAGCAAGAGTTGGAATGGGTGCGCCAAAATCCTAAAGGTCGTCAGGCAAAATCCAAGGCGCGTATCGCGCGTTTTGAAGAATTGAATTCGCAAGAACATCAGGCGCGTAATGAAACGCAGGAGATTTTTATTCCCGTCGGCGAACGTCTGGGCAACGAAGTTATCGAGTTTGAAAACGTCAGCAAAGCCTATGGCGACCGTCTGCTCATCGACAACCTTAGCTTCAAAATTCCAGCTGGCGCGATTGTCGGCATCATCGGCCCGAATGGCGCGGGTAAATCCACCTTGTTCCGTATGATTACAGGCAAAGAACAACCTGATACCGGCACGGTAAAAATCGGTCAGACTGTCAAAATCGCCCACGTCGATCAAGCGCGCGATTCGCTCGACAACAGCAAAACCGTGTTTGAAGCCATCTCAGGCGGCAATGAAATTTTGACCGTCGGCAAATACGAAACCCCGGCGCGGGCCTACATCGGCCGCTTCAATTTCAAAGGCGCGGATCAAGGCAAAATCGTCGGCCAATTATCTGGCGGCGAACGCGGTCGTCTGCACTTAGCGCAAACGCTTATCTCCGGCGGCAACGTGCTGATGCTCGATGAACCAACCAACGATTTGGACGTGGAAACCTTGCGCGCACTGGAAGACGCACTACTAGAATTCGCCGGCTGCGTCGCCGTCATCTCACATGATCGCTGGTTCTTAGACCGTATCGCCACGCATATTTTGGCGTGCGAAGGCGATTCCAAATGGACATTCTTCGACGGCAACTATCAGGAATATGAGGCGGACAAGAAGAAGCGCTTGGGTGAAGAAGGTGCGAAGCCTAAGCGGATTCGGTACAAACCGATTAGCCGATAGACTAACTGTCTAAGTCGACGATGATTGCTATCAGATGATAAAAGCATTCCTGTCTTACTCGCATGATTCAGACGAGCATATCGCTTGGGTCGAGAAGTTTGCTCAATCCCTTCAATCTATAGGATTGAGCATCCTTCTCGATAAGTGGCACCTGAAGTTTGGTGATGACATCAATCAGTTCATGGAATCGTCGATAGCTGAAGCTGATGTTGTGCTTGTCATCTGTACACCAGAATATATAACTAAATCCAATTCGCGCCGTGGCGGAGTTGGGTACGAGTCAGTAATTATTTCATCTGAGCTATCGGGTAATCAGCATTCAATTAAATTCATCCCTGTTCTTCGAAAATTCAAGGACTCCGTACCTAAGTTGCCTGTTTTCTTGGGTAATCGCCTTTATGTTGATATGACAGAAAACGAAGGCTTTGGAAAACACTATGGTCGGCTTATAACCCAACTAAAAAAACTTCAATCAAATACTCTGAAAATTACTTCATCAGATAACAAAAGAGCCAATGGGCGTCCTCAAGGTCATTTAGAAGGGCCTCACTGGGTGCCTAACCAAGGCGATATTCCTAAGAACATTTTGGAACTGATGAATATTAACAATCAAGGGTTGATAAATCTTGAAGTCGAAGATTTCACCGAACTATTTGGGAAACGCGGATTCTGGTATGCGTGCGCAACGACAGAGGATGCCGTTCCAAATTATAGGATTCTAACTCGACATGTAGGGCTTCAAATCGAAGCGGCTGGTATAGAAGCTAATAACCTTATTGCTTTATGCATAGCAATTTCATCACCTGAGACGCTTACAATTGGTGATATCGAAGGCGTAATGGAGTATTTCGAGACTCTTTCAGCGTCAAATGCTTCAATTATGATATCGAGTGCGTTTCAGCTATCTGGAGCAAGAATCTCACTCGCTTTCCAATACGGAAACAAATAGGGTCAGACTCGATTTCGGAAAGGGGCATATCAATGGGGTCAGACTCGATTGAATTTAGCTCGCACGCTTGCGAGGTCTTGTATTAACGCATTTGCAAATAAAAACCACATTCTGCATGACAAAAGTTTCACCTTGCCAGTATTCCCCCACCCGCTAAGATACCCGTATTAAGTCTTTATTCGGTGACCCGTCATGCAAGAGCCAATCATTAGTCTGACCGATTTCAAAACTTCCGCGAGCCAGTTGTTGCAGGAGACACGCGGGGGCGCGAACATCATCTTGACGCAGAATGGTTGGGCGAGTGGGGTGGTACAGGACTACGCAACTTATCGCAAACAGCAGAATGCTTTTTTGCTGTTGAAGCTGATGGTGCAAGGCGAAGCCGATGCGCAAAAGGATCGCGTCACGCCGCAAGCCAAAGTGTTCGACACACTGCGCACCTCGTTGCTCAAGCAGCAAAAACAACGTGGCTGAAACCCAGTCTTATCAGGTGTTGTGAGACGCACACGGCACAGCAGAATTTGACTGGGATTGTCGATTACCGTGTTTCACATGGCTACTTTCAAGTGGACTTGAAGCTTGTGTGGAAAATTATCCATACTGATTTATTCGAACGCCATTTCCCAATCCGCACGCTGCTAACGAAAATTACCCCGTAACAATCGTACCTACTCAATTTATTTCTAATATCGAGTGAGCTTGAATCCGCCTAGGCTCGCGCGGTTTTAGCTCACCATGAGCAACTCAGCACTCACAACGGCTCTTGGCACAATCCCCACTTCGGTTAGAATGCGCGCTCAAAATTTTTAGCCTATCTTTTACGCACTCACGAGGAATCTGCCATGTATCAAATTGCCCCTTCTATTCTTTCAGCCAATTTTGCCCGTCTCGGTGAAGAAGTCGATGACGTGATTGCGTCAGGTGCCGACATCGTGCATTTCGACGTGATGGACAATCACTATGTGCCAAACCTGACCATTGGCCCTCTGGTCTGCGAAGCATTGCGCAAGCACGGGGTGACCGCTGCGATTGACGTACATTTGATGGTTAAACCCGTAGATCGCATCATTCCTGATTTTGCTAAAGCGGGCGCGACTTACATCACTTTTCACCCTGAAGCGTCTGAGCATATCGACCGCACTATTGGTCTGATTAAAGAAAATGGTTGCAAGGTGGGTTTGGTGTTCAATCCATCCACACCGTTAGAAATTTTGGAGTACACCTTGCCTAAGCTGGACATGGTGTTGCTGATGTCGGTCAACCCTGGTTTTGGTGGACAAAAGTTTATTCCGCATGTGTTGGATAAGGCTCGCAAAGTACGCAAAATGATAGACGCGGGTGGACACACTTGTCGTTTGGAAATCGACGGTGGCGTAGGCCCTGCCAACATTCGTGAAGTCGCAGAAGCTGGCGTAGATACTTTCGTGGCAGGCTCGGCAGTGTTTAGCAAACGCAACGCTCAGGATAAAAACCGTTACAACAGCGTCATCGCAGAATTACGCGCTGAATTAGCTAAAGCGAAAAAATAATGTCATTCACTCAACGCCCCCTGCCTGTATCTGCCATTGTTATTGACCTTGATGGCACATTGCTGCACACCGCACCGCAGTTAGCCGAAGCGGCAAACCGTATGTTGCGCGACATGAATTACGCGCCAGTTTCACAAGAATTATTGTCCAGCTACATCGGCAACGGTATTTCTTGGCTGGTTAAGCGCGCCTTAACGGGCGACATGCACGCCACGCCAGATACAGCTTTGTACGATCATGCCTTGCCGATTTTCGAAAAGCATTACACCGAGCTGTTGCTCGATAGCAAAGTGTTTGATGGCGTAATCGAAGGCTTAGATGCGATGAAAGCAGCCGGCTATCGCTTGGGCTGCATCACCAATAAAGTTGAGCGTTACACCACGCCGTTGTTGGCAGGCATTGGTTTGGCGAAGTATTTTGAAATTGTCTTGGCGGGCGACACCTTGCCTGAAAAGAAACCGCATCCGATGCCGCTGCTCCATGCCGCGAAATTCTTTGCTGTGCCAATTGAAAACTTATTGTTGATTGGTGACTCGCTAAACGATGCGATTGCGGCACGCGCCGCAGGTTGCCCAATCTTCTGCGTACCCTACGGCTACAACCACGGCGAACCTGTCGAGACGTTGGATTTGGATGCGGTGATTGCCAATTTGCCTGCCGCATTACCTTTGATGAAACGTATCTAAATATGCAATCGAACAACCTCCTTATTTGGCGATGGTGTTGATGCATTCGTAGGGTGGGCAAGTCTCAATGCCCACGTTGCTATTGAATGAATCGGTGGGCAATAAACCTTGCCCACCCTACAAAATACCGGAGGTTTTTCATGTTGCACCCTATCACCGAAACAGAATTTCACGCACTCGCCGCGCAAGGCTATAACCGCATCCCCTTGGTTGCGGAGACGTTTGCCGACCTCGACACGCCGTTATCGCTGTATCTCAAACTCGCGAACCAACCGTTCTCTTACTTGCTCGAATCGGTGCAAGGCGGCGAACGCTTTGGGCGTTATTCTTTTATCGGTTTGCCCGCCGACACGCGTATCACGGTGCGCGAAAAGTTGGTCACGTTGACCACCCCTGCTGGCAACACCACGCAGCAAGTTGAAAATCCGTTGGATTTCATCGAGCAATATCAAGCGCGTTTCAAGGTCGCGCCGCTGTCTGGGCTGCCGCGTTTTACCGGCGGACTAGCCGGCTATTTCGGCTACGACACCATTCGTTATATCGAGCCGCGTCTCGCCAACACAATCAAGCCCGATGCGATTAACACGCCCGATATTTTGCTCATGCTCACCGAACAACTCGCGGTCATCGACAACTTATCTGGCAAGCTGACTTTCATCGTCTATGCCGATCCTGCACAGGACGATGCCTATGCGATTGCGCGTGAACGTCTGCGCGAACTCATCAGCATGTTGCGCTTGCCTGTGGATATTCCATTCGCGCCTGCTGCGCCGCGCATCGCCGCGCAATCCGAATTCGGCGAAGCCGCATTCAAAGCCGCAGTGGAAAAAGCCAAGCACTACATCTTCGACGGCGACATCATGCAGGTGGTGTTGTCGCAGCGCATGGCGCAGCCCTTCCCCGCCGCACCGCTGTCGCTATACCGTGCGCTGCGCAGCATCAATCCTTCGCCGTATATGTTCTATTACGACATGGGCGATCATCATGTGGTCGGCTCGTCGCCAGAAATTTTGGCGCGCTTGGAAGGTGACACCGTAACCGTCCGACCCATCGCTGGCACGCGTCCGCGCGGCAAAAATCCACAGCACGATGTTGAGTTGGCAGCAGAATTATTGGCTGATCCAAAAGAGTTAGCCGAGCATCTCATGCTGATAGATTTGGGGCGTAACGACATTGGCCGCGTGGCGCAAAACGGCACGGTAAAACTCACCGATAAAATGGTCATCGAGCGTTACTCGCATGTCATGCACATCGTCTCCAACGTCGAGGCAAAACTAAAAGAGCACCTCAGCGCGATGGATGTACTCAAAGCCACCTTCCCCGCTGGCACGGTGAGCGGCGCGGCAAAGGTGCGCGCCATGGAAATCATCGACGAACTCGAACCTTCCAAACGCGGCATCTACGCGGGCGCGGTCGGCTACCTAGGTTTTAACGGTGACATGGATGTCGCCATTGCCCTGCGCACCGCCCTAGTAAAGGATCAGAGGCTGTATGTACAAGCTGGGGCAGGTATCGTTGCCGACTCCAATCCCGACAGCGAATGGACGGAGACACAAAACAAGGCGCGCGCCGTGCTGCGCGCAGCGGAAATGGTGCTGGAAGGTCTGGATGCGCAAGCGCATCGTTAAATAAATATGTTACGTCTAAGCGAAATAAAACTGCCAATCGCGCATAGCGAGAGTGAACTGCAAAATGCGATTTTAGCCAAGCTAGCCATCGCGGCTGACGAGCTGATTGCGCACGTCGTCTATAAGCGCGGCGTGGATGCCCGCAAGAAGAATTGCATTTTGTATAGTTACACTTTAGATGTGACGGTGCGCGATGAGGCGGCGATTTTGGCGCGTATCGGCACGCACCCGCATATCAAAATTTCACCCGACACCTCTTACCATTTTGTTGCCCACGCGCCACAAAATTTAGCTGCGCGTCCAGTCGTCATCGGTATGGGTCCAGCGGGTTTATTCGCGGGACTATTGCTGGCACAGATGGGCTTTCGTCCGCTGATTTTGGAGCGCGGCAAAGCGGTACGCGAGCGCACTCAGGACACTTGGGGTTTGTGGCGAAAAAGTGTACTGAATCCAGAATCTAATGTGCAATTCGGCGAGGGCGGTGCGGGCACTTTCTCAGATGGGAAACTGTATAGCCAGATTAAAGACCCGCGCTTTTTGAGTCGCAAGGTGTTGGACGAGTTCGTCAAAGCAGGCGCACCAGCGGAAATTTTGTATGAAAGCCATCCGCACATCGGCACGTTCAAACTGGTCGGCATGGTGGAAAAAATGCGCGCCACAATTCAATCTTTAGGCGGCGAGATACGCTTTCAAAGTCGCGTCGATGACATCGAAATCTCGGATGGCAGCGTGCAAGGCGTAGTGTTGGCGAGCGGCGAACGTATTGCCACGAACCATTTAGTGTTGGCTATTGGTCACAGCGCGCGCGACACTTTCGAGATGTTGCACAAGCGCGGCATTTTCATCGAAGCTAAACCGTTCTCCATCGGCTTTCGCATCGAGCATCCGCAGACCGTGATTGACCGTGCGCGCTTGGGCGCAAACGCGGGCAACCCACAGCTCGGTGCGGCAGATTACAAACTGGTGTACCACGCCAGCAACGGTCGCTCGGTGTATAGCTTCTGCATGTGTCCGGGCGGCACGGTAGTGGCGGCCACCTCCGAAGCAGGGCGTGTCGTCACTAACGGCATGAGCCAATACTCGCGCAACGAACGCAACGCCAATGCTGGCATCGTGGTGGGTATCACGCCAGAAGTGGATTATCCGGGCGACCCGCTGGCGGGTATGGCATTGCAACGTCGTTGGGAATCGCGCGCTTATGAATTGGGGGGCGCGACATATCAAGCCCCTGGGCAATTAGTGGGTGATTTTTTAGCGGGACGCGCCTCGACGAAATTCGGCAAAGTGACACCAAGCTACACGCCGGGCGTACATCTCACCGACTTGTCCACCGCCCTGCCCGACTACGCCATTGCCGCCATCCGCGAAGCCTTGCCAGAGTTCGCCAAACAGATTAACGGCTTCGATATGGCAGACGCGGTTTTAACTGGGGTTGAGACGCGCACCTCGTCGCCGATACGCATCAAGCGCAACAAAGACGACATGCAAAGTATCAATACGCGCGGCCTGTATCCGACTGGCGAAGGCGCGGGTTATGCGGGCGGAATTTTGTCGGCGGCGGTGGATGGTATTGAGATTGCCGAAGCGGTTGCGGTGAGTATGATGCGTGGCTAAATAGCCATTACTCCGTTCGTGCTGAGCTTGTCGAAGCATGAACAATTGCCCCTTCGACAAGCTCAGGGCGAACGGTAATTTATTTTGAATCGAGATTTTTATGCTGTTAATGATAGACAACTACGACTCCTTCACTTACAACCTCGTGCAGTATTTCGCCGAGCTGGGTGCGGAGGTGGTGGTACATCGCAACGACGAAATCAGCGTCGAGCAAATTGCGCAATTAAACCCCTCGCATCTGGTGATTTCGCCTGGCCCGTGTACGCCCAATGAAGCAGGCATTTCGGTCGCAGCGATCCAGCATTTCGCAGGAAAAATCCCGTTGCTCGGTGTGTGTCTCGGGCATCAAAGTATCGGTCAGGCCTTTGGCGGCAAGATCATCCATGCTAAAACGCTGATGCACGGCAAGACTTCGCTGATTCATCATCACAGCAACAGTGTGTTCACCAATGTGCCAAATCCCTTCACCGCGACGCGCTATCACTCGCTGGTCATCGAAAAAGAATCGTTGCCCGATTGCTTGGAAATTACTGCGTGGACGGACGATGGCGAAATTATGGGCGTGCGCCACAAAACCCTTGCTGTGCATGGTGTGCAGTTCCATCCAGAATCTATTTTGACTGAGCATGGTCACGCCATGCTGAAGAATTTTTTGCTAGGAGCGCGCTAATGAACTTTGCACTAACCCTTACGCAACTCTTAGAGCACCGCGATTTAGCGCACGCCGATATGTTGGTGTTAATGCAAAATTTAATGAGCGGCGAACTCACGGCTGCGCAAATTGCGGCGGTGCTGATTGCCTTGCGCAGCAAGGGCGAAAGCGTGACCGAAATCGCGGCGGCGGCAACCGTAATGCGCGAATTGTCCACGCGTGTGGCAATCAAAGATGACGCACATTTAATCGACACGTGCGGCACGGGCGGCGACGGTGCGCAGACATTTAACATTTCGACTGCGTCGGCGATTGTCGCCGCAGCAGCGGGCGCGAAGGTCGCCAAGCACGGTGGGCGTTCGGTTTCATCCACCTGCGGCAGCGCGGATATTTTGGAAAAACTCGGCGTGAATGTGAATCTCACACCCGAACAAGTCGCCGCCTGCGTGGCGCAAATTGGCGTGGGCTTTATGTTCGCGCCCAATCATCACAGCGCGATGAAATATGCCGCACCGGTGCGTCGCGAATTGGGTGTGCGTACGCTGTTTAATTTATTGGGCCCGCTGACCAATCCCGCAGGTGCTAAAAATCAAATCATGGGCGTGTTTGCACGCGAGCTGACGGGCAAGTTGGCTGCGGTGTTGCAGCAGCTCGGCAGCCAACATGTGCTGGTGGTGCATGGCGCGGATGGCATGGACGAAATCACATTGAGCGGCGTGACTTACATTGCCGAATTAAAAAATAATACCGTTCGCGAATACACCGTGCAGCCCGCCGATTTTGGTTTAGCGATTGCCATGCAAGATGAGATTCGCGTTGCCAATGCTGACGAAGCGCAAGCCATGTTGCTAGGCGTGTTAGACAATAAAGCGGGCGCGGCGCGCGACATCGTGTTGATGAATGCGGGCGCGGCAATTTATGTGGCGGGCTTGAGTAACAGCTTGCACGACGGCGTAGCAAAAGCCCGCGCAGTTATCAATAGCGGCGCAGCAAAAGCCAAATTGATGCAATTAGTCAACATCAGCAACGCCACTTTGGCATAATCGCCCTTCGCTTAGGTATCTCGAAAAATCAAAATTCCGTCGCTATGCGGCGTTGCTCACAAAAAATTACTGCTTACATAGTGTGTCTATGCTGCGTCGTAATTTTTTGTTCGCGCCTAGCCTAGCTTAGGCATTTTAATTTTTCGAGACACCCAATTAAATGCAGTATTTTTTATTTAGGAGTCCTCACCATGCAAGCACCCATCCCGTTACGCGACGTACCCACGGCCAACATTTTCAAAAAGGGCGACGTGTTCGTATTGTTTGGTGAATTGTTTGGGCGCGGCTACGCCAATGGGCTGATTAACGAAGCGCGTAACGCGGGCATGACGATTATCGGCGTGACCGTCGGTCGGCGTGATGAGAATAACGCTTTGCGCGCGTTGACGGCGGAGGAACACGCTACGGCTGAAGCGAATTTGGGCGGTCGCATTATCAATGTGCCGCTGATGGCAGGGTTTGATTTGGATGCCCCAGCCGACACGCCCACGCCGACCGAGTTGGTCAACGATTTTAATTTGCGCGACTGGCAAGAACGCAAACTTGACTTCGTGCATATCGAGAAATGTCGCGAAGTAGGCGTGAAGCGTTTCAAAGATTCCGTAGCGCAAGTGATGCGTGAATTGGACGGCATGGTACCGAGCGGCAGCAGCGCATTTTTTGCGCACACCATGGCGGGCGGCATCCCAAAAGCGAAAGTATTTTTGGCGATTGCCAACCGCGTTTACAAAGGTCGCGGCGAGCGTTTCCAATCATCCAATGATTTGTTGCGCAGCGATTTGGGCAAGCTGATTTTGATGAATTTCGACGAAGTGACCGCCAACACTTTCCAACACCTTATCGACGGCAGCGCGGCAATTCGTGCGCGCTTGGAAGCCGCAGGTGGTCAAGTGCGCTACAGCGCGTATGGCTACCATGGCACGGAAATTTTAATTGACGGTCAATACCAATGGCAGACCTACACCAGCTACACGCAAGGCAAAGCCAAAATGAAATTGGAGTCCATCGCAGAAGCCGCATGGGCAAAGGGCATTAAAGCCACCGTGTATAACTGTCCAGAAATTCGCACCAACTCATCGGACATTTTTGTTGGCGTGGAATTGTCTTTGTTCCCGCTGTTAAAAGCGTTGAAAAAAGAAGGCGGCGGCGCGTGGGCAGAAGCGCAATGGCAAGCGTGTCGCCAAGTGTTGCAAAGTGAATTTACGCTGGAAGATTTACTGGCGAAAATCGACGCTTATAACGAAAGCGCAGTAATGAAAGGCTTTAGAAATTTTGCCGCTTGGCCGATGCCAAATTCCGCCGAGTTGGCTGATGTGATGATAGGCACATCGGATGAAATCACCAAAATGCACACCAGCCGCGATGCCTTGGTCACCGACGTATTAAGCGCGCTGGTACTGGAAGGCACTGGCCCGCTGATGTTCCATGAAACCTCAAATCCAGCAGGCCCTGTGCTGTGGTTAAACCACGACGTGATTGCGAAACAGTTGAACCAATTGCATAGCAAGTAAACAGCTAATCGCAACAATAAAAAAGCCTGCTGACTTTCATCAGCAGGCTTTTTTTCGTCCAACAATTAAGGCTTAATAATCGGTATAGCCTGTTTCACCCGGCGTATAAAAAGTGCTCATATCGTAAGCGGTGAGTGCTGTGCCGCTTTGCAGTTTTTGCACGAGATTGGGGTTAGAAATAAACGGACGGCCAAATGCCACTAAATCGCCACGATTCGCCGCCAAATCTTCATTCGCACGCACCGCATCGTAGCCACCCGACATAATGTATGCACCCTTGAAAGTATTGCGTAGCTTGGCTTTTAAGGTTTTGCTCACTTCTGGCGCGCCCATCGCTTGATGATCGACCACATGTATATAAGTCAGACCTATCGCGTTTAATTCCACGATTAAACTTTCATACAGCGCGTCCATTTCGGCATCGGCAACTGTGCCGTTAAATGCGCCGTAAGGCGAAATGCGCATGCCGATTTTATCCGCGCCGATAGCGGTGGCCGCAGCTTTGGCAACTTCAACCGCAAAGCGAATGCGATTCTCAATTTTGCCGCCCCATTGGTCGGTGCGTTGATTGCTTGCGGTGTTCAAAAACTGGTCAATCAGATAACCATTCGCTGCGTGCAATTCCACACCATCAAAACCTGCTGCAATGGCGTTTTTACAGGCCGTCGCATATTCGGCGATGGCGTGTGCGATGTCGGCTTCGCTCATTTCGCGCGGCACGGAATACGCTTGCATCGCCGCGCTATCTGTCCAAATTTGTCCATCTAATTGCACCGCTGACGGTGCTAAAACTTCGCTATTGTTTGGCATGTTGATGGCTTGGCTGACGCGGCCGCAGTGCATCAGTTGCACGAAAATTTTGCCGCCCGCTTGATGCACCGCATCGGTGACTTGCTTCCAGCCTTGCACCTGCGCAGCCGAGTAAACGCCTGGAATGCGCGCATAACCCAAACCGTTGGGCGAGGGCGATGTGCCTTCGGTGATGATGAGTCCAGCCGTAGCGCGTTGACGGTAATACTCAACCATCAAGTCGTTAGGCACATTGTTGCTGGCGCGCGAACGCGTCAGTGGTGCCATCACGATGTGATTTTTAAGGCTTAATTTGCCCAGTGTGGTGGGGGTGAAAAGGGTCATATTATTTTCCTTGTTGTGAGGGTTAAGGCGGTTTGAAAATTTTGTGTGGACGTTCGATTTATCGAGCGATATTTTTTAGATGCAGCTATCGCCCGATAAATCGGCCTCCTACTTAAGCTAGTCGTCCGCTTCTGAAATCGTTAATTGCATCTTGAATTTCTTGCTCGGTGTTCATCACAAACGGACCGTATTGCGCGATGGATTCGTGCAGCGGTTTACCCGCCACCAGTATCAAACGCGTGTCTTCCTCTGCCTGCAAAACCACCCCGTCCGCGCTTAACGCATTGTGCAAAATCGCCATGCGTTGCGCGGGAACTTGCGCGTCTAAAATGCTCGCCGCACCTTGATAAACATAGACGAAGGCGTTATGCATGTTGGGAATTGCGGTGGCAAAAGTCGCACGCGCTGGCAGATGAATATCCAGATAAATCGGCTCGGTTATTTCACGCGTTACCGCACCAATTACGCCATGACTCATCCCCGCAATCACGCGCACTTTTACGCCGTCGTCCGTCACATATTCGGGAATCTCTGCGCTAGGAATATCGCGATACCAAGGCTCACACAATTTTCGTTGTGACGGCAAGTTTAGCCACAACTGAAAACCCGCCATCACACCATCTTGTTGCTCTGGAAGCTCGGAATGAATCACGCCGCGCCCAGCGGTCATCCACTGCACGCCGCCGTCGCCCAACAAGCCTTGGTTGCCCGCGCTGTCGCGGTGGCGCATCCGTCCCGCCAGCATATAAGTGATGGTTTCAAAACCGCGATGCGGATGGTCGGGAAAACCCGCAATGTAATCGTCAGGATTGTCGCTGCCGAATGCGTCCAACATTAAAAACGGATCGAGGCGGCGTTGTAATTTGCCGGTCAACACGCGCGTGAGTTTTACTCCCGCACCATCCGACGTGGCAATGCCTGTAATCAGTTGTTCGACGCGGCGTGATTGTTGGATGGTCATGATTTTTCTCCTAGTGATGCGCCTGCCAGCACGCTGTTCAATGTGGGGTAGCGCAACTGGATTTTCAACTCTTGTTTCATGCGCTGATTGGTCAAGCGACGCGACTCATTCATAAACGACCACAGCATAGGCGAAACTAAATTTTTAACCTCAGCACGAAGCAAACGCGGCGGGCGCGGCAAGTGAAACGCATCCGCCACCACATCAAAATAATCGCCCATTTTCATCTGCTCATCGTCGGTGGTTTGATAGACGCGATTGGCAGCACCATAACGCAAGGTCACCACCGCGATACGCGCCAAATCATCAGCATGTATATGGTTGCTGTAACTGTCTTCGTCGCGGCGTATCGCAGGCGTGCCCGTGCGCAATCTGTCCACGGGCAACCGATCAAAAGCATAAATGCCCGGCACCCGCAAAATGCTGGCGCGCACCTGATTGCGTCTCGCCCACGCGCGCACTTGTTGCTCGGCATCAACGCGCCGTAAGGCACGCGGATTGGTCGCGTTAATCGGTGTGGTTTCGCTGACCCATGCGCCCGCGCAATCGCCATACACACCGCTGGTGCTGATGTAAATCAGCTGTCTCGGTAAGCGTCCGCGCGACAACGCGGCGAGTAAATTTTGCGTGCGTGTATCACGCGTTCCCGCGTTGGGTGGCGGTGCAAAATGCAGCACGGTGTCCGCAAGTCCTGCCAGTTTTTGCAACGAGTGGCGCGTATCCAAGTCACCCAACACAGGCATCACACCCATGCTGCGCAAGGTTTGCGCACGGGCAGGATTACGAATTAAAGCGAACACTTGGTAGTGCGCGGTGAGCAACGGAATGGTGCGCAAGGCGACATCGCCGCAGCCAATAATTAACAGTCTTTGCATGATGTAAGATTTTTTATGCGAGATAAAAGGCTCGCAATTATGCGGTAAAATCCGCGCCCTCGCGAAATCAGCTCAATCACCTATGTCATTCACCACTACTCTCACGCCTAGCGGCCATCAGTTCCCTATTGCCGCCAACGAAACCATTTTAGAAGCCGCACTCAAGCACGGTTACACCTTGCCGTATAGCTGCCGTGACGGCGTATGCGGCGCGTGCAAAGGCAAGGTCTTACAAGGCTCGGTGGCGCATGGCAAGTTTCAGGACAGCACACTCACTGATGCCGAACAAGCCGCTGGCATGACGTTATTTTGCTGCGCAAAACCGCTGTCAGATTTGACGCTGGAATGTCGCGAAGTGAATGCGGTAAAAGATATTCCCGTTAAAACCATGCCGTGCCGTGTGCAAAAAATGACTAAGTGCGCCGACGATGTAATGGTGCTGGAATTAAAATTACCCGCCAATGAACGCCTGCAATTTTTGGCGGGACAGTACATCGACATCCTGATTAAAGACCACAAGCCACGCAGTTTTTCGCTGGCAAACGCGCCACACAACGACGAATTTTTAGAGCTGCATATCCGCAACATTGTCGGCGGCGAATTCACCAAACACGTTTTTGAAGTGATGAAAGAACGCGACATTTTGCGTTTCAAAGGTCCGTTAGGTACGTTCTTTTTACGCGAAGATTCTGCGCAGCCGATTCTATTTGTCGCCAGCGGCACAGGCTTCGCGCCCATCAAAGCCATCATCGAACACGCCTTATTTATCGGCATCAAACGCCCCATGCACTTCTACTGGGGCGCGCGTAAATTAGCCGATTTATACATGCTAGATATGGCGCAACAGTGGGAGCAAGCGGGCATTAAATTCACTCCAGTGTTGTCGGAAGCCTTGCCTGAAGATGCTTGGACAGGTCGCACAGGTTTCGTACACAAAGCAGTAATGGAAGATTACGCAGACTTGTCGCAACACGATATTTACGCCTGTGGTGCACCTATCGTGGTGGAAGCGGCACACACCGACTTCACCGCACAACGCGGCGCACGCAACGAAAATTTCTTCTCCGACGCGTTTACCTTCGCACCAAAAAGCTAAGCCTAGCGAACTCACCGCAACGCTAAAAATCAGTATGATGCGCACGGCTCGGTGAAAACTGAGCCGTTTTTTATCACCTAGCTTTTTAATTTCAATATCTACAGGAGAGGTAGCATGGGTTTATTTGACAGTATTTTGGGCGCGGTACAAAGCAAAGTAGCGGGCGGCGCGCAGGGCAATATGATGGAGTCAGTAATAAGTATGCTCAACGACCCACAAGTCGGCGGCTTGCAAGGTTTGGTAGAGAAATTTTCTCAGGGCGGCTTGGGCGAACAAGTGACTTCATGGGTCAGCACTGGTAAAAATTTGCCCGTATCTGCCGAACAACTGCAAAGCGCAATGAGCTCATCTGGCTTGCAAGACATCGCAGCGAAATTTGGTTTGCATACTGCGGATATGGGCAGCCAGTTATCGAGTTTGTTGCCGCAACTCATCGACCACTTAACGCCCAATGGTCATGTGCCTGAAGGCGGTGCGGATATATCGAAATTGGCAATGAGCGCGTTATCAGGGCTGTTTGCTAACAAGCAAGCGTAACTTTACGCACGCTAACTAAAAAGGGGGCTGACCGTGATGTCAGCCCCCTTTTTGTTGGTGCAAGATTTGCAGGAGTGATGCAATAATGCGGCATGGTTGCAACTCAACATTTACCTTTAATTAAAGACCTCGACACCGCCGCTTGGCTTAGCCAATTCGGCGGTATTTTTACGCCTCTCGAACTGGCAGCAATGGCGCGCGCGATAGCGTTTGCGCAGCCGTTGTATGCCGAGCAAATTGAGCTGACAGGCGAGCCGGTGCTGCAACACGCACTCGGTGCCGCGACGATTTTGTACGGCTTAAAAATGGATGCGGATACGCTGGTCGCAGCGATTTTACATAGCGTGCCCAATTTTTTAGCCGACTGGCGTGAGGCGGTTGAAGCGCAGTTCGGTAGCCGTGTAAGCCTGTTGCTGCAAGGCTTAGCGCGCATGGAGCAGCTTGCGGCGTTTAATGAAACGGGTGCGACACCGCAGGCGATGCAAAGTGCGGCGCAGCTAGAGCAGCTGCGTAAAATGGTGTTGTCTATGGTCGAGGACATCCGCGTGGTACTGATTAAATTGGCGTTACGCACTGATACCTTGCGTCATTTATCGGGCGCGAATGCGGTGCAGCAACAACGCATTGCGCATGAAACGCATAGCATTTTTGCGCCGCTAGCAAATCGGCTCGGCGTGTGGCAAATCAAGTGGGAACTGGAAGATTTATCAGTGCGCTATTTGCAGCCCGCGCGCTACAAAAAAGTCGCGCTGTTATTGGCAGAAAAACGCAGCGAACGCGAACAATACATCAATGATTTTATCGCCACCTTGCAAAGCACATTACACCAAGCGCAGATTGTCGCCGAGGTAACAGGTCGCCCCAAACACATCTACAGCATCCTCAATAAAATGCAGCGCAAAGGCTTGAATTTCGAGCAACTATACGACGTGCGGGCGGTGCGGATTTTGGTCGATTCGGTAGCGGATTGTTATGCCGCGCTAGGTGTGGTGCAAGCGTTATGGCCACCGATTGCAAGCGAGTTCGACGACTATATCGCGCGTCCAAAAAGTAATAACTACCGTTCCATCCACACCGCTGTGATGGGCGCGCGCGGTTTGCCCGTCGAGGTGCAAATTCGCACTCACGAGATGCACCAAACCTCGGAGCTTGGCGTGGCGGCGCATTGGCGTTACAAAGAAGGCACGAAATCCGACAGTAAGTTTGATCAGCAAATTGTGTGGTTGCGACAAATTTTGGAATGGAAATCCGAGCTGGTGAATCAAGCTGATACCCCATTCAAAAATGCCAGTTTTGGCGAGCAAGTTTATGTGTTTACGCCGCAAGGAAAGGTGATTGATTTACCTGCCAACGCCACGCCTGTGGATTTCGCTTATCGCCTGCATACTGATTTAGGACATCGCACGCGTGGCGCAAAAATCAACGGCAAAATCGCGCCGCTCAATACCAAATTGCTCAATGGTCAGCGCGTCGAAATTCTCACCATTAAACATGGCGCGCCCAGTCGCGATTGGCTCAATCCGCAGCTCGGCTTTTTGCAAAGCACGGGCGCACGCGCCAAAGTGCGCGCTTGGTTTAACGCACAAACCATCACCGATAGCATCGCGCAAGGACGTGCGCTGTTGGATAAAGAATTGCAACACTGGGGCGTAACTGAGCTCAATCAAGAAAAATTGGCGCAACAATTAAATTACCACAAACTCGATGATTTGCTCGCCGCGTTAGGCCGTAGCACGCTCACCACACGCGCCGTGGCGCGGGCTTTACAAAGTGCGTTTCCACAAAAAATTATCATCGCTGCACCCGTGCTAAAAGTAACTACCCAACACACCCTAGCTGCGCAAATTAGTGTTGGTGGCATAAACAATTTACTCACCAAAAATGCGCTGTGCTGCAAGCCTGAAGGGCACGACAGCATCGCCGCTTACATCACGGGTCATCACGGCATCACCATCCACAAAGCGAATTGCGCTTACCTCGTCAGACTGGCCCGTGCGCGCCCAGAACGGGTGTTGACGGCGCAATGGGCAGCAACTGTTAAGGCTAAAAAATGAACACGCAGCACCTAGAAAAACTCGTCACTACGACCATGCCATTTGGCAAATATCAAGGACACCTAATCGCTGATTTACCAGGCCGATATTTGAATTGGTTCGCCAACAAAGGCTTTCCTAAAGGTGAGATTGGGCAACTGCTCGCGCTGATGCAAGAGCTCGATCACAACGGGCTGGCGGATTTGCTCACGCCGCTGCGCCACAAGTAAACAGGAGAATAGCTCGTAGCGGGTTACAGCTATTTCAACGCGACATCAACTACCGGCGGACGTGCTTGGTGCATCACGATTTTTGCCACGAAGCCAATCGCCAAGGCATTTGCCGCCAGTGCAACATAGCCGACAATTTCGTAATGAATAATTTCGCCCGTGGGACTTTGCGTGATGATAAAGCCCGCCAAGCTGCTGGCGAGCGCCATGGCTAACGATTGCACCGTGGCGTTGAGCGACATAAATGTGCCGCGTAATTTCGGTTCGGCGGCGGAAGTAATAATCGCCATGGCGGGAATCATGCGACCTGACACCAACACAAAAAATACCGTGGTGTAAATCATCCATAACCACAATGGCGCGGCACTGATTTGCGTAACAATCAGCAGCGGTACGCTGGCGGCAAGTGCCACGCCGCGATACACCTGCACCTTGCCGTGCGCATCCGCATAACGTCCAATCAGCCTTGCCGTTATCAGCGTAGCCGCCCCGCCTGCCAAATAAATAAACGGGATTTGCGCTTGGCTAATCGCCAGATTGTGTACCGCGAATAAAGTGATATACGGAATCACGGTGAAACCCGAAAAAATAATCAGCGCGGAAAATAGCAAGGCGTGGCGGTGGTTGGCGGCACGCAATACTTCAAACATCGGCACAAACGGATGAGCACGTTTTTCCGTGCTGATGTGATGACGCAAAGTCGGCAATACCTGCCGCCCCACCAAGACAAATAACACCGTGAGCAAGGCGACCAATACAAACGGCGCGCGCCAGTTCAGCCAGTTCGCCAACCATAAAGAAATCGGCACACCCGCAATGGTCGAAACCGAAAACGCCGACATCACTACGCCATTCGCGGCGGCGCGGCGTTCAAATGGAATCACGTCGCCGATGATGGTTTGCACCATCGCACCCATCACCCCGCCGAACGCGCCCGCCAAGGCGCGCGCAATCAGCAAGGTGATAAAACTCGGTGCGAAGGCACAGGCTAAAGTTGCCAAGCCGAACAAGCCAAACATCCACAACAGCAAACGTTTGCGCTCGAAGCGATCGACGAAGGTCGCGCCCAACAAGCCCGAAAACGCCGCGCTAAAACTATACGAAGCCACCAACAAACCGAACTGGTGAGTACTGATGCCCAAGCTAGAAATTAAAATCGGGCCTAGTGGCATCATGATCATAAAGTCGAGAATGTGGCTGAACTGAATGCCCGCGAGGGTCAATAACAAACGGCGTTCATGCTGCGGAGTGGCGAAGACGGACATGGCGCATGGGTGACAAATGACGGGGGCGCATTCTAACAGCGCGGCATGATTGTTCTGAGCTTATGACGCGTAAAGCGATACACTGCGCGCCTTCGCGCGCTACGCGCTGTTTTTATCGAAAGTTGTTATGTACCCTGTTCACGATGCCGATGCCATTTTGTTGCTGTCTTTATCTCTCGCCGCCAAGCGTCGTCCCGCCGATTTAGTGGGAATTTGCGCCGCTGCGGATTTGTTGCAAGGCGTAATTCCGAATCCCGCCAAAGTCTCCGACTCATTCGCGCGCTTGTCCGCGTATGGCCTGATTTTAGAGGTGAATGGCGGCTATACGCTCAATGCCGACGCGCAGCAAATGATGGAAGGGATGCGCAAGCGCGACACCATCGAGCAGCGCATCCATATGCTCAAAGAATTACTGGCGGAATATCATTTGCAAGGCGAACACGTCACGCTACAAGTCAGCGAAGCCGCCCTTTCCGCCGCAACTTTGGCGCATCGCGCCGCGCAAAATAGCATCGCGAAAAATATGCTGGTACCGAAACCCAAGCCTGTTGAAGACCCGCGCAAACGTCCCGCCAAATACCAATCTTTTTCCGCCAAACGTGCCGCTGCGCGCCGCAAGGATTAAGCCATGAGCAACGAAAATAACGCTTTTGCGCAACTGCCTTTATCGCCCGCGATGTTGGCGAATTTGCAACAGCTCGGCTATTTGACGATGACGCCGATACAGGCAGCGAGCTTGCCGATTACTTTGGCAGGCAACGATTTATTGGCGCAAGCCAAAACGGGTAGCGGCAAAACCGCCGCGTTCGCCTTGTCGTTGTTGACGCGTTTGAATCCCAAACATTTTGGCGTGCAAGCGATGGTGTTATGCCCCACTCGCGAACTCGCCGACCAAGTCACGCAAGAGTTGCGCCGCTTGGCACGCGCGGCGGACAACATCAAAATTTTGACCTTGTGCGGCGGCTCGGTGATGCGCGCACAAATTGCTAGCTTGGAACACGGCGCACATATCGTGGTGGGTACGCCGGGGCGTTTGATGGATCACATCGAACGCGGCACCTTGAATTTAAGCGCGCTCAATACGCTGGTGTTAGACGAAGCCGATCGCATGTTGGACATGGGCTTTTATGACGACATCGCCTACGTTGCCAAGCGTTGTCCGGCAGCGCGTCAGACCTTGATGTTTTCAGCGACGTATCCCGATGGCATCGCGCGCTTGGCACGCCAATTTATGCACAATCCGCAGGAAGTAAAATTGCTGGAGCAGCATGAGGAAAGCAAAATCCGCCAACGCTTTTACAAGATCGACAACGAGCAACGCTTGGAAGCCGTCGCCATTTTGCTCAAGCACTATCGCCCGGTGAGCACACTGGCGTTTTGCAACACCAAACAACAATGCCGCTCGCTGCTCGAAGCCCTGCACGCGCAAGGCATCAAAGCCCTGACGCTGAATGGCGATTTGGAACAACGCGAACGCGACCAAGTGCTGATTCAATTTGCCAATCGCAGTTGCTCGGTGCTGGTGGCAACCGATGTCGCCGCGCGTGGACTGGACATCACCCAACTCGAAGCGGTTATCAACGTCGATGTCACGCCTGACCCCGAAGTTCACATCCATCGCATTGGGCGTACTGGTCGTGCCGATCAAGATGGTTGGGCGTTGAGTTTATGCGGACCGACTGACCGCCATCGCATCATCACCATCGCCCAAATGATGCACATCGAACCTGAATGGCATGAGTTGAGCGAACTCGAAAGTGCCGACGACACCCCGCTCATCGCGCCTATGGTGACGCTGCAAATTTTAGGCGGACGCAAAGAAAAAATCCGCGCCGGTGACGTGCTGGGCGCGCTCACGGGTGACGCTGGATACACGCGCGAACAAATCGGCAAAATCAACGTCACCGAGTTTTCCACTTACGTCGCTGTGGCAAGGAATATCGGATTGGAAGCGGTGCGCAAACTCAATGCGGGCAAAGTAAAAGGCAAGACCGTGAAAGTGCGCGCGCTGTAATGCTCGCGAATGCTGTAGAAAAAGCTGCTTTTCGATTGAAGTGACGGTATGCCCTTCAAAGCGCCTGGTGTCGTTTCAGTCATCCGTGAAAACAAGAACAAACTGTTCGTCACTGAAACTGAAGGCTGCACCAAAGAAACCATCGCTGAAAAATCGGTTGATCCAAAATTCTTCATCAACATTTTGAGCGGTGGTTCATTCGGTTCTTCGACCGACTACGCGTCTGACAAAATGTGGAAGTACAACGAAAGCGTTGTGATTGCTTGCAAAAAATAATGCCTCTCGTAACACGCTGGATAAAAAGCGGCTTCATTGCCGCTTTTTTATTGCTATGTACTCACCCCGCTTTAGCCACACAAGCGGATGCCGACGCGCTCGTCGCACAGCTCAATCTAAAGGCAACGCAACAACACCTTGCAAACTCATCGGTGTGGCAAGCGTTACTCCATGCCACCACCACACACCACAACATTTCCGACCAAAATTTTCTGCTGAGCTTGCCCAGTTTTTCTTTAGCGGCGGAGCTGCAACACACTTTAGTTTTTTTATACTCAGGTGATGCCAGCCATGTATGCCGATTTCCCGCACGTTATGTGTGGCTACGCCAGCAACTCGTTGCGCCTGAGCTGCCGCTAGATGACTGCCCTGATGTTAGCGAGTTTCGTCACAAAGCCCCGCTTGATGAAATCGCACTGGTGTTTGCCAGCGAACGGATTGCCGAACCCGCCAGCATGTTAGGACATGCGTTTTTGAAATTGACGGGCAAGAATGCGGCAGGTCAGTCTGTCAGCCATGCGATTACTTTTTACACCGATGCAAACACGCTGAATTTGCCTAAACTACTGTTCGATAGCATGGTGATCGGCAAGCAAGGCTATTTCAGTCTCACGCCGTATGCCGAGCAACAGCAACGCTATGTAGATGAGGAGCAGCGTAATTTATGGGAATACACACTTGCCCTGAGTCGCGAACAAACAGAGCTGATAGGTTTGCATTTATTGGAGTTGAAGCAAACAAAGCTAACGTATTTTTTCCAAAAATATAATTGCGCAACGGTACTGAATTTTATCTTGGCGGTATCGGGTAAAAATATCGCGACACATGACTGGATATTAACGCCCAACGATTTAATTAAACATGCCCAGCACGCGGGGCTGATTAGCGAAACGCGCGTCATTACACCTAGTCGCTGGTTGTTCTTAAACCTTTCCCAACAAGTTGGCGCGGCACAGCGCGATGTGTTGATCGCACACGTTAAACAAGGCTCAGCGAGTGAATATATTGCGCAACAAACTGACGATTCCGCGTATCTCAATTTAGAATTGGCGCGCGCCTATAACCAATACGCTTACCTGACGCAACACCTTACGCAACAACGCTGGCATGAAAATGAAACCAGCTTAAGCAACCTTAAACAACGACGATTTGCAGCATTATCACTCAGCAATAATCACCGTTACGACCCCATCAATACGCCCGCCGATAGTCAAATAACGGTGAGTGCTTTGTCCGATCAAAATGGTGCTGCAATGAGCCTGACGCTGTTGCCTGTCTCGCATACTTTGCATGATGACAACCGCGCCTATGCAAACGAATCCAGTCTGCAATTATTGGCGACCACGCTAAAAATTCCGACACGTAGTCAGAAAATCAAATTAGACCAACTTACTATTTTTGAGATGGCGGATTCAAATCTGAAGTGCAACTTTTGTAATCGAATTTAAGTGGCGAGCTGCGTTAACATCGAGCCACTTAAACGACAAAGTAAAAGGAACACAGATGAAGCACTATAAGCAGCTCAACCGCGA
>Ga0209824_10000087_pt1 | contig 64275 bp, 63 predicted proteins | sample VDWuncwatermetaG_FD_184124 | JGI IMG/M metagenome (GOLD analysis project Ga0209824, IMG submission 184124) | Wastewater microbial communities from Netherlands to study Microbial Dark Matter (Phase II) - VDW unchlorinated drinking water (SPAdes)... ... | reverse complement strand
CCCCCCCGCAAGTCAAGGTTTTAATCGTGGCCCACCCCACGCCCTCCGACATGGCCTTGCGCCCTCTTTGACGTCCTCTTGTTGAACACCGCCTTCTCTTCGAGTATGCTGCCTGACAGTACACCTGCGACTGTTGGAGCAGGGGGAGAAAATTGAGCCGTGAGAAGGATTACCAGGGTCAAGGTCTTGCCGGGGTATCGGCTGGAGTTGGAATTTGACGATGGGGTATGTGGAGTTGTGGACCTCTCTGAAGCCGTCGGCAAAGGGGTGTTCACCCTGTGGCGCGACCCGCTCGTCTTCGCGCAGGCTTGTATCGGTTCATCCGGCGAACTGGTCTGGAGCGACCGGGTTGATCTGTGCCCGGATGCACTCTACCTCACGGTGACGGGCAAGAAACCGGAAGACATTTTCCCTGCGTTACGAGACCAGCCTGCCCGTGCCTGAAATCAGCCGTTTCTTCGGCATTGTCATCAAGATGTTCTTCGACGATCATAACCCGCCGCACTTTCATGCAGAGTATGGTGGTGACCTTGCCGTGATCGATATTCGAACTTTGGCCGTGTTTTCCGGACGGTTGCCGCCTCGCGTAACAGGTCTTGTGATCGAGTGGGCGACGCTTCATCAGCAGGAGCTTCTCGCCGACTGGGATAGGGCAAGAGCGCTGGAGGAACTCCAGAAGATCGCGCCTCTGGAATGAGCGTTGTTTGACAAACGCCCGAAGAAACGGTGAGCGATGCTGGCCCGCCTCTGCCGGTAGTCTGCGCGTAGGGGCGCATAGTCATGCGCCCTCTTTGGTCCGACATTCCCCTGTAGGGGCGACCCGATGTAGTCGCCCCGCGTTGCGGGCCGACTCGCGGCTCAGCGTACTGGGAGCCCGCGCCAATACCGCCGCCACCGTTCGCACCGACTGGCCGTGGGCCAGTCCCAGGCTCAAGGTTTCGGGTTCTTCGGCACGCATATGTCTATAGGATCTCGTTCGCAGGGCAACACCTTCGCCCATCAGGGCCTGCAGTGTTGCACTTGGAGTTAGAACTCAAGCTTAATAATACAAGTATGCACTAGAATCACACCACTACACCAAGCTCGCAAGGAAAGAGCGCGTTCATGCCCCTCACGCATTACTGGCTGATGAAGTCGGAAGCGACGTGCTTCAGCTTTACTGATCTGACGCACTCGCCGTCTGCGACCAACCACTGGGACGGGGTTCGAAACTACCAGGCTCGCAACTACATGCGGGCGATGCGGGTGGGGGACGGGGTGCTTTTTTATCACAGCAGTTGCGACGAGCCGGGCGTCGTTGGCCTGGCGGAGATCGTCCGGGAAGCCTATCCAGACCCCACTCAGTTCGATGCCCGTGAGAGCCACTATGACCCCAAAGCGACAGACGAGAAGCCAATCTGGGACATGGTGGACCTGCGGGCCATCGCGCCACTACGCCGTCCAGCGACCCTGAACATCTTGCGCCACACGAAGGGGTTGGAACAGATGGCTCTCTTGAAGCGAGGCAGTCGGTTGTCGGTGCAGCCGGTGAGCCCCAAGGAATGGGCGGTGATCGTGAAGTTGGGCGGGTAGCGGCGCGGCGCGCCCTCTACGAATCTCCTGCAAACCGTTAGCGCGTCGAGGGTTGACGGCGTTCGTAGCGCGGGATGCCTGGCCCCACCTGTCACTAGGTGCCCTCCAGGCTCGCACACGGTTACGAAACGCCCTCATTGCCCAGTTTTTTTCTTACTTGATCCGGTTCAGTACGATCTCCACCCCCTGGGCCCCTGCCATGGTGGGATTTTTCAAAAACTCCCCTTCGATGTCGCCGGGCTGCGTGGGGCCGGCACTGCCGTCCTTATCCAGTCGCGCGAAGACCGCCACCATGCCTTTGATCTCGGACCCCTGGATCATGACATTGGCATTCGTGATTTCAAAGGGTTGGGGAAATGTCGGGCGCTCGATCCGCAATGCCGCAAGGGGGCGGGGCGGTCCGCTCGGGCGACGCACGATCACGAACAGCACATCCGTGGGCGCCATGTTGTCAATCACTGACGGGTCAATCGTGACCGTTCCGGAAATGGCCCCGCCGGCTTCTTTGCCGCCGTGGAGAAGGCCCTGCCACGCCGCGATGCCGGCCAGCAGCACAATGCCGACAAACAAAAGAGGTACGACGAGTTTTTTATTCATGGCGGGAGTATAGCTGAACAGGAACGGCAGATTGCAACTCACACTCGATGTCACAGTCCGAGAAGGCCCTTCGCCTCTTGGAGGCTAGCGGTTACGGTGAGGGCCTGTGAGAGGATTGGGGAAAGTCATCAACGGCGATGACGTCTTGTCTGGCGCTGGCGGCGTCGCGGATCAGGGCGGCTGTGTGTGGGGTCATCGTGTCTGGACGGATGGCGTCCGCCGCGACGATTGTTTCTAAGGCCCTGTCCAGGCGTCCGACCGTTTCGGCGGTGTCCAGCGGCAGGTAGATGCCTGAGGTCAAGCGGTCCCGTGCGGGAGAGGGCTCCAATAACAGGTTGGCGACTTGGTGGGTGAGCGCATCGTCGGGTCGTTGTGTGCATCGTCCCAAGGGGAAAATCAAGATACGGAGCAGCCGGGCCACGGCACGATTCGGGAAATTCGTCAGGAGGGCATCCAGTTGCTCCTGTATCGTGGAAAGGGCGTCCTCGCAGACCCACTGTACCAGAGGCAGATCAGCGGCAGAGCGTCCCTGATCTTCAAAGTGTTTGAGCGACGCGGAGGCGAGGTAGAGCTGGCTCAAGACATCCGCCAGGCGTCCCGACAAGGCTTCGTGTCGCTTCAGCGCGCCGCCCAGCACCAGCATGGTCATGTCGGCGGCCAGCGCGAAGGCCGCGCTCATCTGCGTCACGCGCTGGTAGTAGCGGCGCGTGGGGCCATGCACCGGGACGGACGCCCCTCGTGCGTTGGTCACGCCCATCACCAGTGCGCTCGTGGCATTGCGGAGAATCAAATACAGGTGGCCCCACAGTGCGCGATCAAATTCCTGGAGGCCTTTCGCAGGGTCTGGGTCGCCGGCAGCCCGCAGTTCACGCAGGATGAACGGGTGACAACGGATCGCCCCCTGTCCAAAAATAATGAGGCTGCGGGTCAAAATGTTCGCGCCTTCCACGGTAATCCCGATAGGCACGGCCTGATAGAGGCGTCCCAGCACGTTGCGCGGCCCCATCATGATGCCGGCCCCTCCGTGGACATCCATCGCATCATTGACCACCAGGCGCATCCGTTCTGTGAGGTGGTATTTCACGATCGCGGAAATCACTGAAGGCTGTTCGCCCTGATCCACGGCTCCCACCGTCATCACGCGCGCGGCCTCCATGAGGTAGGTGGTCCCGGCCATCCGCGCCAGCGCTTCCTGGACGCCTTCAAACCGGCCAATGGGCGTCTTGAACTGTGTGCGAATACGTGCGTAAGCGCCTGTGACACGACAGGCCAGCTTGGCCGCGCCGACACTCAGCGCCGGCAGCGAAATGGCGCGACCCGCCGCCAGGCACTCCATCACCATGCGCCATCCTTGTCCGGCTCGTGCCGGCCCGCCGATGATCCAGTCCGCCGGAATCCACACGTCCTGCCCGCTGGTGGGGCCATTCTGAAACGGAATCGTGAGGGGTTGGTGGCGGCGGCCAATCGTCACGCCGGCGGTGTTGGTCGGAATCAGCGCGACGGTAATGCCAAGTTCTTCCTTGTCCCCCAGTAAGTGGTCGGGGTCGGAGAGCTTAAAGGCCAGTCCCAGAAGGGTGGCAACTGGTCCCAGCGTGATATAGCGTTTGCTCCAGGTGAGTCGAATACCGAGGACGTTCGGCTGCTCCTGGAACGTCCCTCGGCAGACCACCCCGCGATCCGTCATGGATGCCGCGTCGCTGCCTGCGTCGGGGCCTGTCAGGGCGAAACAGGGCACCTCTTCGCCACGGGCCAGACGGGGCAGGTACGAGGTCTTTTGCGCGTCCGTGCCGTATCGAAGAAGCAGCTCAGCCGGGCCCAACGAATTTGGCACCATCACCGTCACGGCCGCTGTCACGCTTCGGCTGGCCAGCTTCATTATCACCGCTGAGTGGGCCAGCGCAGAAAATTCCAGACCGCCGTAGCGTGTGGGAATAATCATCCCCAAGAAACCCTGCTCCTTGATAAAGCGCCACACCTCCGTCGGCAGATCATGCCAGTCCTCCGTGATGCGCCAGTCATCCACCAAGCGACATAAGTTCTCTGTTGGGCCATCAAGGAAGGCCTGTTCCGCAGCGCTCAGTGTGGGCACAGGCGTCTGTAACAAGGTCTCCCACTTCGGATGACCGCTGAAGAGTTCGGCGTCCCACCACACCGTGCCGGCTTCCAGGGCCTCCCGTTCGGTCTGGGACATCGTTGGCATGGCCGCGCGGAAGGCGCGTAACAGGGGGGCGCTGAGCCATCGTCTCCGCAGTGCCGACCAGTCCATGCTACTCTCCCGCGAGTGGAACACACCCGCTCATGTGTTGAGCGAATGCTTGGCCGAGGCGCCGCCAGGGTGATCGTGCGCGGCAGGTTGGCCAGGCCCGGCTGGATCGAGCGAGGGCGCCGCAGCCGCAAACTGCTCCATGCGTGGCGTCATCCTGGCTGCCAGTTTCTCCAGCGAGATCGTCAGGCCATGACGGGCGAACCGTGTCGCAATCGGTTCAAAGTGTTCGGTGATCGTATCGGCCACCGAGAGATACCCGCATCGGAGCAGGTGCACACGGCCCTGGAAGCTGAGGAAACTGCGGTCGAAGATGATCGTGTCGGTCGACTTCGGCGACAGCACCACGTATTCTTTGTGGGGATGTTCATGTCGGAACAGCCGTAAGGCGTGGGTGAGTCGGGCTTCCAGATTGATGCGTGACGCCTGTTCGCTGATGGAGAGAAACCCACGATCTCGGAGGCGCGCTGGTCGCTCGTTGAGAAAGCAGGCGTTGATGTCGTGTGGAATATGGACGGCGGGGTTCAGGATGACCATGAAGTCGGCGCCCCGCTGCACCGCCATTTCGAAGAAGGTGATGCGCCCAATCCCTGCGTCAATGTAATCGCGGCCCTCAATGCGCACCGGACAGAAATAGACCGGCGCCGCAGAGGACGCCGTGATGGCCAGAGAAATCGGCACGTGGCGCCAGCCCTCGTCTCCAAACGTCACGCTCTGCCCTGTTTCCAGGTCAATGGCGGGAATGTAGAGTTCTTTGCGCAGACCGTCAAAGCGGTTACTGAGACCCTGCGAGGCAAACGTGGCGGCCAGGTGTTGCGCAAAGGGCCTCAGCGTGTACAGGCCGCTGGGGAGCGCGTCCTGGGCCTTGTCCAGCAGGTCAATGAGGCTCATCTCACGATAGTGATGCAGGTACAGCTTCAGGAGCCGGATGAGTTGCTGCGTGGCCCGCAACGCGGTCTTGACGCCCTCGCCGATGGCCGGCGCAAAAATGTCCCGGCGCTCAAAATAATAGGGCCATGTGCTGGACAGGTTGGCCGCAAGGATGGTGTCCGGCTTGACGCCATTGGCCATCAGCGCCGCCGCCGACGCCCCGGCGCTCACCCCCACGTAGAGATCAAAATCGTTGATCGTGCAGCCGTCATCCAGGAGATCATCCAGCGCCGTGAGTGCGCCGATTTCAAACAGATAGCCGGTGAATCCTCCTCCCCCCAAAGCTAATGCCAGCTTGGATGTGTGTTGCCGTGCCGCCATCTCAGCGATCTGTGAACTGCGGCTGCCGTTTCGTAAGAAAGGCCGTCACGCCTTCTTTTTTATCGTCAGACGCGCACAATTTCCCGAAGAGTTCGGCTTCCAGGGCCAACCCTTCACGAAGCTCCAATGCAGTGCCGTGGTGCATCGCCCGTAATGCAGCCCGAATCGCCACCTGACCTTTGGAGGCAATCTTTTGGGCTAATCTCTGGGCCTGGCGTAGCAGGTCCTTTGGCGGAATCACCTGGGACACCAGTCCCAGTGTCTTGGCCTCCTGTGCCGAGAGTAGATCACCGGTCAGGATCAGTTCGGTCGCTTTCGCGCGACCAATGAGGCGGGCGAGCCGTTGCGTACCGCCAAATCCTGGAATGATGCCTAGCGTGATCTCGGGCTGGCCGAGCCGACTGCCTTCTGCGGCTAGGCGGAGAGGGCAGCACATCGCCAACTCTAACCCGCCGCCCAGGCACGCCCCGTTGATGGCGACAATGACCGGCTTCTCAAGCGCCTCGATCTTGTTGAAGATCGCCTGTCCTCGTCGGGCCATGTCCGTGCCCTCCTGAGCAGACGAGATGGCGGCGAGCATTCGGATGTCCGCCCCGGCGATGAATACCTGGCCGGCTCCGGTAAGCACGATGACCTTGACGGCGGCATTGGCGCCCAGAAATTCGAAGGTCGTATCCAGTTCATCCAGTAGGGCTGGCGTGAGCGCATTCACAGGGGGATGATGCACGGTCACTGTGGCGACGTGCCGTGTGATCGTGTGCGTGAGCAAGCTGGTGGTTGTCGTCATAGGGGTCCCCCATACGTGAAGAAGCCGCGCCCCGTGCGCTGTCCGGTCAATCCGGCGTTGACCATCCGGCGCAGCATCGGGGCCGGCCAGAATCGTGGATGCCCTGCGCGCGCCAGCGCGTCGAGATTATGCAGTATCTGGTCAAGGCCCACCTGATCGGCATAGTGCAACGGGCCGTTGATCTCCTGGGGAAACCCCGTGCCGGCCACCATCGCCAGATCAATGTCCCGCGCCGACGCGACCCCTTCTTGCAGGGCCGTGACCGCTTCATTCACCATGGCTAGCAGCAGCCTGGTCGGCGTCCATGGCGTGGTGGCCTGGCCTGTGGCCGGTCTCGTCTGTGCGAGCAGTCGTTCAAAATCCTCTGTGCCAGTCCCGTCATAGTCGTAGAACCCATGGCCGGTCTTGACGCCCAATCGTCCCGCTGTCACCAGCGTGTCTAACAGGACAGCCGGCGTCATGCGAGGCCCATAACTCTCATGGAGAATGCGCGCCGCATGACGCGATACGTCCAGTCCAATGTGATCCAGCAGCGCGAATGGTCCGGACGGCATCCCGAAAGCCAGCATCGCCTGATCCATCTCCTGACGCGACGCCACACCTTCCTGGAGGCACAGCACCGCTTCGTTCAGATAGGGTAGGAGGAGCCGATTCACCAAAAAACCCGCGCATTCTTTGACCACGATCGGCGCTTTGCGGAGGCTTTCCGCAAAGCCCACCGCGTCGTCTACCGTCTGCTGATCCGTGGCCAGGCCGGGAATGATTTCCACCAGCGGCATGGCATAGACCGGATTGAAGAAATGCACTCCAAGGACCTTGCCTGGTCTGGTGGTCGCGGCCCCTAGCGCCGAAATCGAGAGCGCAGAGGTATTGCTGGCGAGGATCGCGCCCGGTGAACAGACCCGGTCCAACGCGCGGAACAGCGACTGCTTCAGCCGCAGATCTTCCGGCGCGGCCTCAATCACCACGTCCGCATCCGTGAGTGCTGACAGACCGCCTCCGGCCGTGACCAGCAGCATTTTCTCCTCGAGTTGTTCCGGCGTCATCTTGCCCTTGTCCACGCGGAACTGGTAGATCCGGCGGACCGTTTCAAGGCCGCGTTGCGCCAGCGCATCGGTTACGTCCGTCAGTCGCGCTGGGATGCCGGCAAAGCTGATCGCCTGCGCGATCTGCGCGCCCATGGCGCCAGCGCCCACAACGCCCACTTTGTAAATGTACATGGCGTCTCCGCTAGATCAACTCCAACACCATTAGATCAACTCTAACACCATGGCAGCCCCTTGCCCGCCGCCCACGCAGAGGGTCACGGCTCCGAGTGTCGCCCCTCGTCGCTGCATCTCATAGAGCAGCGCAATAACCAGTCTGGCGCCAGTCATGCCGACAGGGTGCCCCAGCGCAATCGCGCCGCCGTTGACATTCACTCTCTCGCGGTTGAGACCCAGCACCCGCTCGACGGCGAGATATTGTGCCGCAAACGCCTCGTTCACTTCGAGCAAGTCCAGATCAGCCAGACGGAGGCCTGCACGGGTGAGCGCCAGGGGCAACGCCTCAACCGGCCCAATGCCCATGCGTGTGGGCTCGACCCCGACGAAGGCATAGGAGCGAATGCGGCCCATCGGGCGGATGCCCAACTCGCGCGCCCGCTCAGCCGACAGGACGAGCGCGGCGGCGGCACCGTCATTAAGCGGACAACTATTCCCTGCCGTGACGGTGCCTCCCTCTTTGAACAGCGGGTGAGAGAGCGCCAGTTGTTGTTCTGTCAAGCCGATATTGGGCCCTTCATCCTGCGCCAAGACGACCGGCGCGACCGCACGACCGGCGACTGTTCGCGGGATGGTGACCGGCAGGGTCTCCTCCTTGAAGCGGCCCTCGCGCATGGCCTTGAAGGCGCGCTTATGGCTGTCCACCGCAAACCGATCCTGTTCCTCTCGTCCAATGTGGAACTCCTCGGCCAGGTTCTCCGCCGTGTACCCCATGATCTGACCACAGACGGCGTCGGTGAGTCCTTCCCAGAGACTGTCAATAAATTCTGCATGGCGCAGCCGTTTGCCCCATCGCATGTCCCGACTGAGAAAGGGCGCGCGGCTCATACTCTCCACGCCCCCGACGATCTGCGCATCGGCATCCTGGCTGTGAATATTCTGGCAGGCGTTGACAAAGGGTTGCAGGCCGGACGCGCAATTGCGTTGCACCGAGTAGGCGGGGGTGCGGATCGGGAGGCCTGCCATCAATCCGACCACCCGCGCCATGTTGAGCGCATCGCTGGGATGTCCCACGCAGCCAATGATGATGTCCTCAATCAGAGATGGATCGAGGCCGGCGCGTGCCATCACTTCGCGCACCACTAACTCGCCCAGCTTGTGTGCGGGGATATCCTTGAGCGCGCCGCCAAAGTTGCCGATGGGGGTGCGAACCCCCGCGCTGATCACCACGTCCTTCATGATCTCTCTCCAGCGGGGGTCGTTACCCCGCCTCGTGGGGATCCCGCTCCGGCGCAACCGTCTTGCTCTCTTCTTCGTCGCGCAGCATCCGCCGCAACACTTTCCCGACCACCGTGCGCGGCAAGGTCTGTCGAAATTCAATTGTCGTGGGCACCTTAAACGATGCGAGGGAGAGACGGCAATGTCCGATCAAGTCTCGCGCTGTGGCGGTCTGGCCGTCTTTGAGCACCACATAGGCCTTGATGGCTTCGCCGAAGCGACGATGCGTAATCCCCGCGACGACCACGTCCTGCACGGCGGGATGCGTGAGCAGGACGGCCTCCACGTGACGAGGATAGACGTTTTCGCCGCGCGACTTGATCATGTCTTTTTTACGGTCTACGAGGTGGAAGAATTCGCTGTCATCCTGTGTGACAATGTCGCCTGTATGGAGCCAGCCGTCGCGCAAAACCTCGCGGGTTTCCGCCTCGTTCTTCCAGTAGCCCTGCATGACCTGCGGCCCTCGAACGAGTAACTCGCCTGCTTCGCCTCGCGCCACCTCCTGCTCGCCGGTTTCAAGGTCCACCACGCGACTGTCTGTGTCCGGGAAGGGCAGGCCGATGGCGCTGCTCGGTCGCGCGCCATAAATTGGATTGCAATGCGTCACGGGGCTGGCCTCCGTCAGTCCATAGCCCTCGGAAATTTTCACCCCTGTGAGGCGTTCAAACCGGTCTCGCACGTCAAGGCGCAACGGGCTGGCTCCACTGAGGCAGACGCGCAGCGACCGTAGGTCATACCGACCGACCGAGGGAGACTCGCTCATCAGCATGAACATCGCCGGAATGCCGGAGAAGATCGTGACGCGATGGTGGTGGATCGCCTGTAACACCTCCGTCGCCTGAAACCGTGGGAGCAGAATGAGCGGGCAACCAGTCATCACGGCCAAGTGCTGGCAGGTGCTCAAGCCGTAGGCATGGAAAAACGGAATCACGCCCAGAAACACCTCGCGGCCCTCCTGAAGATCCGGCACCCACTGGCGGCATTGAACCGTATTCACCACCATATTCCGGTGGCTGAGCATCACGCCCTTCGGTGTGCCGGTGGTCCCGCCGGTGTACTGGAGCAGCGCGAGGTCGTCCGGGCGCAGCGACGGGAGTGTGGCCCTCCCATCAGGCCGCGTCTTCAGGAGCGTGAGGAAGTCGCAGACCAGCGGACGCCTCTCGACAGGACTCTCCTGTCCCATCAGTCGCGCCTTGACGAAAGCCAGCCACCGGCGCAACGGAGGAAGGCAATCATGGGCGTTGGTCAGAATAATCTGTCTCAGCGGCGTGTGTTCCCTGATCGTCTGAATGCGTGGGAAGAACTGATCCAGTGCCACGATCGTGGTGCTGCCTGAGTTCACGAGCTGGGCCTTGATCTCCTCGGCAACGTAGAGTGGATTGATTTGCACGACCATCGCGCCAGCCTTCAACGCGCCATAATAGGCAATCAGGGCCTGCGGGATGTTGGGCAGCATGATGGCCACTCGGTCGCCTGCGCTGACGCCCAGCGCGCATAGCGCGCGGGCAAAGCTCGCGGTCCACTCGTCCAGCTTTCGGAAAGAGATGCGGGCGCCATAGAAGAACAACGCCGTCTGGTCGGGAAATCTGGCCGCCGAATGGGACAGCAGATCCGGGAGCGTCCATTCAGGATAGGCTATGGTGGCGGGCACACCGGGATCGTAGTGACTCGCCCACGCGCGTTGTGCCCGGGCTGGCGCATGAGCCTCGTGCTGACGCCTCTCGGCCTGGCTCGCTTCGCAGAAGGACATGATGGAGCCTCCTTCCCTGTCCAGACGATCTACGATAATTACTTTATAGCATACTTCCTGGTCCTGACACCGCGACTGCGTACAGACGGGCCTCGTCTGTTCCGGTCCAGTCGGCACAGGGAGGACATGGACCAGGACGAGAAGGCACGGATCCGTTTGGCGTGGCTCAAGTATTGCGAGCGGGACACTCTGGCGATGGTCGAATTGCGGAAGATTTGACTGGGAAAGGCGAGGGGAAGGCTGGCCTAGTGTTTCTGGAGGAGTTTCTCGATCTCGTTGCGGAAGGTGTTGTAGGGGAGGGCGCCGGGGATGGGTACGGCGTCGGAGAAGCGCCGTCCGTCTGTCTTGACGATCAGGAAACCTGGTGTGCCTCGGAAACCAATCTTCACCGCCATGTCACGGTCGCGCAGGATCGCCGGGACGTGCTTCTCCGATTCCATGCAGTGTGTAAAGACCTGCTCGTTCAATCGTAGATCCCTGGCCTGTTGCATGATGATCCCGGTGCTCAGCCGGGTGTGCTGTGTGAAGAACCGATCGTGCATGGCCCAGTAGGCATTCTGTTCGCCAGCGCAGCGCGCGGCGTGGGCGGAGACCAGCCCCCAGCCTGCCTCATCACGCGGATAATCCCGGTAGGCGAAACGCACTTTTCCTGCCTTGAGATATTCGGCCTTGAGCGGCGGCAGTGTCTCTCGAAAAAACTTACCGCAATACCCGCAGGTGAAATCGGAGAACTCTATCATGAGTACAGGGGCTTGGGGGTTGCCTAGCGTGGGTGTGCCTGGAGGGAGCAGATCGGCGAGGGTCATGGAAGCCATCGCCTACAGTACCAGGGGTGATGACGGCGTTGCCACGGACGCCGGTCCGTTGATTTGCCTGGAAACGGGTGCTACGATGCGATTCAGGAATGACGATGACGGACTACTTCGCTGAAATCCAGAACCAGAGTGCCACACTGGCGAGCCACAAACTTGAGCCTGGCAAGCGGTATGTCGTCGGGCGCGGTCAGACGGCGACGGTGCGGGTGGAGGGTGATCCCTACATCAGCAGGGAGCACGTTGAGATCTGCGTCGAGGCCGATCACCTGGCCGTGTCGCGCCGATCCCTGACGACGAACCCTATTGTTTTCAAGGGTACGCCCACCGCCTCTTGTATGCTCAAGGACGGAGACGAGGTGACAGTCGGCCAATCCACCCTCCGTTTCAAGATGGTTGTGCAGGCCGCGCCGCGTAAGACCGACTTGACCATGTCAGTGCGGACAATAGACCGCAAGCCCAGCAATAGTCATGCGCTGAAGTCCGACGAGTTGTATGAGACGGCTGGCGACGCCGGACGCCTCCAGTTTCTCTTTTTGTTGGAGTTGCCGGAGTTAATAAAAACCAGGCCCCGCCAGGAGGTGCTCGCGCATATTGTGAAAGTTCTGCGGGCCAGCACCAAGGCCCATTGGGCGACCGTGCTGACCACGTCCGATGAGGGGGTCACGGTTCTTGCCGAGGACGTGGACGAAGCGCGGAGAAAAGGCGGAGCGCATCCGATCAGCGGTACGTTAGTCGAAAGCGCCATCCGTGACGCGCCTCGTCCCGTCCTGTATTTTTGGGACAAGAGCCATGATGCCAGCCCTCAGGCCACGTCCATCATCGGTATTGATTGGGCCATTGCCGCCGCAGCCTACGATGTAGAGGGTGAATCGCCGCTCGTATTTTATATCGCGGGGGAGGCGTCCCATACGATCGGCGAGAAGGGCGGCCAGAAGGAGAGCGCCAGATTTGTCGGTCTGGTGACGGATATTCTTGCCCGCAACCTGGCCCTTGATACGCTACGAGAGAAACAGCTTCGGCTGGGCCATTTCTTCTCACCGAGTATTTGCGCTCGACTGCTCGAAGGCACGGAACAGACGGACCTCCAGCCTCGCATCGTCGAGTCCACGGTCTTGTTTTTTGACATCCGTGATTTTTCGAAGCGCACTCAGGGCGCAGTGGAGAACCTTCTCGCGTATCAAGGCGAATTACGCAGGGTGATGTCCGCCATGACCGAAGCCATCTTCGAGGAAAACGGCGTGGTGATTCAGTACATGGGGGACGGCATCATGGCCGCATGGAATGTGCCGGTGGCGGATCCGTCTCATGTGGACTGCGCGAGCCGCGCCGCGCTGAAGATGGCCAGCCGCATTGGCCAGGTTGCGGAGGGCTGGCGCTGCGGCATTGGGTTGGATGTCGGCAACATCGTGGCAGGCGCCATGGGATCGGATCAGGTGTATGCCTACGGCATCATGGGGCCAGTTGTGAATCAAGCCTCGCGCATCGAGGGCATCACGAAGGTCGTGGGCGCGCCCATTCTCGTGTCGCAGGCGGTCGCCAAGCGCGTCTCACCGAAGATTGGCCTGAGCCGTCGGGTCGGACGTTTCCAGCCAGCCGGCTTCACAACCGCCGTGGACCTTTTTGAGTTGATCCCTCCACCCGGCGATTCCACAGAGGAACAGGAAATACGCGGCAACATCCATCTGACCAATCAAGGGTTGGAGGCATTCGAGCGCGGCGAATGGGACAAGGCGGCCAAATGCTTTCGGAAGCTGCCCGACGATGACAATCCCGCCAGCTTCCTCCTCTACCTCGCCATGGACTATCAGCGCCGCCCGCCACGCGACTGGCAGGGCGTGATTGAACTCAAGGACAAGTAAGCAGTCCATCCCGATGGACTATAAAGCCACCCTCAATCTGCCCCTAACGTCGTTTCCCATGAAGGCCAATCTCCCGCAGCGCGAGCCGGAGATGCTGGCGCGATGGGCGCGCGAACGGCTCTATGAGCGTATCCAGGAGGCCGGGAGGGGGAAGCCGCAGTATGTGCTCCACGACGGGCCGCCCTATGCGAACGGGCGCATCCACATGGGCCATGCCCTCAACAAAATCCTCAAGGACATTATCGTCAAATCAAAAACGATGGAGGGCTATCACGCGCCCTATGTGCCGGGGTGGGATTGCCACGGCTTGCCGATTGAGCACCAGGTGCTCAAGGAGTTGGGCGACAAGAAAAAAACATTCAGCAAGGTGCAGATTCGACAACTCTGCCGAGCCTACGCCGAGAAGTTCGTCACGATCCAACGCGAAGAATTTCAGCGACTGGGTGTCACGGGCGACTGGGCGAATCCGTATCTCACCATGACGCCCGATTACGAGGCTGCCATCCTGCGCGAGTTCGGTAAGTTCGTGAAGGCGGGCGGGGTCTACAAGAGTAAGAAGCCGGTGCTGTGGTGTCCGATTGACGAGACGGCGCTGGCCGAGGCCGAGGTGGAGTATGAACACCATACGTCGCCGTCCATCTATGTGAAATTTCCCTTTGCGGACTCTCTGGACAAGCTGGCCGATCAGATTGGCATTACGTTCCCTTCCGGCGTGACGAGGGTGTCCATCGTCATTTGGACGACGACACCCTGGACGCTTCCGGCCAATCAAGCGGTCTGCCTCCATCCAGACTTTGACTACGCGCTTGTGCAGGTTGGCGAGGAAGCCTTGGTGCTCGCCGAGAAGTTGGTGGAGACCTGTGTCAAGGCCTGCGGTCTTACGGGTCATGCCATGATCGGGCAGGGATTCAAGGGCGCGAGGTTGGACGGGTTCCGCTGCCGCCGTCCGTTCACAGAGGGGGTGTCTCCAATTGTGCTGGGACATTTTGTGACGCTGGATCAGGGCACAGGCTGTGTCCATATTGCGCCAGGCCATGGCCAGGAAGACTATGAATTGTCGTTGAAGGATGCGTCACTGACAGTCTTTGCGCCGGTTGACAGCCGGGGACGCTTTACGGATGAGGTACCGGAGTTTCAGGGCCTCAAGGTGTTTGACGCGAATCCGCGTATCAACGACAAGCTGAACGAACTGGGTCTGCTGCTGGGTGAAGGCACGCTCAACCACACGTACCCCCATTGCTGGCGCTGCAAGCATCCGGTGATCTTTCGCGCGACCGACCAGTGGTTCGTCTCGATGGAGATCAACGATCTGCGGACTAAGGCGTTGGAACAGATTGACCAGGCCGTGCAGTGGATTCCGACGTGGGGACGCGACCGTATCCATGGCATGATTGCGAATCGCCCAGATTGGTGCCTCTCTCGCCAGAGGGTCTGGGGTGTGCCGATTCCAGGATTCGCCTGCCGAAACTGTAGCTATGTTCTGACGTCGCCCGTAATTGTCGATCACGTTGCGACGTTGGTTGAGCAGCACGGCACGGATGTTTGGTTCGAGCGTGAGGCGGCCGCATTGCTGCCTGCCGGCACGGTCTGTCCCCAATGTCAGAGCACGGCCTTTGACAAGGAGCAGGACATCCTGGATGTGTGGTTTGAGTCAGGCGTGAGCCATGCGGCAGTGTTGAAACCTCGTGCGTGGAGCGCGGATCTCTATCTGGAAGGATCGGATCAACATCGCGGGTGGTTTCACAGTGCGTTGCTGGCCGGCGTGACCACCGATGGGCGCGCGCCCTATAAGGCCGTGTTGACCCATGGCTTCGTGGTGGACGGCGAGGGCAAGAAGATGTCCAAGTCGGCGGGGAACGTCGTGGCGCCGCAGGAAGTGATCAAACAATATGGGGCGGAGATTCTGCGTCTCTGGGTCTCGGCTCAGGATTATAGGGAAGACATCCGCATCTCGCCTGGCATTCTAGCGCACCTCGTAGACGCCTATCGAAAAATCCGGAACACGGCGCGGTTTCTTCTGAGCAACCTGGCGGACTATGATCCGGCGAAGGATGCGCCCTCCACGGACCTGTCCGATCTGGATCGCTGGGCGCTCATGCGGCTCCATGACCTGATTGCCCGTGTCCGCAAGGGCTATGGGGACTGCGAGTTTCATCTCATCATCCATGCGCTGAATAATTTTTGCTCCGTAGACATGAGCGCGATTTATCTTGACGTGCTCAAGGATCGGCTCTACACCTTTCGCAGGGACGACCCGGCGCGTCGGGCGTCGCAACGGGTGTTGCACGAGATTCTCCTTGCGGTCACAACCCTGATGGCGCCGCTGCTGTCCTTCACGGCGGAGGAGATTTGGGATAGTGTGCCCGACTGGCAGCGGACCGCGCCGAGTGTCCATCTGGCGTCGTTCCCGACGAGCGACCCTCAGTACGCGAACGTGGAATTGGCGCAACGCTGGGAACAGTTACTGACTGTGCGTGCCATCGTTCAGGCCGAACTTGAATGCAAGCGTCGAGAGAAGCTGATCGGGGCGCCGCTGGAGGCGAAGGTCATTCTGTCCGCTGACCCTGCGCGGTATCCTGTGCTGAAGGGCTATGAACCGCACCTGCCGGGGCTGTTTATTGTGTCGCAGGTGATCGTGAGGGAAGCCCGCGAGTGGGCGGTGGAGGTTGTGAAGGCCGATGGCGCGAAATGTGTGCGCTGTTGGAATTACCGTCCAGCCGTTGGCGCGAATGTGGCGCACCCTGAACTCTGTGACCGCTGTCTGGACGCGATTGCCTAGTCTGGACGGCACGACGCGCGACGCATGACGATGGACGCGCCCACTCCCATCGCCCAGCCGGCGGCATTGCCAGGATCGCGTCGCTATGGCCTGTCGGCGAGTATCGTGTCGGTCCTCGTGCTGCTCGATCAACTCACCAAATGGCAGGTCGTGAGTGTGATGCGGCTGCATGAGTCCATTCCCATCATCCCGGGCTTCTTCAGCTTCACCTATATTCGAAATTCCGGCGCGGCATTTGGCATCCTGGCCGGCAGCCCGGCAGAGTTCCGCCTGGTGTTTTTTGGCGTCACGTCGGTGGTGGCGCTCGTGCTGCTGTGGACGATCTATGCGCGGCTGTCGCCGACGGATCGGCTGGGACAGGTGAGCGTGGCATCTATCTTTGGCGGGGCCATTGGGAATCTGATTGACCGTCTTCGCGCCGGTGAAGTCATAGATTTTCTGGATTGCTCGATCATGGGCCACCACTGGCCCGCGTTTAATGTGGCAGACGCGGCGATCACTGTTGGCGTCTGTGTGTTGATGTATCACTTTTTCACGCACAAGGACGTGCCGTTGTAAGGAGGACACATGGCTGAAACAACGACAGCAAGCGGGCTGCAATACGATGATCTGGTCGTAGGGACTGGCGCGGAAGCCAAGGCGGGACAGGCCGTCACCGTCCATTACACCGGCTGGTTAACCAACGGGAAAAAGTTCGACTCCAGCAAAGACCGTAAGGACCCATTCGTGTTTCCACTGGGAGGAGGACGAGTCATCAAGGGATGGGACGAAGGCGTGCAGGGGATGAAGGTCGGAGGCAAGCGCAAGCTGACCATTCCGCCAGGTCTTGGCTATGGTCCGCGCGGCGCAGGCGGTGTCATTCCTCCCAATGCCACGCTGATCTTTGACGTGGAACTCCTGAAAGTCGGCTAACGTCGCGGGTGACGATGGCCACATGATGGGCCGCGCCAGTTTGGAGATACTGGAAGGGTGAATAGAACAGCCACCGTGTCGGTCGGCGAGCGTCCGAAGCGGCTTGATGTGTATCTCACCACCCACACGTCTGATCTGTCCCGCGCGGCGATTCAACGGTTGATTGAAAAGGGCGCGGTCACGGTCAACGGCAAGCGTCCCAAGCCGTCCCAGAAGGTCAAGCCTGGCGATAAAAGGCGATAAAGGTGTCAGGCTACTTTTCCGGAATTTTACGTGGACGGCCAGGTACCGGAACTCGCCGAGCAGGTGTTCAAACACAAGCAGTACCCGACCACTACCCTAAGCGGGCAGGGATTTCCGGTGATAAAGGTGCAGTAATTGGGAGGAGAATCGTGGTCGGAGTCGCTTTTCGGTACAGTCAATACTGATGAAGAATAGGGCTGCGTTCGCGACCTTCGGCCATCATCGGTAATTCGTAGGGGCGACCCGGTGGGTCGCCCTCAGCAGGACCACGCCCTTCTGCGAGTACGGCGCGTAATTCGTAGGGGCGACCCGGTGGGTCGCCCTCAGAGGGCGAGGCAGCGCCTCGCCCCTACAGCGGATTTGGTTTCTAGACAGGCACGGAGGCCCGCCCCAGTCGGGATAATGGGTCAAAAGTCTTGACATGACATCTTGGCGGGCGTCCAGACCGATCCCTGGCTTGCCGAGAGGGAAGCCGAAGAGCGCACCAACCTGACTCTGGGGCCGGGGCGCTGCTGGATGAGGAAGGGTGTCCGCAAGACAGGGCAATGCATGGTGCCCCTGATCCGCCTTTCCCATGGCAAGAGACTGTTGCAATGGGCCGTGCGCCCGTGGCACAGTCTTCCCGTGAAAAGGACATGACGATCGTCTGGACCAAACATGCCGAAGAACGGCAGCAGGAATGGCAGCGAACGCTCGGCATTACGCGTCACGACGTGGAGGAACTCTTGAAGAACCCGGAACAGGTCGTTCCGGGAGACCGCGCGGTGCGGGTCGCTCAAACCCGCAGGGGAAGCGGTCTGCTACGGGCGCCGTTTGCTGAGGGTGGGGGAACGCGGACGGTCCTGACCGTCTACTGGACGAGTCGGGTCGAGCGGTATTGGAAGGGGGGATGATCATGATGCGTATACGGTATGACCCTGCAGCAGACGTGTTGCTCCTGAAACTGCGTGACGATCCTCCGGCCGACGCAGTGGAAGAGCCGGGAGGAGTCGTTGTGAGTTACGGCGTGGACCGCGAGCCGGTCAGTGTGGAATTTTTGAACGCCGCCGCTCGACGGCTGGTTCTCCCGAACGAAGTGAGTGTCACGATCCATGCCGAAGGGCACGCGCCGGCGGTGTAACGATTGCACAGGCAGAACCGGCGTTCGGAGAATCGTGGTCGGAGTCGCTTTATCGGTACAGTCAATACTGATGAAGAATAGGGCTGCGTTCGCGACCTTCGGCCATCATCGGTAATTCGTAGGGGCGACCCGGTGGGTCGCCCTCAGAGGGCGAGGCAGCGCCTCGCCCCTACAGCGGATTTGGTTTCTAGACAGCCACGGAGGCCCGCCCCAGTCGGGGTAATGGGTCAAAAGTCTTGACATGACATCTTGGCGGGCGTCCAGACCGATCCCTGGCTTGCCGAGAGGGAAGCCGAAGAGCGCACCAACCTGACTCCGGGGCCGGGGCGCACAATCACGGGATGATATGATGTAAGATCATCTGGACGTATGTCTTGCAGGAATGGGCTTGGGGCGATTGAAGGGTGAATAGAACAGCCACCGTGTCGGTCGGCGAACGTCCGAAGCGGCTTGATGTGTATCTCACCACCCACACGTCTGATCTGTCCCGCGCGGCGATTCAACGGTTGATTGAAAAGGGCGCGGTCACGGTCAACGGCAAGCGTCCCAAGCCGTCCCAGAAGGTCAAGCCTGGCGACGAGATTGTGTGGGATGTCCCCAAGCCGGAGCCGCTTGAGATTGATGGCGAGCCGATTCCACTCGACATCCTGCACGAAGACGACGCGCTGCTGGTGCTGCATAAGCCGCCCGGCATTGTCGTGCATCCGGCGCCCGGCCACTGGCGCGGCACGCTGGTGAACGCGCTGCTGTACCACATGCAGAACCCCTCACCAGAACCCTTACAGGGCGAGGGGACGGAAGGGGGACTGTCTGGGATCGGTGGGCGCGAACGGCCTGGATTGGTGCATCGCCTGGACAAGGGCACGAGCGGCGTGATGGTGATTGCCAAGACCGACGCAGCGCATCAGGGCCTGTCGAAGCAATTCAAGGCCCATACGATCCATCGGGTCTATCTGGCGCTGGTCTGGGGGGCGGTCAAGGGAAAGACAGGTCGCGTGGACTTGGCGATTGGCCGCGACCGGAAGGATCGAAAAAAAATCTCGTCCCGGACGACCTCGCCCAGGGCCTCCGTGACGGAGTTTCATGTCGCGGAACGGTTTGGGGTAAAACGCTCAGGGCATGAGGCGACGTTAGTGGAGGTGCATCCGCAAACAGGTCGCACCCATCAAATTCGTGTTCATCTGGCCTTCCTCGGCCATCCCGTGCTCGGCGATGAGACCTACGGTGGCCGCAAGGTCTGCGCCTGGGAGTCCCACGCCATTGAACGCCCGATGCTCCATGCTAGGACGCTCGGTTTTACCCATCCCGTAACCAGCGCCTACCACGAATATGCGGTTCCGCCACCAGCGGACATGGAACGCGTCCTGGTCATGCTTCGACAGGGTGCCTTGGCACAATAAATTCGTCCCTGCGATCAGACTGGCAGATCAGCGGCCAGGCGGAAAGCGGCTTGCAGTTCCTGATAGGTCTGCGTGACTGGGAACTGCGGGAACTCCTGGGTGATGGAAGCGGGCGGGCGGAAGAACATACCGGCGTCGGCGGCCAACAGCATGGATGTGTCGTTGTAGGAATCGCCGGCAGCCACCACCGTAAAATTGAGACTCTTGAGCGCCAGCACGGTGGCTCGCTTGTGATCCGGCATCCGTAAATGATAGTTCACAATTCGGCCGTCAGCGCCGACCTCCAGCGTATGGCACAAGAGGGTGGGATAGTCGAGTTGCCGCATGAGGGGCGCGGCGAACTGGGCGAACGTGTCCGAGAGGATCATCACCTGGCAGTGCTCGCGCATCCAAGCCAGAAAATTTTTCGCGCCGTCCAGCGGGGCCATCGTTGCAATCACGTCCTGGATGTCGTGCAGCGTCAGCTTGTGCTCGGCCAGGATGGCGAGGCGGCGCGTCATGAGCACATCGTAGTTCGGCTCGTCTCTGGTCGTCAGGCGCAATTCTGGGATGTGTGTCCGTTCTGCAACGCTGATCCAAATTTCAGGGACGAGTACGCCTTCCAGGTCCAGGCACGCAACAAGCGGCTTCATCGGCAGGGTGATGGGGTGAGGACTGGCCACGATTACCCGAGAGTGGCGCGGGACAAACAGGCACGGACACGCGAGGTGAGCTGAGGGATTGAAAAGGGCTTGGTCACATAGTCGGTCACCCCCGCCTCGAAGCCAGCTCTGGTACTGGCCTCATCAGTCATGGCGGTGAGCATGAGGATCGGCAGGTGCCTGGTCTCGGACTGCGCGCGCAGGATTGTGACCACTTCCATACCGTCCATGCCGGGCATTTTGAAATCCACCACCACGAGATCGGGACGGTGCTCGGCGATCATCCGCAACGCCTCCGGGCCGCTGTCCGCTTCGCTTACCTGGTGCTGATCCTGCTTGAGCGCCAAGACGGTCATGGTGCGAATGTCCGGCTCGTCGTCCACGACGAGGATGCGGAAGCTGCGTTGCGAGACGGAGGCCTGAAAGGGGTCCGACGTGACGAACGGTGTGAACGATGGCTGCGGTTTCAGGAGGAGTTCGCACCCCTCGTAGGCGCACAAGACGTCCAGTGAGGTCCCGCGCTGCGAGGCCAACGCACGGGCCCGTGCTTCAATGTCCGAGACGAACTGGTCGTGGTGGTCTGGGTCGTGGTGGGTCAGTGCGAGTTGTGTGACACCCGCCGCCGCCGCGAGTTCGACGGCGTATTCATAGGTGCTGTGTCCCCAGGTCTTTTTCGAGACGTATTCTTCGGGCGTGTACTGGGCATCATGGATGACGAGGTCGGCATTGGCCATGAACTTGGCGTGTCGGCGGTCTCCCTCGTGCAGGATGGATGCGAGACGTCCAGGCTCGGCGTTGGCCTTCCAGAGTTGATCCGAAAACGGTTCGTGGTCCACCAGGTAGACCACGGCCACGCCGTCGGCTTCGACACGGTAGCCGAGTGTCATGGCCGGATGATGGAGGTACTGCGTGGTCACACGCACCCCGCTGATTGTGTGAATGCCTTCGGTCAGATCGTGGGAGGTGATCTTGGCGGGTAACTGGTTCAGTTCGATTGGAAAATACGTGTACTCCATTTGGCCGGCCAGCACCTCGCGCAACGATCCCCGGCTGCCTTCCGGGCCATAGATGGCGACGGAATTGTCCTGCTGAAAGGCGGTGGTAAAGAACGGGAACCCTTGGATATGATCCCAATGCGTGTGGCCGAGTAGAATGTTCGCATGAATCGGTTGTGTGCCTCGTGCCCTCAGGTCGGCGGCGAGCGGGCGGGCGCCGGTTCCGCAGTCGAAGATTAACAACGCGCCACTGTCGGTGGTCAATTCGACGCAGGAGGTATTTCCGCCGAAATGATTGGTGCCCGGTCCGGGTGTGGCAATGGATCCTCGCGTGCCCCAAAACCGTACTCTCATCGCGGTGCCTTTCCGGCGACGCAGGCGTCGCCACTCGTACTCCGGGAGAGAGTATAGAGAATTTTAGGGGGTGGAGCAATGCGCACGCTTTTTGTCGGTAGTATCGAGCAGGCATTCCGGATAGAATCGTCCGGCCAGTCGAATCAGAGGAGGGATGCGCGTCTATGCAGGAGTGGGTGGGAATCTGGTTTCAGTGGGTGCATGATTGGGGCTATCCCGGGATCATGATCCTGATGGCGATGGAGAGTTCCATCATTCCGATTCCGAGCGAGATCATTATTCCCCCGGCGGCCTATTGGGCGACACAGGGACGCTATAGTTTCTGGGGCGTGGTGCTGGCTGGGACAGTGGGGAGCTACATCGGCGCGGCGGCGATGTATTGGATCACGCGGTGGGTGGGACGGCCCTTGCTGGTGCGGTATGGCCAGTTCATTTTCTGTCCGGAGGAGAAGCTGCTCCGGGCCGAACGCTGGCTGGCCCGGTATGAAGCGGGGGGCGTCTTTTTTGCCAGGCTGGTACCGGTGGTGCGGCACCTCATCGGTATTCCGGCTGGTCTCGTGCGGATGCCGTTTGGCATCTATAGCCTGATGACGATCATCGGCGCGGGTCTCTGGTGCTGGGTCCTGGCTTGGTTCGGGGGCAACCTGTTGGGCGACCAGCCGAACCTCATCAACGATCCGGTGTTGCTCGTGCAGGTGCTGAGGGAGCGTTCATGGCAGATCGGCGGGTTCGCCGTACTCCTGTGCCTGCTGTACGTTTGTGTGATGCGCCTGACGGCGCCGAAGCCTTCCCGATCCCTGTGAGTGCTGTCCGCACCCTCGCATTCTACAAACCCTATGGTGTGCTGTCGTGTTTTACTGATTCGGCGGGTCGCCCCACACTGGCGGACTTCATGCAGATTCCTGATGTCTATTCGGCGGGCCGGTTGGACTACGACACGGAGGGTCTGCTGGTCCTGACCGCCGATGGCGCGCTGGCCCATCGCATCACAGACCCGCGACAAAAGCTCCCCAAAGTGTACCTCGTACAGGTCGAACGAATTCCAGATGATGCGGCGTTAGTCGCGTTGCGCCGAGGTGTGTTGCTTCACGGACGACGAACGAGGCCCGCTGAGGCAGAGTTGCTGCCGGAGTCACCGAATCTCCCGCCTCGTCCTGTGCCCATCCGGTTCCGCAAGTCCATCCCGACGGCCTGGCTCAGGATCACGCTGCGTGAGGGGCAGAACCGCCAAGTCCGCCGCATGACGGCGGCGGTGGGCCATCCGGCGTTGCGATTGATCCGCATCGCTGTGGGGCCGATTACGTTGGGCGATCTGCAGCCTGGACAGTGGCGCGAACTGACGGCATCTGACGTGGCAGGTTTTCGCGCGTCGTGATAGACAGCGCGACCGCTAGAGCCGGCCTTGAATGTCGTCTGCGATGTCCTTGAGGCTGCGGTTGTCGGTGGGGATGATCTGGTCGCAGGCGGCCTGGTAGAGCGGGAGGCGGACGGCCAAGACGTCTTCCACCTCGGCGACCGGGTCTTTGGTCTGGGTCAGCGACGGTCGGTTCTTGCTGTATTGAATCCGTGCCATGATGGTGGGAACGGTCGCGGTGAGCCAGAACACACGCCCATGCTGTCGCAGGGCGGCCACGTTCTCCTGGCGAAGAATGGCTCCCCCGCCGGTGTCAATGATGGTCTGGTTGAAGGCCCCCACCCGCTTGCAGATCGCGGATTCCATGTCTCGGAAGGCGTCCCATCCCTGTTGTTCAACGATCAACGGGATGGAGCAGCCGGCCAATGTGACGATCTCGGCGTCTGTAGAAAGAAGCGGCCAGTTGAGACGCTGCGCCAGTATTTGTGCGACTCGGCTTTTGCCCGTGCCGCGATAGCCGATGAGGACGATGTTCATGGCGTACAATGTTGTGCCAGGACAGCCCTCATCACGACGACGGGCGCTGGCTGCTGGGTCCACAATTCAAATTGTCCAACGGCCTGATGCAGAAACATCTCAAGGCCATACACGGTGCGGCATCCGGCCTGCCGCGCCTCCTTCAGCAGGCGTGTCTCCAGGGGATTGTAGACAATGTCCATGACGGTTAGATGCGGAGACAGCAAGGAGGCGGGGACACAGGTCTCATCCATCTTGGGGCTCATGCCGACCGGCGTACAATGAATCATGGTCTGGGTATTGGAGAGATGCCGGGCCAAGGTCTCAGGGTTGAGCGAATATCCGGAGACGGTGGCAGTGGTCTTGTCGCGGAGGTCCTGTACGAGCCGATCCCGTTCCTGATCGAGGGGGGCGAGGATCGTCAAGGCCGAAATCGTGGCGTCCATACAGAGGGCGAAGGCAATGGCCCGCGCCGCGCCGCCTGATCCCAGCATCAACACATGCGCGTTGTCCACCGGCGCGCCGCCTTCGCGCAACGCCGCCAGCGCGCCTGTTGCGTCGGTGTTATAGCCTGTGAGCCTGCCGCCGTCCGACACGATCGTATTGACCGCGCCGATGTTCCTGGCGGTGGGGGCGATGTCGTCAAGATAGGGCAGCACAGTGACTTTATGTGGGATGGTGACGCTCACACCGCGGATACCGGTCAAGGCGCGAATGCCGCGCAGCGCACTGTCCACATCGTCCACCTTGAAAGCCACATAGGCGAAGTTCAACCCCAGATGCTGGAAGGCGGCGTTGTGGATGGCGGGCGACAGGGAATGCGCGACCGGATTGCCGATCAGCGCACACAGACGAGTCGTGGCGTTCATGGTGAAATTCATGCCGTAACCTCCGACTGGTTTGCGAGTCCCGCACATTCTACTCTAAGGAGGGAGGGAACCCCTAACGCGCGCGCGTACTGGGCGTAGGCGCGTGGGCAAGAGTGTGTGGAGCGGTGAGCGTAAGAGGCTATTGAGGAGGTTGCGGGCGTCGGCTGGTCATGTCCGCGTTTTTTTCGCCCGGCGTCGTTCATCGGGATCCAATAAACGTTTGCGGATGCGGATATTGGCCGGCGTGACTTCGACCAGTTCGTCCGGCCCAATGTATTCCAGCGCAAACTCCAGCGACATTTCGCGTGGCGGCGTGAGGACAATCGCATCGTCCGACCCGGAGGCCCGCATGTTCGATAACTGTTTGGCCTTGCAGACATTGACGTCCAGGTCTTCTCCCCGTGCGTTCTCGCCGACGACCATCCCTTGATAGACGTCTACCTGCGGGGTGATAAACAGGGCGCCGCGCTCCTGGGCGAGATTCAGCCCGTAGGCGTTGCTCGTGCCCGCTTCGTGCGCCACCAGCGAGCCATGGCTTTCAACCTGGAGCGTGCGCGGATCTACTTTTTCGTAGCGGTCGAAGAGGTGATGGAGAATGACGGTGCCACGGGTTTTGGTCAGGAGGACGCTCTTCAGGCCAATCACGCCTCTGGTCGGGATGTGGTATTCGAGATGCAGGTCGCCATGGACGGTCAATTTCATGTGGCGCAGCTCGCTCCGTCGCCGTCCCACTTCTTCGATGACCGCGCCCTGGTACTCCACCGGCACTTCAATCGTGAGTTCTTCGTAGGGTTCCAGTGTCTCGCCGTTTTCCTCGCGCATGATGACTTTGGGTTGGGACACCTGGAGTTCATAGCCCTCCCGCCGCATGGTCTCAATGAGGACTGCGAGGTGCAGTTCGCCGCGCCCAGCGACCAGAAATTGATCGGTGCTACCGGATTCCTCCACGCGCAGGGCGACGTTGGTTTCCAGTTCTTTGAAGAGGCGGTCGCGGAGATTGCGGGACGTGACGTATTTCCCCTCCCGTCCGGCAAAGGGGCTGGTGTTGACTGAAAAGGTCATCTGGACGGTTGGCTCGTCAATCGCGACGGGTGGCAGGGCCATGGGCTGTTCGGGGTCGGACAGTGTTTCACCGATCCCGATTTCTGGGATTCCGGCCACGGCCACGATCTCTCCAGCCTCGACCTGGTCTACTTCCTTGCGCTCAAGTCCCTCAAAAATAAGCAGGTCGCTGACTTTGCCCTGAATCACGGTGCCATCGGCCTTGATCCGCACAATCTGTTGGCGCTTCGCGAGCGATCCGGACAGCAATTTCCCGATGCCCATTTTGCCCTTGTACGGATCCTGCACGAGGGCCAGCACCAGCAGTTGTAGAGGTCGGTCGGTCACGATCGGAGGGGGCGGAATCGTCGTGAGGATGGTGTCGAGCAGAGGCGTGATGTCCACGCCACGCGTCTCGGCATCCAGGGACGCGATGCCTTGGATCGCGGACGTATAGACAATGGGGAAGTCCAACTGTTCATCGGTCGCGCCGAGATGGGCGAACAGATCGAACGTGCGATTCACGACATCTTCAATCTGGGCATCGGGGCGGTCCACCTTGTTGATGACGACGATGGCCTTGTGTCCCAGGCCTAATGCCTTACGCAACACAAAGGTGGTTTGCGGCATGGGGCCTTCCTTCGCGTCAATGAGCAAGAGCACGCCGTCCACCATGCGAAGCGTCCGCTCGACTTCGCCGCCGAAATCGGCATGGCCGGGCGTGTCCACGATGTTGATCTTGACACTGTTAAAGACCACGCTGGCGTTCTTGGCCCGGATGGTAATGCCGCGTTCGCGTTCCTGGTCCATTGAGTCCATGATGCGTTCGCCCATGTTGGCGACGGTGCGATGGATATGGGTTTGTTTGAGGATGGCGTCCACGAGGGTCGTTTTCCCGTGATCCACGTGGGCGATAATGGCGATATTACGAATGTCCGAGCGAGTCATACGAGTCTGTGATCCTCCAGGCAGCCACAAGGCATAAAAAAAGCCGCCCGCCGACTGACGGGCGACATGACCCATGACTATACCGCATGGACTGGATGAGAGTCAAAGAACGGTCAGGGATGGCGCACCATGCGGTACGCCTGTGGTACGATAGATGACCTATGCGACGTCGGCCTCTCAGGAAGATTCTCGTGCGGGCGGCTGTCATTCTGTGCCTGCTGGGCGCGGGGACGGTGGCCGGCGCCCTCTGGTACTTGATGGAGGACCTCCCGCCGCTGACCAGCCTGCATGAATACCAACCCAGCCTGGTGACGCGCGTGTATTCCGCCGACAAGCAGGTGATTGGGCAGTTTTTTGTGGAACGCCGGATACTGGTCCCGCTCAATCACATCCCCCGGCATCTCGTGCATGCCATGGTGGCGATTGAGGACGCTCGCTTCTTCGAACACCGGGGCCTCGACTTTATCGGGATTGCGCGGGCAACGATGACGAACATTCTCTCCGGAAAAGTTCGGCAGGGCGCGAGCACCATCACGCAGCAGCTTGCGCGGTCGCTGTTTCTCTCTCCCAAGCGGAATTTTGAGCGTAAGGCGAAGGAGGCTATTCTGGCGATCAGGATGGAGCAAATCCTGGGCAAGGAGCAAATACTCGAGATCTATCTCAATCAGATTTACTTTGGGCACGGCGCCTACGGCGTCCAGTCGGCCGCGCAGACCTACTTCGGAAAAGACGTGGCGCAGGTGACGCTGGCTGAGGCTGCCTATCTCGCCGGCTTGCCCAAGGGGCCGTCTGACTATTCTCCCTATTACCATGCGGAGGCGGCCCATCTCCGCCATGTTCTCGTGCTCAAACGCATGGTGGACGAGCAGTTCCTCAGCGAGGAGGAGGCGGCCCGCGCGATTGAAGAAGTCGTGTCCTTTCAACGCCTGACCCGCGATGAACCGGCCCCTCATTTTGTTGAAACCGTCAGAATAAAATTGATGGCGAGCTACGGCGAACAGATGGTCTATAAGGGCGGGCTTCAGGTGCACACAACCCTCTCTCTTTCGGATCAGCAGGCGGCCACGACGTCCATGCAGGAAGGGCTCCGTCAACTGGATAAGCGGCAGGGGTATCGGGGACCTCTTCGTCAGGGGGCGTCCCTTGAAGAATTGTCTGCCGGTCGGAGCAAGGGGGCATTGGCTGCGGCGCTGGTTCAGGCTGGCGAGATCCTTGAAGGCGTCGTCACGAAGGTCGCGAAGGACGGGTTGACGGTCGTGGCGCGTGGCATCACAGGGAAAGTGACGTTCGCGGACTTGGCATGGACCAAGCGGAGGCTGCGGGGCCGTGATCCGACCAAGCAGGTCAAAGACCTCAGCGCCACATCGCCGGGCGAGCTCTTCAAAGTCGGTGACGTCATCGAAGTGGGTGTCAAGAAACTCGCGGGGGCGACGGCTCAGTTCATGGTGGAACAGACGCCGGTTGTCGAAGGTGCCATGCTGGCGGTGGATCCCCGCACTGGAGCGGTCAGGGCCATGATCGGCGGGTATGATTTCAAGCGGAGCGAGTACAACCGGGCCTTATCGGCCAGGCGGCAGCCGGGTTCGGCCTTCAAGCCGATTATTTATGCCACGGCGGTTCATCAGGGTCTCTCGCCGGGTACGCCGATTGTGGATTCCGGCGCGGTCTATAACGAACAGGACGCGGACCTGGTCTGGCGGCCGGAGAACTATGACCAGAAGTTCCACGGGCTGACCACCTTGAGGGACGCCCTGGCGCATTCCCGCAATGCCGCCACCGTGCGTCTGTTGGAACAACTCGGCGTGCGTCCGGTGGTAGATTTGGCCAGGGAACTGGGGATTGCGTCACCGCTTGCCAACGACCTTTCGCTGGCCTTGGGGTCGTCTGGCGTCACCGTCCAGGAACTGACGGCGGCGTATGGCGCGTTTCTGAACCAGGGGATGCTGCTTGAGCCGTATCTGATCGAGACCGTGGTAGATGCCGACGGACGGACGTTAGAAATGCATGTGCCGGCCCCGCGCGAGGTGCTGTCCAAGGAATCCGCCTACCTGATTACCAGCATGATGGAGGACGTCATCCAGAAGGGCACGGGCCAGGCGGCCAAAAGCGTGGGCCGTCCGTTGGCTGGGAAGACCGGCACGACGAATGATTTTACGGACGCCTGGTTTGTGGGTGGCGCGCCCAATCTGGTGGCGGGCGTGTGGGTGGGGTTCGACGAAATTCGGACGATCGGGGAGAAGGAAGCCGGCGCGCGCACCGCGCTTCCGATCTGGATCGGGTACATGACACAAGCGTTGGAGCCCTTGCCGGTGATGCCGTTCACAGCGCCGGAGGGCATCATTACCGTACAGATTGATCCGCAGACCGGTCTGCTCGCCTCAGATGGGGCGGGTCACGGTGTGCAGGAAGTCTTCCTCAAGGGGACTGAGCCCACCCAGCAAGCCGTCCCCCCCGCCTCGCCGTCACAGTTCTTCAAATTGGACCAGATGTGATGTCCCTGCTGTATACGTCGTGATACAATTGAGCGGACTGAAGAAGCGACTTCGCCATGCTTTTTCCGTGGAAGCGGATGGGGCGCCATTGTCTCTGGATGACCTGGCGCTGCTTGAGCGGGTGGCTGATGCAGTGGTCGCGCGCGACATGGCGGTTCCGGCGGTAGTGTGTCTGGAGTCCGTTGGCCCCATGAATTTCCTCGGCAGCCAGGCGCTCTATTTTTTGACCCCGCTTCTGGACGTGGTCTTTCCCCAGCGTGATCTCGAACGTGTGGCCCATCTGCTTGAGCGGCGGGATACGCTGACGAAGCTCACGGCCCTCATTGAGCGCCAGGTTGGGAGTCGGCGCGTGGAGACGATCCCATGACTCCCGATTGTGCCGGTCCACTGAGGGTCATCGTCGCCACGGACTGTGGCAGTACGACGACCAAGGCGATCCTGATTGAAAAAATCGGCGAGACATACCGACAGACCTATCGTGGGGAAGCGCCCACGACGGTTGAAGCTCCCTTTGAGGACGTGACACGAGGGGTACTCAATGCCATTGCTGAAATCGAGGAATTATCCGGACGGACAATCCTTGATGGGGATCGGATCATCACGCCAAGTGGTGTGGGTGGCAATCAGAAGGTCGGCGTAGACCTGTACATCTCCACAAGCAGCGCTGGGGGCGGCCTCCAGATGATGGTGGCCGGCGTGGTGCAGAGCATGACGTCGGAAAGCGCGCAACGTTGCGCCCTGGGGGCGGGGGCTATCGTGATGGACGTGCTCTCCGCGAATGATGGCCGTCTGCCGCATGAGAAGATTGAACGTATCCGTGCGCTGCGTCCAGACATGATCCTGCTGTCTGGCGGTACGGATGGCGGGACGGTTCTACACGTGGTGGAAATGGCGGAATACATTGCCGCCGCCGAGCCTCGTCCGCGCCTGGGCATGAGCTACAATCTGCCGCTGATCTATGCCGGCAACAAGGACGCGCGCGAACGGGTCACGGACATCCTCGGCAAGAAGACTGCCCTGACCGTGACGGACAACGTGCGCCCGACATTGGAGCAGGAAAATCTCGCGCCTGCCAGAAGTACGATCCACGATCTGTTTCTGGAGCATGTTATGGCCCAGGCACCGGGCTATAAAAAGCTGATCGCCATGGCCGGCGCGCCGATCATGCCGACGCCGGGCGCGGTGGGACGTATCATGGAAACCATCGCGAAGAAGCAGGGAATCAACCTGATCGGCGTGGATATCGGCGGTGCGACGACCGACGTCTTTTCCATCTTCCAGGGCCTCTTCAATCGGACGGTCTCCGCCAACCTGGGCATGAGCTACAGTATTTCCAACGTGCTGGCAGAGGCGGGCCTGGCCAACATCATGCGCTGGGCCCCGTTCTCGATTGACGAGCAGGATTTGCGCAACCGAATCAAGAACAAGATGATCCGTCCCACGACCGTGCCCCAGACGCTTGATGAATTACAGATCGAGCAGGCCATCGCCCGCGAAGCCCTTCGTTTGGCGCTCATCCATCACAAGTCACTCGCGACGGGACTCAAAGGTGTGCAGCAGGAGCGATCTATTTCGGATGTGTTTGAACAGACGGGGTCAGGGGCCTCGCTGGTGGAGATGGGACAACTCAACCTGATCGTTGGGAGTGGCGGCATCCTGTCCCACGCGCCGCGTCGGGCACAGGCGTTTCTGATGATGGTGGACGCCTATGAGCCGCTCGGCTGCACAGAATTGGCCGTGGATAGCATTTTTATGATGCCGCATTTGGGTGTGCTCTCGACCGTGGACGAGCAGGCCGCCACGGACGTCTTTGTGTGCGACTGTCTGATCTCGTTGGGAACCTGTGTGGCGCCCATCGGGCAGGGACCGTGGGGCGAACGCTGCGCGGACTACGTCATCACGTTGTACGATGGACGAGAACCGATCAACGGAACGCTCCTGTTCGGACACCTCCTGGTCGTTCCGCTGCCGGCCGGCGAACAGGCCACCCTGTCCATCACGCCTGCTCGCTCTGTAGACATGGGGGCTGGAAAAGGCGCGCCGATTGAGCGGCGCGTACGAGGCGGGGCCGTGGGGCTCGTGCTGGATGGGCGGGGACGACCCTTGCAGTTGCCGACCAACGAGAACGAGCGGGTCCGCGCAATAAAAGAGTGGCACAAGGCGTTGGAGTTGTATCCGGACTAACCATGGGTCACACCTACACACCGGGCTTAACGGTGACGCCGCGAACGGTGATGTCTAAACGACGCCTCTTGCCGCTTCCTGGGACGGTACTGGTCACGGTTGGCGAGGCCGTCTCATCAGCGACGGTGGTGGCGCGCGCGGAATTACCCGGCAAAGTCCATGTGGTAAACCTGGTGAACCAACTCGGCATCACGCCGGAAGAACTTCCTGCGTACATGCTCAAGCGTACCGGTGAGCCGATCCAGCAAGGCGAGGTGCTGGCGGAGACCAAGCCGTTCCTGGAGTGGTTCAAAACAGACGTTCGCTCGCCGATCACGGGCACGGTGGACACGGTGTCTACGACAACGGGGCAGGTCATCCTGCGGGCGCCGCCGCGCCCTGTCGAATTGTTCGCCTATCTGGACGGCACGGTCGTGGAGACGTTTCCTGGGCAAGGCGTTCGGGTGGAGAGTGCCTGCGCGTTCATCCAGGGGATTTTCGGCATTGGCGGCGAAACGTGGGGCGCGATGGCGCTGGCGGCCTCGTCTCCCGATCAAGAGTTGACCGAGTCCATGCTGACGCCCGATCATGCAGGCAAGATTGTGATCGGGGGAGCCTTTGTCGGAGCGGCGGTTCTTGCGCGGGCCAAGGAGATTGGCGTTAAGGCGCTGGTGGTTGGCGGGATGCACGATCAAGATTTACGGGCGTTGCTGGGCTATGATCTTGGCGTCGCCATTACGGGCACGGAACAGGTTGGCTTCACGTTAATCTTGACCGAAGGCTTTGGACATATTCCCATGGCGGGAAAAACTTTTGCGCTGCTCACACAGCTCGTGGGGCGAAAAGCCTGTGTGTCCGGCGCGACGCAGATTCGGGCGGGAGTCATTCGACCGGAAATCATTGTGCCGCTTGCGCCAGGAGAAGACGTGAAAGGCATGGAGGCCGGACAGTCAGGCGAGGCGCGTGGAGGCGTGAAGATCGGCGATCCGGTGCGTGTCATCCGTGAACCGTATTTCGGTCGTCTGGGACAGGTGGTGGGGCTGCCCTCGGAATTGACGCAGATTCCCACGGAGAGCCACGTCCGCGTGATGGACGTTCGATTTTCGGACGGATCACAGGCCGTGATTCCACGTGCGAACATTGAGGTGTTGGAAGGATGAGTGGGAACGCTTTTCGCAGGACAACCCGCATCCTGTCGGCATCGCTGCTGCTTGTGGTACTGGTCAGCGCCGGACCGGCGTTCGCAGGGTCCGAGACGGTGGAAACAGCCCGGCTGCTGGCGATTCTGCTGGATGCTGGTCGGGTCACCATCGCCGAGAACCAGGGGCTGCTCAACGATCCCGGCAAGGGGGAGAAGGGATTCACGCCGGATGTGTTTAAGAAGCAGGCGCTCGCGATCTTTCATGCGCGGGCCAAGCTAGAGAGGGTGGCGGGAGACCATCTTGCGCGGGTAAAGGTCCCGGCGCTGGCCAAGCGGTTGCTGCCCCATCTCATGGATGCGATGACGTCCACCGTGGCGGACTATCAGCCGGTGATCAATCGTCCTGACATGGGGTTCAAGGGATTCATGCCGACGATCTTCGGCGTCCAGGCGGCCGCCAAGTTCCGGGACAGGACTGGCGTGACGATGAAGCAGACGCGATATCCCCCACGCAATCCTCGCAATGCCCCGGATGAAATCGAGTTGAAGGCCCTTGCAAAGTTTGCCGATCCGTCCTATCCTCGCTTGGGCGAGGCCATTCTCAGCGCCCCCGTAGACGGGGGACGGGCCGTCCGGGTCATGCTGCCGTTGTTTTACGGAAAGGATTGTCTGTGGTGCCATGGTGCTCCCAAGGGCGAAAAGGACATAACAGGATACATGAAGGAAGGGGCGAAGGAGGGTGATCTGGGTGGCGCGATCAGCGTTCAACTGATTGTGCCATGATCGTCGCGCTGCTGATTTTTTTTGTGCTGCTCACGGGAGGATCGGCATTTGCCGCGCCGGCAGTTGAAGGACTTCGCATCTTTGATACCCCCAACGACGCCGGTAAAAGTTTAAGCCTGGCCTGGCAGGCCGCTCCTTCCGATAGCGCCGCTCGAACCGTGCACGTCTGGATCGCCAAGGCTCCGTCCACCACCTTTACCAACATCGCCGAATTGCCCTCCAACAGTCGCGTGGCCAAGCCAGAAGATTTTCCCTGGTGGGATCAACCGGTGTTCACGGGCGACCACTACGTCAAGCTCCCATCCACTCCAGCGTTTCCCATTGAGGATGGCACAGCCTATGCCGTCAAACTCCTGATCCGTGACGGCGAGCAGGAGGCCTGGTCGGATGTGGTGGTGGGTCGGTCCTTGCCGAACGTTTTCAATTGGGCGCAAATCAACAATCTGCTCTTTGTGGTGGTCTTTACGGGTGTCCTTATGGGGAGCATTGCGGCGGCGCGGCGGAACCCTCATATGTATCTGCGGCGGATTGCGGGGTTGGATGCGGTGGAAGAAGCGATTGGGCGTTCGACTGAGATGGGCCGGCCGGTGCTGTATCTGACGGGGAGCGGCGGCATGAGTGACGTCTCGACCATTGCCGCGACCGTCATTCTCGGCGAGGTGGCCAAGAAAGTGGCGCAGTATGACACGACATTGAAGGTGCCCCATCGTGACCCGATTGTCATGGCCGTCTGTCAGGAAATCGTGAAGGAGGCCTACATCGAGGCCGGACGACCGGACGCCTTCAAGGAAGACGCCAATTTTTTCATCACGGACGATCAATTCAGCTATACCGCTGCCGTGGATGGCATCATGTTGCGAGAGAAGCCTGCGGCAAATTTCTTTATGGGATCCTATTTCGCCGAGTCCCTGCTCCTGACCGAGACCGGCGCGGGCACTGGCGCGATTCAAATTGCCGGAACCGATTCGGATCATCAACTGCCGTTTTTTGTGACCACCTGCGACTACACCTTGATCGGGGAGGAACTCTACGCCGCCGGCGCCTATCTGTCCCGCGAGCCGGTGTTGGTTGGCACTCTGCGTGGGCAGGATATCGGCAAGGCCGTCATCATGGGCGTCCTTGTGGTGGGTACGGCGCTGGCGACCATCGGGAGCCTTAACCAGACAGACGTGTTTGTCTACGCGCTCGATCTGTTCAAGGACTTCAAGTGATCTTCTTCAAACGTCACCTGCCATTGGCGATCACCTTTGTGGCGGGGATTGCGTTTGCGCTCCAATACTATATTCCCCATCCCATCTCAGAGTCGGCCATTACCACGGTCTCCAAGTGGATGCAGATCATCTCCGGCTTTGCGTTGCTCCTGGGAATTGCAAGTCTGTTTCACATGCACGCGGTCAAGATCAGGCGGCAGGTCGCAGGCTGGGGCTACAGTCTCGTTCTCTACGTGGCGATGTTGGGGACGATGGTTATCGGCTTCTGGAGCCATGGGGAAACCAAAGTGGAGGGCGCGCAGACGGCGTTTGGGTGGTTGTATGACTATGCGATGGTGCCGCTCCAGGGCACGATGTTTTCAGTGCTGGCGTTTTTCGTGGCCTCAGCGGCCTATCGCGCCTTTCGCGCCCGCTCGCCTGAAGCCTCCGTGCTGCTCCTGTCGGCGGTGATCGTCATGGTGGGACGTGTGCCCTTGGGACAGTTCGTGCTTCCCTGGGCCTGGGACGTGACGCAATGGCTCATGAACGTGGTCAACAGCGCGGTCCGCCGAGCGATTTTGATCGGGGTCAGCATGGGTTCCGTGGCGCTCTCCATCAAGATTATCCTTGGCAAGGAGCGATCGTATCTGGGGGGCGGGAAAGATTCATGAAGGCATTGGCCCGTCGCATGGTGGCCATTGATCGGCGAATTATTTTCCTGCTGATCGCCGTCGCGGTGTTGATTCCGTTACTCCGTCCATTTGGGCTGCCGATCAAGGTGTCGCCGGAAGTGAAGGCGGTGTACGACCATATGGAGGGGCTGCCGGAGCGCTCAGTGTTTCTGCTCTCGTTCGATTTCGATCCCTCTTCCAAACCAGAATTGGAGCCGCAAGCGGTCGCCTTGCTCCGTCATGCCTTTCGCAAAAATCTCCGCGTGATCGTGATGACGCATTGGCTGACTGGCACCGGCCTGGCTGACGACGTGGTGTCCACGGTGGCGGCGGAGACGGGCAAACAGCGCGGCACGGACTACGTGTTTCTTGGGTGGGCGCCTGGCGGGTACGCGCTGATTATTTCGATGGGACAGGACCTCTATAAAGCGTTTCCCTCGGATTACCGAAAAATCCCCACCAAAGATATGCCGGTGTTGGAGGGGGTCCGAAGCCTCCGTGACGTCCACTATCTGGTCAGCCTCGCAGCTGGCGGGTCCGGGATTGAAATGTGGTACGTGTTTGGCAAGGATAAGTATCGCTTTGAGATGGCCGGTGGCGCGACTGGCGTCATTGCGCCGGGCCTCTATCCCTTCCTACGAAGCGGCCAGATCAATGGCTTGATCGGCGGACTCCAAGGCGCGGCGGAGTACGAGACATTGATTGGACGGAGCGGGACAGCCATCGCCGGCATGGACGCCCAGTCGGCCACGCATGGGGTCATCATTCTGCTGGTGATCCTGTGTAACGTGTTTTATTTTGCGTTGCGCGGTGACCCGGGGAGGCCGCGTTGATGACGGGAGTAGATCAGCCGGTGCTCGTGCTCCCGACGATGACCGTGCTGGGCGCCTGGGTGGCCGTCGGCCTGACGCTCTGTATCTATAGTTTTCTCTACAAGGACAACCCGCTATTTAAATTAAGTGAACATCTGTACGTTGGTATTTCTATCGGGTATTCGGTCGTGCTGGCCTGGCACACGATTTTTCTCCGGTTGCTGTGGGAGCCGCTCGCCCAGGCCGTCCGCGACGCGCCGTCCGAGGCGGGGAGTTACGTGCTCCTAGCGCCCGCCTCCATTGGCCTGCTGATGCTGACGCGTTTTGTGCCAAGCATTGCCTGGATGTCGCGGTTGGCGTTTGCGTTCGTCGTGGGATTTGGGTCGGGCGTGGCGATTCCGCGCACCGTGTCCGCTGCTATTTTCAAGCAGATTGAGGACACGGTGCAACCCCTCGTCTCCATGGGGAATGGCGGAGCTACTGCGTTCATGGAGTTCGCGTTACCGCAAAGCGGCATCAATGCGCTGATTCTGTTGATCGGCGTGGTGTCGGTGCTCTTCTATTTTTTCTTCTCGGTGGAACACACAGGGCCAGGCAAAGTCGTGGCGCGCACCGGCGTGTATTTCCTGATGATCGCCTTTGGCGCGGCGTTTGGCTATACGGTCATGTCCCGCATGTCGCTCCTCATCGGCCGGTTCCGCGACCTCATCACCTTCTCAAGCGCCGAGTACGGCTACGCCACGCTGGTCCTGCTGCTCGTCACCGTGCTGTCCCTTGCAGCCTGGGAACGAACCACGCGCCGCAAGGGCGGAGGGTCGTAATTTCAACGCAGATGAGTCCAACAGAAGAGAACCCCATGGCACTTCCAGGTTCCCCAGGCGCAGGACACGCCCCAGGTCGCGCCGTCCTTCGGGGGCCTGTTAGGCGCGGTAGAGTTTCAGGCCCGACACGTTGGCGATGGCGGCAAAATCTCGATCATTGTGATACAACGCGGCATCGGCTTCCAGGCAGGTGGCGGCGATCAGGCAGTCCACCGTACTGCGTATGGTGAGGCCATGGCGTCGGCATGTGCGGTACAGGGCGGCGGCGTGATCGAACGTCGTGAGGCCCTGCACGCGCAAAATCGGGTAGGATCGCAGGATTTCTCGGGTGCGGCGATACGTCGTGTCCTCCCGAATCCCCTGTAGAATTTCGCAGTAAATGATGTCGGTGAGCGCCAGCGACGCGCCGTTCTCCACCAGTTTTTTCAAGTGGAGATCACAGGGCGTCTCTCGCTTGCCCAGGAACTCGATCCATACGCTGGTATCTACGACGATCACCGGCGACGACGGCGAAGCGCCGCTAAATCACCCTCCCACTGGACGTGCCCGCGAAGCGTGAGGATCTCTTTTCGCTTCTCACGCTTCAACAACTCTGCAAGAGCCAGATGCACCAACTCGCGCTTCGATTTGCACTGATAGACGGCCAGGCCCTCGCTGACAAGATGGTCATCAAGCTCAATGTTGGTTCTTCCCATGGTAGCGTCCTCCTGCTCCTACTCTATAAGAGTATGGTGTATGTGTCAAGATATTTTGGTGTATACGGAGGACAGGGGATGCCCATGCCCCTCGCGTGCCATTCGCATGTGTGATGGTCTCAGGTATGATATTGGGGACGGTCTCAGGTATGATTCGAGGTGTGTGGAACGTCCGTCGAAAAATCGCCTGGCTGGTCATCATCCCTCTTGCTATCCTGGCTGCGCTGGCCCTCTCGCTGCCCCTGATTTTGAACAGCGCCGACTATAAGGCGTTGCTGATTGAACAGGCGGAATTCCAACTGGGGCGCACGGTCGAGGTGGGGCGCGCCCAGGTGGAAGTGTTCCCGCATGTCCGGATTACGCTGGAGGACGTGACGATTCGAGAACCAGGCAGTCAGGAGACCTTTGTGTCAGCCGAGCGCCTGTTTCTTGACCTGCGAGTGTTTCCGCTGTTGGCAAACAAAGTGGTGGTCAAGCGAATCGAGTTGAATCGTCCGACTGTGACGATCAAGCGAGGCGCGGCCGGCCTCCTGAATGTGTCGGATCTGTTTTCCAAGGGCGCACAGCCTGCTGATTTCACGACGCCGATGCTGGGCGACGAACTGTCCCTGACCGATGGCGAATGTATTTTCGAGGACAGTTTTGGCGTGGAGATGCCGCGCACGATCACGCTGCAGCATGTCACCACCACCGTGAAGAGAGTCGGCGCGCACCTCAACTTTACGCTCGCTGCCGCTCTTTCGCATGAAGAGACCGCGATGACGTTCACGGTGACAGGGCAGGCTGTACGAGAAACACGAGACGGAGCGCGTCCCGGCGGGAAGGCCACGGGACAGGTGGAGGCGAAGGGTGTTCGCCTGAACCAATTGGCCCAGTTCCTGAACGACGCGCCGCTCTTCCGCGCCGTCGTCGTTCCCGTTGATCTCGCCAGCGCGTTTGACTATCAGTGGGCGACCGGTGATCGCGCACTGGTCCTCACGGACATGCGCGTCACGGCCGCCGAGACGGTTATCACGGGCGAGGTCGCCCTGCAGAAATTGTTCACGCCGCAGATGGTTCTCGCTGCCTCGCTCTCCAGTACGCCATTTCGCCTGGAAACCCTTGTGAATAGTCTTTCCAGTGAGACGATCCAGTCGTACGCGCTGGAGTTTTTGAAGGAGGGGCAGGCTAGCGGCTCTCTCCAAGTGGCATCGTTGCAGGTGGGGTGGGCGCCTGAACAGACCAGGCCATTGACGGTGACAGGCACGGTGGAACTCCTCGGAGCAAGTGCCGTCGTGGGCGCTCACCTGGTGCCGCTTTCGGATCTCAAAGGCCGGCTTCTGTTGGGCCAAGACCGTATCACGATTGAACAGGTGACGGGGAAGTACGGGGAGGCCGTGGTGACGTCAGGTCAGGGCGAGGTGACACGCCTGGCCGGCGATCCGCACCTGTCGCTGAACATCACAGGCATCGTCTCCGCGTCGGAACTGGCCGTGATCGTGGCACGGTTCGCGCCACAGTCGTTGTTGCCGCTTGGCCCATCAGGGCTGACGGCCTTACAGGGCGAGACGACCGCCACTGTCAAGCTGGACGGCCTGCTGAACCGGCTCGACGATCTGCTCGTCGAATGGACGCTCGATGCCCACGATGTCGGGTTCACGGACCAGCGACTCGCTCTGCCATTCTCCGGCATTCAAGGACAGGTCTCCTCTGTCCCGCGCGGGGTGCGGTTTGAACGCCTGGCAGGTCGCGTAGGACGTTCCGCGCTGGCGTTGGATGGCACCATTGCCGTCCACTCCGATGAGAAGGCCCACTATGCCCTCACCGCCTCCAGCCAGGCTGATGTTCGTGAGTTGTTAGGGGAGAAGGCAGACGGACGCTCCACAACAGTATCCGCAGACGACAGGGCGGAAGTCACACTGAATCTGTCCGGGAAAACGGGCGCGCTCCGTGGCCGCGTCAAAGTCGCCGGACCACCTGCGTTGGTGAAGCATCTTACGGCGACCCTCGCCTTCGAGGGCGACCGTATCCAGTCCACCATTGATGCGTCGGGTCTTGATCTGGCGCGGCTGGTTCCGTCAGGAGAACGGTCTGCCCTCCGAGAGTCGTTGGAATCGTTTTTGGACAAGGGTCGTCTGGCGGTGACACTAGCGCTTCGTAAGGCACGGTATCAAGGCTGGGCCTTCGATGAGATTCATGCCACGGTGGCTGGGCACCGCCATGCGCTTGTCCTCGACCCGATCACGGGCAGGATGGACACAGGCATTCTCACCGGCCAGTCCAGGATTTCGTTGCCGATTGGGAAGCCTGCCGCCGTTGACGTGACCCTGCATCTGCAAGGGATCGCGGTCGAGCCAGTCTTTCGATCACTCGGGATCAAAGATCCGCCGTTCACAGGCACCATGACGCTGAAGGGAGCGATTCGAGGCAACGGCGCCCATCCTCAAGGAACGCCCGCGACCGTGAACGGAGATGTCCGCCTGGTGATCAAAAAGGGCTACTCCCAGAAACTGTCCCCCACCGCCAAAATTATTCGATTGCTGGATATTCCCAGTGTCCTTGCAGGCAAAGCGGAGGTGTCTGAAAAAGGGATGCCCTTCGACTGCATGTCGGGACGGGTCGTCATTACAAACGGCGTGGCGGACATCCAGGGCTATAGGCTGGATAGCCCCATCATGACCATCACCGGCGCGGGGACCTATCATATTCCGAAAGACCAGTACGAGATGGTCATGGTCGTGACGCCGTTCGGGTCCAGCGAGACGTTGCTGCAATCCATTCCATTATTTGGCAAACTGTTCGCAGGCGAGCGTGAGGGGTTCAGCACCGCCTTCTTTGAGATCAAGGGGCCTCTGGCCAATCCGACGGTGACGTGGCTCCCGATGAAGTCGGTGGCGTCGGGGATCACCGGCTTGGGACAACTGGCCTTTGATTTTATGAAAAACATCGTGCTGTTACCGAAAGAACTACTCTCGCCCAGCGAAGAGGTCGCACCGACACCTTGTTCGATTCAGTGAGGCCATGGTAGCATCGCCGCGAGAGGATTTCTGATGGCGACTGATCCCGACATCCTGCTGATCGCGGCGAGCGAGACTGACTCCAACCTCTACTACACGACCAGGTTTTTGGCCCCTGATGCCTTCATTTTTCTGCGCATCAAGGGCGAAAAAATTCTTCTCATGAGCGACCTGGAAGTGGATCGCGCGCGGGCCACGGCGACGGTAGATACCGTGCTGGCCTATTCGGACTACGAAGCGCGTGTGAAACGGGAGGAGGGCGTTCAGCCGACCACCATTGATGTCGTGGACCTGCTGTTGAAAGAACGCGGCGTCACGCACTTGCTCGTGCCGGAGAGTTTCAGTTTTGAACAGGCCCTCCGACTCCAGGCCAAGGGCTACGCGTTGAGCACCAAACGCGAGCCATTTTTTGAAGCCAGGGCCATCAAGGCCACGGAGGAAGTGGCCGCCATTGAAGTCGCCCAGCGCGCCGTGGAATCGGCCGTCCATCAGGTGATTGCGCTTCTCGGCGCGGCCTCCGTGCGGGACGGCCTGATTGTCCATGAGGGCGAGGTGGTGACGTCCGAGCGCATCAAGAAGATTATTAACGTGGCCTTGATGGAGCAGGAGTGCGTGAGTCAGCACACAATTATTGCAGGGGGACTTCATGCCTGTGATCCTCACAATGAAGGGAGGGGGCCGTTGCGGGCCGGCGAGCCTATCGTCATGGACATCTTTCCCCGTCATGCGACGACACGCTATTTTGCCGACATGAGCCGCACGGTGCTGAAGGGAAAGGCGAGTCCTGACAAGAAACGGCTCTATGACACGGTGTTGGCCGCGCAGGAAGAAGCCATTGGCTCGGTTTGCGACGGGGCGGATGGACGGAAGATTCACGCGCGTATCATGGAGCGGTTCGAGCAGGCAGGCTACAAGACGGGTGTTATCAATGGGCGGATGCAGGGCTTTTTCCACGGCACCGGCCATGGCGTCGGCATTGATATTCACGAAGCCCCCAGGATCAACAAGTCCGGTTCTCTCCTCAAGGCAGGGCACGTCGTCACCGTGGAACCAGGACTCTACTATCCCGGCATTGGAGGAGTCCGCATCGAAGACATGGTGCTGGTGGAGTCAGGCGGCTGTCGTAATCTGACGCGCTTTCCGAAAGTCCTCGAAATAGACTAGGCCATGCGCCTGGCCTTCACGATCCAACGCTACAATCCCGAACTGGACGCCGCGCCGCACGACGAGACCTATCATCTCGATGTGACTCGTGGAATGACGGTGCTCGACGCGCTGATTCGGATCAAGAACGAGTTGGACGGGCGTCTGACCTTTCGTTATTCCTGCCGCTCCGCCATCTGCGGTTCCTGCTCCATGACGATCAACGGCCGGGAGCAACTGGCCTGTCGCACGTCCGTTCGCAAGGAATGGGAACGGCACGGAGGGATCACCCACGGAGGAATGACCATAGGCCCGCTCCGCAACCTCCCGGTGCTCAAAGACTTGGCCGTGGATATGGGATCATTCTGGAGCAAAGTTCGTGCGGTCGAGCCGTGGTTGGGGAACATGAATCAGGTTGGCGCCGAAGCTGGCACAGCCAATTTTCATAACGTGGATGCCTGCATCATGTGCGGAGCCTGTGTGGCGGCCTGTACGGTGCATGAAGTGGACAAGGGGTTTCTGGGGCCTGCCGCGCTGGCGAAAGCCTACCGCTTTGTGGCGGATACCCGTGAACCGGACACGGCGCGAACGGCCAGGCTGGCGTCGCTCCAAGGGCCGACCGGCATGTGGGATTGTACGCGCTGCAATATGTGCGTCGAGGTCTGTCCCAAGGACGTGCAGCCGATGGAAGCGATTATTCGGTTGCGCCGTGCGTCCATCGAAGCGGGCTACGACCAAACCGGCGGCGCGAAGCACATTATTGGATTTCGTGACCTGGTCGCGCGGTATGGCCGTTTGAATGAAGCCCTGATGCCGCTGAAAGTGATTGGATGGAGCCTGCGGAAGTTCCTCCATGTCCTGCCGCTGGGTATTCGGATGTTGCTCAAGGGGAAAGTGCCGAGTCCCTGGCACTCCTCCATGGACGGCCCGGAGCGGGTGCGTGCGCTGTTGGAGCGGCGGCGAGAAAGAGAATGAAGAAAACGTAATGCGCACTTATGCCTTATATCCAGGCTGCGCGGCGAAGGGGGCCACGCCTGAGTTGATGCAGTCCACGATGGCGATTATCGGTCGCCTAGGGATTTCGATCACGGAATTAACCGCTTCCTCCTGCTGCGGGGCCGGCGTCATTGGGGAGGCAGATCCCGACGGCGCACTGGCCCTCAGCGCCCGCACCTTCGCGCAGGCCGAGCGGCTGGGCCTCGATATTATGACGATCTGCGGCACCTGTCAGGGCGTCATGGGCAGTGCCAACCGCAAGCTCAAGAGCGATCCGGCGCTGCTCCAGCGTGTCAACCGACTGTTGCAACCGGAGGGGCTGACCTATCGCGGCACGATTCAGGTCAAGCATCTGTTGTGGATTGTGGTGCGCGAAGTGGGGCTGGAAAAGCTCACAGGTGAAGTACAGGTGACGCTCGGCGATCTCAAGATTGCGCCGTTCTATGGCTGCTATATTCTGCGGCCGTCTGGTGATCTTGGTTTTGATGACCCTGAGCACCCGGATTCGCTGGATGCCGTTATTCGCGCGGTGGGGGCGGAGCCGGTGGACTACGGAGGAAAAATCAAATGCTGCGGCTTTCCGATCATCCTGGAGAAGGAAGACATTGCGCTGGCCATGAACGGGGCGAACCTCAAAGAAGCCAAGGATGCCGGCGCGAACGCCATGGTCACGCCTTGTCCCCTCTGTCACATGAGTTTGGACATTTATCAGGAGCGAGCAGGGAAGAAGATCGGGGCGCGCCTGGATTTGCCTGTCTTGCACCTGCCGCAAATGTTGGGGCTGGCCATGGGCGTCCCGGCCAAGGACCTCGGCCTGCAACGCCACCTGGTGCCGGTGGATGCGATTGTGAACGCGGTCGAAGAGCGCAAAATTATTTCGTAGGGGCAGTCCCTTGTGGCTGCTGGACGCAAGGAGATTCTACAACCATGACGGTGTTGTCGCTGAATGACTTCAAACAGTTCTCATCTGAAAAAATGACCAAGAACAACGTGTTTCAGACTGCACGGTTCTTCTGCGATGTCTATTGCCTTGAACCGGGGCAGTTCCAGAAGGGGCATGTACACGGCGATCAGGACAAAATTTATCTCGTGCTCGACGGGCAGGGGACGTTTCAGGTCGGCCAAGAAGAGCAGGTGCTGGGGCCAGGCCAGGCAGTGCTGGCGCCGGCCGGCTCGGAGCACGGAATCTGTAACCACACGTCGCAGCGATTAGCGGTGCTGGTGTTTATGGCGCCGAATCCGTCGTGATTATTTCGTAACTGCTCAGCCTGTCATAAGGTGTCATCTGTCCTGTTCGGGGAACAGTCTCAGAAAATCCGCCAGGCGGATGATCGGGATGCCTCGAAATTTCTTGAGCGTGAGGAGGTGACGGTCGCCTGTGACCACAAGGTCGGCATGGGCCTCCTGGGCGCATTCGAGAATCCGGTTGTCCGGCGTATCGTTGAGCACGGTCAGGCTGACGGGAGGTCTCAAAATTTCGGCGGCGCGACTGATTGCTTTGAGCGCCTCTGTGATGTCCTCTTCCGACTGATCAAATTTCTCCCGCAACGTGCGCGCAGTCTCTGTCAGGATCGCCACTGAGGTGTAGAGTTCACACCGTCCTTGGACGGCGTACGCAAATGCCTGATCGCCCCGGCTGCCGGGGACGATGAACGCAGAGATAAAAATATTGGTGTCGAAGACCACCTTCATCCGTGGTCCCCGAAGACGATCCGGTCAACATCCTTTTCAGTGAAGATGCCCCTCTTCCGTGCCGTGGCGGACATTTTTTTCTGGAGACGGAAGAACTCTTCTTCCGCGAGTTTGACCCTGTAGGTCTCGACCATCCGGCGAAACAGCTCGCTCTTACTTGTTTTCTGACGCGCCGTCAGGCGCTCATACTCTTCGGCAATCTCCGGGCTGACCGAAAACCCAACGACCTTTGTTCGACGACCCATACCCACCTCCCACGCTGTTGAACTGAGTTAAACTCTAGCACAAGCGGGGTGGCTCTTCAAGAGCGGGTGGCGCCGGAGTTGCTCCAGTCCACGGTGGCCGTGATCGGACGGCTACTACTGACAGAGGGGTTGAGCAGTTACGAAGAAACTACAATAACGACTGCCAGCACGCTCCCGGTTGGGGAGCGTGCTGGCTAAGCCTCACTACATTGTACAGAGGAAACTAGAAAGCGATGCCGAGGTACATGCCGAGCGTCCCGGCGTTGTTCGTGCTATGAGTGGCGTTGCCGGCGAGATGGAACCGACCGTCCAAACCAAGTTTGAACGCCTTATAGAGTTGCATCTCCACCCCAGCCCCGAACTGGACGCCAATGTCCAGGTACCCCACTCCGTCAGATGGGGGGCTGATGACGATAAAGTCCAGTCCGATCGGGATAATCCAGGGACGGATCCGGCTCCCTTCCATGAACTTGAGCTTGGGCGCAATGTCCACCGTGAGCATGGTGATCGGAATAGCACCCGTTGTTCCTGTCGCAGCTTGTGTGGTGTGGGTCGAATTGAGGCGCCGGTATTCCACGCCGATTTCGCCCAGCGCCCAGGTCCCACTCATCATGCCCCAGGTGTCCTTCGACAGGAGGAGATCCAGCGAGCCACCGACATAAGAGCCGTGACTCCCACCACCGCGCTGTGTCCTGTTACCACCATTAATGAAAATCTCGCTGCTCCGATCGCTGGTCATGCCCACCCAGCCGCCTCGGAAGGACACCTGGTTGCCGCCCCCGTCATCCGCGCGGGCCACGTCCGCAGTCCCCACCAGGGCGCTGAGGCCCAAGGCGAGTCCGACGGCCAGTGATCGTAATCCATACGTGCCATGCTTGCTAGATACCATATGCGCCCCTCCTATTGGTTGTAGACGATTGTTGTGGACCGACTCCGTTTCCCATTCACGGCGTGAATGCTAGAGATATTTCAGCCTATTGTCAAGCGCAAAAAAAATAGGTCCCGCAGGGACCTTCTTGACATGACGCAAAACCATGGGCCAGAATGTCCTCCTGATGGCTACAGGTCGCGCTATGTTGATCGCTGGACGGTGGGTGGAGACCGGTCAGACGAGCCTTATCCGAAACCCGTACAACGGTGAGGTGCTGGCCGAGGTCTGTCTAGCCGGGGAGGCTGAAGCTGAGGCGGCGATTCGCGCGGCGCGGTCGGTCTTTGCCGTCAGCCGGAAATTGCCCGCGCACACACGGGCCAAAGCGCTTCAGAAAATCGCCGGCGAGATGACGGTCCGCACGGAAGAGTTCGCCCGCTGTTTGTCCTCGGAATCAGGCAAGCCCATTACCGACGCGCGTCGGGAAGTGGGGCGCGCCATTACGACGTTCACTATCGCGGCCGAAGAAGCCACGCGCACGCCAGGCGAGGTTGTTCCGTTGGATATTACACCGGGAACCGATCATCATGTGGGGGTCACCAGCCGCGTCCCGATCGGCCCGATCCTTGGCATTACGCCGTTCAATTTCCCGTTGAACTTGGTCGCCCACAAAGTCGCGCCGGCCCTGGCGGTCGGCAATCCCTTTGTCCTCAAGCCGGCCCCCCAGACGCCGCTGACGTCGTTTTTGCTGGGCGAGGTGTTTCTGCGCACAGGATTGCCTCCCGGGATGCTCAGCATCCTCCCCTGTACGAATGAGATCGCCGAGCGTATGGTGATGGACGAGCGCTTCAAGATGGTCAGCTTTACCGGCAGCGCGGCGGTGGGCTGGATGCTCAAGGGCAAGGCTGGGAAGAAGCGCGTGGCGCTGGAATTAGGGGGGAATGCGGGTGTGATCGTCGAGCCGGACGCCGACTTGGACTATGTGGCGGGCCGGTGCGCCGTCGGTGGCTATGCTTATTCCGGCCAGACCTGTATTGCGGTCCAGCGCATCTATGTCCATGAGACGATCTACCAGCCATTTCTGGCAACACTGATCCCGCGCGTCGCGGCCTTGAAGGCCGGCAACCCGACTGACGACGCGACCGTCGTGGGGCCGCTCATTGATGAGGGCGCGGCGAAGCGTGTGGAAGCCTGGATCAAGGAAGCGGAGGTGGCAGGGGCGACTGTGAGGGTCGGCGGGAAGCGGCAGGGGAGCGTCGTTGAGGCCACGCTCCTGACGGACGTGACACCGGAGATGAAGGTCAGTTGCCAGGAGGTCTTCGGGCCGGTGGTGACCGTCACGCCCTATGTGACATTCGATGACGCGCTGGCCCACATCAACGATTCGCCCTACGGTCTACAAACGGGGGTGTTTACGCGGGATATCAAGAAGGCATTTCAGGCATTCCGTGATCTGGACGTCGGCGCCGTATTGATTAACGAGATTCCGACATTCCGCGCCGACCATATGCCCTATGGCGGGGTCAAAGATTCCGGCCTTGGCCGCGAGGGTCTCCGCTATGCCATGGATGAGATGACCGAAATCAAGTTGCTGGTGCTGAACCTGTCCTGAGTCATTAGATCATTTATTTTTCAATGACTTGTGTATGATAAGCAGCGCTAAACATCCTAATATTCAGTACAAACGATGATATTTGTAGAAATATATGGGCGAGTTGTGGTACCATGAACATCCGGTATTATCTGAACCAGACAGCGTTAAGGGATGTCGCCCATGAAAAAAATTTCCTCAAAAAATATAGTCCCCGCCAAGAGAGACAAGGCGTTCAAGGCGCATAAGGCCCACTCGCTGAGCGGGCATCGCAAGGAGAAACCGAGAAAGACCGTGGCGGCGGCGGCGGCGGGAAAGGCCACTGACGCGATCAGACCAGCCCGCCCGATTGAACGCACGAAGGGCCAGTCGGCGCTGGCCAGTACTGTGGCTGAAGACGAGTTGGAAGAGCGTCGCCAGTTGTTTGCCAAAGCGCGAAAGGGTCACCAAGGGGCGGTGGCGAAAATTTACGAATTGTATGGGGCGCGGATTTACACGACGGCCCAAGTGAAGCAAGTTCGCCCGAACGGATTTGTCATGCCGGTCGCACAGTCTCGGAGACGCGCCAGAACCGCCTAATCGGTTCTGGCCGGTAGACAGGGCGACGTGGCTACTGCACCACCACACGCAAGCCTCCTCCGGCCAGAATTTCCGCTGTGCGTTCGCAGACCGCAATCGCTCCCTCATACACGACCGCCGACCCGGTGTGGTCAATCTTGTACGCGAGTTCAAACGCGCGGGACGGCGTCATGCGGGGGACGGCCCGGCAGAGTAAGTCAATCACTTGCTGGTACGTGTGGCACTCGCAATTATAGAGAATGACGCGGGCCTCCAGCCCATCGCCGGTGGGGATGTCCGATCCTTCCAACGTCTCGGGAAGCGGAGCTGCGGGGAGAGTCGCCATGAGGGTTAGGCCGGGCCCAATGGTAACAGGGAGGTCTGGCGTAACAGATAGGTCTGGAGGAATAGCCGATCACGCTTGATAATGCGCTGGAGCAGTTGGTCGTGTCGCATGGAGTCCGTGACGGCGTCGAGACCATGTTGCTGGCACAACCGGATCGTGTGCCACAGCGAGACGGACGTCGTGACCAGCATCACGCCATACTCCAGGGATACCGCGCGTTCCGGATCCAGTTTCAAACAGGACAGTTGGCGAACGTCCGAGAGCGTGACACGCCATTGTGCCCATCGTTCCGGCAGCCACGGGCTTAAGACGGCGTCTCGCTCGGCCAGGCCCCGCTGAAAGCGGCGGTCGTTTCGGAGGGCGAACTGGAAGATCTCGCGCCATTCGCCATCCTGTAAGTCGCGGTCAACGCGGCCATCCATTTCGGCACTTAACGGTCCGCTGACGTGATGACCCTGGACAATACGCCCCTGTTCCAGGAGATCGGTATGGATATCGCCCATACGATCAGGATGGGCCATCGTGCCGCTTGTGGGGGTGAGTTGCAGCGCCATATAGTCACGAAAATGTACCGCGTCATAGCGGGCCAGCAAATGCTCCAGGCTTTCTGGGGGACACAAATGGAATGGATAATACAGCCCGGCCCGGGTCGCCATGTCGCAGGTGTTCATTTGCGAAGGCCGCAGGATCGGGCGACGCCGTCCCTGTAGCGAAGCCATTGGGTGAGTCCGTCCTGCATGGCGTCGAGAATGAGTTGTTGGTCGGTGGTGCCCGTCGCGTAGGTCAGCACAGACTGCCAGGCTGTTTGGCGATGGGAGGCTTTCACCATAAGATGGACGCGGATAAGGTCAAGATACTTGAGGTTGGTCCCGTGGTTCTGAGCCAGATGATGGGTGCGCACGATCTCTTCAATCTGCCCGGCGTTCTTGGGGGGAGACGAATGGAGCACTTGCTGCCGGTCATGGACGTTGCCCTCAACGAAAATGGTCGTGACGGCAAGCCCGGTCAGCCAGTCGCTATCTATGGTGATTTTGTCGAGCCACTCGCGGTAGGCCCGGCTTTCCGAGAGCAGATTGACGTCACGAAAGTGCGCTCGTTCAAATCCCAGGCCGAGCATCATGGTCAGGAACAAGTCGGGGTGCGCTTGCCCCAACGAGAGCCCCCCTGTGTCTTCCTCGTACAGGTTGCGGGCCAGCTCGCTTCGGATGGGGCGGGGGGGATTCTTCCCGTGGATGCGACTCAGGAAGACCGGGAAGTCCCGCACGTAGACGGCGTACTCCTGCCGAAAATGGATTTCCATCTGGGCTTTAGTCACCTGGGGGCTGGAAAAATGCGGCCAGGCCCAGTGGTCTTTTTGATCCATGATCGCCATCAGTTTGTCGCGGAATTGCTCGGTTGAAAGAGATTTCATGCTGTGCTCCGTTGCAGTGCGCAGGGCGAGTCGTTAGAATATGTGGCCATGGACACCCTCACGATTCAAAACCCCGATGACATCTTCGCGGTACTGGCTGACATTTCGCTCAAAGGGCGTGGCGTCACGACCGAGAGCCTCTTGGACATGGTCCTTGACGCAGGCTTTATGGAACCCATTTATTTCCACGCCAACGGCGAGGACCCCGACGCCTACTACCAGGGCCAACCCAACGCCTGGGCGTCCTATACGATTCGCGAGTGGAAACGGGTTATGATGGTGTCCGGCGGACCCGGCAAGGAACGGCGCGTTCAAATTACCGAGACGCCTTGATTGTCCCATGGCGTCCAAGCGTTCCCTAGGCATCCGGGTGTCAGCGCCACCCGCCGACCAGGGCATCTTCCTCGAAGTAGAGATAGCGGTGCGTGACGGTCGCGCTGTCCGCCCAATCTTCAAAGACCCACTGTTCCCGTCGGAGGCCTGCATTGGTATAGGTAACGTCTATTGTATAGGGAGACCCCCAACTTTTCAGGACTTGTTCGCGGGTCATGCCGACCACCACGCGCTTTTGGGCGGTGGCCTCATCCAGGGATGCGTACCGATACGATGGCAGCACTCGCCACGTCACCATGCCGAGCAGCAGCGCTGCCAGCACGACATAGAGGGCGAGACGGACAGGCCGCTGGCAGAGAATGGGTAGCGCGGCAGGCATCGCAGGCGGGTCAGGGATCATGGTGTCGGACTGGCGCATAACCTCTAATCTACCAGCGCGGTTTCAGCAGGGTCAAGTCTACCAACCGTGATGAGGGCGATGGATGTACGTTGACGTCGAGGCCAATCCTAATTGTGCGCAGTCTGTGTTTGCGCGATTCCGCGAGCTGGGGCCAGCCAGGCCGGTGTCGCAGGTGCGGGTCTCGGATCGTGCCCCAGTCGGCGAATGGTGCGTGGTCACAGGCTGGCAGAACGACCCCTCTGAGCCGCTTTGTCCGGCGATGGCGCAGCCGGTGGAGGACTCAGGGTCAGGTGTCGTCTTTGTGGTGTTCGGGGGGAATGGGGGCATCCGGCTCAAGCCGCTCGACGTCAGTGAGGACTGGACCCTCGACAGTCCGGGGCAATGGGGCGAGGTCTATCTGCTCCTGGCAGACCGGCGGGACATCCGGTTTGCTGATTGCGAAGACGCAGGCGCTCCCGTATAGTCCCCTGCGATGACTATTGAGCAGCTTCTTCAGACCCGCATTGCCATTCTCGATGGGGCGATGGGGACGATGATCCAGGCGCATCAGCTTGATGAGGCGGCCTTTCGCGGCACAGAATTTGTGCGTCACCCCCACGACCTCAAGGGCTGCAACGATCTGTTGTGTCTCACCCAGCCTGATCTCATCGAGACCATTCATCGCCAGTACCTGGACGCCGGCGCCGACATCATCGAGACGAACACGTTCAACTCGACCTCGATTTCGATGGCGGATTACCACCTCGAGGCGCATGCGTACGATCTGAATCTGGCCGGCGCGCAGGTGGCCCGCCGTGCGGCGGATGCGGCTATGGCGAAGGACCCGACGCGACCCAGGTTCGTGGCAGGGGCGATTGGGCCGACAAATCGCGCGGCATCCATGTCGCCGGATGTGAACAATGCGGCCTTCCGGGCCGTCACCTACGATCAATTGGTGGAGGCCTACACCGAACAAATTCGCGGGTTGATCGCCGGCGGGTCTGATCTGTTGCTGGTTGAAACGGTCTTTGATTCGCTGAATTCCAAGGCCGCCCTGTTCGCCATTGATCAGTATGGTGCGTCCATCGGCCGCCGGCTGCCGGTGATGGTGTCGTTCACGATTATCCAACGGGGCAACAACCGGACGCTGTCCGGGCAAACGGTCGAGGCGTACTGGAACTCTATTTCCCATGTGTCGTTGCTGAGCGTGGGCATCAACTGCGCGCTGGGCGCCAAGGACATGCGTCCGCATATCGAGGAACTAGCCGGCCTGGCCCCGACGCGCATCAGTTGCCACCCCAACGCCGGGTTGCCGAACGCCTTCGGGGGATTCGATGAGACGCCGGACATGATGGCGGCAGACTTGCGGGAGTTTGCGGCGAACGGGTGGCTGAACATCGTCGGGGGCTGTTGCGGCACCACGCCGGAGTACATCGCGGCCATTGCGGCAGCCGTCCGTGAGTGCCGGCCTCATGTGCCTGCCGCACCCGCGCCCTACACCCGTTTGAGTGGCCTGGACGCGCTGGCCATCCGTCCCGATACCAATTTCGTGAACATCGGGGAGCGGACCAACGTGACCGGCTCTCCCCAATTCGCCAAGCTGATTCTGGCGGGCGATTATGAAGGCGCCGTGACGGTCGCGCGGCAGCAGGTGGTGGGCGGCGCGCAGATCATTGACATCAACATGGATGAAGGGATGCTCGATTCGGAACAGGCGATGACGACCTTCCTGAATCTGCTCGCCGGGGAAACCGACATCGCCACGGTGCCGGTGATGCTGGACAGTTCCAAATGGTCGGTGATTGAGGCGGGGATCAAATGCGTCCAGGGGAAGTCCATCGTCAATTCGATCAGCCTCAAGGAAGGCGAGCAGGCTTTCCGTGAGCGGGCCTCGTTGATCCGTCGGTACGGGGCCGCCGTCGTCGTCATGGCGTTTGATGAAACGGGCCAGGCGGACACCTGTATACGCAAGACCGAGATTTGTGCGCGGGCCTATCGCATCCTGACTGAGGAGATCGGGTTCCCGCCGCAAGACATTATTTTCGACCCGAATATTCTGACGGTGGCCACAGGGATCGAGGAACACAACAATTATGCCGTGGATTTTATCGAGGCGACCCGCTGGATTAAAGCGCATCTACCTCTGTGCAAAGTCAGCGGTGGGATCAGCAACATTTCTTTCTCGTTTCGCGGAAACAATCTGGTGCGTGAGGCCATGCATTCCGCTTTTCTCTATCATGCCATCAAGGCGGGTCTGGATATGGGGATCGTCAATGCCGGTCAATTGGCGGTGTATGAAGAGATTCCGAAAGACCTGCTCGAACTGGTGGAAGACGTGTTGCTGAATCGTCGTCCCGACGCCACCGAGCGATTGGTGACTTTTTCCGAGACCGTCAAGCAAACAGACAAGGTTGCCGTGCAGGACGATGAGTGGCGCAAAGGCACGGTTGAAGAGCGGCTTTCCCATGCGCTGGTTAAGGGCCTGACGGATCATATCGAGACCGATGTGGAGGACGCGCGCCGGAATTATCCTAAGCCCATCATGGTGATTGAGGGGCCCTTGATGGCGGGCATGAGTATCGTCGGCGACCTCTTCGGCTCTGGCAAGATGTTTCTGCCGCAGGTCGTCAAGAGCGCTCGTGTCATGAAGAAGGCGGTGGCGTATCTGCTGCCCTTCATCGAAGCAGAGAAACTGGTCTCTGGTGAAACCAAGGCGCAGGGGAAAATCCTGATGGCCACCGTCAAGGGCGATGTGCATGACATCGGTAAAAATATCGTTGGGGTCGTCCTGGGCTGTAACAACTATGAGGTGATTGATCTGGGCGTCATGGTGCCCTGCGAGAAGATTTTGCGCGTCGCCCGTGAGCGGTCGGTAGACATGATCGGCCTCAGTGGACTCATTACGCCGTCGTTGGATGAAATGGTGCATGTGGCGCGTGAAATGAAGCGCGAAGGCTTGACGATCCCGCTGTTGATCGGCGGCGCCACCACCAGCAAGGCCCATACGGCGGTCAAAATCGCGCCCCCTTACGATCACACGGTTGTCCATGTGCTCGATGCTTCCAGGGCTGTGGGGGTGGTGAGCAGTTTGATGAGCCAGGATCAGCAGGCCGCGTTTGCGGAAAAAATCCGCCTCGATCAGGAGCAGGTTCGGCAAGCGCATCAGGATCGCGGGTCGAGGGTGTTGCTGACGCTGGAACAGGCGCGCGGGCGGAAACTGTCGTGTGATTGGACGAGCACTGATCTCCCCAAGCCGGCGTTCACGGGTGTGCGCGTCCTCGATCAGTTCCCGCTCGATCAGATCGTGCCCTTCATTGATTGGTCGCCATTTTTTCACACCTGGGAGTTGCGCGGGCGCTATCCGCAGATTTTTGAAGACGCCACCGTTGGCGAGCGAGCGCGGGAGTTGTTCGACGACGCGCAACGGCTCTTGCAGGAGATCGTCAGCAAGCAACTGCTGATGGCGCGAGGCGTGTACGGGTTTTTCCCAGCCAACACGATCGGCGACGACCTCGAACTCTATGCCGACGAGTCACGGACGCGCGTGCTGACGACGGTCCATACACTCCGCCAGCAAAGCCCCAAACCGGAAGGGCAGCCCAATCTGGCCCTGGCCGACTTTCTCGCTCCGAAAACCACCGGTCTGGACGATTATGTGGGCGCGTTTGCCGTGACGACCGGAATCGGCATTGAAGCCCTCTGCGAACGGTTTGAGAAAGACCACGACGATTATAATTCCATCATGACCAAAGCCCTGGCCGACCGGCTGGCCGAGGGCTTCGCGGAGGCGTTGCACAAGCAGGCGCGGGACGACTGGGGCTATGGTCGAGCGGAACATCTGAGCGCTGACGATGTCATTCGAGAACGCTATCGCGGGATTCGTCCCGCGCCAGGCTATCCGGCCTGCCCGGACCATACGGAAAAGCGCATTCTGTTCGATCTCTTACAGGCGGAACAGCACACGGGCATGACGCTGACTGAAACCTTTGCCATGTACCCAGCCAGTTCGGTCAGCGGTTTCTATTTCGCCCACCCCAACGCCAAGTATTTTGCCGTGGGCAAGCTCGGAAAGGATCAGGTGACGGACTACGCGACGCGCAAACAGATGGACCTCCGCGCCCTCGAACGCTGGCTCAGCCCAAATTTGAATTATGAGCCAGAGTAAGCGGCGTGGAGAACACGCCATCGGGCGCGTGTGTACAGGCCATCGCGACGCCCATGAGAGGCAGGAGATGAAGGGATTGCCACGTCCTTGCGGAGGAATGTCGTATGCGCCAGGCCGATGACATTGAACGCCTGGTCCGTGCCGAGCACTGGAATCCCTCGGTCCTGTTGGGCCCCCATCCGATGGAAAGGAACGGGGAGTGGGGCATCGTGGTACGGGCGTTTCTCCCTGAGGCGGTCGCGGCGACGCTGTTACCCGATGAGCCTGCAGGGGCGCCCATCACCATGACAACCATTCATGCTGCCGGCCTGTTTGAGGCGGCTTGGCCTGACGCGAAAGGGACGGTTCGGTATCGGATTCGTGTGCAGGACCAATGGGGAGGCGTGACCCTGCGGCACGATCCCTACGCGTTTCCCATGGTGCTCTCAGATCTGGACCTGCACCTCTTTGCTGAAGGCCGCCACTCTCGCCTGTATGAGAAACTCGGGGCGCATCGCCACACCCTGAACGGGGTGTCCGGCGTGGGATTCGCGGTCTGGGCGCCCACGGCGCTTCGGGTCAGTGTGGTGGGGGATTTCAACAGCTGGGACGGTCGTCGCCACATGATGCGGAGTCGGGGCGCCACCGGACTCTGGGAGTTGTTCATTCCCGATCTTCCTGACGGCTCGGCGTATAAATATGAGATCCGTTCGCGCAGCCAGGACGTCCCGTTTCTGAAAGCGGACCCCTATGCCTTCGCGGCTGAGTTGCGTCCGAAAACCGCCTCCCTCGTTCGAGATATTAGCCAGTATCAATGGACAGATCAGCCCTGGATGGAGGCGCGCCGTGCCCGTGATCCCTTGAAGTGCCCCTGGACCATCTACGAGGTGCATCTGGGGTCGTGGGCGCGGGTGCCGGAAGACCACACCCGCTGGCTCACATACAAGGAATTGGCCGCCACGCTGATCCCCTATGTCGTGGAAATGGGCTATACGCATCTGGAGTTGATGCCGGTGACCGAACATCCCTTTGATGGGTCGTGGGGCTATCAGACGACCGGATACTTCGCGCCCACGAGCCGGTTCGGTCCCCCGGAGGACTTCATGGCGTTCGTCGATGCTTGCCACCAGGCCGGTCTCGGGGTCATCCTGGATTGGGTGCCGGCCCATTTCCCGGACGATCCGCACGGGCTGGCCTGGTTTGATGGCTCCTATCTGTATGACCACGAAGACCCTAAATTGGGATTTCACCCGGAATGGAAGAGCCGCATTTTCAATTTTGACCGCGTAGAAGTCAGAAATTTTCTCCTCAATAGCGCGCTGTTTTGGCTGGATCGGTATCACATTGACGGATTGCGGGTGGATGCCGTCGCCTCCATGCTGTATCTGGACTATGCCAGACAGCAGGGGGAATGGATCCCCAACCGCTTCGGGGGCCACGAGAATCTCGGCGCCGTTGAATTTCTCAAGGAGTTCAATGTGCTGATCCACCAGGAATATCCCGGCGTCGTCACGATTGCGGAAGAATCCACCTCCTGGCCTGGCGTGTCTCGCCCCACCTATACGGGTGGGTTGGGCTTCACCTTCAAATGGAACATGGGCTGGATGCACGACATGCTGGACTACTTTAGCCTGGACCCGATATATCGCAAGCACCACCAGGGCCGGGTCACGTTCGGGCTTCTCTACGCGTTTTCGGAGAATTTTGTGCTGGCGCTTTCACACGACGAAGTGGTGCATGGCAAGCAGACGTTGTTGGGGAAGATGCCTGGGGATGACTGGCAGCGGTTCGCCAATGTCCGTGCGCTCTTCGGGTTGATGTACGGGCATCCCGGGAAGAAAATGCTGTTCATGGGGGGCGAATTGGGGCCGTGGCAGGAATGGCACCATGACCACAGTCTGCCGTGGCATCTCCTGGATGGCGCGTCCCACCGGGGGCTTCAGCGGCTGGTCCGGGACCTCAACCATCTGTGCCGATCCGAGCCGGCGCTCTATGAGATGGATTGCGAGTGGCACGGCTTTCAATGGATTGATTGCAGCGATACCGATCATGCAGTGGTGGCCTTCATTCGTCGAGGCGCCAATCCCGACCAGAGCCTCGTCTGCGCCTGTAACTTCACGCCGGTTCCACGGATGGACTATCGAATCGGCGTCCCCGTGGCACGCGCATACCGGGAACTCTTGAATACCGATGCCGAGGTCTATGGCGGGAGTAATCTTGGCAATGGCGGGCTGGTGTCGTCCGATCCCATTCCGTGGCATGGCCAGCCCCAGTCCCTGTCCCTCCTGCTCCCGCCCTTGTCCGTGCTCTTCCTCAAGCCTCTCTAGCCTGCCGCGCCCTGCGGCTTGGGCGCGCGCGCCAGGTCGCGTGGAGGCGCTGTGCCTGTCTTCGGCTCGCCCCAGTAGAGGGTGCGATGCGGGAAGGGGAGTTCGATCCCTCGCGCATCAAACGTCAATTTAATTCGACGATTCATCTCGCGGCCCACCCGCCACTGTTTGCCGGGAGCGGTCTTGATCCGACACTTGATGATGACCGCCGAATCGGCGAACTGGTCCACGCCGAGCATCTCGAGAGGGTCGAGGATATCGGGCCCGAAGGCGGGGTCGGCGTGTGTGTCCTTGGCGATGTCCGTGAGCGTCGTCATCACATCGTCCACATTCTCGCGGTAGGCCACGCCGATCGTGAACACATAATAGGAGAAGGACATGGTCATATTCTTGACCTTATCCACGGCGCCGTTGGGGACGATGTAGACACTGCCCGAGACATCGCGCAGGGTGATCGTCCTCAGCCGGACTTCTTCGACCACGCCACTCACACCTGCAATTTCGACCACGTCTCCAACACGAATCTGATTTTCCAGTAAAATGAAAAATCCAGCGAGCACATCTTTGACCAGACTCTGCGCCCCAAAGCCGATGGCGAGGCCGCTGATGCCGGCGGCCGCCAGGAGCGGCTTTAAATCCATGCCGATTTCCGACAAAATCATCAAGGCCCCCACGGCGATGATGAGAGTACGGGACACGTCCCTGATCACATGGTGTAAGGTGTCTGTCCGTTTGCTCTGCGCCTCGTTCGGTAACGTCCCCTGCAAGAGGTCATGCAGTTTTTTGAGCGCGCCTTGCAGGAAATACAACAGCAGGAGGATCCCCACGCTGATGACGAGTACGCGCAGGCCTGATGTCATGAGCCACTCGAAGGACTTGTCCAGAAAGCGCGCAGCATAGGATCCGGTCATGTGACACCTCCTTACGGATGCAGGCTGTGTATCCTACCAGCCACAGAACTCCTGCGTTGCACTGTCATGTTGTGCTACCGCTTCAGGACCCCGAAGATCACGAGAAAGACGATCGTGCCCACGGCGCAGGACACCACCGTTGCGACTGCGCCGGACCGCAGCCACATTCGAAACGTGATGGGATAGCCTGCCCGCTCGCTCAACGTGACGGCAATCACATTTGCGGTGGCGCCGATCGGCGTCCCATTGCCCCCGAATCCCACCCCCAGGGCCAGTGCCCACCACAGCGGTTCCACGGCCAGCCCCTCCGCTTCGAGGCTTTTGATGACCGGCACCATGGCGACGGCGAAGGGGATGTTGTCCACGATGGCCGACAGGAGCGCGGCGACCCAGATGAGCGCCACGGCGGTCAGAAGCGGGTGAGACCCGGCCACATTGACGATCAGCCCGGCGGCGGCGTTCATCACGCCCGCCGCCTCCAGCCCGCCGACCGTGATGAAGAGGCACGTAAAAAATAGGAGCACGCTCCATTCAACGTCCCGCAGCACATCTTCCGGGTGGGGCCGAGTCCAGGCCAGCGCCACGGCGACGCCGGCAAAGGCGACGGACGCGGGTTTCAGGTGCAACACGTCGTGCAGGAAGAACAGCGCCAGGACCAGTCCCATGACGGCGAGAATTTTTTTCATGGTGCGGGGGTCCGTGATGGCGTCTGCCGGATGGAGCGCCTGTAACTCCTCCAGATGCGTCGAGACTCGGCGCAGGGTGTCGCTGAAGGCCCAGCGCAAGGCCCACAGGGTCGGATAGTAGGCGACCAGCACGATCGGCAGGAGGACCAGCAGGAAGTCGTTGAAGGAAAAATTCGCCGCTGAGCCGATGAGGATATTCGGCGGATCTCCGACCAGCGTGGCAGTGCCCCCGATGTTCGACAGCAACGCTTCTCCGATCAGCAAGGGAACCGGGCTGATGTCCAGTTTCTTGGCGAGCGAGACGGTGATCGGCCCGATCAGGACGAGCGTGGTCACGTTGTCGAGAATCATGGAGAGCGCAGCGGTCAGGCCGCCGAGCAGCGTGAGCAATCGCCGGGGGTCCCCGCCGGACCGCTGGACAGCCATGAGGGCCAGCGCGTCAAAGAGGCCGGTCTTGCCCAGCAGGCTCACCAGCATCATCATGCCGAGCAGGAGGCCCAGTGTGTTGAAGTCAATCGCGGCCAGCGCCTGGGCCTGGCTGTAGAACCCCATCAGCATACCTGCGGCCATCATCACGGTGGCGCCGACCCAGGCCACGGTGGTCCGATGCACGCGGTCGGTCATAATGACTGCGAACGTGACGAGGAAGATGAGGCTGGAAACCCAGGCCGCCGCCACCGGGTTAGACCGTCAGCAACCGGAACGCGTCTTGGTAGCGTTCGCCGGTCTGCCGGATGACCTCATCGGGCAGGGTAGGCGCCGGAGGCTGTTTGTTCCACGTGATGGAGGTCAGGTAGTCCCGGACGAATTGCTTGTCGAAGCTCGGCTGCCCACAGCCAGGCGCGTAGGTGGAGCGAGGCCAGAAGCGAGAGGAATCGGGGGTCAACACTTCGTCAATGAGCAAGGGCCGGCCGGACGACGGATCGAGTCCGAATTCCATCTTCGTGTCGGCGATGATGATTCCCTTGGAGGCCGCATAGTCAGACGCGCGTTGATAGATCGCGAGGCTGACGTCTCGGACAAGTTTGGCAACGTCCGAGCCGATGAGTGATTCCATCGTGATGAACGGGATATTCATGTCGTGCGCGCCTCCCTCGGCCTTGGTGGAGGGTGTGAAGAGGGGCGTCGGGAGCTGTTGTGACTCGACGAGTCCGGTCGGCAGGGTCTGTCCGCAGATCGCGCCGCTTCGTTGATAGTCCGCCCACCCTGACCCGGACAGATACCCCCGGACAATGCATTCCACGGGCAGGGGCACGGCTTTCCGAACGAGCATGCTGCGGCCTTCCAGGATTGCGCGATGCCGGTGACAGGGTGCGGGAAAGTCCGCCACGTCAGCCGTGATGAAATGGTTGCCGATGAGGTCGTTCTGGTGCGAGAGCCACTGAAACCAGAAGGCGGACAGTTGCGTCAGGACCGCGCCCTTTCCGGGAATGCCGTTCGGCAGCACCACGTCGAAGGCGGACATGCGATCGGTCGCGACGATCAGCAATGTGTCGCCCAGGTCGTAGATGTCCCGAACTTTTCCCCGGCCCTTTAATGAGAGCCCGTCAAGGGATGTTTCGAGGATAATGGGTTTGTCGAAGCATGCTGTCATGTCCATTGGCTCGTGCATGGCCGTCGGCTCCTGAGGGCGTCCATTCCTGGTTCTAGTCGTCCCAGCTTACGGAGAAAGCGAACGCATAGCAAGAGATTATCAGACGAGAGCACCGCAATTCTTGGGTGTGCTACCATGCCGTCGGTGAATTCCACGGAGGTCTCCTTGTGTCAAGCGCAGTGAACCATGGTCTGTGACATGCCGCGTGATGTACCCTGCCAGATCTGTACAGGCGAGTGGCCTTCCCACGATCACACAATCGCCGAGATGGGCCTGTCGGTCGCCTATCTGTTTGAGGACCAGTTTTTTCCTGGCTGGACGGTGCTGGTGCTCAATCGGCACGCGACGGAATTGCACGAGCTGACACAGGACGAACGCAGCCGACTGATCGAAGACCTGTCGGCGGTCGCAATGGCACTGGCGCTGGCGTTCACGCCGGTGAAACTCAACTACGAACTACTCGGCAATCAGACTCCGCACATCCACTGGCATGTGATCCCCAGGCTGGAGAACGATCCGGCGCCAAAGGAGCCTGTCTGGCGAGTCCCACACGAACCCATACACTTGACGGCGCGTCTGCGGCATGACAGGATCGCCTCTGTTCAAGCGCATCTGCAAAGGAGCAGGCAATGAATCTCGACCGCGTGAATTCAGGCTGTGATCTGTCCCAGGATGTCAACGTCATCATCGAAATCCCGATGCGCGGCGATCCCATCAAGTATGAAGTGGATAAAGAAACCGGCGCGATGTTCGTCGATCGTTTTTTGTCCACCGCCATGCACTATCCCTGTAATTATGGCTATATCCCGCACACCTTGTCGGATGACGGCGATCCGGTGGACGTGCTGGTCTTGAGTCCGGTCCCCCTTATCAGCGGTGTGGTGGTGCGCTGTCGCCCGGTGGGGATGTTGACGATGACCGACGAAGCCGGTGGCGATGCCAAAGTGCTGGCCGTGCCGATTGACAAGTTGTGCAATCTGTATAGCCACGTGATGTCTCCCCAGGATGTGCCGGAGCCGACCTTGTCACAGATCGCCCATTTTTTTACGCATTACAAAGACCTGGAGCCGGGCAAATGGGTGAAAGTAGAGGGATGGGATGGGCCGGAAAAAGCCATCGCCGAAATCCTGTCCGGCGTAGAGCGGTACCAGAACGCGGCCGTCAAGCCGCTGTTTTAATCAGTCACCGTGCGAATCGCCTGTGTCACGATGGCAACCATCTGCCGCAGTTCTTTCGTGGTTGTGCTCAACGGCGGCATGAGAACGATGATGTTACCGAGCGGGCGGATGAGCAGGCCCAGTCGTCGCGCTTCGTCCGCCACCTTCATGCCGATTCGCTCGGTCAGTTGATAGGGCGCCTTCGTCGCGCGGTTCCTGACCAACTCGATTCCGACGATCACACCGATCTGCCGGATGTCCCCGACGTGCGGATGCGTCCAGAGTGGCACGAGCATTGTTCTGAGCGCCGCGATCTTGGGCTGGAGCCGGTCAAGCGTGTGCTCCTGCTCAAACACATCCAGATTCGCCAAGGCCACCGCGCAGCCTAAGGGATTGCCGGTGTAGCTGTGCCCGTGAAAGAAGGTCTTGAACTCGTCGTAGCGTCCGAGAAACGCCCGGTAGATTTTTTCCGTCGTCAAGGTCGCGGCCAGCGGCAGATATCCGCCAGTCAGTCCTTTGCTGATCGCCATAAGGTCCGGCTTGATGCCTTCATGTTCGCAGGCAAACATCCGGCCTGTTCGTCCAAAACCTGTCGCCACTTCGTCGGCGATCATCAAGACACGATAGCGTGTGCAGAGCGTCCGCAGCCTGGTCAGGTAGCCGGGCGGCATGGTAATCATCCCTCCGGCCGCCAACAGCATCGGTTCGACAATCAGCGCCGCGATCTCGCCATGATGCTGTTTCAAAAGATCCTCGACGGTATCGGCGCAGGCGAGTCGGCATGAGGGAAACGTCAATCCCATCGGGCAGCGATAGCAGTAGGGGGCAGGGGCTTCAAAAGACGGGCGCAGCAGCGGCTTGAAGCGCTCGTGAAAAATCGGAATGCCGCCGACGCCGACCGCGCCGAGTGTGTCGCCGTGGTAGGCCTGGCCGAGATGCAGGAAGTTCGTTTTGGATTGATGGGGGACGCCCTGTAATTGCCAATACTGAAAGGCCATCTTCAGCGCGACTTCCACAGCGGTCGAGCCGTTGTCAGAATAAAAGACCCTCGTCAAGCCGCGCGGCGCAAGGCCCACCAGCCTTGTCGCTAACTCAATGGCGGGGACGTTCGAGAGGCCAAGCAGCGTTGAGTGCGCGATTCGTTTCAGTTGTGCTGTCAGCGCCCGATCCAGCGCGCCTTTACGGTGGCCGTGCAGATTGACCCAGATTGAAGAGGTGCCGTCCAGGTAGCGCCGTCCGTCGCTGTCATAGAGATAGCTCCCCCGGCCTCGTTCAATAATCAGAGGCGCGGTCTTGACCCAATCTCGTTGCTGGGTGAAGGGATGCCAGAGGGCGTGGCGATCCTCGGCCTGAAGCTGCTCTGTGCGGGTCTGGCGTGACATGCGGGATGGGCCATTATAGAGCCTGAGGCCCCAACCATCAATCCGAACAACAGCCCATGCCAAGCCCTTACTCCCTCGCCCCTGGAGGGAGAGGGGAGGGTGAGGGGGATTCATCTGTAACCTTTCAGCACGTCACGGTGTCTCAGAGTACATGATGGGTCGTCAGGCGGGCCCAATTCAGATTAAACCGGGGGGGACGGAAAGGCTCATCGTGCTCGTGCCCTATACCACGGAGCGCGTGGCGACGATCAAGACGGTGGCCGGACGCCACTGGGATTCCAAGAAGCGGTATTGGACGGTTCCCCGCACCCAAGGGGCCATCGCTCATCTGCTGACCCTCTTTGCCGACGAGCCGGTCGAAGTGGAGCCTTCGCTGTGTCCTGGCAAGAACCTCGACAAACGGCAGCCACCGCACGAACCGGAGATCCCTCAAGCGGTGACTGCCACCCCCACGCTCCTTGACCAGGTACGCCAGGCAATCCGCACCCGACACTACAGTGACCTGACCGAAAAAGCATACGTTCATTGGGTTCAGCGCTACACATTTTTTCACAACACACGGCATCCGGGGGAGATGGCTGAACCCGAGATCGCCCGATTTCTTTCAAGCTTGGCAACGGAGGGACGGGTCAGCGCATCCACGCAAAACCAAGCATTGAATGCGCTGGTGTTTCTATATCAGAAAGTGCTGCACAAAAAGATCGGACTTATTGCCGGCGTCGTACGTGCAAAGAGGCCGCAGCGGTTGCCGGTCGTGCTCACCAAAGACGAAGTCAAGAAAGTCATTGCTCACATGAACAGTCTGCCCCGCTTGATGGCGATGCTACTTTACGGCGCCGGTTTGCGCCTGATGGAATGTTGCCGATTGCGAGTCAAGGACATCGATTTTTCGCGTCATGAGGTCGTCGTTCGTTCAGGTAAAGGAAACAAGGATCGGTATACGATGTTGCCATTCGCAGTTCGAGATGCTTTGGTTCAGCATCTCCGAGGCGTCAAATTGCAGCACGAGGAGGACCTTGGAAAAGGGGTGGGGCGGGTGTCGTTGCCCCATGCGCTCGACCGGAAATATCCAAACGCCGGCCAAGAATGGGGATGGCAGTGGATTTTCCCGGCGACCGCTCATTACACGGACGCCGTCACCGGGGAAAGGCGGAGGCATCATCTCCATGAATCGGTTTTACAACGTGCATTTAAAGAAGCTCGGCTTAAAGCGGGTGTTTTCAAGCCAGCCGGATGTCACACATTACGGCACTCATTTGCCACACACTTGCTGGAGAACGGGTACGATATCAGAACGGTCCAAGAACTATTGGGGCACACAGACGTCAGCACGACGATGATCTATACCCACGTCTTGAATCGAGGGGGCAAAGGCGTTCGCAGTCCGGCGGATGGATGGTGAGTGTGTCTACCTGTGCAGGTATATTGATACTATACTGACCAGGTATATTGGAATATCCGTGCGTAGGAACTAATTGACAACTTGTTGAAAACAGGAGTATATATTAAAAAATTGTGGTGTTTGGTCGGCAATATACGGTTCCGTATACTCAATGGTTATGCATAGAAAACATGCTTAGAGCTATCGCCGGTTTTGTTGGTCTGCTTTTTCCAATCGCTAGCGCGGCTCTCGCGCTGTTCATTTCTGGTGTCGAGCCCGATCGTCCGGTATCACTATCGTTCGTTTCCGGGTTAACTGGTTTGGGTTTGTTGCTCAGCGTTGGGTTCCTACTGTTCTCCTTCGTCCCACGTCACCATTTTGCGCGCAATCCTGCGCTTCGGTTTATCTGCGTGGTAACTCTGGCCGCACCCCTTTTCCCAGCCTTATACTTTGCGTCAATTGGCAAAGTCCCGGCAGCTCTCATAGCTCTGGCATTTTGTGGCGTGGCAGGTGCCTGCATATTTTCACTTTTCAACACACGGACAGACTATGCATAACCATGTGTTCGAGTCGGACGCGGTGAAGCGACACACTGTTTCCTGTTGTCTCTCTCCGCCGCGCCGCTCAACACAACGTTATGTGACTAAGAGGTATCCATGATTTACGAAAATTACCGCCGCAATCATGTGATCTGTCCCGGTCGAGAAAAGGCGTTGGAGGTATTCCTAAAGCAAGACTACAAAGGAATGCAGCATAAGCTGAAAAATGCGGTCAGCTCCAATAGCGAGGACGCGCTTACGTGGTCATGTTTCGATGTTCTG
>Ga0209824_10000085_pt1 | contig 65297 bp, 57 predicted proteins | sample VDWuncwatermetaG_FD_184124 | JGI IMG/M metagenome (GOLD analysis project Ga0209824, IMG submission 184124) | Wastewater microbial communities from Netherlands to study Microbial Dark Matter (Phase II) - VDW unchlorinated drinking water (SPAdes)... ... | reverse complement strand
CATTTGAGTACGGCTATAACCAACCACTTGGCAACCGTCTTTTGGTTGCTTAGTGGGATGGCTAGTTGTTTCACTCAGGAGCCAAAACAAGCGTAGCGAAGTTTCAGTGCAGGCTAACCTGTGTAGCAGGTTAAACGTAGTGGCCGAAACTAAAGACGAAGGCAACACAGTGATCGTTTTTATCGGGAATTGGAATAAGGAAACATTTCAGCGTGGCTGAATAGGTGTAAATGCCATCATTCAAAAAAACTTTTTGTTTAACCCCACTGAATTCCTGCCTGCGCGGGAATGACAAGCAATAAAATTCTTAGGGGTATTCCATGCGCTTCGCATCACTCGGCAGCGGCAGCGAAGGCAACGGCTTGGTCGTGCAAACGGGCGCGACCTGTGTGTTGATGGATTGCGGTTTCTCAGTCACCGAGACTAGTGAACGCTTAGCCCGCCTTGGCTTAACCGCCGACAGTCTCACTGGCATTGTAGTCACGCACGAACATGGCGACCACATCGCGGGGGTCGCCCGTCTAGCACGTAAATATGCCATTCCCGTATGGCTCACCCACGGTACGTTACGCGCACAATTCAAAATGCTCGGTAATCTGCCGCCAGATCACCCCTTTAAAGTCACCGAGATCGACTCGCACACGCCGTTTCATATTCATGGCTTGCACATCCAGCCTTACGCCGTGCCGCATGATGCCAATGAACCGGTGCAATTTGTGTTTAGCGACGGTGATAAAAAACTGGGTGTGCTAACGGATACCGGACGATCTACACCGCACATTGAGGCCACCTTAAGCGGTTGCGACGCATTGGTTTTAGAATGTAACCACGACAGCACTCTGCTGGCTAAAAGCCTCTACCCGCCCAGCCTCAAGCAACGTGTGGGCGGTCATTTCGGGCATCTCAACAATGCTGACGCTGCTGCGTTATTAGCCAAGCTGGACAACAGCCGCTTACAACACATCGTCGCGGCGCATCTCAGCCGCAGCAACAACACGCCTTTGTTGGCACAACAAGCTTTAAGTGCGGTGCTGAATTGCGCACCAGACTGGGTGGCAATAGCGGCGCAAGACGAAGGGCTTAGTTGGCGGGAAATCCGTTAAAAAACGGCTGTGCTCAGCAGGCTGTGATTTAAGAATTTGGGTGTTGCACAAGGACTCAAAATGCTCATTGGCTCTGAGCCAACTCCGCTTTCTCGCCCTTGCGCGCCTTGTTCTGCCATCGCTCGCGACGTTTTTTTAGTTTTGTAGCCGCAAAGGGTAGGAGAGCTCTGCCTGATAAAAAAATGGTGGGTGACGATGAAGCCGTTTGTCCACCCCATAAAAATTTCCAAGGTAGCATCCTACGACACTTCTTTTTGGGTTACGTGACCGCAGCCATATTAGGGCATCTCTAAAATTCAAAATTCTAAACCAGACCAAGTTATTAAAAATGGGGCGCGAGTAAAAAATGATGATGACGCATAGGTTTGATAGGTGAGGAGTCATTTTTTGCGAGCAACAAAGTATGGTGACGAAGTTTGGATTTTTAGAGGTGTCCATTATTCCAGTTCGCGTTAGAAAGGAGAACAAGGCGGCAAGCCCATGAAACTTGTGGTCGGGCACCCGAATGAGGTGACGGTGCTTTCATCTAGGAGCCAAAACGAGCGTAGCGACGTTTCAGTGCAGGCTAACCTGCGAAGCAGGTTAAACGTAGTGGCCGGAACTAAAGACGATGCCAACAGCGTGTGTTGTTGGGGCTTCAGCCCCTTACAACCACGGCGCACTCCTTGCGGGTACACAGTTATCGTTTTTAACGCGAATTGGAATTACTCATCAAAGCGAATAGTATTACGCCCTTCCCGCTTGGCTTTATACATCGCCAGATCAGCGTGTTTGAGCACGGTTTCCGGGTCTGCATCATGGTCGATGAACATGGCCACGCCAATGCTGGAAGTGCAATGATGGATGGTCATTTTGTCTGTAGCATGATTTTGCGCAGCATCCAGCACATAAGGATCGGCCAGTGTGTCACGAACCTTTTCTGCAATAATTCCTGCTTGCGAAATCGAGTCAGCTTTATCCGTGCTCAACTCGCTTAACAGTACAATAAACTCATCGCCAGCAAAACGTGCCACGGTGTCCACCTCACGCACACAGCGCACCAGACGACGCGCGACTTCAATCAGCAGCAGGTCACCCACGGCATGGCCAAACTGGTCGTTCAGTGGCTTGAAGTTGTCCAAATCTAAAAACATCACTGCGCCGTAACGCCCGCTACGCTTGCTGGCAGCCATTGCTTGGCTCAAACGTTCCAGTAATAAACGACGGTTGGGCAGGTGGGTCAATGCGTCAATATAAGCCAGATTCCGGATCTCATTTTCAGCCGCTTTGCGTAGGGTAATGTCGGTGTAAGTGGCAACAAAATAAGTGGTTTGTCCGTCTTCTTTTTTCACTTCGGTGATATTTACCCAAACAGGGAATATCTCTCCATTTTTATGTTTGTCCGAAATTTCTCCACTCCATGATCCCGTACGCGTGATGCTCTCCCACATTGATTTATAAAAATTAACATCATGCTCACCCGATCTCAGGAACCCTGCTTCTTTCCCCACCGCCTCGCTTTCAGCGTAACCGGTGATCTTAGTGTAGGCACTGTTCGCGCGGATGATCATTCCTTTAGCATCGGTAATCACCATACCTTCGTTTGATTCAAACGCCACCGCCGCAATACGCGTTGCTTCCTCCACCTGTTGATGCAAACGCGCGCTTTCCAATTGCAACTTTCCCGCCATCGCATTGATGCCATACGCCAAATTGTTCAATTCGCTAATGTGATGCGTTGCTGACACCCGTGTGCCCAGCTCGCCTGCGCCAATTTTTTGCACGGCCTCGCTCAACTTGCGCACGGGTGATGTAATGCGGTTGCTGGCGCAATAAACCAGCCACAAGGTCAATGCTAAAAACAACATTGTCGCGCCTATGGTCCACCCCAACATCTGTGACTTAAGATGCTGGGTGTGCGCCCAACTCATCTCTAAAATCACTGCCCCCACCGGCTGTGCGGCAGGCTTAAGCTCCAGCTCATCTAACGACACTTGCACCGGAATAATCACTTCATAAATCCACAGACTTTTGCCATTACTGTATACAGGGGATTGCGCATTCACCAACCCAGCAACTTTAGCTACCCGCCTTGGCTGAATTTGCATTAAATGCTCGGTTATTGCCAAACGATCGTCCGTTACCGGATGACCGTTAACAGCCGCGTGAATAGCCGTAGTGGAATGTGTGCTCGCAGGTACTGAGGCAACTCCCGAAGCGGGTTGGCCTGCTATAACTGGGTTATTCATCTCAGCCATGCGCGCCACTTCAACCAAGCTGCCCACTTCAATCAAACTTTCGGAAGCGGCATTCAAAATCACCACGCCAATTACATCCTGCTCATGCAAGGTAGCATGCGCGATATTTTTCAGATATTCGTGATTATTAGAAAACACCCCATACTCGCTACCAGAAGCAAGTTGACGGGCGATAAGCTTGCCGCGCTCGATCAAATCGCGATCTAAATCTGCCGCACGGCTATGCAAAAAATACGCTTCCAGCCCGATTGCCATTACCAACATCGGAATCAGTGTCAGCCCAATAACATAGTTTCTTATACTAAAATTTTTCAATTTCGCCTCTCTTTAACTTTGCCTTCAGGGCTGATTACTGCGCTGGGTGGGCTGGCTATTTTTTCCATCCTGCTGCGTATAACATCGACAGCAGGCAATTCAATTTTGAGTGAGCGTGCCACTTGCTCATTGGCTGCAATGGTGAAATCTGTGGGGTGTTGCGGGGGGGGGAGTGATTGGGTTTTGGCAAATGCCAGCGTGGTCTCTTGGGCCTGCACGGCTAATTGTTCGGGTGTAGAAAATATTGCGCATAGCGCGCCCGCATTCACATAAGCTTGCGACAAACCCACCAGCGGAATGCCGCGACGGTAGCTGGCTAACAAAATGTGGCGGATGTTGCCGTTGCTGTAAATCATGCTATCCGATAGCGCGAACAAAACGTCACTGTTGGCGAGTACGTTTTCCAGCTTGACGAACAATTCCTCTGGCGTGTTCACTAATTGCGTCACCAGTATGCCGCCCCTGCGCTCTAACGCTTGCTGTCTATGGGTAATCTCTTTATCTAACGCTTGGGTATGCAAAAGGCCAATCCGTAGCCGCGTTGGAGATACCGCTTGCCAGAAATTAATACGCCTCGCCCACGGCTGATTGAGATAAATAGCTGAAATGGAGCGTGCTATTTTCTGCTGCGCGAGTTGCGCCAACAGTGCCTCATAAGCCACCTTAGGAACCATCACAGCCAATACTGGGACGCGTGTTTGAGCCGCTGCCGCTTCGGTGGCTTTCATGCCCACTGCAACAATTAAATCGACGGGAGACTTGGGAGGGGATGACAACGAGGACGACAAAGAATCGGGCGACTCCAGCACACTCACCTGTACTGAAGCAGGTAAATCTTTTTTGAATGTTTCGGCGAAGGAACGGTAGGGCGCGCTGTCCTCACTCAGCACCACCCACACGTTTATATTTTCTGCCCAAGCGGGTGCTGCTGCCAACATACACAGCAACGCACACAACACAGACTGGCAGTATCTTGCTACGTTAAGCATGTGCTGATGAGTGTTAGATGAATGGTTAAATTAAAATGGGGGAGGAATCAAAGCTTTTTATGGGCTTTCTATCCCCCGCTTACTGCCCTACAACGCGCAGCAACACTGCGTTTCTCCGATTATGCTCTTTTTTAGCGCGCAGAGAAACCAGCCTAGCTGATTACGCTTAACCGCGTCATTCCCGCGCAGGCGGGAATCCAGTCAATTAAAAACGCTTTTGATTTGACCCTACTGGCTTAGAGAAACCAGCCTAGCCGATTACGCTTAACTGCGTCATCTGCCCACCTTTTCTTATCTATCCGCGTGGGCAGGTAAAATTTACCCACCCTACCAAACTTACGCCAGATTGTTCCACTAAAAGTACGCAATCCGCTATCCGGCCTGCGTGTGTTGTTGGGGCATAAGCCCCTTACAACCACGGCGTACCCCTTGCGGGTGCAGCCGAATGCGGAATTGTCAGCCTCACCCTCGCTACGCTCTCCCTCTCCCGGAGGGAGAGGGAAGTTGAGTCCTTCTCCCTCCGGGAGAAGGGTGGGGAGAGCGCAGCGAGGGGGCCGTAGGCGGGAACAAGATTGAAAGCTTAGTAAATAAGCATCGCCGAGCGAAATGAGTTACAACCAACCTCAATCGCAACTCAGCCACTTATCACAAGCCCAGCCAGCCATTACAAAAAAACGATCAATTACAGTCTATTTTTATGCTGATTAGATTAAACTTCACCCCCTGCTTTTCATTGCCTTTTTTACTTTCAGGGGGATTTAGCGATGCGTTATCTACAGGGTTTACCGTTGTTATTGCTTATTGGATTGAGCCTTGCGGCGGCCGCCGTACAAGCAGCCGATGAAGATGCATTTTTGGGGAAAATTTTGCCGCAGTCCGAACAGACTGTGGGGCGCGGCCATAGCGCGCTGTGGACTTTTCCTCATATCGCCACACAATATCAACCCGCGCACACGCCACCACAACTGCAGCGCGCGTTGCAAGCCCAGCACGAAGGTCGCTATCTAGACGCGCTGATATTGCTGGATGAAGTCAGCAATACGCAATCGAATAATAAAGATGTGAAGGCGGATTGTAATTTATTGCGCGCCAGTTTTTTGTTGCAAGATAAACGAACCCTGCAAGCAGTAGAAATTCTCTCGCCCCTGATTGCTGACCATTCGCTGCACGCGGCAGATGCTTTAGCCCTCACCGCCATGACGCATCTACAACAGGGGCAAACGCAAGAAGCATTAACCACAGCGCAGCGCGCGCTAGAAATGGAATCAATAGAAATGAAAACAATGGGGGGCGATGGCTTATTGCCGCATCTGGCGTTTTCATACGCACTGCAAGCGGTAGGGCGGTTAACGGAAGCACGTGCTGTCATGCACCGCTTTAATACGCCAACTGCCCATGCCCCATTACCCAACGCCACCTCATTAGCACGTGAAGCCGAGCTTGCCCTCACCCTGAACGACATCTCCGCTGCCAACACGCTTATTAAGCAAGCCGTAGTCCATCCTTCGCTTGCCAGCCAGCCATATGCCCAGCCCTACGTTACATCGGTGAGCGGCTTGGTCGCGCTCATTAGTGGCGATGCGCAGCCGGCCAAAGCCGCGTTTGAAACCGCGCTCCAGCGCGACCCAAAAGATGCACGCGCCTTGCTCGGCATGGGCCTAGCCGCGATCCAACTCGGTGATAATCAAGCTGGCCTCAAAAACCTGCGCGCTGCCAATGAAGCCGATCCCGGCAATGCACTCATCTTGACTTACCTAGGCCGCGTGCAACAGCAACTAGGGCAGACCGCTGCCGCCCGCAGTAGTTGGCAACAAGCCCAACAAGCCGACCCCAAAGACCCCAACCCCTGGCTGTATCAAGCACAGGCGCAGTTGCAAGCCAAACAACCTGCTGCCGCGCGCGAAAGTCTGCGCCAGGCACAAACCCGCACCGCCTACCGCGCCGTGTATCGCGGCGAAAATCTGCTGCAGGAAGATGCCCAGTTGCTGCAAATCAACACCGCCGAAGCCTTGCGTATGCAGGGTTTAGACGACATGGCATTCCACGCGCTGAGTGATGGCGTGGGCGAAAAAAATGCTGCTAACTTGCGCGCCCAGGCCGACGTGTTGCAGAACATACGCTTTGCCCAATCAGCACGGCGCAGCGTGGCCTTGCAAAGTTTGTTTAACGACACGCCCGGCAATATCCCGCTGGGGCTGGATGTATTTGGTGACGGCGCAGGACAAACCGGTGCCTCCACCCCGCAACACGGCGTAGTCAGCGGCCTGAACGCGCAGCAAGCCAGCTACCACGACTACGGCGCGCTGTTTGCTAAACGCAATCTGGCCGAGGTCGATGGCATCGTCGGCAACCAAGGCACGCAAGGAGGGCAAGCGCGCATGGGCGTGGGCGTGGGCAGCGACAAAGTGGGATTGAGTTTTGCCTATCGGCAGTTTGAGACGGACGGAATTTCGCGCTTTAATAATTTGGACAACAGCATTTTTCACAGCGTGTTGCAGTGGCGACCCCTAGACAGCACCCAGGCTTTTGTGTCGTATCAAACCTTCAATTCGCTGCGCGGTGAAACACTCTACCCCGCCGATCCGATTAACAACGGGGTTCATAATCAAGTTAATGATATCAGCCGCATAATGCGACTGGGATTGCGTTACAGCCTAGGTAAGCATAGCGAATTACGTGGCCTGATAAGCCACCAGAAAACAAACCAAGAAATTAATTATCAATGGATGAGTGACTTTTTACCGCCACCAAATAACACTATTCCAGAGCAAGGCCTAACTTTTGGAACAAACCATAGCAGCAGCACTGCCCGTAGCATAGAACTACAATATCGCCACACTGGTACAAACTATGCCATGCAAAGTGGTGTGAGCTCGGTTCGCTCACCGCTTCATTCGTCGGCATTTGGAATTGCTGGCCCAGTCAACATTGCACAGCAAATTTATATGAGTTGGCAGCAAGCGCTGAACCCTTATTGGCAACTAGAGGCGGGGTTAGCCTATGGCAAGAACGATAAGGACTGGGATACGAACAGCACTGCCCTACAACGCTGGCTGCCCAAATTAGGTATGGTTTACGTGCCCAATAGCACAACGCATCTACGTCTTGCAGCATGGAAAAATCTAGATGCTGCTGCAGTAGGCAACGCATCTTTGGAGTCAGCGAATCTAGTGGGCATTACGTTAAATCGCTACAGCGATACATACAAGTTGATACAGGGGATTGCACTGCGTGGAGACAAACAACTGAATGCTTCATGGCTATTAGAGGGGAAAGTACAACAACGACAGACTGACGAACCTTTCATTGATATCACACAAAAAATGAATCGAGTTCAGATTGATGAGTCCCACTTGGCTTTAAACTGGCAACCTGTCGACCTCCCTTGGACTGTTGCTCTAACTTACTATAACGAACATATCCAGTACGATCCTATTTATTTATCATCGAACTCGGTTGAGGATCAGCGTTTGCGTTCACAACAACTGAACTTACACTGGCTTGCTAGTTCGCAACTGACCGCCAAGCTGGCTCTGAGTCGCAACCTGATCACTGCCAAATTAGATTCATTCGATGCCAACGCCAACCCCATACTTCTAGATGTCCGTGATCGTTTTAATCAAGCAGATGCCAGCCTAAACTGGCAATTAAGCCAAGCTGGGTCGGTAGACATCGGTTTGCGTAACGCTACCAATAAAAGTTTTCAGTACACCGACATAGACCCACTCACCCCACGCTTTAGCAAAGGGCGGCTATGGTATGCAAAGCTTAAGCTGGCTTGGTGATCTATTTTCGCTTTAGTCTCTGGCAAAAATTAAAAACTTAATCTACTATCATTCGCAGGCCAAACTGGCGTGCAGGCAGCTTGGCAATAACCATTTTTTTAACCAGCCGTAAGGAGATTCACAATGAAGCATAAGTTGATGATGTTGCTGACACTGATTGTTACACCTACTTGGGCAGCGGAAACTGCTACACCACTCCCCGCTCAAACTTCTGTCACTATCCAACTGTCTGGCTCGTCTAAAAGCGTACAGGCACTACAGTTAGCTTTAACAAAAGATGTCGTGTACGCAGATGCTGAATGCTCCAGTAAGCCAATGAAAAAATCAGCACAATCGACATCTATTAAATGTACTAAAGCCACTGGTGCATTACTTGATTACTTCGTCAAAAATACGCCCCCGAACGTACGTTGGAGCATTAGCAAAGCAATCAAAGCTAAAGCTGTTCTCTGTATGAGAAAAACTTGTAGTGGAGTAACTGGTTGCTTCACAAAAACTTGTGCAGTTTGTTCACCCTGCTCCTAAAATTAGCGTAGCGTGCAATTTCATCTATCCGCGCGGCCTACTAAAATACAGCTGTCAAAAAGCAACGCTTGACTACATAGCAGGGGGTAGAGTTTTTGCTGCCCGCGATATGCGAGCAATTCAACTCGACCAACTTAGCAGAAATGCCATGAGAAATATGCTTCTGCAATGAAGATGGTCGTCAAGATGTACGTTGACGGCAGGCTCAATGCCGCAGAGGAGTCAGCCGCTTAAGCGTGGCTGGTGCAAATGGCGACTAAGGCAATTGAAATTGTCGCTGATACAAAATATCCGGCGCGTGATGCAAAAAAACGGCTTGATGAACTTGGCATAGATTGGGAAAACTCATAATGCTCACAGAAGAACAATAACTCATTCGTCTGGAAGCCGAACAAACTGAGCTTGAGGAGCAAGTCACCACGGCTTAGTTGACGCTAGAAACCAGCAAAACCGAAACTGCTCAATTTCAGCATCGCTACCATCAAAACGTAGGGCGGCTGGACGCGCAGTTGAACGAACTGGACGCGCTGATTGCCAGCGTGCAGGCGGGACTCACACCCGACGATGCTGCCACAGAGCCTGAGCAACTTCGCCGTACTGTGTTGTTGGCGCAAGTGAACCTCGCGTATGAGCGCGGCGATCAACAGGCCATTGAAAAACTGGTTTCAGAATACGGCCAAGACCCAGAAGCGATCACGGATGGCGATTTGGCAAAACAACTCTTGCAGGAATTATCCGAGCGAAAGATACAACTAGAAATTGCGCGGCAAGAATAGGCAGCCGCCACACCCATGAATGATCGCCACCTCCAAACGCGCTGAATGCAATTTAAAAAATTTCAGCACGATACTCCACAATCAAGGTATGCCTTGCGCCCGCCTTAACTGTCACCACATTTTCAATCGCATTCGCAGACTCTACACACAGCATTTCGCGCCAGCCATCCGGCTGTCCCATGTCGCCCATTTTGTTGGCTTTTTCCGTCCACGGTGTCCACACCACAGTGGCGTGGCTGCCAGACTTTGCAATATGAATACGGCGATTTAATTTTTTATCTTCGATGACGCATGTGGCAGCAGTGTTGATGTACACGCGGTCGGTCTCACTAGAAAACTGAATTGCACCATCTTGTTTTTTAAGCACACTGCCGCCGACTTTGTCCCAGTAATCGCAGCCTTCCAAACCGGTCACGCGCACTGCGCCAATGTCGCTAATTTGAAAATACGTGTGCAACGCTTCGCCGATAATAAAATCGTCTGTGCTGTTATTAGTGTTGGTCATTTCCATACGCAAGGTTGCGCCAACGATTACGGTTAATTCTAAGGTGCAATCGTACGGCCATTGCGCGCGCGTTTTTTCGCTGGCAACCAAGCGCAAGGTCAGCCGCGTTGCGCCGCTTATATCTGTACCCGACTCCACCACTTGCCAGGGCACGGTGCGCACAAAGCCATGACCGGGGAAGCTGGGTTCAGTCGCGTGTGCGCCAAACCACGGCCAGCATACGGGCACACCGCCGCGTATAGATTTTCCGGCGGCAAGTTTGGAATCACGCGAGAGCCAGATCACCGGCGTGGATTGATTGCGTGGCTGCCAGGTCATCAAATGTGCGCCCTGTAAACACAGCGATGCACTGGCCTGTTGATTATTAATTTCTGCGATAATCAAACCGCTGACTGCGCCAAGGCCGCCCGCAGGGCGAGTGTCTGGCGGCGTCCCCTTTACGGAGACATCTTCGCGAAAAAATAGCTGATCCTGTATGCCATATTGTGAATTTAATTGCGTTGCGGTCGTCATTTTTTGCTTTCTGTAAGGTGAATTAAATATTTTTTCTGCCTAGGTCAGATGGGTGCTACGTATTGTATCAACCGTGCGCGCTCCCCACGTCCTTGAAGAAATTATTTTTCTAAATTGATGCTATAAAAATAACATAACTTACAAATGAAACACATCACCTCGCGCGACAACCCATTTTTTAAAACACTCCTCAAACTCGCTCGCTCGCCTCGGCTGCGGCATGAGACAGGCCAAACCTTACTGGATGGCATTCATTTGTTACAGGCCTATTTGGCGACTAATAAGCCAGCTCTGCATTTAATGATCAACGAGGCCGCATTACAAAATAGCGAGATCGCAGTGCTGCTCGCAAAAAATCCTAACGTGCCACTCACGCAATTTTCAAATAATTTATTTGCGGAATTAACCGAGCTAAAAACACCGAGCGGCATCCTCGCTTTGATTGATATTCCCGCTGCCACTGTCACACCTGCTGGTAGCAAATTTTGTTTGTTGCTGGAAGATATTCAAGACCCCGGCAATCTCGGTTCAATTTTAAGATCAGCGGCAGGTGCAGGATGTGATGCGATTTTTCTATCGAAGGGATGTGCGGATGCGTGGTCGCCCAAAGTTTTGCGCGCCGCGATGGGGGGACATTTCGCGTTAACTATTCACGAGGCGATGGATTTATTGAGTGTCGCGAAAATTTTACCCGGCAAGCTTTTCGCCACATCACCTCATGCCAAAATAAATTTATACCAAGCAGATTTGCGCAACGAAATCGCATTTGCTATAGGCAATGAAGGGGCTGGGTTATCACAAGATTTACTGGCCGCCGCGCACCAGCTTGTGTCCATTCCCATGCTCGACAAAGTAGAATCTCTCAACGTTGCGGCGGCAACAGCAGTGTGTTTGTTTGAAGCGGTACGGCAACGTAACTCCATTACAAAAATCTGAATTATCCACTGTGCCCGCAAGGAGTACACCAAAGGTAGGCAATCTGTTATCGAGCAAGCTCGATGCGGAATTGACACCGCCGGCGGGTACTCAGAGCTTACGCTTCACCCTGCCGCTGCCTGCGCGCCTCAAACAAACATACGCCCGCGCTGACGGATACATTCAAACTTTCTACGCTGCCGAGCATGGGGATGCGGACTAATTGATCGCATGTTTCGCGCGTCAGGCGACGCAAGCCTTCGCCTTCTGCACCCAGCACCCACGCTAGCGCACCCGCGTGTTTTAATTGATGCAGATCTGTATCTGCGGTACTGTCTGCGCCCACCACCCAGATGTCGCGTTCCTGTAATTCGCGCAGGGTACGGGCAAGGTTGGTGACGGTGATGTAAGGTACCGTTTCTGCCGCGCCGCAGGCGACTTTTTCAACGGTAGCAGTGATGCCCACCGCGCGATCTTTGGGCGCGATTACCGCGTGTACGCCAAAGGCATCGGCACTACGCAAGCATGCGCCCAGATTATGTGGGTCTTGTACGCCGTCTAACACTAGCAACAGCGCAGGTTCGGTTAAGGTGTCTAACACGTCATCCAGATGTTGCACCTTTTGCGCCGCATCCACGCGCGCGGCCACGCCCTGATGGCGAGCGTTACCGACCATACCATCCAAGCGCTTGCTGTCTACTGGCACAACCCGCACGTCATTCGTTTCGGCCAGTTTAAGCAGGTCGCGAATGCGCGGATCGTTGCGCTGGTTGTCAACAAAAATTTCCAGTACGCTTTCTGAACGTTGGCGTATACGTGAAATAACTGCGTGAAAGCCATGCAGAAAGCGGGTTTCAGCCATGTCGCTTTTTATCCTTGCGCGGTTTTTTAGGGCTTGCGTCCCAAGCATTGGTTGATTTTTTACCCTTCTGAACATCTGCACTTGCCGCTTCGCCGGGCGGCAAATCTAGCGCGAAATCAATCTTGGCACTTTCCATATCGACTCGCACCACTTTTACCCGCACGCGGTCGCCCAACCGATAGCGCTTGCCCGTGCGCTCCCCCAGCATTTGATGTTTGGCTGGCTCAAAGTGAAAGTAATCTGTGCCGAGTTCCGACACATGCACTAAACCTTCGATATATAAATCATCCAGCGCGACAAAAATCCCGAAGCCTGTAACGGAAGATACCGTGCCCTCGAAGGTGCTGCCCAGATGATCGCGTATATAAAAACATTTCAACCACGCTTCCACATCGCGCGTGGCATCATCCGCGCGGCGCTCTGTTTGCGAACAATGCGCGCCCAGTGCCTCCCATTTTTCGCTTGGCTTATATTGTTTATGTTGTAGCACAGCTTTAATGGCGCGATGCACCAGCAAGTCAGGATAGCGGCGAATCGGTGAAGTGAAATGCGTGTACGCCTCATAGCCCAAGCCAAAGTGGCCGAGATTTTCGGGCGCATATTGCGCTTGGCGCAACGAGCGCAGCATCACGGTTTGTAATAACGCAGTGTCGGGGCGACCTTTAATTTTTTTCAGCAGCTTGGAATAATCCCCTGCCTCTGGCTTGTCGCCACCACCCAACTCCAAACCAAATTCTTTGAAAAATTCGCGCACGGCTTCCAGCTTTTCTGGGGTGGGACCTTCATGCACGCGATACAAAACAGTGTGTTTATTTTCGTTGAGAAAGCTTGCGGTACATACGTTTGCCGCCAACATACATTCTTCGATGAGCTTGTGCGCGTCGTTACGTACGACGGGAATGATGCGCTCGATTTTTCCTTGATCAGTAAAAATCATTTGCGTTTCCAGCGTTTCAAAATCAATCGCGCCACGTTTTTCACGTGCTTTTAATAAAGTTTTGAACAATGAATAGAGATGATTGATATGCGGCAACACAGCGGTAAATTGTTGCGCAATTTCGCCTTGTGGATTCGCCAGCATATCCGCCACCTGGTTGTACGTCAGGCGTGCGTGTGAAAACATGACCGAGGGATAGAAACGATATTTTTCGATATCGCCCTGCGCGCTGATTTGCATATCGCACACCATGCACAGACGCTCCAAATTTGGGTTAATCGAACACAGGCCGTTTGATAATTCCTCTGGCAACATGGGGATAACGCGACGCGGAAAATACACAGAGTTGCCCCGGTTATAAGCTTCTGTATCCAGCGCGTCACCGGGCTTTACATAGTGGCTGACATCTGCAATCGCTACCACTAGGCGGAAGCCTGACTCATTCGGCTCGCAATAAACAGCATCGTCAAAATCACGTGCTGTTTCACCATCTATGGTTACCAAGGGCAAGTGGCGTATATCTTCGCGTCCCGCATAATCTTCGGGTAGAACTTTTGCGGCAAATTTTTCCGCTTGATGCTTGGCATCCGACGGAAATTCATACGGCAAATCGTGCTTGCGTAAGGCGATTTCAATTTCCATACCGGGGTCGGCATAGTTGCCCAGCACCTGCACGATGCGACCTATGGGCTGGGCGTGTTTGCTCGGTTGCTGCAAAATTTCCAGCATGACCACTTGCCCAACTTGTGCGTCGCCGTGCTCGCCCGGCGCAACCAAAATGTCTTGACTGATGCGGCGATTTTCGGCGACTACAAATTTAATGCCATGCTCTTCGTACAAGCGCCCGACCAAACGCGCGGTTGAATGCTCCAATACTTCAACGATACTCGCCTCGCGGCGACCACGTTTATCCATGCCCGCCGAACGCGCAATGACAATATCGCCATGTAGCACCTTATGCATTTCTTTGGCGCTTAGAACTAAATCTGCACTCCCATCTTCGGGGATTAAAAATCCAAAGCCATCCGGATGACCCTGCACTTTTCCTTTAATTAAATCGAGCTTATCTACCACGCAAATGGCGCGCTTGCGGTTACGCATGATTTGCCCATCGCGCTCCATGGCACGCAAACGGCGCAAAAATAATTCTGACTCTTCTTCTGCGATATGCAACATCTCACACAGCGCTTCTTCTTCGACAGGCACACCCTGCTCGGCTAGCAACTGCAAAATATATTCACGGCTGGGTAGCGGATGTTCATACTGCGCACGCTCACGCTCTAAAAATGGGTCTTGCGCACGTATATTCTTTTTACTCTTTGTCATTGACAGCCTATCCTTTAACGATTAAATTACGCGGCCTTAAATAAGGCAATGCCCAGATGGCGGAATTGGTAGACGCGCACGGTTCAGGTCCGTGTGCCGTAAGGTGTGGAGGTTCGAGTCCTCTTCTGGGCACCAGTTTTAAATTCTTCGATTTTATTCCTGTACTTCTCTGCTGCACATCTCAATTTTTATATTACTGCTTCAACACACAAAATACGCGGTTACGATGTTGCGTATTCAGTGGTTTCATTTCTTTACAAATACTAAACAGGGTTTTAATCTGCAAAAGGATGTCTAAGCACAATCGTTTGATCGCGATCCGGTCCGGTCGAAACCATATCTACTGGCACTTCACATATCTCCGCGATGCGTTCCAAATAACGCCGCGCAGCGGCTGGCAACTCAGTGTAATTTTGGATGCCCACGGTACTCTCACTCCAACCGGGCATGTCTTCATACACGGGTTCGCAGCCCACTAGTGCTTCTGCACCCACGGGCAAAATGTCGCTGTATTGACCTTCGCTGCGATAGCCCACGCACAAACGCAAAGTAGGTACGCCGTCTAGCACATCCAACTTGGTGACGCACAAACCGGACACGCCGTTGATCTGGATGGAGCGTTTTAATGCTGCGGCATCAAACCAACCGCAGCGCCGCGCACGTCCGGTAGTTGATCCAAACTCGTGACCTTTTTCCGCCAAGTGCTTACCTGTTTCATCCTCCAGCTCAGTCGGAAAAGGGCCGGAACCTACGCGAGTGGTGTAAGCCTTGGTGATGCCCAACACGTAGTTCAACATTTGCGGGCCGACTCCGCTGCCGGCACAGGCTGCACCAGCGATGCAATTGCTGGATGTAACGTAAGGGTAAGTGCCGTGGTCGATATCCAGCAGCGTGCCTTGCGCGCCTTCAAACAGCAAATTTTGCTCGGCCTTATTGGCTTCGTATAACGCTCGCGGCACGTCTAACACCAGCGGTTTGATGCGATCCGCCAAGGCCAGTGTGTCATCTAGTGTTTTTTGGAAATCAATCGTATCTGTTTTGAAATAATTTTTTAAAACGAAGTTGTGATAATCCAGCACCTCGCCTAACTTTGCAGCAAAGCGTTCGCGATGAAATAAATCTTGTAAGCGTATCGCACGCCGCGCCACTTTATCTTCATAGGCAGGGCCAATGCCACGCCCAGTGGTGCCGATTTTAGCCGCGCCCTTGGCCAACTCACGCGCTTTGTCGATGGCTTCGTGGTAAGGCAAAATCAGCGGGCAGGCTTCAGAGATACGCAGGCGACCATATACATCCACCCCCGCTGCGGCAAGGTTATCCATCTCTTTGAGTAAAGCCTGCGGCGAAACCACCACGCCATTACCGATGTAGCACATGACATGGTCACGCAATATGCCAGATGGAATAAGGTGTAACACGGTTTTTTTGCCGTTAATGACCAAAGTGTGTCCAGCATTGTGCCCGCCTTGAAAGCGCACCACGCCTTGGGCGCGGTCCGTCAGCCAATCGACGATTTTGCCTTTGCCTTCATCGCCCCATTGGGTGCCGATTACCACTACGTTTTTTGACATTGCTGGATTCCTAATACGCAAAAATATTTTTCAAAATTACAAATTAATAACTTGCCAAGTATCCCCACGTTGCACCAATTCGCGGTCACAGTTCAACTCGGCGCGCAAAGATTGATTGCCTAGCAAATCGACCACCACCACGTGTCCATCGCTGCGTAGCTTGGTAATTGCCGCCTGTAATGCGGGGTTATCCAGATGCGGTGCTAGTATGCCCAGCGATTTTTTTTGCGGTGGCAGCAAGCTGTGCAATTGGCGCAGGTCCATGCTAAATCCGGTGGCGGGACGCGCACGCCCAAAACTTTTACCGACATCATCATAGCGTCCGCCAAGCGCAATGGCATCGTGGCTGCCAACATGATAGGCCGCAAATACCATGCCGCTGTGGTAGTGGTAGCCGCGTAGCTCGGCTAGATCAATACCAATCTCGTGCGCCAGCGGTTGCAGATTTTGGGCGGCCTGCTCCAACTCGTCCAATGCCGCAGTCACCTCAGTAAAATTGGGTAATACACGCCGCGCCCGCGCAATGACTTCAATACCGCCATATAGTTTAGGCAAAGCCAGTAATGCGTCTTTAGTAATAGTGGGCAGACCCACCACCAGCACCGCTAAGGTCGGCACATCTTTACCCTGCAGCGCATTGAATAATTCCGTCTCTAATGCGGTGGAAATGCCTGCATGTTTAATCAAGGCGCGAAACAATGCGACGTGTCCTAGATCAAGATGTACGCCTTGTATACCCAGCAAGGACAGCGCTTGCAGCATGAGCCGTTGTATCTCTAAGTCGCTCTCCAGACCGCCGTGCCCGTATAACTCCGCGCCAATTTGCAACAACTCGCGGGTACGCATCAAGCCTGCAGGCTGGGTGTGCAATACACTGCCGGCGTAACATAGCCGCGTTACGCCTTGGCGATTTAACAGATGGACATCAATGCGTGCAACCTGCGGGGTAGTGTCAGCGCGCAGTGCCAAGGTGCGCCCACTCAATTGATCAACCAACTTAAAAGTACGTAAATCCATATCGCTGCTGCCACTAACCAACAGCGATTCAACATACTCCAACATCGGCGGCACAACCAACTGGTAACCAGATAGGCGCAGCAACTCCAATACTTGCGCACGCATATGCTCAATGCGGAGCGCGTCTTCCGGCAATATATCTTGTATGTACTCTGGTAATAACCAATTTGAATTGGGCATTATTTCACTCCGACCAACAGCAGCAGCCCCGATAGCATAGCTAGCGCGCCGATAAAACGGATTTGCCCATCGGTGAGTTGTGCAACTTTAAGCAAGGACTTACGCCAAATAACAGGCGAAATAAATGGCATAATCCCTTCGATGACCAGCATAAGTGCTAACCCTAATAACCAATAAGTCAGCATTGGGGTATCTTTAAAAATCCAACTTCCGTCGCCATACTGTGTTGCTCGCAAAAAATGATTCCTAACATATCAAATATATGCGTCGTCATCATTTTTTGCTCGCGCCTTGTCTGGCTTAGAAATTTGAATTTTTATGGTAGGTTTGTTCACCGAGCCTGCCTGTTCGAGCCCTTAAGGTACTTAAAGAAGGTAGAACTCGGATCAAGCACCATGACATCACTTTTATTTTTAAAGCTCTGCTTGTACGCTTCCATGCTGCGATAAAACGAGTAGAACTCAGAATTGCGCCCAAATGCCGCCCCGTATATTGCAGAAGCTTTTGCATCACCATCACCCTTAATTCTTTGTGCATCGCGATAAGCGTTGGCTAGCGTTACTTCGCGTTGACGATCTGCATCGGCGCGAATTTTTTCGCTCTCAGCGTTACCCGTCGCACGAAGCTCGTTCGCAACCCGCTTACGCTCGGCTTCCATACGGCGATAAACAGATTCGCTAATTTCCATCGGAAAATCCACGCGCTTCAAGCGCACATCCATCACCTGCACGCCAATTTTGCGCGCATCAGCATCGGTTTTTTCACGCAAAATTTCCATAATTTTATCGCGTTCGCCCGACACCACCTCACTCACCGTACGTTTACCAAACTCCTCGCGCATACTGGAATTAACGGTTTGTTTTAAGCGGGTCTGCGCGCGTACCTCATCGCCGCCGACGCTGATGTAATACTGCTTTACATCGACAATGCGCCATTTGACAAACGAATCAACCAGCACGTTTTTCTTCTCGGACGTAATAAAACGCTCAGGCTCCGCACTATCCAGCGTTAAAATTCGCCCATCAAAGTAACGTACGTTTTGCGCCAAAGGCATTTTGAAATGCAGCCCTGGCTCGGTCTTGACCGATACCATTTCACCTAGCTGCAAAACAATTGCAGCTTGGCGTTGATCGACCACAAACAAGCTCATATTGAGCAATACGATCAGCGCAATCGCGCCTACTAAAATAGTTTTAGGATTGACTTTCATTGGCGCGCCTCTCTTTCACGATTCCGCAATATGTCACGTGCACGCTGCACACCTGCTGCCGCGTCGTTGGCGGCGGATGTAGCGGGTGATTCTGTGGTTTGAATAGCGGGCTGGGTCTCTGTTTGCGCGTTAGTACTTTGAATTAATTTATCCAGCGGCAAATACAACAAATTGCTACCCGCTTTTTGGTCGACCATGACCTTGCTGGTGCTAGTTAACACCTGCTGCATCATGTCGATGTACAAACGTTCACGCGTCACCACTGGGGCTTTTTCATACTCCACCAATACTTGCTTGAAGCGGCTGGCATCACCCTCGGCACTGACAATCACACGCTGGCGATATCCTTCCGCCTCTTCCATCAAGCGCGCTGCCGCACCCTTGGCACGTGGGATCACATCGTTCGCGTAAGCCTGGCCTTCGTTTTTCTGGCGCTCTCTATCCTGCCCCGCCTTCACCGCATCATCAAACGCAGCCTGCACTTGTTCGGGCGGCTGAGCATTTTGCATGGTGACCTTGCTCACCAAAATGCCAGATTTATAGCGATCCAAAATATCTTGCACCAACTTGGTGGTGGCTGCGGCCACCTGTTCGCGACCTTCGTACAACACAAAATCCATTTTGTTTTTGCCCACTATTTCGCGAATAGCAGTTTCTGAAGCTTGACGGACATTTTCGTCTGGGGCGCGGTTGTTAAACAAATACTCGCCCGGGTCTTTCAGAAAATATTGGACTGCAAACTGGATATCGATAATATTTTCATCAGCAGTCAACATCAGCGATTCTTTTAAAATCTTACTTTTAACATTATCGCGGTAACCGATTTCCACCGTTCGCACTTGGCTGATATTGACTACTTCCACCGACTCAATCGGGTAGGGGAAGTGCCAACGCGGACCTGGTTGCGTCGTTTCTACAAAATGACCAAAGCGCAGCACCACGCCGCGCTGACTGGCATCAACAATGTAAAATCCGCTCACCAACCACAACCCGGCCACTATCGCTGCAATTAAGCCTGCGCCCATGCCAAATGGCGTACCCGTGCGCCCAGGGGGTGCGCCGCCGCCATCACCCTTGCCGCCCTTATTGCCCATCAGCTCGCTCAATTTGTCATTGAAATTGCGTAGCATTTCCTCCAAATCTGGTGGGCCGCTGTTATTTTTTTTACCCCATTGCGGGTCATTCAATCCCATATATTTTCCTATAGTCCCTAATAATCAATTAAATGCCCGTTGGTTGTGAACGATGCATCCTTATTCGCTTTAAGCAGCGCATCACGCCATTCTGCTAGGGCTGCACGTAATTCACTGATCCCCGCGCCCGTCTTGGCACTCAAATAAATGCGCGCAATTCTACCATATTCATCGCGCTCTACACTGGCTGCCCCATCCCTTTCACCTGCCTCTAGCTTATCAACCTTATTCAGGATCAGAATTTGCGGGATTTTATCCGCGCCCACCTCGTGCAGCACCTTATTGACCTCGGCCACCTGATCGAACCGTTCTGCGCTACTCACATCCACCACATGCAGCAATAAATCCGCCTGCGCGGTTTCTTCCAAGGTGCTGCGAAAAGCCGCAATCAAGCCATGCGGTAAATGCCGGATAAATCCGACCGTGTCCGACATCACTACCTGCCCCGCCCCTTCGATAAAAACTTTGCGTGCGGTAGTATCCAGCGTAGCAAATAATTGATCGGCCACATACACGTCGGCACGCGTAAGCTTGTTGAACAAGGTGGACTTCCCTGCATTGGTATAACCGACAATTGATACCGACAATACATCCGAGCGATTGCGCGAGCGACGCAGCACTTGACGATGCAAGCGCAGCTTCTCCAACCGCTCGCTCAACAACACCACACGTTTGTCCAGCTTGCGTCTATCTAGCTCCAACTGTGTTTCGCCGGGGCCACGCGCGCCCACCGCATATTTTTGCTGACCCATATTGGTATTCAGGCCAATTAAGCGCGTAGATAAATATTTAAGCTGGGCTAATTCCACTTGCACTTTGCCTTCGTAGCTTTGTGCACGCAACGCGAAAATATCTAAAATCAACATCGTCCGGTCAATCACCCGCGTTTTGATTTTTTCGGTGAGATTCCGCATTTGCGCGGGAGAAAGATCGTGATTGAATATCACCAGAGGCACTTCAAGCTGCTCGACTAAGGCGGCAATTTCATCTACCTTACCGCTACCTGCAAAGGTCGAAGCATCGGGGCGTTGCCGCCGGCCTTCAACCAGCGCGACGCTGTGCACGCCCGCGCTTTCGGCCAACAAGCGCAGCTCTTCCAAGCTCTCGGCATAATCCGGCGCGCCAAAATCCAAACTGACCAATATTGCAGTATTGGCCGCCGCCGTCGATTCGTGCATTACTCTGGTTCCACAGGCATTGTAATCGAACGTGCCGGCACGATAGTTGAAATTGCGTGCTTATAAACCATCTGCGTAATGCTGTTCTTTAGCAATACCACATATTGGTCAAACGATTCAATATGCCCCTGCAACTTAATGCCGTTTACCAAATAAATTGCAACCTGCACATGCTCCTTACGTAAGGCATTCAGGAATGGATCTTGTAATTGCTGTCCTTTTATAGTCATGGCTTATGCTCTTATAGTTATGAGGGGTAGATACTGTACTGGATTTTTTCGCTGCGCGAAAGAAGAAGCCGCAATGTATAAGGAAAAATTCACCCCAATTACTTGATGAGTGGCAAAAATTTCTGGATTTAAGATATGCTGAATACTTTGAAACTGGAAGATTACCTTGAGGATTGCCGATGAATCGTTTAGTCATAACAAAAATTTATGTCTTGCTGGCTTTAGGTTTCGGTGGATTGCTGTTTTATGGTTCTGCCATTGCGAGTTGCGGCACGATTTCTTGCTCGCTTAATAGCAGCTGGGATGAGTTTGACCCCAGCCAACATGGCTGGGGTTGGGATGTGCGCCTTAGTCACAACCGTGCCGACACGCTACGCGCGGGGAGCAAAAAAATAGTCGCCGACCTTGCAGACGAGGAGGTGGAAAATTTACACACCGTTAATAATATTATTTCTACAACCATCGATTACGCGATCGATGAGCGTAAAGGCATCTCGCTGTATGTACCCTATTTGATGCGGGATCACAGCCATAGCGTGGGGGATGGGTCAGGCATCCTGACTGGAAAAGTTGAAACATTCAAAGCTCGTGCGCTAGGTGATGTTAAGGTGATTGGGCGTTATCGCTGGACTTGGAACGTCATTGAAAATTCCAACATTGGGGTGAAGCTAGGGCTAAAACTAAATACGGGTCGCAAAAATATTCAGTGGGAGGCGGGTGGTGTGCCCAGCGAAGTAAGCTTACAACCGGGCAATGGCAGTACTGATATAATTTTCGCTGGCTTCTGGCAACGATCTCCGTCCAATTCATCTTGGAATCATTTCGCGCAAACCTCGTTGCAACACTCAATCAATTCATCGCCAGCGTTTAAACCTGGCAAACAAATTAACTTGGATGTCGGATCACGCTATTTTTTCAACCATGATCTAAGTGGATTGTTACAACTAAACGCACAATGGAATAGCACAGATACGGGCTTGACCGCCCCCTTGTCACCGATAACTGGGGCAGCGAGCAGCGGCGGCAGGATTTACTCTATCACGCCCGGCTTAAGCTACGCGCTTGCACGCGAGGTGCAGCTGTATAGCCTCATACAAATACCCGTTTATCAGCATGTGAATGGTGAGCAGTTAACCAGCAAAGCCGTTTTCTCTCTTGGAATGACTCGCCGATTTTAGTACCGCAGCGCCCTCACGCTGGAAACACGCCAGTCGATAAATAACGATCGCCGCGATCACACACGATAAAAACCAGCGTCGCGTTTTCAACCTGCTGCGAGATGCGGAGTGCCACCGCCAGCGCACCGCCCGAAGAAATACCACAAAAAATACCCTCCTCGCGCGCTAAACGTCGCGTCATTTCCTCGGCCTCGGCCTGACCGACATTTTCCAGTTTATCCACCCTACTCGGCTCATAAATTTTAGGCAAATAAGCGGTTGGCCATTTGCGTATGCCGGGAATTTGCGCGCCCTCTTCTGGCTGCGCACCAATAATTTGAATAGCCGGATTCTTTTCCTTAAAGAATCGCGCGCAGCCCATAATCGTGCCGGTCGTGCCCATGCTGCTAATAAAGTGTGTGATGCGGCCTTGTGTATCGCGCCAAATTTCTGGTGCAGTCCCTTCGTAATGCGCAAGCGGATTATCGGGGTTGGCAAATTGATCGAGAATCACACCGCGCCCTTGATCGCGTAATTTCTCGGCGGTATCCCGCGCCAATTCCATGCTGCCCACCTTATCAGTCAGCACCAATTCCGCCCCGAATGCACGCATACTTTGCCGCCGTTCTACGCTTTGATTCTCCGGCATGACCAACACCATTTTATAGCCGCGCATGGCAGCGGCCATCGCTAGCGCAATGCCCGTATTGCCGCTGGTTGCTTCAATCAACGTATCGCCAGGTTTAATTTCACCACGCGCTTCTGCGCGCATAATCATGTTCAACGCGGGACGATCTTTGACTGAACCCGCCGGATTATTGCCTTCCAGCTTGGCTAAAATAATATTGCTGGTCGCACCGGGGATGCGCTTCAATTGCACCAAAGGCGTGTTGCCGACAAAGTTTTCCAGTGTTGGGTATAACGGGGTTGGATACATAAGTTTGTTCCTGCGTTATAGACGCGCCATTTTACCACCCAAAACAAAACCAATAAAAATCCCACCAAGTTCACACTGGGCGGGATTAACTTAATGATGCAATGACTAAACTAATGGGCGGGTTTTGTATCCGGCTTGGCTTCTGGCTTGCTGGCAGCAGACCCACTCCCCACGGTCAATTCCGAGCGAACTTTATCCACTGATTTATCGCCAAAACCCTTCACATTTTGCAAATCATCCACCGATTTAAATGGCCCATTCTTTTTGCGGTAATCAACAATTGCCTGCGCCTTCACCGGTCCAATCCCTTTAACTCCATCCAATTCTTCTTTAGTCGCGGTATTCAAATTTACCGCCGCCAGTGCGGCACCAGTAAGAATTAAATATGCACACAAACCGAGCAAAAATTTCTTCATTACGTTTCCCCTCACAAAGCGGCACATACCGCACGCGAATTATCGCACGGGAAATTCATTTACAAAGCAAGTATTTGTTCAACTTCATTTATCTGCCAGACGCAACAACTCGCGCCTATAAACCGCTTCAATCTCGCTCAACTTGCTCTCAATGCTGAAACGCTGCATCGGGTAAGTGCGTCGCGCAGGGCGTGCAGTAGCCCATTCGCTTAACTTTGTTGCCAGCGCGTTAACATCAGCAATCGGCAGCAATGGCGTTCCAATGACATCCGCCAGATGGCGCGCACCTTGGCTGGCACTGGCAAGAATAGGCAAACCTGCCTGCATCGCTTCTAGCATCACCAACCCAAAAGGCTCATCCCTAGCCGCACTGACAAAGCAATCAAATGTCGCCAGCCATTCTTCAGGCCGATCCGCAAAGCCTGGTAACAGCACGTTTTTAACCCTCTTGCGGCGCAGCTTATCCAGCTGGCTGCCTTGCCCGATAACAACCAGATACACATTAGATAAATTTGCCTGCTGAAATGCTTCAATCAACAAATCAAATCCTTTGTTATGTTCGACGCGACCAATCGCGCCAATTACCCAAGCATCCGACGCAATACCATGCAGCGCACGCAACCGATGACGAGCATCCTGCGCCGTAGGATGGGGGAGTGTCCAATTATCAATTTGCGTTGTGTGATCGCGTAATGGCAGGGGAATCGCATCCATTTGCCAAGGTGCAATGGCCACCAAAGCATCTAACGCGGCATGTTGCTGGGGCTTATAGTTGATATGCAAAGTTGCTATTCGCAAGCAGAGCCCTTGCAGCCCATGTAATGCGCGGCATGCCCCGCTCAAGTGCGCGTGGGCAACATCTGGCTTGAGTTCTCGCAACAATTTACGCGCGTGCCAACGGGCAAACCAATCCCCCACCAAAATTAATTTCACCTCAGGTGCGACACGATGAGCATAAGCACCTGCACGCGACCTAGCCGAGGCGCGCCTCAGAATTAATGTGACATCATGCTCTGCTGCTTGTGCATTGGCTAATTCGATGACATGGCGCTCGCTTCCGGCAAAGCTGCTGGTTAAAATGATATGAACAATACGCATTCAAAAATTACGCTCAAAAAAATTGGACAGATTTACAATCGTAGCACAGCATTGATTTTCCTCCTCCCTCCCCTCATCAGACTCATATCGCGCCAAGTGCAATTCGCTATAATGCCCCCCTTTCATCCTCACGGCTTAAATTGTAATGAGTAAAATTGCAGTAGAACACCCAACCCCGTCGGATCACCGCGTCATTTTGTGCATGAAATGGGGTACAAAATATGGCTCTGAATATGTCAATCGCCTCTACGCGATGGTGCGTCGGCATCTGCAAGGTGACTTCCAATTTGTTTGCTTAACAGATCGCACTGAGGGCATACGCACTGAGGTGACATGCTTCCCCATTCCGCCGCTGAATTTACCCGATGGATTACCCGAACGCGGCTGGAAAAAGTTGACCACGTTCACAGAAAATTTACACGGCTTGCACGGCACTGCATTATTCTTAGACCTCGATGTGGTCATCACCAACAGCATTGATTGCTTCTTTGAATACCCCGGCGAGTTTCTCATCATCCACGATTGGAAGCGCCCTTGGCGCGTGACGGGTAACTCTTCCGTGTATCGTTTTAAGCTCGGCGCACATGCCGATGTACTTGCCGAATTTCTCGCCACGCAAGAATCCGTACGCAAAAATTTTCGCAACGAACAAGCTTATTTATCCGATGTGTTACATCGTCAGGGACGCTTAAAATACTGGCCCGCCGAGTGGTGTAAGAGTTATAAATATCATTGCATCCCCGCGTGGCCCTTCAACTATTGGCGCGCGCCCTTCATCCCCGATCAAGCGCGCATTTTAATTTTTCATGGCGAGGTCAATCCGCCTGATGCCCTCAGCGGCAATCGCAATCGCCGTTGGCGATATATGCGACCCGCACCGTGGATCGCCACGCATTGGTGCGAGTAAGCGCGGCAAATGCATCCCGCTTTTAAAAAAATTCAAAGTAACATTCATCACCCTTGGCTTATATTTCTAATGCTAGCCTTGGCTATACTTGGCTGCGCGGCTCTTCTAGGATTGCTACGCCCACTTGATGGCTTAAAATCATGGGCATGGTTTATTTTACTCGGTACATTTTTTATATTGGTTGACGAGAAGACCAGCAAGCAATATCACCGCTTATGTTGGACCCTATTTTTTGTTGTCTTCGTTGTTGATCTTGCAGCACAAGGGATAGTCCGGCAATTTTTCGGAGTGACCCCACAACCCAATATCATTGCCGAAGCCCTTGCCAACACCAACCCAAACGAAGCAAAAAACTTTATCCTAGAGCAATGGTACGCAATTACTCGTTCCGTTATTTTTGCCACGATAAGCTTTTTGATCATCGCGCAATTTAATAAAAAGTACTTAAAATCATTTCGGCTGGCGATCAAAAAAACCAATCCTCTCGCACTGATTTTATTTTCGATATTCATTATTGCGGTGCACTTCAATCCCACCATGTTGCGTCAACAACCTTTTCTAAGATGGTTCGTTGTATATGCAAGACATGCCGAAGCACAAGAAGAAATAAAGCAAATTGAAAACATTCGGAGATCAATTACGCTCAATCAAAACACATGGAATTTAACCAGCCCAGATGCTGCAAAAGACACTCCAAAAACCTTGGTGCTGGTAATTGGAGAAAGTGCCAACCGCAATAACTGGGGGCAATACGGTTATAGCCGGCCGACCACTTTACCGCTGGAAAATACGTTAAAAAATCTTCCCGGTGCAACGGTTTGGTTCGCTCAAGCCCAATCTTCTGCAGCCTTTACGCTGTCCTCGCTCCAACAAGCATTCACGCCCGCCAACAAAGCCCATCCAGAAGCTTGGAAATCGTCTCCCGATATCATCATGCTGGCAAAAGCTGCGGGTTATCACATTACATGGCTGTCCAACCAACCCAGCAGCGAGGGATGGATTTCATCCTTGGGCAAGAGTGCCGATGTATATAAATTTATTAACAAGGGTAATTGGCGTGATAGCTCGGCCACAGATATGGATTTGTTACCTGAATTAAAAAAACAATTATCCGCACCGCCGCCAAAGAAAGAATTGATTGTTCTGCACCTGCTCGGACAGCATTTTCACTATGCGTTACGCTGCCCTGAGGGTATAGCTCCATATAAAAATATGGATGATGATGCGGTCATGCTGGACATGCAGGCGGCTGGCCGCTTACCTTGGGTGCGGCAAGCGCGTAACGATTACGATGATGCCACTTATTGTGGTGCAATATTTTTATCGGAGGCATTAACGCATATCCAAGCACAGCGCAATCAACGCGAGACCACATTTATTTATTTTTCTGACCACGGCCAAGAAGTGGGACACACTCAAAATTTTGCCGGGCACAGCAGCGCAAGTGAACAAGGTTATACCATTCCCTTATTTATATGGCGCAACCAAGCTCAAAATGGCGTGCCTAGTTTTTATAACGCCCCTTTCTCTTTGGAAAACTTAGACCATTTATTACACAATCTTCTCGGCATTAACAGCACTTGGTATGACAAAAATCTAGACCCCCTGCACTCTCCCGATTACCCCAAATAGAGGCAGCGATCATCATAAAAATTTTAATTCCTCTTTATTTTTTTTGTTTCCTTTTAGTTAGAGGGGCGACAGATGCTGGGTGGCTGATGTTCACCCTAGTGGGTATATTTTGCTTGGCTTCCCCTACCGCACGCGCCCAAACATTGGCCGGCATAGGTGGCTGGACGCGACAAGATACATGGATGTCATTGGCAGTATCCAGTGTATTTATCTTTAAATTAACCTCCGCGCTATGGGCGACCACGCCAAGATTGGCTGTTGAAAATGCGATTTGGCATATTTATTTAATCACCTGGCCACTGGTTTTTCTAGCCCTTAGTTACTGCAAGCCGAAACTTCATCAAGCATTGGTGGCATTGGCTTGGGGGTTGATACTCATCAGCGTATGGGATGTTTATGCATTACTGCATGTTGACCTATCCCACTACCATCAGGGCGCGGTTTTTACGATGAACAAAGGCATACTCGCCGAATTGGTTTTAATTGCAGGCACTTGGCTTTTAATTGCCGCAACGACCAGCAATCCAAAAAATACCCGCCCAGAAATCACCCACCTAGCCATTACTAAGCAAACGAGAATTTTATTTATTTTAGCAACCTTGAGTGCCTGGCTTATTTTATACACCACAGATAGGCGTACGGAATGGATAGGGTTTTTCATTATCACAATATTGATTGGATTTTGGCGAATTCACCATTTGCTGAACGTGTTTCGCACACTGGCTTTATGCTTGGGGCTCGTTGCAATTGGTGTAATATTTTTTTATTTGCGGCAAGAACGATTGTTACTTGCCTACAACGAAGCCTTGCTCTACTTCTCTCAAGCCGACAAAACCACTTCTGCCGCCATTGCAACCGCAGTGGGCGCAAGATTAGAAATGTATAGGTTGGGCATCGCGGCCTTTTTAGACCACCCGATATTCGGCATGAGTGCGGGTGTACGACCTTACTTATTACCGCAATACGGTGGTGGCGGATTAGGCGGCGAGCAGTTTCATCACCGACATTTTCATTCAGAATTTATTCAGGCTCTGGCAGAAGGGGGAATTGTTTGGGCAACGACTTTCTTTATTGCCATTGCTTATTTTGTTCGCAAACTGGTTATCGAGCCATTTAAAACACACAGTCTGGCATCCTTACTGGCATTTGGCTTGGTCGCCAGCTTCATACTGGCAGGCACATTGAGTGCCTCATTAATTTACAACCAGCCTGTTGCAACATTCGTCGTGTTCTCAGCTTTTCTATGGGCCGTTATCAGAGCCAAGCGCAATTAAGTTGGAATAGCCATTAACTGCTACCGCAATCGCTATGCCCGCGTGAACACCAGATCAACCTGCCAAGTTTTTCCATGAGAAAGCGTTGGATCACATTGCGCTAGTCTCTGCGGATCAACACGTTCAATGCCCGCCGCGCCGACTAAGTGCGGTGTAAAACCATTTTTCTTAAGAATCTGAAGAAGCTGTGCCGGATCATGCCCACTCTCGCGCAGAAAGCTCGGTGAATATTCCAATAAAATATTGTTTGTGCGCTTGAGTGTTTTTGTTGCGCCCATCAATGCCTCAATCTCATACCCCTCAACATCAATCTTCAGCAGATTAATTTGCCCAGCATAGGGAGCCAAAATCACATCCAGCGGTTCCAACGAGATCGTTTCTTGGGATAAATCCGTCGCAGATTTTCGAATAGAGTGCGCGCCCGGATTACCCTGTTCATGCTCATACAGCGGCACATTGATTGAGTCGGCACCCGCCCCCTTATTGATAGCAACAATATTAGCAAAGCGGTTATTTTCGATATTCTGCCTAAGCAGCATAAAATTTTCACGACTTGGTTCTAAAGCGATGACCGTTGCTTTCGGGGCGAGCCTGGCACTCAGTAACGCATACCAGCCAAAATTTGCACCAACGTCGACGAACAAACCGTTATCGACTCCTCCAAATTGCGAAATCAGCCAGTTAGAGTTCAGTGGTTCATAGGCCTGATATTTGGCTAATTGCCGAGCAAACAATGAGCGCGCATGCACCGTTACCTGATAATCTGCGACAGCGAATGTTCTTTTCGAAAATAATGGTGCAATTAACGCATGGCCTATGCCACGCAAAATAGTGGCTGGCGTTCTGCGTCGCAGTGGAAATTTAAAACGTGTTGTAACGGCAACGACGGGCGTATGCCCCATGATGCGGTCGATTATACGAGGGATCAAAGTATTTATTTCCTTAATTAAGATAGACGTTCTTCAGTTGCTGAAAATTAATTTTATGCAATCTGCTGAGTAATATTTTTGAGTGCCAGCAGCGGATCATCTGCACGCGTAATGGGGCGGCCTATCACCAGAAAATGCGCGCCCTGCTCTAATGCCGCACGCGGCGTCATCACCCGCGATTGATCGTCGGCAGCGGCATCAGCCGGACGGATGCCCGGTGTCACCAAACAAAATTCTGCACCACAATGTTGTCGTAGCAATGCCGCCTCTTGCGCGGAACACACCACGCCATCCAAGCCACTGTCTTGCGCCAAACACGCCAGGCGCAACACCATTTCAGCGGGCGTAGCCGTGATGCCAATATCGTTTAAATCGGCTTGCGCCATGCTGGTCAGCACGGTTACTGCGATTAACTTAGGTGGCCGCGCACTCGTCAGCACCGCTTCTTTGGCTGCTTCCAACATTTTTCGTCCACCCAAGGCGTGCACGTTAATCATCCACACGCCCAATGCCGATGCCGCTTTACACGCTTGCGCGGTGGTGTTGGGAATGTCGTGGAATTTTAAATCGAGGAATATTTCAAAGCCGTGTCGCATCAGTTGTTCGATGAATGCGGGGCCTGCTGCGGTAAATAATTCTTTACCGACCTTTACGCGGCACAACGACGGCTCTAAGCGCGCCACCAAATTCAACGCAGATTTCGCCTCGGCATAATCCAATGCGACAATAATTTTTGGATGATCCATCATTCAAATTTACAGAAATACAAACGAACGCAATTCTATTGCAAAAACACGCTGAGGAAGCACTGATTTAATCCCACATGGTCGCGACATCGGCTTTGCACCCGCAAGGAGGATTAAATCCGTGCTTCCTGAGTCACACAACGGGGAAAATTGTATAGCGATACAAACAGAAGACATAGCCCAATGCGTAATTAATCCTGGCTACCTTGGTATTAAGCCAACATTACTTTTAGGCTAATAGCGTATGCATTTAAGTAAGAATACAATCACGGTTGGCACAAAATAATCTTGAAAATTTTATAGGGGGTTCAAATGAAAAACTTCATATCTGTCGCTATTATTTCCCGGGCTAATTTATTTTTTAGAGTGATTTTATTCACACTGGCATCTTTATCGGGGCTGCTGGCAAACAACGCAAATGCCGTGCAGGGCGAATGGTGGGAGATCACCAGCAAAATGGAGATGCCCGGCATGCCACCCGAAATGGCAGGCATGATGGGCAGCATGGGCGCGCAGAAACAAAAAGTTTGTTTGGCGAAGGGGCAGCAAGCTGATCCAGCGGCTACCTCCAAGGACGATAACTGCACCATCAGCGATATGCGGCAGTCTGGCAATACCGTTAAATTCAATATGAAATGCACGGGTAAAGATGCCATGACGGGCAGCGCTGAACTGACCCACACCCCGAATAACTTTACCCAAAAAATCAAGATGCGGCAGGATGGCGAGGACATGCTGATGACCTCCACTGGCAAGCGTATAGGGGGCGCGTGCGATGCTGATGAGCTGCGTAAAAAAGGCGAAGCGATGGCCGCGCAAGCGGACGCACAGAATAAAAAACAAACCGCCGCGATGTGCGACACGTCAAAATATACCGCCAAAGATTGGGCTATATACAGCAATCAATTCATCGGAGCCAAACCGCTATGCCCCGGCAAACAAAAGGATCTGTGCCAAGTGATGAACAAGGAAGCACCGCGCAATGTGGATGTTTTCACCCTACTGCAATCGCAACAATCGAGTCGTGAATCCACGGTTAAAGCCTGCGGCATTAACATGGCAACCACCCAAAAATCGTTGTGCAAAAACCGCGCTCTCAAAGGACCCGAACATTTTCTAGCCGAAAATTGCCCGGCTGAATTGAAGGTTTATCGCGAGCTGGTACGCAAGCGTCAAGATTGCGAAGAGCGCGGATTCACCTCCGGTGAAGAGTTAAAATCTTGTATGGGCGGCAAAGAGTTAACGTTAGATGATGGGGATGGAAATTCATCTACATCTTCTTCGCAGTCTTCATCGCAAGCTGGCGCAACGAACAAAGAAGAGAAAAAAGGCATCAACTCCAAAGATGTGCTGGACGGTGCAAAACAGCTAAAGGGATTGTTTGGTTTTTAATTCCTATCCTCGTAATTCCGGTTTGTGTTAGAAAAGAGAACAAGGCGGCAAGGATGAGGTGACGACTACAGTACATTTGAGTACGGCTAGGAGCCGAAGACGATGCCAACACAGTTATCATTTTTAACGCGAATTGGAACGAAGCATCGTGCAAAGCCTAAAAGCTAAGCTGTGGCTGCCATGTGCGCTGTGTGTTGTTTATGCTAACGCGCTCCTTAACTCATACTTGGGCGGCACGTTTCAGTTTGATGATTACAATATCATCGTCTACAACGCGCGCGTCCACTCATGGCAAACGTGGTGGGATGATGTGGGGCACGGCATCCGCCCGCTGCTCAAACTGACTTACACCTTCAATTGGACTAGCAATTTTGGCGGAGGCGCACCCAACACCATCAGCTTTCATCTGACCAACACGGTCATTCATTTGGGCAACACGCTGCTGGTTTTTGCGCTGACCAAAAAGTTTGTTCAGCACCATGCAGCCGCGCTGGCAAATGCTGCGACACTGCCGTCAATTTCACGCATCCCCTTTATCGCCGGCCTTCTCTTTGCAGTGCATCCCATCCACACCGAGGCGGTTACGTATATTTCTGGTCGATCCGCCTCGCTCATGACACTGTTTTATTTAGCGGGACTGTTGGTCTACATCATCGGGCGCGAAAAAAATAGCCATTGGTACACCTTAGTATTTACTCCGCTCATGTTTATCGTCGCACTCAGCGTCAAAGAAACAGCGGTTACTTTTCCGCTGGCATTGCTGGCGTGGGAATTGTGCTTAGCTGAAAATGCATTACAAAATATAAAGCGACATCAATGGACAACCTGGCTGGTGCTGTTATTGGGGATATTTATTTTTATTGTGAGCGAACATTATTTTTCGCAAATGGAACGCAGCGCCGCGTTTAACACCCTCTCCGGCAACCTCGCCACACAATGCATTGCCTTCACTTATCTAATGCAACAATGGTTTTTACCCCTGTGGCTGAACATCGACCCCGACCTAAAACCAGTGCAAGATTTTTCTGGACTCGCGCCGCAACTAGTATTTTTAGGTGGCAGCATCGCGCTCATGCTGCTCACTTTTCGATCACGTCCGTGGATATTTTTTGGCCTAGCCTGGACGTTCATTCAACTATTTCCGCTGTATATTTTTCTACCTAGAATAGACATCGCCAATGACCGCCAAATGTATTTGGTAAGCTGGCCGCTAGTGATGGCGCTGGCCATAGAAATGTCGATCTGGTTAAAACTCAAAACCCTCGCCTTCACCACGGCAGCATTGGTCTTAACTTTGAGCTTGCTCACCCTGCAACGCAACCATCAGTTTCGCAGTGAGATTTCCTTATGGCAAAGCACCGCCCAGCTCTCACCCAACAAAGCGCGCGTGCGAAATAATCTGGGTTACGCCTACATGCTGGCCGGGCAAAAAGATGCCGCGCGCGCCGAATTTTTAGCCGCGCTAAAAGCCAACCCCGCCTATTACAAAGCGCGCAATAACTTGGCGCGCTTGGATGCCACCCAATAGCAATGCTGGGATTATCGGTGCACCGAATGAGCGGGCGCCTCCATCACATTATTTGTGCCGCCTTTCTATAAAACTTCACGCTAAAGACCCTGCAAATAAATCGAGCACGCGCGCCTTTGTTTTATAATCCGCTCCTGATTTTAAAAACTGAACTGGAGGCTGCACATGCGTAGCAATGCCATCGAAGAAATTACCGCCCACACTCAAGCCTGGGTGGAGCGCGCCGTGATTGGCCTGAATCTATGTCCGTTTGCCAAGGCGGTGCATATCAAAAAGCAAATTCGCTATGTGGTGAGCTTGGCAGAAACACACGAGGACTTACTGCGCGACTTAATGGCGGAATTAGAAACATTGGCGGAAGTATCGCCGGAAAAAGTCGACACCACTTTGCTGATACACCCATATGTGCTGACGGACTTTTTTGAATACAACAATTTTTTGGACGTGGTGGATGAGGCGTTAATCGATATGGAGTTAGACGACGCGATTCAGGTGGCGAGCTTTCATCCGCAGTATCAATTCGCCGATACGCAACCGGAGGATATTGAAAATTACACCAACCGCTCACCCTATCCGATGCTGCAATTGCTGCGCGAAAGTAGCATGGTGCGTGCGGTAGAAGCGTATCCACAAGCTGAACAAATTTTTGAAAAGAACATCGAAACCTTGCGCCGCATGGGGCATGCAGGGTGGGATGCGCTGGGGTTAAAGCCCGCAGGGTTGCAACCCGCGCGAAAAAAGACATGACGCTCATTAAAGGACAATATTTGCCATGACCATTGTCCATAATTTTGACGCGCTCAATTTTTCTGGACTCACCCCCGATCATATTTTGAACGCACTGGATGGCTTGGGTCTGCATACCGATGGCCGCTTGCTCGCGCTTAACAGCTATGAAAATCGCGTTTACTGGGTTGGCTTGGAAACTGGGGTGGGCGTAGAAGACCGCACATCGGTTGTAACAAAATTTTATCGCCCCAATCGCTGGACAGATGCCGCCATACTCGAAGAGCACAGTTTCTTGCAGGAGCTGGTTGAACGCGAGATTCCAGTCGTGCCACCCTTAGCATTCGATGGAAAAACGCTGCTCGAATTTGCAGGATTTCGCTTTTCCATTTTTCCAAAACAGGGTGGTCGTGCGCCGGAACTAGAGGATAGAAAAATACTGGAATGGATGGGACGTTTTCTCGGACGCATCCACGCCATCGGCACGCTGCAACCGTTTCAGCATCGCCCCACATTGAACATCGAAAGTTTTGGCATCGCGCCAAAAGATTATTTGCTGACGCACAATTTTATTCCACCCGATTTAGATGCGGCCTATCGTAGCGTGGTGGAGCAAGCTTTAGACAGCGTGCGTGCGTGCTATGCCCGCGCAGGTAAGGTGTCCAACATCCGTCTGCATGGCGATTGTCACGCGGGTAATGTGCTGTGGACGGATGACGGCCCACACTTTGTAGACTTTGATGACAGCCGCATGGGGCCCGCGATACAAGACTTATGGATGCTGCTGTCCGGCGAACGTGCCGACATGACGCGGCAACTGGCTGATGTGTTGGCGGGCTACGAAGATTTTTATGATTTCAACCCGAGCGAACTTCACTTGATCGAAGCCCTGCGTACCCTGCGCCTAATTCACTACGCGGGTTGGTTGGCGCAACGCTGGGATGACCCCGCCTTTAAGCAAGCATTTCCGTGGTTTAACACGCAACACTATTGGCAAAATCGCATATTAGAATTACGCGAACAAATCGCGCTGATGCAAGAGCCGCCGTTGTGGCTCGGGTGACAGGCTGCCCCTGCGGCAGCGGAAATTATGTTGATAAATGCTGCGAACGGTACATCTTAATTGGCGAAATTCCTCCCACCGCAGAAACACTCATGCGCTCACGCTACACCGCGTACACCTTGGGTCGAGAAGATTATTTGCTGGCGACTTGGCACACATCAACACGCCCTGTTGAGCTGAATTTGGCCAATGAAATTGCTACCCAATGGCTGGGGCTAAAAGTTAAACAACACTCGTATGATTCATCTGACCCGACACACGCCACCGTGGAATTTATAGCGCGCTATAAAGTAAATGGCCGAGCACATCGGCTGCATGAAGTCAGCCAGTTTGTATATGAGGACGGGCGATGGTTTTATGTGGATGGGGCGGTGAAATGAGGGGATAGCTGATTCTTCACTAAGCAGCTTAGGGGCGAAAAATACTGCATGTACTCGTACCATGGGCATACAGCTTTCCGTTTGCGTCTTTGATAGACCCTTCAGATACGCCCAAGCTTTTAGAAATATGAATGACGCGCCCATCGGCGTACAGCTCCACTTCAAGCGGGATGGGCCGGAGCATTTTTATATTGAGGTCAACCGTGCTATACCCCACGCCCACATCCAGCATCGTATGAACAGCGCAACCTGTTACTGAATCAAGCACCGTCGCGGCAAAGCCACCATGCACTCCACCAAGCGGATTTATGTGACGATGATCTGCCTTAACAATAAATTTGATTGCGCCCTTGCTAATTTCAGCAAGTCGCATCGGCATCGTATCTGCTATCGACGGATGCGGTAGCCTGCCATCTGCCATCGCTTGTAGCAGATCAAGCCCGGTCATTTCATGGGGATTCAAGGTTTCCCTCCTTTGCAGCGTTAGTTAACTTATACACCGCTGACTTTATCAGCCCAATTCTCTCAAATCAAGCAACAGCGCACCCTACCCTACAATAAAAATCATCGTTAGACTTCCTTGCCCATAGCCATTAGACTTGCGCCTTTTCAAAAACTACGTGTTCCACAAAGCATTCTCCATGACCATTGAATCAATCCCCACATCCATCGACCCTAACGCCTCACCCGCACGCGATTTAATTTCACGAGAAGTGGCGCGCCGTCGCACGTTTGGCATTATCTCGCACCCCGATGCGGGCAAGACCACGCTCACTGAAAAACTATTGATGTTCTCTGGTGCGATTCAACTGGCGGGTACGGTCAAGGCACGCAAAAGCTCGCGCCATGCAACTTCAGATTGGATGGAGATCGAGAAGCAGCGCGGTATTTCGGTGGCTAGCTCGGTAATGCAATTCGAGTACCGCAACCATGTGGTCAACTTGCTCGACACACCTGGTCATCAGGATTTTTCCGAAGACACGTATCGCGTTTTAACGGCGGTCGATTCCGCGCTGATGGTGATTGATGCGGCTAAGGGAGTGGAGTCGCAAACCATCAAGCTGTTGAATGTTTGCCGTATGCGCAACACGCCGATAATTACCTTCATCAACAAAATGGATCGCGAAACACGCAACCCGGTAGAGCTGCTGGATGAGGTGGAGTCGGTGTTGAATATTCAATGTGCGCCGGTCACTTGGCCGCTGGGCATGGGGAAATCTTTTCGTGGCGTGTACCATTTGTTGCGTGATGAAATTTTGCTTTTTACTCCCGGCGAAGAGCGCGCCGATCAGGAATTCGAGGTGGTCAAAGGCATCAACAATCCGCGTTTGACCGAAATTTTTCCGCAGGAAATTGAGCAACTCAAAATGGATGTGGAGTTGTTGCAAGGTGCATCGCACCCATTCGACATAGATGCATTTTTAGCCGGCACCCAAACACCGGTATTTTTTGGTTCGGCGATTAATAATTTTGGCGTGCGCGAAATTCTCAATGCGCTATTGGAGTGGGCACCTTCGCCACTGGCACGCGATGCAACGTTAAGAATGGTTGCGCCAAATGAGCCTGCGTTTTCTGGCTTTGTGTTCAAAATTCAAGCCAATATGGATGCCAACCATCGCGACCGCATCGCTTTTTTGCGCGTATGCTCGGGGCATTTTGAGCGCGGGATGAAAATTAAACATCTGCGTATCAATCGCGAAATTCGCGTTTCCAATGTCGTCACGTTCATGGCTTCCAGCCGTGAGCAAGTCGAAGAGGCGTATGCCGGCGATATCATCGGCCTACCCAATCACGGTAATATGCAAATCGGCGATAGCTTTTCGGAGGGGGAGTTATTGCAGTTTGTCGGCATCCCTTACTTCGCGCCAGACTTTTTTCGCTCGGTGCGTATCCGCAATCCAATTAAAGTCAAACAACTACACAAAGGCTTGCAACAGCTGGGCGAAGAAGGCGCAGTGCAAGTTTTTAAACCGGTTGGCGGCGGCGATTTAATTTTGGGTGCAGTAGGCGTGTTGCAGTTTGATGTGGTGGCCAGTCGCCTGGCAAATGAATATGGAGTCGACGCGGTATTCGATGGGACCAGCACCACCAGTGCACGCTGGGTGACTTGCGAGGATAAAAAAATGCTGGCTGATTTTGAAAAAGCGTTGTCGCACAACGTGGCTTACGATGCGGCCAACAACATGGCGTATCTTGCACCGAACAATGTCAACTTGAAGCTCACGCAGGAAAGATGGCCGAAAGTGGTGTTCCATGCCACGCGCGAACATGCGGTGAAGCTGTAATGGTGCAAAATCGGGTAATGGCACAAAATTTAGTCTTTGAACTTGCCGACGAATATATTGAGTTACACCAATTACTAAAAGCAACCGGCGTGTGCGATAGCGGTGGCGCGGGTAAAGCGCGGGTGGCAGAAGGCGCGGTGTCAGTGGATGGCCAAATAGAATTACGCAAATCGTGTAAGGTGCGCGCCGGGTCAGTAGTGACTTTGGGTGATGTGAGCATCACCGTTAACGCGGCTTAATCTCATGCTCTATATCGCGCACAATATTTATATTCCAGACCATGAAATAGAGCTTTCTGCCGTGCGTGCACAAGGTGCGGGCGGGCAAAATGTAAACAAGGTTTCCAGCGCGATTCATCTGCGTTTTGATGTGGCGGCTTCGTCATTACCAGATGAATTTAAAAGCCGCGTGCTGGCACTGCGTGACCAACGCATCACCAAGGACGGCGTGGTCATTATCAAGGCGCAGGAGTTCCGAAGTCAGGAGCTTAATCGCGGCGAAGCCATGCGCCGCTTAAAAGAATTAGTGCAAAGCATCGCGGTGTTGCCCACCCAACGTCGCGCTACAAAACCGACCCGCAGCTCGCAAAAAAAACGCTTGGAAAGTAAAGTAAAACGCGGCGCAATTAAGGTGATGCGGGGGCGTGTGGTGGAGTAATCCTAAGGAAACGCTGATTTAATGTCTGCGCGGGCGAATTACCGCGTTGTGCGGTGCTCAAAATCCTCGTGTATACCGCATACACTGCGGTTTCTGCGCTCCGTACGCCTTGCACTTCATCCCGCTCGCCGATTAAATCAGCGTTTCCCTAACGCTTTTATTTCAGTTTTTTCCCTGCCGCATCAAACACACTTACCTCGACAGGAATGCCCAAACGCACACTTTCGGTAACGGTACAAAACGCCTCAAACTGCCCCAGCACGCGATCGAGATGCGCTAACTCCTCAGCAGGTTTGCCTAATGTCAACGCGACCTCAATGCGCTGCACACGCAAACGATTTTCAGCATTACGCCCGACAATTGCGCGAGCCTCCGCTGTAATCGGCTCGGGTGCTTGCTTGTACTTGCGTAACGCAAAAAGCAGGCTGGCACTCAAACAATTACCTACCGCCGCCGCCAGCAATTGCACGGGCGTTGGCCCTGCACCCTGACCCAGTGGCGGTGATTCGTCGCTATATAAAACGGGAACATTTTCGCCAAAATTTAGGCTAAATTTGTAATCGGTTTCTTGTTTGAGATTTACGGTAATAGTATCTGGCATCGCCCGCTACCTTAAATAATTTAGCACTTCAACAAAATCTCCGATAAAGTAACTCCATCCATTTACTTTGCATTTTATAAAATTAGTACGGTGTTCCATCTTTTCGACTGAACTGCCAATTACCTGCAACCATCTTGGCCTGAAGATCGTCATCAGGATACGTCACCATATCGCCTGCAGTACGGTCTCCCACCTCAAGATAAACCACATCAGCGCGGGAACGATTGACAATCTGATGCGCGTCCTCTGTACCTGCTTTAAAACCCGCACACATTCCAGGATATAACTGAGTTTCACCAATATTAGTAACCAAAATCGGGCTGCCTTCTAGCACGTAAATGAACTCATCTTGCAATGCATGGGCATGTCGCAATGCAGACAGTGCGCCCGGCGCAAGGCGTGTCAGGTTCACACCAAAATTGGTTAACCCAAATAAATCTCCAAGTGGCTTCTTCACCCTATCAATCATACGCGCTGCAAATTGTTCGGGGTAAATAGATCGCTTAGCGCGTGGGGAAACTTCTTCTGCGACGATTGCAGTGGGAGAGATCATTACATATTCCTTTTCGATTAGTTTATGAAAATTTTATCGCCACTCAAAGATGCTGAACAAAGTTGCAATTGCAAGTTGACAAAAAAGTGCTGCAAAATTCCTTGCAGAATATTGGCTGGTTTAAATTCGACACGCCACCATCAGTCATCAATCAATTTCATGCAATTTTCCGCCCGCAAATAGCAACCCGCAACGCACCGTTTTTCCTGCATAAATAGCCTGCATCGCATGGCGATAGGCTTGCATTTGCGCTGTGTGAGGCAAGGGATTGTTGGCCTCACCTGTTTTGTAATCCAGCACCCACACTTCCGCTTCAAATTCGACCAGCCGATCAATGCGCCGCAACTCGCCTTGTGGGTTGATGAACGGCAATTCATTCAACGCGCTGAGGTAATGTTGCGGCGCAAAAAATTTCTGTAGCTCTGCTTGTGCCAGTATGTGCTGCGCCTGCTGCCATAACGCGTCCATTTTATTATCTGGAATCGCGCACATCTTTTGCAGCATTGTTTTTTGATCTGCTGCGGGTGCAATATTTGAAAATGAATTTTCAGCTGGTGCCAAATGCTGCAACAGCGCGTGCAGCCAAATGCCCTGTTGCTGCGATGCGGTCTGCTGCTGCGGTAACGCGCCTTGCTCGCGCTGCCCAGTGGGGATGGGATGCAAGAGCGCGCTATCCACTTCTAAAATTTTGGGATCGCTATAAATTTCGCTCATTTTACTTTTAGCCCGCAATGGGTTGAGATCATTTCCCACTGCCGTCGCAATACGTGCATACCAAGAAGCATCATTCAACTCACCGTGCCCGCTTATCAACAACGCTTGTTTGGCGCGGGTCATGGCGACGTACAATAAATTCATTTCTTCACGCTGTGCATATTCTTCATCCGCCAAAAAATAATGTGCGCGTAACGAATCGCGTTTGTCCGTGAATAAAGAAAAATGCACGGGTTGCTGCTCGGTCGGTGGCCAATCCAGCAGCACGCTGTAATAATCCGCTTTACGCCGGGTATCATTTACATCCAGCAGCCACACAATAGGGGCTTCCAACCCCTTGGCCTCGTGGATGGTATAAATGCGCAGCGCGTTGCCCACCTTGCCCACGCGTCCTTCATCTGGTGATTCGCTATCACTCGCTCGGCGTAACTCTTGTAGCTCGGTTAAAAATCGCGGCAAACTCGGATAGCGTCCAGCATCCACGTTCAACGCAATCTCCATCAATGCCTGCAAATTGGCGCGTACTGTTTCGTGCAAATCCGCAGGCAGCGCGGCCATGTAACGATGCACCAAATCGCCCTCAAAATAAATATGGTCGAGCAAGTCATGCACGGGTAATTTATCGGCCAGTGCGATCCAGCTACTCAATAACTTATGTGCGCGCTGTAATGTCAGAGACGTATTTTCACGCGCTGCAACCTGTTGCAAACGTTGCCACCAACTGGCATTTTTAACTGGCATTTCGTCTGAAATGAGTTGCCTCTCTGCAAGCATCATCAAATCCGCATCCGCGCAAGAAAATATTGGCGAGCGCAGCGTTTGCGCTAACGCCAAATTAGCGAATGGTGTGATCAAAAAAGTGAGCAATGCTTGAATGTCTTCCGCTTCCAACGTGTCGAGCAAGCCGCCGCGTCTTGAGGTGAGAAATGGAATGTGGTGCTGGCGCAAAGCGCGCTCATAAATTTTCAAATGCGAACGCTTGCGTACCAGCACCATGATGTCGCTGTATACCGCACGACGCACCACTCCACCGTCACCTTGCACTTGCCAGTGCGTGACGATTTCGGCCACTTTTTCAGCAAATTTCTGTGCCTCCAAAGCACGCGTACTTTCCATTTTTTCAGCGCGTGGGGTGAACAGTGGATTGCGTAATTGCACATTTTTTTCATCCGCCAAATTTTCCTCAGCTACGGGTACAAGCAAAGGCAATGCGACAACACAGCCAGCCAAATCTGAATGATGCGCGTGATGTATTTCAAAGTTATTAAACCCATTAGGGTGCAACTCAAAAACTTTATTCACCACCTGCAAAACAGCAGGTGCATTGCGTCGCGTCACATTTTGGCTTAAATAATGCGCGCCAAATTTTTGTTGCAACCATGTACTCACCTCGCCGAATAACCGCGCATCAGCTCGTCTAAATCGATAGATAGATTGCTTGGGGTCACCCACTACAAACACGGTGGGGCGAGACGCAACTGCCTCTGCAGCAGCAAACCACGCTTGTAAAATTTGCCATTGCACCGGGTTGGTATCTTGAAATTCATCCAGCAGTACATGCTGATAACGGCTATCCAGCTTGTATTGCATGTATTCGGCAAAAGGGCTGTGCTGCAATAAATGACACGCTTGCCATTCCACATCGACAAAATCAATCTGTTGCTGGCGATGTTTCAGATTTTGATAATGCTGTAACAAAGCCGCGCCGCAAAGCAACACGGCCTCGTTCAAACGCAACACTGCGCGCGCAGATAAAGCATCTCGCGCTACTTGAATGATATGCAGCAACACTTCATGGGTAGATTTTAATTGCGCAGCATCTTGTTTTTTAGTGGGCTTAAAAATACGCGGATCATCATCCGTTTTCGTATACAGACACTGTCCCAAGGCGATATATCGTTGCTCAATATCCGGCTCTGCCCATGCGACTTGCAGCTTGTCTGCTTGTTTTTGTTGCGCCTCTGTTCCACTGGCCAAGGCTAGTGCAAAATCATAAACCGCGTGCTGCAAAGCATCATCTGAGAATAAATCCTGAATAGGATCAGCCTCGTCATCCACGCCCAATTCAACACGCAATTGCTGCACGGCGTAGTCCACTGGGGTTTTTTGGCCGCTGGTATACGCCCACCATTCGGCGCGCTTTTGCACAAAACTTTTCAACAACATGCGCGTACCATGCAAACCATATTCAGCAAATAACCATTGCATTGCGCGCGATTTTTCGCTGTCAAAATCAATCCGCAGGCCGTCCAAAAATTCCTGCCAAGCCTCTTCGTCCAGCGCGGAAGTGTGTTCCAGCAAGCTCATCCCAATCGGCACAGTTGAGTTCAGCGGCGCGCTCTGGATAATCTGCATAAACCAGCCATGAAAAGTGTTGATGGTCATAGCAGGCTGTGCCAACAGGGTGTCTCGATACAAATGACGTGCACGCGCCAGTAGTACTTCGTCCACTGCCAACACCTCACGCTCGCGTAAAAATGCACGTACCTCAGCATCATTTTTAGTCGCTAAAAAATGTAACCACTCGTATAACCTGGCCTGCATTTCTTGCGCCGCTTTCCGCGTAAATGTAATCGCTAAAATTTCGCTGGGCTGTACGCCCGCTAGCAACAAACGCAAAATGCGCGACACCAGCAACCAAGTTTTTCCGCTACCCGCACAGGCTTCAACCACCACACTGTACTGCGGATCAAGCGCGATTTTATTATCCATTTTATTATCCATTGGCGGCCCCCAACCCATCATCCACGCGCCATTCAGACTTTCGACACAACCCACGCATCTCGCAATATTGACACGTTTCATCTATGCCATTCGCAAGTAATGCCGCGCCTGATTTCATTTGCGCAAATATTGTTATCAACCGCTGCATATTGGCCTGCGCCAACGCGCTCATATCATGTGGCGGCTCGATCAACAATATTTTCTCTTTTTCAATGCTGATATATGCGGCGGCATCGCTACCCTGTGCAGCGGCATAGCAAGCTAGTTGTACCTCTTCGCCCGCCTCTTTTAATTTATTTTTGAGCGCGTTGGCCGCAATCATTTTGTAATCCAATACGCGCACCAAATCATTTTTTTTATCAATGCGATCAATGCGCCCATACAATACAAAATCATCGTCCAAATAAAATTCAAATGGCAACTCGCCACTTTGGAAACGCCAGCCCTCTGCTTCCATTGCTAATTGTGCTGCAAGATAGGGTTGGATAGACCGCTGCCAACGCAACAACCAAGCGCGTGCCAGATAATCACGCTGCACGGCGGGAGAAAATACAGTTTCGCTCATGACATTCAGCGCACGTTCCAAATCGACTATTGCGTGTTGTGACAAAACCGGAAACTGCTGATGAAATTGATATAAAACTTGATGCACCCATTCGCCATAATCTTTTTTTTCTATGGCCTCGCTCACCTCGTCCATTTCATTTAAGCGCAAAATATGCCGCGCATAAAATTGATACGGGCATGCTACCAAACTGTTGTATCCGCTGGCAGTAATACGCTGCGGGATAAGAGCAGGTGCGACATTCGGCGCAGGCAGGATGGTGGCCTGCGGCAGTGGAAATGTGATGTGACGCACTTGCGCGGCATCCACGATGTCGGCCAATTCACGTTCAGCCAGGTCATCTTGATATGCCAACTCATGCAACGACCGCAATATTTGCAGATAGGGGCTGAGTAAATTTGTTTCACCATTTTTACTGGCCTGCCAAGTGGCCAGCACGCAATTGTTCAATGTGAGCAGGCCGCGCAATGCATCGCGTTGTCGCACTAAATTTTCTTGGCGTGCGGGCAGGCCAAGCGTGGCGCGCACCGCATCGTTAAACCATAATCCGCCACCCTCTTTGCTGGGCAGATGCGCGTCATCGCAACCTAACAACAACACCGCATCAAAACTGCGCCAACTGGTAGCGGCCAAGTGCGTGAGCAGCACTGAGCTGCTAATATTCGTGTCTCGAAAAGTGTGGGCATCCAGTTGCTGCGTCAACCAGCGCCGCCATTCCGCCATGCTCACTCGCGCATTGTCGTTGGCCAATTCATGTTGCCAAGTTTGTAAAGATTGCAGCAATTGCACGCCCGCCTCATCCGTGGCCAAACCCATGCCGAGTATGTCAAAACTTTGCTGTAAGGCTGCCAGCCAACCGCTCAGTGTGTCCGTTTTTTTTCTCATGGCAGCGGCCGCTTGACGCAGTCGCACCAGCACCGTCTGCACAGCAACATCGCCGACAGCCATTGCTAAAAATTCATCCAAATGCGCTGCTACGCTTTGTTTACGCAGTAGCTGCTCTAAAGTATGAAGTGTTTTTTTGCGCGCATCGGCAGGCTGTTCTGAAAAAATAAAAGGTGATTTGAGCAGATCAAGTAAATCGTGATAATAAAAATCACTCTGCAAGGCATCCAGCCAACGCATTAAAACCGTGCTGACCGAGAGCGTAGAAAGCGTCCAGCCCGTTTCATCGCGCACTAAAATTTCGGCACGCTCTAGCAGTGCGCGCACACGTCTTGCCACCAAACGATCTTGCGCGACAATGGCGATATTTTTTTTGCCAGCCAGCAACCAGCGTCTGATTTGCACCTCGGCGGCGCGTGCTTCTTGCTCTAAATCTTGCGCGCCAAATAACCGCAGCTGTTGCGCCAACGGCGCATGATGTTCGTGTAAGTATGCGGCTTGCTTATGCAGTGTGGGCTGGCTAGCTGTGGGCGCTTGAGCGCGCCCATCACCCAGCGCGATTCGCACAATACTCGATGGCGAATGTTGCGCTGCCATTGCACGCAGATCAAAAATTGTCACCGGTACGCGCGTGCGACAGGCCTCTAAAAATCGTGACTCGGCAGTAGAAAAATCCGCGCTGTGCAACACATAAATTGGCGACTGCACATGCAATGCCAGCTGTGCTAAACGCTGTTGGTAAGCACGGCTCGCATCCCATTCAATGGCATTTGACTCATCAGCATTGTTCATGGCGTACCACAGCTCGTGCACCACCCGCGCTTCAAACTGCATGGCTGCACCGCGCTTGGCCTGATAGGCTCGTTCAAGTTGCGCTAAAAAATCTTCAGCATTGAGCGGTAGCGTGACATGCTGCTGCGTCAGTTCATCTAACAACGCCAGCAACTCATGCGTGATGCCCCACAGATCGGCATCGCCAAACCATTGCCGATCACGTAAGGCTTGATACAAGCTAGCCGCGCGGCAGGTGTCAGGCGTAATAGCTGTAGCCAACGGCACCGATTGCGCCCAATCTGGCAGCGTGACCATTTGTGGCAAAAGCAAAGTGGGCTGTGCGGAAATGCGCGCTAAGCTTTGCGCCAGCGGCTGGGCGACGTGGTAGTTAGGCAGTAAGACCGTGACTTTGTGCAGCGGAATAATTTGCTGCGTGTTGTGATTGGGCAAACTGTGTTGCGCCAAAATATGCTGTGCGACTGCATCAAAAAAAACAGCGGCTCCGCTAGGGTGGCCGCTGCTGTGAGTGTGACTCATTGCTTGTATGTTGAGCTAGGTAATGGACATGTCGAAGTCGCTGGACAAGAACTCAACGTTCTAACAAATGCCGTTTTTCTTTCACGTCTTTCCACTCATCAGCATCTGATGGGCCTTCTTTTTTCTCAACAATAGATTTCCAAACTTTAGATAACTCCGCATTCAGTGCAACAAATGCGCGCTGCTCAACGGGCACATCATCCTCGGCGTAAATCGCTTCCACCGGGCATTCCGCCACACACAGCGTGCAATCAATACACTCATCTGGATCAATCACTAAAAAGTTAGGGCCCTCGCGAAAACAATCGACCGGGCAAACATCTACGCAATCCGTATATTTGCACTTAATGCAAGCTTCAGTAACAACATAAGTCATGAAAATAAACTCCTGATTTGAACAATGCGTATTCTACCAAAACTAATGAGAATTATCCCGCTCGATGCGCGCATAAGCAGAATGATTATGGATAGACTCAAAATTTTCTGCCTCGACGATATACGATTCAATACGCGCATCACGATTCAAGGCTGCGGCCACATCACGCGCCACATCTTCTACAAATTTTGGATTGTCATAAGCGCGCTCAGTGACATATTTTTCGTCCGCACGTTTCAACATGCCATACAGCTCACACGAAGCTTCGTCCTCGGCGAAGCGCACCAATTCTTCTATCCACACCGGCTCTTTTATCCATACTGGCTGGCTGGCGTTGATGGTAAGCGTGATATGCGAACGCTGGTTGTGTGCGCCGCGCTCCGAAATTTCTTTAGAGCAGGGGCATAAGCTGGTTACGGGCACGACCACTTTGAGTGTAAAACGATACTGTCCGTTTTCAATTGCGCCGATAAAGGTTACGTCATAGTCCAACAAACTTTGCACGCCCGACAGCGGCGCAGCTTTGTTGATGAAATACGGAAAACTCATTTCGACATAGCCGGATTGCGCGTCTAATTTTTTAACCATATCGCGCAAAATATTTTCAAACGACTGCACGGAAACTTCATGGTTATGTCGATTGAGGATTTCGACAAACCGCGACATGTGCGTGCCCTTGGCATCGTGTGGCAAATGCACATACATGCTGAACAGGGCGATGGTGTGCTGCGCGTGAGGCGATTTATCTTTAATCAACATCGGATGCCGGATGCTTTTAATGCCCACTTTGTTGATCGCGATTTGGCGTATGTCAGCCATGCCCTGCACATCTGGCATCATCTTGCTTGCTAAATTATCATCTGCGGGAGAATTCATATCCGCCACCATCTTTCTTGTTTCAATTGTACAAGGGCTTACTGCGCTTGCTTATGGGCGTAATTATATCCTATGCCCAAACTAGCAAACTGCCTGATAATGAACGCACTCGCTATTTTTAGGTAGCCCCGCTCATGCCCCACACTCCCCGCTCGCAAGATGCCCATTTAATTTGGCATGTACGTGAAATCGCCGACATCGCACATACATTGAATGTAGATACAACGCAGGGGCTCTCTTCCACAGAGGCTGCCGCACGCCTTTTGCAGCATGGCCACAACACCCTGCCCGCCGCAGTGCAACGCAACATCAGCAGCATGGTGCTCGCGCAATTTTCAGATTTTATGATTGTGGTATTGATTGCTGCTGCGATTATTTCTGGCTGGGTGGGCGAGATGCAAGACACGATTGCGATTATCGTGATTCTCATTTTGAATGCGGCAATTGGCTTTGCACAAGAATATCGCGCCGAAAAAGCAATGGCAGCGTTGCGTAAAATGGCCGCGCTCACTGCGCGGGTTCGGCGCGCAAACAGTGTATTGAGCCTCCCCACCGAGCATCTTGTGCCAGGTGATGTCGTGCTGCTAGAGGCGGGCAACATCGTACCTGCGGACTTACGCCTATCGGTGGCGGCCAAGCTGCGTATCTCTGAAGCCGCGCTCACCGGCGAATCCCACGCAGTGGATAAAATGACCGCACCGCTCACGGGCACGCATTCCACCCCAATAAATCATAGCAACTTGGGAGATCGTCACAACATGGCGTTTAAAGGCACGCTCGTCGTTTACGGGCGAGGCGAAGGAATAGTCGTCGCCACAGGCATAGCCACTGAGCTGGGTAAAATTGCGATGCTGCTGGCCACGCAAGAGGAAGTTAAAACGCCTTTACAAAAACGTTTAGCGCGCTTTGGTGGGCGCATCGCTTGGGCGGTGTTGGCAGTGAGCGCCGTTGTTTTTATAGCCGGATTTTTGCGCGGCGAACCTCCGCTATTAATGCTGCTCACTGCGCTGAGTTTGGCTGTGGCAGGCATTCCCGAAGCACTGCCCGCTGTGGTAGCCATTTCACTGGCATTAGGCGCGTATCGCATGAGCTTGCAACACGCGCTCATTCGCCGCCTACCTGCGGTGGAAACTTTAGGCTCCGTCACCTACATCTGCACCGACAAAACAGGCACGCTCACGCAAAATAAAATGCACGCGGAAGCGTTTCAAGTAGATGGACAATCGCATCCCCACCCGCCACTCACAAAAGCTTGGCAGATTTTTTTCCAAGCACTGGTGCTATGCAACGATGCCACGTTAATACACGATAATCCGCACCCAAATAAAGCACCAGATAAAGTACCCCATAAAGCACCCGGTAAAGTACCAGACAAAGTACCCGGTAAAGTACTAGACAAAGTACCCGGTAAAGTACTAGGCAAAGTAGAAGGCGAGCCAACCGAAGCAGCGTTACTAACAGCCGCGCTACAGCACTGTTTCACGGTGGATGAATTACAAGCATTGCAAGCTGCGCATCCGCGCATTGCCGAGCTGCCTTTCGATTCTGAAAAAAAACGAATGTTGACTGTGCATCGCACCGAGCATGATTATCTGGTGCTGATGAAAGGCGCACCAGAAGCGGTTTTACCGCTCACTGCCACACAACTCACCCACACGCATGATGACAGCAGCGTGCAAGGTATCGACACAAAAAATATCGCGTTGGCGGTAGAGCGTATGGCAAACGACGGGCTGCGTGTACTGGCGATTGCCTATAGCCGCGTGTCTGTGTTGCCGGACAAGTTAGAAGCGTTGGAAAATAATATGATTTTTATTGGCCTCATCGGGCTGGTTGATCCGCCACGCCCTGAAGCGCATCACGCGGTGCAAGAATGTCACACAGCAGGCATCACTATAGTCATGGTTACTGGCGACCATCCCGCCACGGCTCGCGCGATTGCGCGGCGGCTTGAAATACTGGATGTTGATACTGAAAAAAATTCCGATAAAATCATCACGGGGGTGGAACTCGCCGCGCTCACTGAGGCAGAATTACAAGCGCGCATCGTCGATCTGCGCGTATTTGCCCGCGTGAATCCAGAACAAAAAATTCGCATCGTTCAAGCACTGCAAGCACGAGGTGAATTTGTTGCAATGACGGGTGATGGCGTAAACGACGCACCCGCGCTGCGCCGTGCGGACATCGGTGTGGCGATGGGACGTGGTGGCACAGATGTGGCGCGTGAAGCCGCGCACTTGGTGTTGCTGGATGATAATTTCGCCACCATTGTGCTGGCAGTGCGCGAGGGGCGGCGCATTTTTGACAACATCCGAAAATTTGTAAAGTACGCCATGACAGGGAATTCTGGCGAAATTTGGGTGATCTTTCTCGCGCCATTTTTGGGGCTGCCCATACCGCTGCTGCCCATCCATATTTTGTGGGTCAACTTGGTCACTGACGGCTTGCCGGGTTTGGCACTCGCCGCCGAACGCGCAGAAAAAAATATCATGCAACGCCCGCCGCGCCCGCCACAAGAAAATTTATTCGCACACGGTTTATGGCAACACATTATTTGGGTGGGACTGCTAATGGGCGGGGTGTGCCTGACTCTACAAGCCTGGGCAATTCATGATGGCGATGCCCACTGGCAGAGCATGGTATTCACCGTGCTGACACTGTCGCAACTGGGGCATGTGCTGGCAATACGCTCAGAACAACATTCTCTGTTCAGTATCGGCGTGGGGTCGAATCGTTATTTGGCATGGGCGGTAGGGCTGACTTTTTTATTGCAAATGGCGACGCTATATGTGCCCGCGCTCCATCCCATTTTTAAAACTGAAGCGTTAACCTTGACGGAATTAGTGATCTGCTTATTGGCCTCGACGGTAGTATTCTTTGGGGTAGAGGCAGAGAAGTGGTTTATCCGCCGAGGGATCATTTATCAACGCGCTTGAAATGTTTTCTTAAAACAAATTAATCATTACCATTTTATAAAAATGCACACCCCCATCCCTCTTTATTCCCGCTCAGAAATTCGAGAAATCGAAAAGCTAGTCACAACTTTACCCCCCATAAATGTATTGAGCTTGATGCAAAAAGCGGGCTTGGCTGTGGCGGAAATTGCCCGCGATAAACTGTTGCAAAATAGTGGCCAGCGCGTGTTGATATTGGCTGGCCCCGGCAATAACGGTGGCGATGCATGGGTAGCTGCACGCCATCTTGCAACATGGTGGTTTACGGTAACGGTGGTGTTCGCTGGTGAAGCGAACAAACTTACTGGCGACGCTAAGGCCGCGTTTGATGCTTGGTTGAGTGTGGGCGGCAGGGTGCTGAATGATATGCCAACCGATGAAAATTACGATGCAATCATCGACGGTTTATTGGGCATCGGCCTGACGCGCGAGCTCACCGGAAATTATTTACACCTTGTGCATGCCGTCAATACATTAAGCGCGCAACATCGTGTACCCGTTCTGGCAATTGATATTCCCAGTGGCCTGAATAGCGACACGGGTGAGATGCAAGGTGCGGCGATACGCGCCGACATGACAGTTACTTTTATCGCCATGAAGCCGGGCTTGTTGCTGCGTCACGGTATTGAACATTGCGGTGAAATTATTTTGCGGACGCTCGATTTAGACACGCCTAATTTGTTACAGCCCCGTGCTTGGATGCTGGATCAATCTTATGCGAGGACGCTCAAACCATTGTCCCGCAAAGCTGACAGCCATAAGGGCGACTATGGCAGCGTCGGCGTTTTAGGGGGCGCAATCGGAATGGTGGGCGCAGCTTTGCTAGCAGGCCGTGCCGCATTAAAGCTGGGCGGGGGGCGCGTGTATGTCAGCTTGCTGGCGCAAGATACCTTGCCGAACACGCTCGCTGTTGATATGCAGCAATTAGAATTAATGCTGCGCCCAGCAGCCGAATTATTGCAGCTTGAGCTAAGCGTCATTGTCGCGGGCTCTGGTATGGGCGACTCAGCCGAAGCTTATGTGTGCTTGAGTAAAATATTGGCGCGCGAACAACCCATTGTGCTCGATGCCGATGCATTAAATCTCATCGCAGCGCATCGCGCATTGGCAGAAATGTTGCTGCAACGTGCCACACACAATGCTATCACCCTGCTCACGCCACACCCCGGCGAGGCGGCTCGTCTGTTGGGCATCAGCACAGCCGCCGTGCAACGCGACCGGGTCGCCGCAGCAACATTGCTCGCGCAACAATACAAAAGTTATGTGGTGCTAAAAGGCGCGGGCAGTATCTGCGCCATGCCCACTGGAGAATATTTCATCAACCGCAGCGGCAATCCTGCATTGGCGAGCGCGGGTACGGGTGATGTGCTGGCAGGAATGATCGGTGCGTTAATCGCGCAACAATTAACAGCACAAAACGCGCTGCTGCTGGCAGTTTATTTACACGGACAAGCTGCGGATGGGTTGGTTAAAAAAGGCATAGGCCTGCTGGGTTTAACAGCAAGCGAACTGATCGATGCCGCACGAGATTTAATCAACGAAAAATAGTGCGTTGTTACAAATGTGTATTGCTTGTAGGGCGTGCAAACTCACCCATTTTTAAGTGATTAAGATATTCCTGCAAGCGAATTTGTAGTTGCTCCGGCTGTGCAATTATTCTTGTGGCTAGCGTAAACAGCGGATAGCTGCGGCTGTCGAACAACTGAAATTTTTCAATCATTTTTAGGGTGTGAACGCCCTCCCCCGTCAGCTCAAAAACTTCACCCAAAGCCAGTCTTCGACCTAACTGCTGATGGTGAGAATGCTCGCTGCTAGCAGTGGTGAGCAAATCTCCTAAGCCCGCATCACTATAAACAGTCTGTGTGTCCGCACCCAACGATTGCGTGATGGCAGAAATTTCTGCGGTCGCTGTCACCATGAGATGCCCGCGCATGTTGTCGCCCAGTTTAAGTGCTTCGGCAATGCCATACAGAATCGCATAAACATTTTTCAACACGCCCAGCCAGCTACTACCCAGCATGTCTGTCGCTTGTTTGCAGATGAGCGTGCTACCTTGAAAGAGTGCGCGCACCATATCAAAATCTTGCGCATGTGACAGTGCCACATCGGCAAATGCGTAGCGGCCCTGCACGATTTCCTCAGCGATCATCGGCCCACACATGATGCCATATCGATGTGGGTGCAACATATCACCCAACGTTTGCGCCGCAGTTCGCCCCGATTCATCCAACCCCTTAGCGATACTCAAGCATAAGCTGCCTGTGGCGAGATACGGGGCAATGCGTTGAATTATTTCAGCATGCGCGTTGACTGGCACACAAAATAAAATCACCTGCGCGCCGACAACTTCTTCCTCTAAATTATTTTGATGCGCGCGATGCCAAATGCGAAGCGGTTGCTTTTCCGCCAGTAGATATTCCATGGCATGACCCATTTCGCCATACCCCAGTATCAAGACCCGCCGCTTCATTTTTTGGTGTCGTCCGCGTATTGGGTCTGGTTGCGCGAGATCAGTCTGTTTGATACTTGGGGGAACGCGGGCCGTAGAGTATGCCGTTGGGATGTCCAGCGGAAAGCAGCCGTTGACTGGTGACCCCAGCCACGCTATGGCTGGCATCGGTCACTTGATTGGCAATTTGGTTTACGATTGCAGCAATCAGCAACCCCGCTAAACCGCCATTATTCTGATTGCGATTTTCATCGTTAGACGCCCTGGCTGAGCCCTGCCACAGCAAGGTACCTGTTTTTAGATCAAGTAATTTAGCGTTAGCGGCCACAATCGCAGCACTGCTGAGTACCGTATAGCTTGAGCCGTATTGGGTGATGGTGATGTAGAGCGCAGCATCTGCACCAAAAATTTCCTGCAATTTTTTGGGTGCAACAGCATGAATATCGGCAGGTGTACTGAGACCATTATTTTTGAAGGTTTCATCAACCAGCGTGACCGGAAATACATAGTAGCCCGCCTCTGCCAACGGAAGCGTGGCGTGGGACAGTACGCTGTACGTAGCCTTTACATCCGGCGAGTTATTCACCGGCGGCAACACCAAAATAGAGCGCGGGCGAATTTGTTTATACGCCGTATAGTCATATGCCTGTTTTGTCGCACAGCCTGTGGCCAGTAGAATAACAAAAAGTGCAGTCACAATTTTGAATGACCCGATTTTAAATAACAAGGCGCGCATTTTTATATTCTCACTTAACCAATTTTTTTAACAAGAAATCCATATACAAAGTGGCTTCGGGGAACAGCTCTTTTTCAGTGCGGAATTGTTCAACCACTTGATCGTTCTTGCCTGCCTGAGAATAGAGCAAACCCAAGTGGGCATGGTACCCCGGCGGGGGTGTTTTGCCCGTGGCGCGAATTTTTTGCAGGTCTGCTTCCAGCTTACTGCTTTGCGCTTCTGCACCACTGCCCTGCCCTTTGAAATATTCATACACTTGCGGTTGATAGCCTTCCCATTGATACAACATAGGCGGCGCGGTTTGGCAGCCCGTGAGTAACGTGCTGCTCAAAAGAGCCAGCGCGAAAATACCTTGCTTGTATTGAGCAATCTGCATGATGTCCCGACCCCGATTATGATTTATTTATTGGGTTGCCATACGCCGCTATCAATCGCATCGGTCAACCTGTTCACCGCCTCACGAATCGCTAGATCGAGCACTTTACCATTCAAGGTGGAGTCGTAGCTGGCCGTGCCACCAAAGCCAATTACTTCACGGTTAGACAGCGCGTATTCCCCCGCGCCTTGAGCAGAATAAACCACTTCTGAAGTCACCGTATTGACGATATTCAAGTTAACCTTGGCATAAGCAATTTGCGATTTCCCTCTACCCAAAATACCGAACAATTGCTGATCGCCCACCTCTTTGCGCCCAAACTCCGTCACATCGCCCGTAACAATATAATCCGCCCCTTTCAGCTTCTGCGCTTTATTGCTAATCGCCGCCTCTTGGCTGGTTTCGCTCATATTATCGCGATCCAAAACATTAAATCGATTCGTTTGTTGCAGATGTGTGATCAAAATGGTCTTAGCTTGGCTGCCCAGTCGATCCACCCCATCCGAAAAAATACCGCGCATAAAACTGGAACGGTTATCAAATTTCCCAACAGAGACGGGCGTGCGTACGCCTGCGTATGGCTTATTGACGGCATCTACTTTGGCCACCGCAAGCGCTTGTGAGCTTTCGGTCGCACAACCACTGAGCGTTAAAAATAGCGTGGCAGAGATGAGTAACGAAATAATGCGGATGAATTTCATGCTGACACTCCTTTTTAAATTGAGGGGGACGGCTCGGTTAATTATAGCTACTTTATCGCCCGTACAGCCTGCGGCCTCTGATACGCGCACGATGATTAGCGCGCTCTTCGCTCTCGGTGAGCGGCTTAGGTATTTTGTCGGCAAAGGGATTTTTGCCGGCCTTGAATTCAACTCTAAGCGGTGTGCCTTGTAATTTGAATGCATCGCAAAAGCTGCGTTCTAGGTAACGTTTATAACTATCTGGAATTTTATCTAGCGCGCTGCCGTGTATCACAATCAATGGCGGGTTGCTGCCGCCCTGATGGGCGTAGCGCATTTTGGGGCGGAAGGTGCTGCGCGGGGGTTGCTGTTTTTCCACTGCCGCCATGAGTACACGAGTCAACAACGGTGTGGATAATTTTGCCATGGCCGCAACGAACGCTTCATTCACTGATTTCAACACGCCCGGCACGCCCTCGCCATGCAGCGCAGAAATAAAATGCAGTTTCGCGAAGCTCAAAAAATGTAGCTTGCGTTCTATGTCGCGTTTAGTGGTATCACGTTGATATTGATCAAGGCCATCCCATTTATTTACCGCCAACACCAGCGCGCGTCCTGCTTGCAAAACAAAGTCAGCAATGTGCGCGTCTTGCTCGGTAATACTTTGTTGTGCATCCACCACCAACACCACGACGTTGGCATCTTCCACCGCTTGAAGTGTTTTAATTACCGAGAATTTTTCAATTGCTTCGTCCACCTTACCGCGCCGCCGCACACCGGCTGTGTCGATGATGGTGTAGTGCTTACCCGCGCGTTCAAAATCAATATAGATACTGTCGCGTGTGGTGCCGGGCTGGTCAAAAGCAATGACGCGCTCTTCACCCAAAATGGCGTTGACCAACGTCGATTTGCCAACATTGGGCCGCCCGACAATCGCCAGTTTAGGGTGATCAATTTTTTTCTCTGCGGCCTCTTCTTGTGCGGGGAAATCTTCTAGTGCCAGCTCGACCATCTCGGTGACATTGTCGCCATGCGCAGAAGAAATCGGCAGCGGCTCACCCAGACCCAGCTCAAAAAAATCACTGGTCACTGCCGCACGTTGCATACCCTCGGCCTTGTTGACCAACAATAGAATAGTGCGGCCAGTCTTGCGTAATTGATCGGCAATAATTTTATCTTGCGCGGTGAGCCCTTGGCGACCATCCACCAAAAATAAAACAAGATCCGCTTCGTCAATTGCCTGTCGCGTTTGCTTGGCCATTTCAAACATGATGCCTTCTTTGGCAACTGGCTCTAGCCCACCCGTATCCACCACTAAAAAAGGTCGCTCGCCCACGCGGCCACGACCATAGTGACGATCACGGGTAAGCCCCGGTAAGTCGGCTACCAGCGCGTCTCGGCTGCGTGTGAGCCGATTGAATAAAGTGGATTTTCCGACATTAGGGCGGCCAACTAAAACGAGTGTGGGTAGCATTGATTAAACCTAATTTTGTAGGATGCAATAAAGTCTACAAATAAATAATGGCGCCATTAGCGAATTGAAAAAGAGAACAATCCACCGTTTTTTGTTTGCACAAGCAGCCCTTCGCCGAGCGCAACGGGCGCAGATTGTATGGGACTGTTTTCCGTTTTGTAGCGTGCCAGCAAGCGGCCATCTTCGCGATGCAAAATGTGCACGTAGCCTTCGTGGTCTCCCACTGCCAGATAATCGCCGAATATACCCGATGCCCCAAATAAACTGGGCGCGGAGACGCGGCGCAATTTCATTTGCTCATTTTTCCAAATAGAGCTACCGCTACTTTTGTCGAGTGCCAGCACTGCACCATTTATATCGGTGATGTACAGATTTTTTTGGCTCAAGAGCATGCCCTGATCGCTGGCAATATCGCGGCTCCACAACAGGCTACCTTGAGCGATGCTGAAGCACGCCACTCTGCCCTGAAAAGCGACCGCGCACACTTGATCGGCATCAACCACAGGCGGGCTGGTAATGTCGCTGATACGCTCTAGCTCGGTGTTGCCACGGGGTTGCGCGACCACGGTTTCCCATTTGACTGCGCCCGTGGATAAATTCAGCGCGACTAACCTACCCGCCGCCAAACCCGCATAGATTATGCCGCGATAAATTTTTACCGCGCTGTGATTCCGCACGATGAGCGAGGGCGTGGCTCTTTCGTATGACCATATCGATTTGCCATCCGCCGCGTTTATACCCGCAATCCGACCATCTCCGGTACGCACCACCACGATGCCATCGGCGATTTGCGGCTGTCCCAACACTTCGCTGCTCACTTTAATTTGCCAGCGCAATTTACCCGCATCATCAAAGGCAGCCAGTTCACCTTTATCTCCACCCAACAAAACTAAACCCGCCCCTGCGCCCACTCCGGCAGAAATATTAAAACCACTTTTGATCTGCCATTTTTGCTGGCCGGATGCACGATCCAGCCGATACACATCGCCCTGCGCGCTGGCCACATACAATGCATCCTCAGTCACGGCAGGTCGCAAAATAGTATTGCCCGCATCGGCGATATCGCTTTGCCAGCGCAATTGCAAGTGGGCGGTTGGCGTAAAGTCAATAATTTTTGCGGCATCTTCGCTCAGCTTGCCGCTACTCGAACAGCCCGCCAAAAGCACAACCCAAACCAGTAACCCAATACGTGACCTCATTTAGCTAATCCATCTAACTTTAATTGGATTAAATTGCGATACGCATTTTTAGCATCCACTTTATCCAACGCTTGCTGATAAGCGATACGCGCTTCGGCTGTTTTATTTTGCACACTCAAAATATCGCCCTTGAGATCAGCATACAAACCGGCAAAAGAATCAGCTTGCGCGCTCTCTAATAATTTCAGCGCGCCGTCATAATCTTTTTCATCCAACAGCAACGTGGCCAATCTGAGCCTAGCTACATTTTGCAAGCCAGTTTCTTTGGCATGTTCAATCACCCAACGTAAGCGCATTTTTGCCTGTGGCGCATCGGCCAAAAACATACTCACCTGCGCCGACAACAGCGCGGCACGCGGCGCATAGGCCGTGGAACTATATTTTTCGATAATCACCACAGCGGCATCGTTAATGCGTTTGGGGTCATTGCTGGCAAGCTGTTTTTCTAACTCGGTGTACAAGGTACTCGCCTCAGCCACTTGTTTGGCTTGATAATATTGCCAGCCCATCGCCACCGCCAACGCCAGCACAACCACCGCCAGCAACGCCATGACGCGAGTGCCATTTGTTTTCCACCAAGATTTAAATGCGTCTACTTGCTCTTGTTCTTGCATATCCAATGTCGCCATTTTTATTCCTAACTTAAAATTAATTGCTAATATTTTTTAGATCAAACCCGCGCGAATAACCTTCGCCAACTCCGCAAACGCTACTTGCATTTGCTCGCCACCGCGCAGCGGCTTGAGCATAGCCTGTGCGCTCCGCACTTCATCCTCGCCAATAATCACCGCGTAGTGTGCATGGCTGGCATCCGCCCGTTTCATTTGCGATTTAAAACTGCCGCCGCCGCAATGCAGCAACACGCGCAAGCCCGCATCACGCAATTGTTCAGCTAATACTCCTGCCAGTTCATTCGCCGCGTCACCTTGATGCACCACATATACATCCAGTGGGGTGCTCAAAACAGGTTGATTGGATTCTTGCACCAACACCAACAGGCGTTCGATGCCCATTGCAAAACCGCAAGCAGGCGCAGACTTTCCGCCCAGTTGCTCGATCAGGCCATCGAAGCGTCCACCCGCACACACCGTGCCTTGCGCGCCCAATTGGGTAGTCGTCCACTCGAACACGGTGCGGTTGTAATAATCCAGCCCGCGCACCAAGCGTGGGTTAATTTCAAAACCAATTTCATGGTTCTGCAAAATTTTTTGCACGCTATAAAAATGCGTGAGTGCTGCATCGTCAATATCATTCATCAAGCTCGGCGCAGCGACAATCAACTCTTGCATGGCTGGGTTTTTACTGTCCAAAATACGCAGCGGATTGCTGTGCAAACGTCGGGTCGCATCTGCGTCCAATAGTTCGCGATGCGCTTCAAAATGGGCGATTAATTTTGCGCGATGGCGTTGCCGCGCAGCTACATCACCCAGCGTATTTAATTGCAACGTAATGTTGTTCAAGCCCAGTTTGTGCCACAAACGCGCGCACATCAAAATATGCTCGGCATCAATATCCGGCCCGGCAAAACTCAACGCTTCCACACCTATCTGGTGAAACTGGCGATAGCGGCCTTTTTGCGGACGCTCGTGGCGAAACATCGCACCGCTGTAATACAAACGCTGCGGGGCGTTATACAACAAATTATGTTGCAAGGCGGCGCGCACGCAAGAGGCCGTGCCTTCTGGACGCAAAGTGAGATGGTCACCATTCAACGCATCTTCAAAGCTGTACATTTCTTTTTCAACAATGTCGGTGACATCGCCAATCGCGCGTTTGAATAACGCGGTCGGCTCTAGCAATGGCATCCGAATATTGCGATAACCATACTGCTCTAGCCACTCACGCACGGTGTCTTCAAACCACAACCAGAGCGTGGCATCGTCCGGCAGAATATCGTTCATGCCGCGCACGGCTTGCAGGGGAGATTGATTCATTATTTTTTAGACAGTAGCCGAACGCTTGGAATATTTGCGCGCCACATATTCATCCACAATTAATTTAAATTCACCCGCAATATTTGCGCCGCGTAGTGTGGTTACTTTTTCGCCATCCACATAAACGGGTGCGGCTGGGTTCTCGCCACTACCGGGCAGGCTGATGCCGATGTTGGCCATTTTACTTTCGCCCGGGCCATTGACGATGCAGCCCATGACGGCCACGGTCATTTCTTCTGCGCCTACATATTGCTCACGCCATACCAACATTTGCGCGCGTAAATAGGATTGAATATTTTGTGCGAGTTCTTGAAACAAGGTGCTGGTCGTGCGTCCACAGCCGGGGCAGGCAATAACCATAGGCGTAAATGCACGCAAGCCCATCGTCTGTAAAATTTCTTGTGCCACGATCACTTCTTGGGTGCGATCTCCGCCAGGCTCTGGCGTGAGAGAAATGCGGATGGTGTCGCCGATGCCTTCTTGCAACAGCACTGCCAACGCTGCGGTAGAGGCCACAATACCTTTAGAGCCCATGCCCGCTTCGGTCAAGCCTAGGTGCAGTGGGTAGTCGCAGCGTTTCGCCAGCTCGCGATACACCGCAATCAGGCTTTGCACCTCGCTGACCTTGCAGGACAGCACGATGCGATCATGCGCTAAGCCGAGTTTTTCCGCGCGTTGCGCGCTGTCTAACGCCGACACAATCAGTGCTTCGCGCATCACGGCTGCCGCATCTTGCGGCTGCGATAATTGCGAATTGGCATCCATCATGCGCACGATTAAATCTTGATCCAAGCTGCCCCAGTTGACCCCGATACGCACGGGTTTATTGTTGCGACAAGCCGCGTCTATCATCATGGCAAATTGGTCTTCGCCTTTGCGATGACGACCCACATTGCCAGGATTAATACGATAGCCGCCCAGCACTTTTGCACACTCGGGGAAGTCTGTGAGTAGGCGGTGACCGTTGTAATGAAAATCACCGATGAGCGGCACGCCACAATTCATGCGGTCGAGCAGCGTGCGAATACGGGGGACTTGAGCGGCGGCTTCGGGGGTGTTGACAGTAATACGCACCAGCTCAGAGCCCGCTTGCGCCAACTCAAATACTTGTTGCGCGGTACCTTGAGCATCCACCGTATCGGTGTTGGTCATGGATTGCACCACGATAGGTGCGCCACCGCCAATTGCTATGCCGTCAACCATGACACGCTGCGTGGTGCGGCGCGTGATTAAATTCTGGCTCATCATTTACTCCAACGTCAGGCGCGCCACCCCTGCTCGGTTGAATGGGGCGAGGTCAATCGGCTTACCTTTGTAGGTCAATTGCACTTTGTCCGCATTACCGATCACGGCTGTGTAAGGCGGGTTATCGCTGTAGACGCGGCGTTTGCTGCCCGCCAAATTAAGTTGCGCCATGACCACTGTGCCATCTTTATCTACCACCTCTACCCAAGCATCCTCTTCAAAGGCAAGGTGTATCGCTGCGGGCCGTTTGGGGGGGGCGGCAACGTCACTGGCTGGCTTAATATTTGATTGTGTAGCGGGTGTGATGGATGCCGAAACATTGGGTGGAGGAACGCTTGTTGCCGGAATATTTGTTATGGGTACATTTGTTGTGGGTATTGAAACACCTGATGTCACCGGGGGACGCGGCTCTACCTTTATCGCGGGTACAGTTGCTTGGGTTTTTGCTGTATCTGGCTTTGTTATATCTGGCTTCTCAGCGGCGGGCAACACTGCTTTACCTGCATCGGTTGACAGTGCCGGTGTATTCACCACCACAGGGCTCGTGGTTACTGCTGACGGTAAAGTGACATTGACTATTTTTGTTTGCGGCTGTGGCTGCGAATTGCTGCTCAACCAAACAAATATACCTAAGGCTACTGCTACTCCCAAGCCCGCAGCCAACCACACAATATTATTTTTACGCGCGGCGTATATCCCAGGAAAAGGCACTTCTTTGCTCATGCTAATCATGGGTGTGACAACCCTGCGCGCTGGTGCATCTGGCAAAGTCTCCAATAACGGCGCGGAATCAATTTGCAAAAGTTTGGCATAGCTACGGACAAACCCGCGCACAAAGGGCATTTCCGGCAACTGGCTCAAATCGCCTGCTTCTAAAGCCTCAACCTGACGCGGCGCAAATTTGAGGTGGCTGGCCACATCTGCGACTTTTAATCCTGCACGCTCACGCGCCTCGCGCAACCGCGCGCCCACGCTGGCTATTTGTGCCAAAGTATTGGGCTCATCCGCAGCATTATTGGCTTGATCGTCCATTACTTACCACTCTGCAATAATTGAGTTTCGCGTGCATTGGGGAAACGCTTACGCATTTGCATGGCGTAATTATTTTCGGCCACTTTGTCATTCAGCTTGCGTTCTATGTGCACGGCCATCCACAAGTTGGCAGCGGTGGCACTCGCCGCATGTCTTTGCATAAAATGCTGAAAGTAACTTCTTGCGCTCGCATAATTACCATTGGTATAGCTGATTTCTGATAGCGCCAATAACGCTTCGGGGATGTCTGAGCGAAAAGCCAAGGCTTTACGCAAATACTCATCCGCCGCCTTGGTATTGCCGCCTTTTTTAGAACATAAGCCCGCATTCAGATAAGCTTTTTCTGGTGTGCTATACAGCGGATTTTTAACGGCAGCTAAAAAATGTGTCACCGAGTCGAGCTCTTTGCCGCGCTGACAGAGAAACCAACCATAATTATTGTGCGTGTCCGAATCGTTTGGATTCAACTTTAAGCTGTGCTGAAAATCCGCATCAGCCTGCAGGTCTTCGCGCAAAGCCATGCGAATTAACCCTCGCACACTGTATGCGGGCGCGTAGTCAGATACCGCATTCAATGCGATATTAATTTCATCCAAGGCAATTTTATACTGCGTGCGCTCATAATATTGTGCGGCCAACTCGGTATGCACTTTGGCACTGGCTTGCGCCCGCGTGAGTGTTTGCTGCGAATCAGCATTCGAGCCCCCACCCGATTGGGTAGCACAGCCCGATAATGCCAGCACGAGCAACAGCGCCTTTAATAATGAATTTTTCATGTGCGCATTTCCACCAAGCGATGTGTTCTTTTGGTTTTGTCTTGCACCTGCCCCGCCAGTTGCCCGCATGCTGCATCAATATCATCACCGCGTGTTTTACGTGTGGTGGTCACGATACCTGCCTGCATTAATACATCTCGAAAGCGCTGAATCGCATCTCTATCCGAACGTTGATAATGGGTTTGCGGAAAGGGATTAAACGGAATTAAATTCAGCTTGCATGGGACGTCGCGCACCAAATCAACTAACTCGTGCGCCAACTGCACACTGTCGTTTACGCCGCGCAGCATGACGTATTCAAACGTAATAAAATCGCGCGGGGCTTTTTCCAAATAACGCTGGCACGCGGGCAACAACACTTCCAGCGGATATTTTTTATTGATAGGTACGAGCACATCACGCAAGGCGTTGTTTGGTGCGTGTAGTGAAACAGCTAGCGCGACCGGACACTCATCGCGCAGCCTGTCCATCGCGGGCACGATGCCCGAAGTAGACAACGTCACTCTGCGGCGCGACAACCCGTACGCGTGATCATCCAACATCAAACGTAACGCGCTCACCGTGTTGTTAAAATTTAAGAGCGGCTCACCCATACCCATCAACACCACGTTGCTGACAGGCCACAAACCCTCAGCATCTTTACCGATCTGTTTGTTCGCCCACCATAGCTGGCCGATAATTTCGGCCACGCTTAAATTGCGGTTAAAACCCTGCTTGCCTGTCGAGCAAAATGAACAATCCAGCGCGCAGCCCGCTTGCGTAGAAATGCACAGCGTGCCGCGTTCAGCCTCTGGAATAAACACCGTTTCAATCGAATTACCCGTACCTACATTAAGCAACCATTTGCGCGTGCCATCGCTTGAAAGCTCTTCACGCACCACGGTAGGTGCGATAATGCAGGCTTCAGTTTGCAACTTGGTACGCAAAGAGGCAGCCAAATCCGTCATCGCCGCAAAATCAGACTCCCCGCTTTTATGAATCCAACGCAACACCTGGCGCGCACGAAAAGGCTTTTCACCTTTCGTGGCGAACCAGTCGGTCATTTGTCCTGCATCAAAGTTGAGGAGATTTTCAGTCATCGTGATGAAATACGATTAACGCGCGTAAACGTTCATGCTGGGAAAAAAATAAGCGATTTCTACTGCGGCCGCTTCAGGCGCGTCAGAACCATGCACCGCATTCGCATCAATACTGTCGGCAAAATCGGCGCGGATCGTGCCTTTGTCGGCTTTTTTAGGGTCAGTTGCACCCATCAAATCACGATGTTTAAGCACAGCATTTTCGCCTTGCAATACTTGCACAATCACTGGTCCAGAAATCATAAAATCGACCAAGTCCTTAAAAAACGGGCGTGCGCGGTGTACGGCATAAAATCCTTCCGCTTCGGCACGGGATAACTGCATCATACGCGCAGCAATAATTTTTAAACCCGCATTCTCAAAACGGGTGTAAATTTGACCGATCACATTTTTAGCAACGGCATCCGGTTTAATAATTGATAAAGTGCGTTCAACAGCCATACTACTTTCTCCAGACATAATTAAAGTTAATCAAAAAAACAGTGCGTTATTCTATCAGGCTTTACACCCCATGTCGCGCCGCCACGACCACCTTGGACATGCTCGCAGCACATTTAATTTGCCAAAATATCCATTCGGACAAAAAATTAAGCAGAAGTACATTACAATAACGGGCGTTCAATTTTATTTTTTCTCCCCCTTAATCTATAAATCTCTGAAAGGAAGCAGCATGGCAATTACCTCATTTCATCCCCCGCAACGCACCCTGATGGGCCCAGGTCCATCCGATGTTAGCGCACGCGTGCTATCCGCGTTAGCCCGCCCAACCATCGGTCACTTAGACCCCATGTTTGTCAGCCTGATGGACGAAATGAAAGAGCTGTTGAAGTATGCCTTTCAAACCAAAAACGAATTGACCATGCCCATTTCCGCACCTGGCTCAGCCGGTATGGAGGCCTGTTTTGTGAACCTAGTAGAGCCTGGCGATAAAGTCATCATCTGCCAAAACGGCGTGTTCGGCGGACGCATGAAAGAAAACGTAGAACGCTGCGGCGGCATTGCGGTAATGGTGCAAGATGATTGGGGTCGTGCGGTCGATCCACAAAAATTGGCTGATGCACTCAAGGCAAATCCAGACGCAAAAGTGGTGGCTTTTGTCCACGCTGAAACTTCCACCGGCGCATTGTCAGATGCCAAAACTTTGGTCGAGTTAGCGCATAAACATGGCTGCTTGACTATAGTGGATGCGGTCACTTCACTGGCCGGCTCGCCGTTGAAAGTAGATGAATGGGGTATTGATGCCATTTATTCCGGTACACAAAAATGTTTATCCTGCACACCAGGGCTTTCGCCAGTTAGCTTTAGCCCACGCGCCTTGGAAAAAATTAAAAATCGCAAAACTAAAGTGCAAAGCTGGTTTCTGGATTTGAATCTGGTGATGGGCTACTGGGGTGCAGCCACCAAGCGCGCCTACCATCACACCGCGCCTATTAACGCGCTGTATGGCTTGCACGAATCATTGGTCATGTTGCAAGAAGAAGGCTTGGGAAATTCTTGGGCGCGTCACCAGAAAAACCACCTTGCACTGCATGCAGGCTTGGAAGCGATGGGCTTGCAATTTGTTGTGCCAGAAAGCGAACGCCTACCACAATTAAATGCGTTGACTATCCCAACAGGCGTAGATGACGCAGCATTACGCGCCACCTTGCTGAATGAATATCAGTTGGAAATTGGCGCGGGCTTAGGCGTGATGGCAGGCAAAGTTTGGCGCATCGGCCTGATGGGTTACGCCAGCAATCCGCGCAATATTTTATTCTGCCTCGGTGCATTGGATGATGTATTGGGTCGCATGAAAGCCCCCGTAAAAAATGGCGTAGCGGTTGCTGCAGCGCATAAGGTGTTGGCAAGCTAGTTTAAAATATTACGTCAAGTTAGCATCACAAATAAAAAGCCCCTCAGTGTTTTTCTGTGGGGCTTTTTTAATGCTTACTGATGATTTAATTCAAACTCAATATTGCTCTAAGGCGTAGTTTTAGCTCAATACTAAGCTACATAAAAAGTTTTGGCTCCGACATAACATGCATCCGCATGTGAGTCTCCACCGAAACTATGCATCTGCTCAATACTGAGCTACATAAAAAGTTTTGGCTCCGACATAACATGCATCCGCATGTGAGTCTCCACCGAAACTATGCATTGTTAGCGCAAAGTAGTAATGTCCGGTTTCTCCAAAGTAGAAATGTCCGGTTGTGATTAAATCCCGCCCTGTTTTTTTATAGGGGCGGACAACCGGAATGCACACACTCATGAGTCAAAAAGAAGCG
>Ga0209824_10000084_pt1 | contig 65408 bp, 56 predicted proteins | sample VDWuncwatermetaG_FD_184124 | JGI IMG/M metagenome (GOLD analysis project Ga0209824, IMG submission 184124) | Wastewater microbial communities from Netherlands to study Microbial Dark Matter (Phase II) - VDW unchlorinated drinking water (SPAdes)... ... | reverse complement strand
GCTGTCAGCGTGGTTTTACCATGATCAACGTGGCCAATCGTGCCTACGTTAACGTGCGGTTTAGTGCGTTCAAATTTACTCTTTGCCATGATGACTATCCTTTAATCTAAATTTAGTTAGTAATTACTTCTTACTCATAATTGCTTCAGCAACGCTCTTAGGCGCGTCTGCGTAATGCTTGAACTCCATGGTGTAAGTCGCACGACCTTGGGTTGCTGAACGCAACGAAGTCGAGTAACCAAACATTTCCGCCAATGGTACTTCGGCTTTAATAGACTTACCGCCACCCATCATGTCATCCATACCTTGCACCATGCCGCGACGTGAAGACAAATCACCCATCACCGTACCCGCATAGTCTTCTGGTGTTTCAACTTCAACCGACATCATTGGCTCAAGCAAAACAGGACTTGCTTTACGCATACCGTCTTTGAAACCTATCGAAGCCGCCATCTTAAAGGCGTTTTCGTTAGAATCGACTTCATGGTAAGAACCGTCGAACAGAGTAACTTTGACATCGACAACAGGGAAACCCGCCAACACGCCGTTCGGCAATGTTTCACGCAAACCTTTTTCTACCGCTGGGATAAATTCGCGAGGCACAGAGCCGCCCTTAATCGCATCGATAAACTCAAAACCCTTACCCGCTTCGTTAGGCTCCATTTTGAGCATAACGCGACCAAATTGACCTTTACCGCCGGATTGCTTAACGAATTTACCTTCAACTTCAACTGATTTACGAATCGCTTCGCGGTATGCCACTTGAGGCGCGCCTACGTTGGCTTCAACACCAAATTCGCGTTTCATACGATCAACTAGAATTTCCAGATGCAATTCACCCATACCCGACATAATGGTTTGGCCTGACTCTTCATCAGTACGCACACGGAATGAAGGATCTTCAGCAGCCAAACGACCTAACGCCAAGCCCATTTTTTCTTGATCGGCTTTAGTCTTAGGTTCAACCGCAACGTGAATCACAGGCTCAGGGAAAATCATGCGTTCCAGAATAATCGGCTTGTCTAAATCAGCCAAAGAATCACCTGTTGTTACGTCTTTTAGACCGATACAAGCAGCAATATCACCCGCCAAAATTTCATCCACTTCCAGACGTTCGTTAGCGTGCATTTGCACGATACGACCGATACGCTCTTTTTTACCCTTGACCGAGTTGTAAACCGTGTCACCTTTTTTCAGCACACCAGAATACACACGCACGAACGTCAATTGCCCGACAAACGGATCAGTCATCAACTTAAACGCCAAAGCCGAGAACTTTTCAGAGTCATCCGCCTTGCGACTAGCTGGCTCGCCATTTTCCAATTCGCCTGTTACGTCAGGAATATCGACTGGCGAAGGCAAGTACATAATCACTGCGTCCAACATACGCTGCACACCCTTATTCTTAAAGGCCGTACCGCACAACATAGGTTGAATTTCGCAAGCAATCGTGCGCGTACGAATACCCAACACAATTTGCTCTTCAGTTAAGTCGCCATTTTCTAAGTAGCTATTCATCAAGTCTTCTGATGCTTCAGCAGCAGACTCAACCATTTTTTCACGCCATTCCGCAGCCATTTCTTGCAACTCAGCTGGAATATCGCGGTAATCAAATTTCATACCTTGTGACGCTTCGTCCCAGTAGATGGCGCGCATCTTAACCAGATCAACCACACCTTCAAACTTATCTTCCGCACCAATCGGCAAAACCATCGCAACTGGGTTTGCACGCAAACGCGTACGCATCTGCTCGTAAACCTTGAAGAAGTTCGCACCTTGGCGATCCATCTTGTTTACAAACGCCAAGCGCGGCACTTTGTACTTGTTAGCCTGACGCCAAACCGTTTCAGACTGAGGCTGAACACCACCCACCGCGCAATACACCATGCACGCACCATCCAACACACGCATAGAACGCTCAACCTCAATCGTGAAGTCAACGTGCCCTGGCGTATCAATGATATTAAAACGATGCTCTTGGAAATTCTTTTCCATACCACTCCAGAAACAGGTGGTCGCAGCAGAAGTAATGGTGATACCACGCTCCTGCTCTTGCTCCATCCAGTCCATGGTAGCGGCACCGTCATGCACCTCACCGATTTTGTGATTCACGCCCGTATAAAAAAGAATACGTTCAGTCGTTGTTGTCTTACCAGCGTCAATATGGGCACTAATACCAATATTACGATAGCGATCAATGGGGGTTTTACGAGCCACGGTATATACCTAACTTAAGTCTTAATTAGAAACGGAAATGCGAGAATGCTTTATTCGCTTCAGCCATACGATGAACTTCTTCACGCTTTTTAACCGCACCGCCGCGACCTTCAGAAGCGTCAATCAATTCACCAGCGAGACGCATACCCATAGATTTTTCACCACGTTTACGCGCAGAGTCTTTCAACCAACGCATCGACAAAGCCATACGACGAGAAGGACGAACTTCAACAGGCACTTGGTAGTTAGCACCACCTACGCGACGGCTTTTAACCTCAACTTGAGGCTTAGCATTAGTCAACGCAAGGTTAAACACCTCGATTGGATCTTTGCCGCTTTTCTTAGCAACCTGCTCCAAAGCACCATACAAAATACGCTCAGCGACTGATTTTTTACCAGCAGTCATCAACACGTTTACGAACTTGGACAAATCTTGATTGCCGAATTTTGGATCAGGCAACACGTCCCGTTTGGGGACTTCTCTACGTCTTGGCATATCAACCTCGAATAAATTACTTAAAAACTACACGAACAAAATGGCGCGGAAAATTATTTCTTAGCGCGCTTAGTACCGTATTTAGAACGGCCTTGTTTACGGTCTTTAACACCAGCCGTATCCAAACTACCGCGCACCATGTGATAACGCACACCCGGCAAATCCTTAACACGACCACCGCGCAGCAACACCACGCTATGCTCTTGCAAGTTATGGCCTTCACCACCGATATAACCAATCACTTCAAAACCATTGGTCAAACGCACCTTGGCGACTTTACGCAACGCTGAGTTTGGCTTTTTTGGTGTAGTGGTATAAACACGAGTACAAACACCACGCTTCTGCGGAGAACCTTCCAAAGCAGGAACTTTGCTTTTTTCTACGATTGCAGTACGGGGCTTGCGAATTAACTGGTTAATGGTTGGCATTATCTACACATCCTAAAAAATTCTAAATTACGTTTATAAACAAAGGGCTAAAAAATATCGTCGCGGTGCGATATAACTCTCACACGCTGCGACGAGAAAAAGGGTTGCGAATTCTATTGAGAAACCGCGCCAGTGTCAAGCAACTCGCGAGATTCTCCATTATCAGCGGCGGATAATCCACGTCCATCAGCGGCATCAAGACCTAAACGTTGCTTGCGGCGTGCAGTGTGAAATGCCAAACCTGTACCAGCTGGAATTAAACGACCCACAATCACGTTCTCTTTTAAACCACGCAAATCGTCTTTTTTGCCCATGATGGCAGCTTCAGTTAAGACACGCGTAGTTTCTTGGAAGGACGCAGCCGAGATGAATGAATCCGTTGATAACGATGCCTTGGTAATACCTAGCAACATGAAATCAAACGTAGCCGGATTTTTACCTGCGGCAATCACGCGTTCGTTTTCAATCAATAATGCTGCGCGTTCAACTTGCTCACCCAAGATAAAGTTTGTCTCGCCTGCATCACTAATTTGCACACGACGTAACATTTGACGAACAATCACTTCAATGTGCTTATCGCTAATTTTCACGCCTTGCAAGCGATACACTTCTTGCACTTCATCGGTAATGTAGCGAGCCAATTGAGCCACGCCCAACAAACGCAAGATGTCATGTGGATCGGCTGGGCCATCAACAATCATTTCGCCTTGATTGACCACCTGACCATCATGCGCCAGCACATGTTTTTCTTTAGGAATCAAGAATTCATTCGCGATACCTTCTACGTCGGTAATCACCAAACGCTGCTTACCCTTGGTATCTTTACCGAATGACACCGTTCCAGTGCATTCCGCCAACATACCCGCATCTTTAGGAATACGCGCTTCAAACAACTCAGCCACGCGTGGCAAACCCCCAGTAATATCGCGAGTCTTAGAGCTTTCTTGCGGCATACGCGCCAGCACGTCACCCACCCCGACCGTCTGACCATCCTCAACGGTAATAATCGCACCTGTTTGGAAGGTCACGCTGACGGCGGTTTCTGTACCGTGCAACTTAACTTCACGACCTTGAGCATCTGCCAAGCGCACCATAGGACGCACCACCGTCTTAGACGCGGCACCACCACGTTGCTTAGGATCAATCACCACCAAAGTTGACAAGCCAGTTACTTCATCGACTTGTTTAGCCACGGTGTTACCTTCTTCCACGTTGTGGAAGCTAATCAGTCCTGCGTACTCGGTAATAATTGGGCGAGTATGCGGATCCCATGTCGCCAGTACTGCACCAGCCTTAACTGCGCCACCTAACGCCACTGTCAACATCGCGCCGTAAGGCACTTTATGACGCTCACGTTCACGACCATGGTCATCCGCGATAATCACTTCGGCACTACGCGCCACCACAATCACTTCACCACGCACCGTGGTGACCACGCGCATATTCGGGCTAAATTGCAACGCACCGTTCGATTTACTTTCGATTTGACTGGCGACGACGTTACGCGATGCAGCACCACCAACGTGGAAGGTACGCATGGTCAACTGAGTACCTGGCTCACCAATCGACTGCGCGGCAATCACACCGACCGCTTCACCGACGTTGACCAAGCCACCACGACCTAAATCACGACCGTAACATTTTGCACACAAACCAAAGCGGGTTTCACACGTCAGCGGAGTGCGTACAAATACTTCATCGACACCCAGCTTTTCAATCAGCTCAACCGCCGCTTCATCGAGCAACGTGCCAGCTTCAAACACCGTCACACCATTTTCTGGATTGACAACATCCGCATTGGCAACGCGACCCAAAATACGTTCGCGCAATGCTTCAATGACTTCACCGCCTTCAACAATCGCTTTCAAAGCATTGCCATTTGACGTACCGCAATCATTTTCAATCACCACCAAATCTTGCGTCACATCAACCAAACGACGAGTCAAGTAACCTGAGTTCGCAGTTTTCAGCGCAGTATCTGCCAAGCCTTTACGCGCACCGTGGGTGGAAATAAAGTATTGCAACATGCTCAGACCTTCGCGGAAATTCGCGGTAATCGGCGTTTCAATAATCGAACCATCTGGCTTCGCCATCAAGCCGCGCATCCCTGACAACTGACGAATCTGCGCAGCAGAACCCCGCGCACCAGAATCGGCCATCATATAAATTGAGTTAAACGATTCTTGCGTCATCGCCTTGCCATTTTCCATGCGTGGCTCTTGCGTCAAACGATCCACCACGGCTTCACGGCCAAGGCGTTCCATCATCACTTTCGCCACGTCATCTGCGGTACGACCCCAAATATCCACTACTTTGTTGTAACGCTCGCCGTCGGTAACCAGACCCGATGTGTACTGCGTGTAAATCTCGCGCACTTCTTTTTCAGCCGCATTGATGAGTGACTCTTTTTGCGGTGGCACTAACATGTCATCCAAGGCAATTGAAATCCCTGAACGTGTCGCATATTTGAATCCGGTGTACATCAAATTGTCCGCCATGATGACGGTGTCGCGTAGCCCACATTGACGGAAACTAGCGTTAATCAAACGCGAGATTTCTTTTTTCTTCATTGCCTTATTTATCAGTGCGAATGCCAAGCCATCAGGCAAAACTTCCGATAATAAAGCGCGGCCAACGGTGGTTTCGTGACGTGTCAAACGCGTTTGCTTTTGACCTGCGTCATCCACATAAACCTCGTTCAAGCGCACCAAAATTTTAGCTTGCAAATCCACTTCGCGTGTTTCGTAAGCGCGTGATACCTCACCGATATTGGCAAACATTGAGCCTTCGCCCAAGGCACCAATTTTTTCGCGCGTCATCCAATACAGACCCAACACAATATCTTGTGAAGGGACAATAATTGGCTCGCCGTTAGCGGGTGACAAGACGTTGTTAGAAGCGAGCAATAAAGTGCGACATTCCATTTGCGCTTCCAGCGACAAAGGAACGTGTACCGCCATTTGATCGCCGTCGAAGTCGGCATTGAACGCGGTACAAACCAGCGGATGCAATTGAATTGCCTTGCCTTCAATCAGAATCGGCTCAAACGCTTGAATACCCAAACGATGCAAGGTCGGTGCGCGGTTCAGCATCACGGGATGTTCGCGAATGACTTCTTCCAAGATGTCCCAAACGACTGGCTCTTCAGCTTCCACCATGCGTTTCGACGCTTTAATCGTGGTCGCTAAACCCATCGCTTCTAAGCGGCTAAAGATAAATGGCTTGAACAATTCCAACGCCATTTTTTTAGGCAAACCGCATTGATGCAACTTGAGTTGTGGTCCCACCACAATTACGGAACGACCAGAATAATCGACACGTTTACCCAGCAAGTTTTGACGGAAACGACCGCTCTTACCCTTGATCATGTCGGCCAGCGATTTCAACTGACGCTTGTTCGCGCCCGTCATGGCTTTACCGCGACGACCGTTATCTAACAAGGCATCCACGGCTTCTTGCAACATCCGTTTTTCGTTGCGCTGAATAATATCTGGTGCTTTCAACTGCAACAAACGCGCTAAGCGATTATTACGATTGATGACGCGACGATACAAATCATTCAAGTCAGAAGTGGCAAAACGACCACCGTCCAACGGCACTAATGGACGCAATTCTGGCGGCAATACAGGCAACACTTCCATCACCATCCATTGCGGTTTGATGCCAGAAGACATAAACGCTTCCAACACTTTCAGGCGTTTGGAATACTTCTTGATTTTGGTTTCCGAACCCGTCGCCGCTAATTCAGCGCGTATGGTTTCGATTTCTTGCGCCACATCCAAATTGCTCAAGAGTGCGCGCACCCCTTCCGCGCCCATCAACGCAGTAAACTCGTCGCCAAACTCTTCGGTTTTAGCCAAATAGTCTTCATCCGACAATAACTGACCACGATTAAGTGGGGTCATACCAGGGTCAGTTACAACAAATGCTTCAAAATACAACACGCGTTCGATGTCGCGTAAAGTCATATCCAACACCATGCCTAAGCGTGATGGCAGTGACTTCAAAAACCAAATGTGTGCAACAGGCGATGCCAAGTCAATATGACCCATGCGTTCGCGACGCACTTTAGATAAAGTCACTTCCACGCCGCATTTTTCGCAAATCACGCCGCGATGTTTCAGACGCTTGTATTTACCGCACAAGCATTCGTAATCCTTAACTGGACCGAACACCTTGGCGCAGAACAGACCATCGCGCTCAGGCTTGAAAGTACGGTAGTTGATGGTTTCTGGCTTTTTAACTTCGCCATATGACCATGAACGAATTTTTTCAGGTGAAGCAAGCCCCACTTTAATGCCATCAAACTCTTCTTTTTCAGTGGTTTGCTTGAACAAATCTAACAATGTTTTCATGTGTAACTCCTAAAAATCTGCTGAGTAGTAAGTGGTGAATTGAGCGTGGCACGGAGTAGCTTTACTAGTTCCGACAATCCACGCTCTAATTCCCCGCTAGTGACGTTCCAAATCCATATCAATCGCCAAAGAACGAATTTCTTTGATGACCACGTTGAATGACTCTGGCATACCCGCATCAATCTTATGCTCGCCCTTAACAATACTTTCATAGACTTTGGTACGTCCAGCAACGTCATCGGACTTCACTGTCAACATCTCTTGCAATGTGTACGCCGCGCCGTACGCTTCCAACGCCCAAACTTCCATTTCACCAAAGCGTTGTCCACCGAACTGCGCTTTACCACCCAAGGGTTGTTGCGTCACCAAACTGTACGGACCTGTTGAACGCGCGTGCATCTTATCGTCAACCAAGTGATGCAGTTTCAACACATGTTTGTAACCTACCGTAACCGAGCGTTCAAATGCTTCACCAGTGCGACCATCATGCAAGATGGTTTGACCTGACTTAGGCAGTCCTGCCAATTCCAACATGTACTTAATTTCAGCTTCAGATGCACCATCGAAAACTGGGGTTGCAAACGTCACACCCTTAGTCAGATTGCGGCACAACTCGATAATTTCGTCGTCGTTGAAGGCTTCCAAATTGACCGTCTGACCATTGTCATGGTTATAAATCTTGTTCAAGAATTTACGCATATCGGCAACTTTAGCGTGCGTTTGCAGCATTTCGTCGATTTTCTTGCCCAAACCGTTAGCTGCCCAACCCAAATGGGTTTCCAGAATTTGACCAATGTTCATCCGTGATGGCACGCCCAATGGGTTCAACACGATGTCAACTGGCGTACCGTCTGCCATGTAAGGCATATCTTCAACTGCAACAATGCGTGAAACCACACCTTTATTACCGTGACGACCCGCCATTTTGTCACCAGGCTGCAAGCGACGTTTAACCGCCACATACACCTTAACCATTTTTTGCACGCCAGCCTGCAACTCATCGCCTTGCGTGAGTTTCTTTTTCTTCAACTCAAACGCGGCATCGAATTCCAAGCGTTTTTGCGCCAGCCCTTCTTTAACTTGCTCCATTTGAGCCGCAATTTCGTCATCCGCTACGCGAATATCGAACCACTGGTAATGTGCCACGCTGTGCAAGTATTCTTTGTTCAGCTTTGTGCCTTTAGCCAGTTTATTGGGACCACCGTTAGCAATTTTGTTATGCAACAATTTTTCCAAACGGGCATATACGTCAGCCTCAACGATACGCATTTGATCCGCCAAGTCTTTCTTGTAGCGATTCAATTCGTCGTCAACAATTTGTTGCGCACGCGCGTCGCGTTGCAGACCTTCGCGAGTAAACACTTGCACGTCGATGACCGTGCCCGTACTACCTGCTGGCACACGCAAGCTGGTGTCTTTTACGTCAGAGGCTTTTTCACCAAAAATCGCACGCAACAATTTTTCTTCTGGGGTCAGTTGTGTTTCGCCTTTAGGCGTTACTTTACCAACCAACACGTCGCCAACTGTGACTTCCGCGCCGATATGCACAATCCCACACGCATCCAAACGACCGAGCTGTTGCTCGCCTAAGTTAGGAATATCACGCGTAATTTCTTCTGAACCCAACTTGGTATCACGCGCCACTACCGTCAATTCTTCGATATGAATCGAGGTGAAGCGATCTTGTGCCGATACGCGCTCCGAAATCAAAATCGAATCTTCGTAGTTGTAGCCGTTCCAAGGCATAAACGCGACTAGCATGTTTTGACCTAACGCCAATTCACCCATGTCAGTTGATGCACCGTCAGCAATCACGTCGCCGCGCGCCAACACATCGCCCACCCGAACCAAGGGACGCTGATTGATGTTGGTGTTTTGGTTAGAACGGGTGTACTTGGTCAGGTTGTAAATGTCCACGCCGGCTTCGCCTGGTGTGGTTTCATTATCATTAACACGCACCACGATACGCGCCGCATCAACGTAATCAACACGACCACCGCGCCACGCTTGTACGGTTGTACCCGAATCGACCGCAACCGTGCGTTCGATGCCAGTACCCACCAACGGCTTTTCAGCACGCAAACACGGCACAGCTTGACGCGACATGTTCGCACCCATCAACGCGCGGTTCGCATCATCGTGTTCCAAGAATGGAATCAACGAAGCGGCAACCGACACCACTTGTGAAGGTGAAACGTCCATGTAGTCAATTTTTTCTGGCTCAGCCAAAATAAATTCGTTACGTTGACGTGCGGATACGATTTCGTCGGTGAAACCACCTTTTTTATCCAGCTCGGCATTCGCCTGCGCGATAGTGAAATTGCTTTCTTCAATCGCTGACAAGTAATCCACTTGGTCTGTCGTTTTGCTGTTGTTGACTTTGGTGTAAGGCGTTTCAATAAAACCGTATTCGTTAGTGCGCGCATACAACGCCAACGAGTTAATCAGCCCAATGTTCGGACCTTCTGGCGTTTCGATTGGACACATACGACCATAGTGAGTCGCGTGAACGTCGCGGACTTCAAAGCCCGCACGTTCGCGGGTCAAACCACCAGGTCCCAAAGCAGAAATACGACGCTTATGCGTCACTTCTGACAAAGGATTGGTTTGGTCCATAAATTGCGACAACTGACTTGAACCGAAGAATTCTTTTACCGCAGCCGAGATAGGCTTAGCGTTAATCAAATCATGTGGCATCAAATTATCAGCTTCAGCTTGACCCAAACGCTCTTTAACGGCACGTTCAACACGCGCCAAGCCGGTACGGAACTGATTTTCAGCCAGCTCGCCTACGGCACGAATGCGACGGTTACCCAAGTGATCAATATCATCAATTTCACCGCGACCATTACGCAACTCAACCAAAATTTTCACTACGGCAACAATGTCGTCGTTAGCCAAAATAGGCGCGCCCGTCAACTCTTCTCGACCCACACGACGGTTAAATTTCATCCGGCCAACCACCGACAAATCATAGCGTTCGTCGCTGAAGAACAAGCCTTTGAACAAGCCTTGTACCGCATCTTCGGTAGGCGGTTCGCCAGGACGCATCATGCGATAAATCGCCACGCGTGCCGTCCATTCATCAACGGTTTCATCAATGCGCAACGTTTGTGAAATGTACGGACCTTGATCTAAATCATTGATGTACAAAGTTTGGATTTTTGCGATGCCTGCGGCCTGAATTTTAGCCAGCAAAGCCTCGGTGATTTCGTCATTGGCTTGCGCAATCACTTCGCCACTTTCTTGATCAATTACGTCAGTCGCCAATACGCGCCCGAACAAAAATTCATCAGCAACGGCTAACTTCTTAATGTTGTCAGCTTCCATTTCGCGGATGTGACGCACGGTGATGCGTTTATCTTGCGCAACAATCACTTCGCCCGCTTTGTTATAAATATCAAACTTAGCTATTTCGCCGCGCAGACGTTCTGCAACGACTTCAAATTGCGTGCCTTTTTTACCGAAATGGAAGGTATCAAAGGAGAAAAACATCGCCAAAATTTCTTCGTTGTTGTAACCCAACGAGCGCAACAAAATTGTCGCGGGCATTTTGCGGCGACGATCAATACGGAAATAAACATAATCTTTGGCATCGAATTCAAAGTCCAACCATGAACCACGGTAAGGAATGATACGAGCCGAGAACAACAACTTGCCAGATGAGTGAGTCTTACCCTTATCATGCTCAAAGAACACACCAGGTGAGCGGTGCAATTGCGACACAATCACGCGCTCAGTTCCGTTAATCACAAACGAACCCGTGTTAGTCATCAAAGGCATTTCGCCCATGTAAACTTCTTGCTCTTTAACCTCTTTAACCGTCGGCTTAGACGCTTCTTTATCCAAGATGGTCAAACGCACGCGTGCACGCAACGGTGACGCATAGGTCAAGCCACGCTGTTGGCATTCTTTTACGTCAAATGCAGGCATCCCTAAGGTGTAGCTGACGAAATCTAAGCGTGCAAATTTGTTATGGCTTTCAATCGGAAAAATTCCGTTGAAAGCAGCTTGCAAGCCTGTATTGCTACGCTTTTCGGGCGGGGTGTAAGCCTGTAAGAAGTTGGCAAAAGATTCGAGCTGAGTTGTCAACAAAAACGGAATAGGCAAAGCACCCACGCGTTTTGCAAAACTCTTGCGAATACGTTTTTTTTCGGTAAAAGAGTAGTTCATATAATCTCCACGGCTGAAGGAAAAACGATGATTAGAAGCTCACTCACGCAGCTGTTGAGTGTTTCTAGAAATCAGGGATTAGGCAGCGTTTGCACACGACCTAGTCGCTAAGCTCTTACAAGCGGCAAAAGGCTGACGGTTAGCCGTCAGCCTTTTTACTTCACAACGACTTACTTGATTTCAGCAGTTGCGCCAGCTTCGATCAGTTGTTTTGCAACTGCGTCAGCATCAGCTTTTGATACACCTTCTTTAACAGCTTTAGGTGCGCCATCTACCAAGTCTTTGGCTTCTTTCAAGCCCAGACCTGTGATTGCACGAACCACTTTAATAACGTTCACTTTGCTGTCGCCAGCGCCAGTCAATATTACAGTGAATTCAGTTTGTTCAGCAGCGGCAGCAGCACCACCAGCAGCAGGACCTGCAACAGCAACAGCCGCAGCAGATACGCCAAACTTTTCTTCCATTTCTTTAATCAAAGCAGACAATTCCAACACGGTCATGTTTGCAATTGCGTCCATCAAGTCAGCATTAGATACAGCCATTTTGTTCTCCTAAATACAGTACATTCAAAAAATTAAGCAGCAACGGCTTCTTTGCTAGCACTCACAGCAGCCAAGGTACGCACGAACTTCGCAGTCGTCGCATTCATGGTTGCCATCAATGTTGCAATCAGCTCGTCACGACTTGGTGTCGCAGCCAATACAGCAACTTGTGCAGCTGATAACAGCTCACCGTTCATTGCACCCGCTTTAATCACCAACTTGTTATTGGTTTTGGCAAAATCAAACACCACTTTAGCCGCAGCAACCGCATCTTCACTCATGCTATACACGAGTGGACCCGCCATTTGCTCAGCCAAAGCAGCGAAAGGTGTACCTGCTACCGCACGGCGCGCCAATGAGTTTTTCAACACATGGAAATACACGCCTGATTTACGCGCGTTAGCACGCAAAACAGTAATGTCAGCAACACCAATGCCACGGTACTCTGCCAAAACAATAGTTTGTGAAATCGCAACTTGCGCGGCGACTTCAGCTACTACTGCTTGTTTTTCTTGCAGATTAAGACTCATGTCTTCCCCTATTATCAAAAAGCAACTTGCGCTGCTTTTATCGTTACAACTGCGACCTTGAGTCAGGAGAACAACGCTTTCCTGCTCGCGGACGCACCATCTGCGTGGGCAATCACATTGCTGCAATTTTTAAGCCGCCGACCTAAATCATTAGCACCTACGGTCTCGGATGCTGCATACCCGCCAGCACTCCAAAACTTTGCGCTGGCAAACCTCGCCAGCAAATTTTTAGCTTTAAGCAGCCATGCTTGCTTGGTCAATGCGAATACCTGCACCCATGGTGCTAGAAAGCGAAACTTTCTTCAGGTAAACGCCTTTTGAAGCAGCTGGCTTAGCTTTATTCAAGGCATCAATCAACGCCAACAAGTTTTCACGCAATGCTTCTGGCGCAAATGAAGCGCGACCAATAGTGCATTGGATAATCCCGTTTTTGTCGGTACGGTATTGAACTTGACCAGCTTTAGCATTGCGTACCGCACCTGCTACGTCAGCAGAAACTGTGCCGACTTTAGGATTAGGCATCAAACCACGAGGACCCAAAATTTGACCTAATTGACCGACCAAACGCATTGCGTCTGGACTAGCAATCAAAATATCAAAATCCATCTTGCCAGACTTGATCGTCTCAGCCAAATCTTCAAAACCAACGATGTCAGCACCAGCAGCTTTAGCTTCTTCAGCCTTCGCACCTTGCGCAAAAACGGCTACACGCACTGTTTTACCCGTACCTTTAGGCAACACCACCGAACCGCGTACCAATTGGTCTGATTTACGTGCATCAATCCCTAAATTCACTGCCACGTCGATAGATTCATCAAACTTAGCAACAGCGTTTTCTTTAACCATTTTCAGCGCATCAGCCAACAAATACAGCTTGTTGCGATCAATTTTTGCAACAATTGCTTTATAGCGTTTTGACATGTTAGATACCCTCCACAATGATGCCCATACTGCGCGCGCTACCTGCGATAGTACGCACGGCAGCATCCATATCAGCAGCCGTTAAATCTGGCATCTTGGTTGTAGCAATTGCCTCAGCTTGCGCACGAGTCAACTTACCAACCTTTTCGGTATGTGGTGTTTTAGAACCCTTAGCAATCCCCGCAGCCTTCTTAATCAGAATGGTCGCTGGAGGCGTTTTCATAATGAAAGTGAAGCTCTTATCTGCGAACGCAGTAATCACAACTGGAATTGGCAAGCCAGGCTCTACGCCCTGAGTTGCAGCGTTAAACGCTTTACAAAATTCCATGATATTCAAACCACGCTGACCCAATGCAGGACCAATCGGGGGACTTGGGTTTGCTTTACCAGCTGGTACTTGCAGCTTGATATAGCCAATGACTTTCTTTGCCATGATGCTCACTCCTCTTAAACGGGTATAACGAAATCTAGCGACTTCTCCCCAACATGAAAAACAACAATTGGGAAGCTGCAACTACGGTTTGTAGCGCACACTCCCCAACGGTATTTCTCGCTTTATTTAGGCTTTTTCTACTTGCCCGAAATCCAGTTCAACTGGTGTAGAACGACCAAAAATGGTCACCGCCACACGCAGCTTATTCTTGTCGTAGTTAACTTCTTCGACCGCACCGTTAAAATCAGTAAACGGACCTTCTTTAACACGCACAGACTCACCCACTTCAAACAACACTTTAGGCCTAGGTTTTTCAACCCCAGCTTGCATTTGCTGCATGATGTTATCCACTTCTTTTTGCGTAATCGGGGTCGGCTTCATCGCTGAACCGCCTAAGAAACCCGTCACTTTTGCAGTATTTTTTACCAAGTGCCAAGATTCATCGGTCATTTCCATTTCAACCAACACATAGCCTGGGAAAAATTTACGCTCACTGATACTTTTTTGACCGCTTTTGAGCTCAACCACTTCCTCAACAGGAACAAGTATTTGCCCAAAACTATCTTGCATACCGTCACGCGCAATACGCTCAACCAAGGCGCGCTGCACACTTTTTTCAAACTGTGAGTAGGTGTGCACCACATACCAATGCATAGCCATTATTCGCCCCGCCCCATCAGTTTATTAACCACCATCATTAAGCCCGCATCGACTGCCCACAAAAATAACGCCATCGTGATAGCAAACACAATCACCACGCCCGTAGTCTGCATCGTTTCTTTACGAGTCGGCCAGACAACACGCTTAGCTTCAGAAATCGAATCTTTTATAAAAGCAAAAAAATGCTTACCCAACGCTGTCGTGAATGCCAAACCACCCGCCATCACAATTGCGAGCAAAATCACCAACACCCGCACTACTGTCGGACTTTCGTGCAAAGCGTAGTAAATCGCAACACTCGCGACCACCAGCAAGAACGCAACCAGCAATTTAATTTTATCTGCCATGCGCAATGATTCCGATTAACTTAACAACATTATTTGGCAGGCCAGGAGGGTTTCGAACCCCCAACCCTCGGTTTTGGAGACCGATACTCTACCAATTGAGCTACTGGCCTAGAAAAAACAGTAGCTAGCGTTTAGCTTTTAGCAATTAGCTTGTTAAGGCACTAAGCGCACTTTTCAAGCAACCACCAAAAACTATCCGCTAGCAACTAGATTACTTATTACTCGATAATTTTAGCAACCACACCCGCACCAACGGTACGACCACCTTCACGAATCGCGAAGCGCAAGCCTTCTTCCATCGCAACTGGGTTAATCAGACTGACCGTGATGCTGACGTTGTCGCCTGGCATCACCATTTCTGTACCTGCTGGCAATTCAACTGCGCCTGTTACGTCGGTAGTACGGAAGTAGAACTGTGGACGGTAACCTTGGAAGAATGGGGTATGACGACCACCTTCATCTTTACCCAATACGTAAATTTCCGCAGTGAACTTGGTGTGAGGTTTGATTGAGCCTGGTTTGCACAAAACTTGACCACGTTCTACGTCTTCACGTTTTGTACCGCGCAATAACACCCCTACGTTATCGCCTGCACGACCTTCGTCGAGCAATTTACGGAACATTTCAACACCTGTACAGGTGGAAGCCTGCGTAGGTTTGATACCTACGATTTCGATAGGCTCGCCAACTTTGATGATACCGCGCTCAATACGACCTGTTACAACCGTACCACGACCTGAAATTGAGAATACGTCTTCAACTGGCATCAGGAATGCGCCATCAATCGCACGTTCTGGTGTAGGAATGTAGGTATCCAATGCCTCAGCCAAACGGAAGATAGCTGGTTCGCCGATTTCTGATTGATCGCCTTTTACAGCCAATACTGCTGAACCCTTGATAATCGGCACGTCGTCGCCAGGAAAGTCGTATTTCGATAGCAATTCACGAATTTCCATTTCAACGAGTTCGAGCAGCTCTTCGTCGTCAACCATGTCGCATTTGTTCATAAACACGATGATGTAAGGAACGCCAACTTGGCGCGCCAACAAGATGTGTTCACGTGTTTGTGGCATAGGACCGTCAGCTGCCGAACAAACCAAAATCGCGCCGTCCATTTGTGCCGCACCCGTGATCATGTTTTTAACATAGTCAGCATGACCTGGGCAGTCAACGTGTGCGTAGTGGCGATTAGCCGTTTCGTATTCAACGTGCGCGGTGTTAATGGTAATACCACGTGCTTTTTCTTCCGGTGCCGCGTCAATTTGGTCGTAAGCCTTTGCTTCGCCGCCAAATTTCTTCGACAGAACCATTGTAATCGCCGCTGTCAGCGTGGTTTTACCATGATCAACGTGGCCAATCGTGCCTACGTTAACGTGCGGTTTAGTGCGTTCAAATTTACTCTTTGCCATGATGCTTCCTTATCAATGTCAAACGTTAATCACAAAAACAAACTATGGTGCCCATGGCGAGAATCGGACTCGCGACCTCTCCCTTACCAAGGGAGTGCTCTACCACTGAGCCACATGGGCAAATGCTCAAATTGGAGCGGGTGAAGGGGATCGAACCCTCGTCGTAAGTTTGGAAAACTTCTGCTCTACCATTGAGCTACACCCGCAGCTTCCAGACTTAACGACCCTACAAGCCATTAAAATCAAGCCTGATTTACTACTAGAATTTGGTGGAGAGGGAAGGATTCGAACCTTCGTACTCTGAGAGAACGGATTTACAGTCCGTCGCCTTTAACCACTCGGCCACCTCTCCAAACTAAGCCCGCAATTATGCTGATAATTGATACCGCTGTCAAACAAATTTCAAAAAAATTAACATCAAAGTGTTGCTTGGGTGTCGCATCCCAGCAACATAACAATTATTTTGTTCTAAACAACGCTGATTGCGCGTGGGCTTGCAACCCTTCACCAAAAGCCAACGTGGCAGCAATCGCACCCAACTTTTTCGCTCCTTGCTCGGAAACCTGTATTAAGCTGCTGCGCTTTTGAAAGTCGTACACACCCAGTGGTGAAGAAAAGCGCGCTGTACCAGAAGTCGGCAAAACATGATTAGGTCCTGCGCAATAATCACCTAGGGCTTCGGAGGTATATTTACCCATGAAAATCGCACCCGCATGTTTTAACTTGGGCAAATAGTCTTGCGGATTTTCCACCGACATTTCTAAATGTTCAGGCGCGATGCGATTGCTGATACGGCACGCCTCATCCAAATCCGCAACATGTATCAGCGCGCCGCGATTTTCTAATGCAGTTTGAATAATGTCGCGACGCGGCATTTGTGCCAATAATTTATTCGCACTCGCTGCCACCGCGTCGATAAATGCCGCGTCGGGTGACAACAAAATAGCTTGCGCCAGTTCGTCATGCTCGGCTTGCGAAAACAAATCCATCGCAATCCAATCGGGATTGGTTTTGCCATCGCAAATCACCAAGATTTCGGACGGTCCAGCAATCATGTCGATACCACACACGCCGAACACGCGACGCTTGGCAGCTGCCACATAGGCATTACCAGGACCAACAATTTTATCCACTTTGGGAATCGTCGCTGTGCCGTACGCCAAAGCCGCAACGGCTTGCGCGCCACCGATGGTGAACACCCTATCCACGCCAGACAAAAACGCTGCCGCCAATACCAATTGATTTTTCACGCCATCGGGCGTGGGTACAACCATAATCAGCTCGGCAACGCCAGCGACTTTAGCGGGCAGGGCGTTCATCAATACCGACGAGGGATACGCCGCTTTGCCGCCTGGCACATACAAGCCGACGCGATCCAAGGGCGTGACTTGCTGACCTAACAAAGTGCCATCCGCATCGGTGTAGCTCCAAGAGCTTTGCATTTGCTTGCGGTGGTATTCGGTCACGCGCGTAGCTGCCGCTTCCAACGCCGCACGTTGCTCCGCTGGCAACCCTTCAAACGCCGCACGCAATTCATCACGCGGCAATTCCATCGCTTGCGCATTCGCCAACGGCAGGCGGTCAAACTTGGCGGTGTACTCCAACACCGCAGCATCACCGCGCTGACGCACCTCTTTGAGCACATTCGCTACCACGACTTCCAACGCTTCGTCAGCCGTTTCTTCAAACGCCAACAGCTTGGTTAAATCGCTATTGAAAGTTGCATCACGGCTCGATAATTTTCGTATTTTCATTTGGCTATCGCTCCAGCAAAAGCATCCAGCATAGGCTGGATGCTTTCTCGTTTTAATTTGAGTGCAGCTTGATTCACCACCAAGCGCGAGGAAATATCAGCGATATGCTCAACCGCTTTAAGGTGATTGGCTTTGAGGGTTGCACCGCTACTCACCAAATCGACAATCGCATCCGACAGCCCCACCAACGGCCCCAACTCCATTGAGCCGTACAGCTTAATCAAATCGACATGCACACCTTTGGCGGCAAAATGCTCACGCGCAGTCTGCAAATACTTGGTCGCAACACGCAAACGTGCGCCCTGACGCACCGCAGCTTCGTAATCAAAATCCTCATGCACCGCGACCATCATGCGGCACTTGGCGATATTCAAATCCAACGGTTGATATAGCCCCGCGCCACCATGTTCATGCAACACATCCTTGCCCGCCACGCCAATATCGGCGGCACCATATTGCACATAAGTCGGCACATCCGAGGCGCGCACGATGATGAGACGCACATCGCTGCGATTAGTCGGCAAAATCAGTTTGCGTGAAGATTCTGGATCTTCTAGCGCAGTGATACCAGCAGCTTTAAGCAGCGGCATGGTTTCTTCAAAAATACGTCCTTTGGACAATGCAATCGTAATCATTTTTACTAGCCTAGTTTTTATTTGAGACGGCGTATCTGCGCGCCAAGTGCTGACAGTTTCGCTTCGATATGTTCGTAGCCACGATCCAGATGATAAATGCGATCTACTATCGTTTCGCCCTGCGCCACTAAGCCCGCAATCACCAGACACGCCGAGGCGCGCAAGTCGGTCGCCATGATGGTCGCGCCTTCCAATCGCTCACAACCCTTGATGATGGCAGTGTTGCCTTCCACCTCAATTTGCGCGCCTAGGCGACGCAACTCTTGCACATGCATAAAGCGATTTTCAAAAATCGTTTCAACCACGACTGAACTGCCTTCTGCAATGGTGTTCAACGCCATGAACTGTGCTTGCATATCAGTAGGAAAAGCAGGATAGGGCGCAGTGCGCAAACTAACCGCTGCGGGACGGCGCGTCATTTCTAAGGTAATGCGTGAACCATCCACGGTTATGTGCGCACCCGCTTCACGCAATTTATCCAACACGTTTTCCATAATGTCGGCACGCGCCTCGGTCAACGTAATTTTGCCGCCCGTTGCCGCTGCCGCCACCAAAAATGTGCCGCTCTCAATCCGATCTGGCATGACGCTATGTTCCGCGCCGTGCAGATTTTTCACGCCTTCTATCGTGATGGTATCGGTACCCGCGCCGCTAATTTTTGCGCCCATAGCAATCAGACACAACGCCAAATCGACCACTTCTGGTTCGCGCGCTGCATTTTCCAAAACGGTTACGCCATCCGCTAGCGTCGCCGCCATCATTAGATTTTCTGTGCCAGTCACGCTAACCAAATCGAAACTAATACGCGCGCCTTGCAAGCGTTTCGCGGTCGCGTGTATATAGCCGTGTTCGATATGAATTTCCGCGCCCATCGCCTGCAAACCCTTGATGTGTAAATCCACGGGACGCGAACCAATGGCGCAACCGCCGGGTAAGGAAACACGTGCCTCACCGAAACGAGTCAGTAACGGCCCCAGTACCAGTATTGCGGCACGCATGGTTTTCACCATTTCGTAAGGGGCTTCGAGCGTATCCACATGAGCGGCATTAAAGGTCGCACCTTGCGCAGCAGCGGAAATTTTTACGCCCATTTGCTGCAACAATTTTCCCATCGTTGCCACGTCGTGCATGTCAGGCAGATTGCTTAAATGCAATTCATCCGCGCTTAATAATGCAGCGCACATAATTGGCAATGCCGCATTTTTCGCGCCTGAAATTCTGACTTCGCCGTTAAGTTTTACGCCGCCTTGTATTGCTAATTTTTGCATGATTATTTTTGGCTCAGCCACTCTTGTGGGGTAAAAGTTTTCATTGATAAGGCGTGAATCTCGGCACGCATCCGGTCGCCCAAAGTCTGATAGACCAACTGATGACGCTGCACACGGCTTTTGCCATCAAACGCGGCACTCACCACCACAGCTTCAAAATGCTGGCCGTCGCCGACCACGGTTAAATGTTCAGTCGCCATGTTCTGCGCGATATTATTTTGGATACTTTCTGGTGTGACGTTCATGATTTTAATTGGGGGGGGATGCGCTGCGTAAAAAATGCGCACCTCTAAAAAGGGCGCGCATCATACTTAAAATTACAGTAAAAATCTTGGCAGCAGCCGTTCTAGACCGCCACTTGATTAGGCAACATCTCGCCCACTCCATACAAACTTGCCAAACTTAACAAGCTGCTCGGCAAGCCCGACACACGCAAGGGGCAATTATTTGCTTGCGCAGCACGCTGCCAAGCAAACAGCAAAGCAATGGCGGAAGAGTCAACCGATTCAAGCTGCGCACAATCGACCAAACAACTTGCTACGGTGACAACGTGCAAGCCTTGCGTATAAATACTCGGCACATTGTCCATGCTTAAATGGCCACTCAAGCTAATCGTCTGTTGGTTAATCGTAATCACTTGCTTGCCGCTTTATTGTTGGCTGCACCCGAGGCATTTTTGCTCGTCAACATTTTAATCAACCCCTCGATACCCCCCTCTTCTATTTCTTTAGCAAACGTGCCGCGATAAGCGGACACCAAGCCAGCCCCTTCGATAGACAAATCATAAACTTTCCAATCCGTTGCGCCTTTGCGCAGCTCGTAGTTAATCGCGACAGATGGTGAGCCAGGCTTAGTCAGCAAGGTTTTAACCGTGACATCTGTATCTTCGGCAGCAAATTTAAGCGGCTTCACTTCCACACTTTGGTTTTGATAACCAGTAAATGCCTTGGTATAGGTGCGCAATAGCATCGCTTGGAACTCACGCGCAAGGGTTTGCTTTTGCTCGGCACTTGCCGTCCGCCAATACTTACCCACCGCTAATTGCGTCATGCGCGCGAAATCAAAATGCGGCAAAATTTTCTCTTCCACGACCGCCAAAGCACGCGTCTGATCACCCGCTTGTATCGCTTTATCCTGCTTCGCAATCGCAATCACATCCTGTACCGTTGCTCTAATCATCGCATCGGGCGCAACGATTTCGGCATTTGCCGCTGCACAATTCAAACAAAATGCTAATAAGGCCAAGGTTAAACGACTCATTTTGTTCTCCTGTTATTTAGCGGGCGTAGGCGCGTCAGCCTTGCTATAAATAAATTTACTAATCAACTCTTCCATCACCACCGCCGATTGCGTGTGCTTAATTTGCTCACCCGCTTTCAACATTTGCTCGTCACCACCTGGAATCAAGCCGATATATTGCTCGCCCAACAAGCCTGAAGTCAGAATATTGGCATAAGTATCGGTCGGAAATTGATAACGCTTGTCCACACTCATGGTCACTTTTGCTTCATAACGCTGGGCATCCAAAGTAATGTCGGTCACCCGACCCACCAACACACCCGCACTTTTAATCGACGCCTTAGGTTTTAATCCGCCAATGTTGCTGAAATACGCTTGCACCTGATAGGTTTCGGCAACATTGTACGTTGATAGATTACCTACTTTCATTGCTAACATCACCAAGGCTGCGATACCCGCCACTACAAACATCCCTACCCATAAATCTACCGTCGTGCGTTCCATTTAATTTCCCCCAAACATCATTGCAGTTAACACAAAATCTAGCATCAAAATCGCCAGCGAAGCCGTGACCACGGTACGCGTAGTCGCCCCCGAAACACCTTCAGCGGTGGGCTGCGCGTCGAAACCTTCAAACAAAGCGATCACCGTGACGGCGATGCCAAACACAAAACTTTTTAGTACGCCGTTCAGAATATCGTGACGGAAATCAACCGCAGCTTGCATCTGCGACCAGAACGAGCCTTCATCAACACCGATTTGAATCACACCAACAAAGTAACCGCCGAATATCCCTGCGGCACTAAACATCGCGGCAAGCAACGGCATAGAAATCACCCCAGCCCAAAAGCGCGGCGCAACAATGCGCGCAATCGGATTCACCGCCATTAACTCCATCGCGGCGATTTGCTCGGTAGCTTTCATCAAACCTATCTCCGCCGTCATCGCCGAGCCCGCACGGCTAGCAAACAGCAATGCCGCCACTACTGGGCCTAATTCACGCACCAGCCCCAACGCCACCATCACACCCAATGCAGATTCGGAGCCATAGCGTTTTAGCGTTTCATAACCTTGCAAACCTAGCACCATCCCCACGAACAAACCCGCCACGATGATGATAATCAGCGACATCACGCCCGTTGAAAAAAGCTCTTTGATGATTAAGTTAAAACGGCGAAAACTGGTAGCCGAGTGCATCAGCGTCAAGGCAAAGAAACGACTCGCCAAACCGATGCGCCACACCGCGTTAATCGTGCTGTGACCAATTTTTTGTATTACTTTTATGGCTGCCATAGTTACGCTCGTAAATTCAAATCTTGACGGTAATCACCGCTTGGGTAATGGAACGGCACAGGACCATCCATTTCGCCGTGTACAAATTGATGCACAAATGCCTTGTCCGAGGCGCGAATTTCATCTGGCGTACCTTCCGCCACAATCACGCCGCCCGCCATAAAGTAAACGTAATCGACAATTTTCAAAGACTCTTGCACGTCATGCGTAACGATGACCGAAGTCGCCCCCAGCGCGTCATTCAAGCGGCGAATCAAGTCGCCGACCACAGTCAGCGAGATTGGATCCAACCCAGCGAAAGGCTCGTCATACATGATGAGCATAGGATCGAGTGCAACGGTACGCGCCAACGCAACACGGCGCGCCATCCCTCCCGACAGCTCAGAAGGCATCAGATTATGCGTGCCGCGCAAACCCACCGCGTGCAGCTTCATCAACACCAAATCATGGATTAAATCTTCAGGCAAATCGGTGTGTTCACGCATTTGAAACGCCACATTATCGAACACCGTCATATCGGTAAACAGCGCGCCAAACTGAAACAACATGCCCATCTTGCGACGCATCTCATACAGCTCGTCTTGCGCCAGCTCATGCATAATTTTGCCGTCGACTTTCACAAAACCTTTGGTCGGCTTGAGTACCCCACCGATATGACGCAGCAAAGTGGTTTTACCGCAACCGCTAGAACCCATAATGGCAATAGACTTGCCTCGATGAAAGGTCATGTTGATACCTTGTAAAATCGCGCGTTGCTCGTAAGCAAAATTGAGGTCGCGAATTTCGACTAACGGAGTGGTAGGCAAAATAAAATTTCCAAAAATAAACTGGACGCATTCTATACGAGTCGCTCAAGAAATCTCAAGCATCGCGACCGCGCCGAAAAAATAACTAGGCATTCGCAGCTATTGAGCAAAGCGGTACTTGTCGTTATTCTCTAGACACCATTTAGCTTTTTTGCACACTTCAATGTCCCTTCCGAGCTTACTCATTGTTGACGACGACCCGCTGATACGCGAAGGTTTAGCGATTGCTTTGAGCACGCATTTTAATATCTATCAAGCGGCAACGCGTCCCGCAGCAATTACGCTATTGCGCGAATTAGCCAGTCCACCGCAACTCGCACTCATAGATTTAGGCTTGCCACCTTTAGCACATCGCCCCGACGAAGGCTTCCAACTCATTGCTGAACTTTTAGCACACTCCGCTCATATCAAAATTTTTACTTTATCGGGGCAAGACGAGCAAAGCAACGCGCGCCACGCTAGGGCATTGGGCGCAATCGATTTCATCGCAAAGCCCTGCGCCCCACAGCTTATTCAGCAAAAATTAAGTGCCGCACTCACGCTCAGCCAAGTAGAGCAATCGCCGACTAACGGAGACGATGAATTATTAGGAATTGTGGGGCAAAGCCCCGCTATACAAGGCCTGCGTAACCAGATTGTGATGTACGCTGCGCTGCCTTTTCCGGTGCTCATTGAAGGCGAATCCGGTTGTGGCAAAGAGCTCATCGCGAGTGCTTTACAAAAACTAGGTAGCGCAACTAACGCGCCTTACAAAACCTTAAACTGCGCCGCCATTTCGCCGCATCTTTTGGAATCAACTTTGTTTGGTCACAGCAAAGGGGCTTTTACAGGCGCGATTAGTGCGCAATCAGGATTCTTTGAAGATGCCGCAAACGGTACTTTGTTTTTAGATGAAATTGGTGAGTTGCCGCTGAGCTTGCAAGCTAATTTGCTACGCGTATTAGAAAATGGCGAATATCAACGCGTAGGCGAAACACAGACTCGTCACAGCAGTGCACGTATCATCGCCGCCACCAATCGCAATCTACGCGAGGCTATCAAAGCAAATGAGTTTCGTGCCGACCTCTACCATCGCTTAAATGTGTTTGCGATTAACGCGCCACCCTTGCGCGAACTAGGTGCGGACAAACTGCTACTGCTGCATCATTTTCGACAACTGTATAGTCAACAAATCAAACAGTTACCTTTTGAACTACACCCCGCCGCACTCGCAGTATGGGAACAGTACAGCTTCCCTGGCAACATTCGAGAACTACGCAACATTGTGATCCGTTTAACCGCTAAATATCCTGCGCTCGCCGTGAGCGTGACACAACTTCAAGATGAACTTGACCCCAGCGCGGCGATGGCGGAACACAGCCTTAGTAGCAGCATAAAAGATCAGCTGCAAGCTGGGGATTTCAACTTAGATCAAGCCTTGCGCGCACAAGAAAGTCAGTTCATTGATGCAGCACTCGCACTGACTTCACGCAACATTAGTGAGGCAGCAAAACTACTAGGCATAAATCGCACCACACTTTATAGTCGCATGGACGCACATGAAAAATTGAGAGTAGAAAACTAGCCATGTACTTAGAATATTTCGGTCTCAACGAACAACCTTTCAAAATCACTCCTGTGACGGAGTTCTTTTTCGACGGTGCGAATCGCAAAGACATCCTCGACGCACTGATTTATTCCATTAGCGAAGTCGAAGGTATCATCAAAGTCAGCGGCGAAGTAGGCAGCGGCAAAACCATGTTATGCCGCATGTTGCTGGAAAAACTACCAAAACATATCGAACCGATTTACCTCGCTAATCCCAGTTTATCGCGTGAAGAAATGCTCTATGCCGTTGCCGATGCGCTGGGGCTAAATATCGAACACGAACGCGTCGGGGTCATCCTGCAAAACATCCAAAACGTGTTAGAAAAAAAAGCCCGCGAAGGCAAGCGCGTGGTGGTACTAGTGGATGAAGCACATGCTATGCCGCTGGATACGCTGGAAGAATTACGGCTCATTTATAACTTGCAAGTGGGTAGCTTCAAGCTGATACAAATCGTGCTGTTTGGGCAGCCCGAATTGAATGCTAAATTAGATCAGCCCAATATGCGTCAACTCAAAGATCGCATCGTGCATCACTTCAATATGCACCCGCTGTCGCGCGACATTTTGGAAAGTTATTTGATGTTTAGAATGCGCAAAGCGGGCTATCACGGTCCGAATATATTTTCCGCAAAAGCAGTAAAACTAATCGCCAAAGCCTCGGCGGGACTGATGCGCCGCGCCAATGTTTTAGCGGATAAATCCTTACTCGCTGCTTTTGTTGCCGACACTCACAACATCGAAGTTTGCCATGTGCAAGCCGCGCTGCGCGATAGCGAGCTCGAAGTCAGTCACCCCTCGCACAGCCGACAAACTTGGTTAATTGCCGCAGCCGCTTGCGGCGCAATACTGGCTGGTCTAGCCGTGGCAGTTTGGCCGACACCCGCCCCCCTAGCGGGTGCTACTGCCGCGAACATTAGCCCTTTGGCAATTAGCAGCGTTACAGCAAGTAACCCTATCGAGCCGCCTTTGAACGTAAGCGGCGTTGTTGCGACTGTTGCCAGCGCACCCATTGCAAGCTCTGCGCTGGTAAACACCGACAACACTGCCGCAGTCAGCTCCGTGACACCTATCGCCAGCAGCTTGTTCGAGCAACGACTCGCCGCAGGTCAACAACTGTTAAGCGCGCATCAGGGCGAATTTAGCTTGCAGCTGTTCTACAACGACAGCGTAGTTGAAGCGCGTTTAGAAGGTTTTTTGCAGCGCGCCCAGCAGTTAGGCTGTTTAGAGCAAATTTATTTATTGCCGACACCCCTTAATCACAAACAAGGTATGCGTGTTTTATATGGCAACTATTCCAGCAGTACGGCGGCTAATCTTGCCCGCGCAGAATTACCAGAACGCTACAAGAAAGCTTTTAGCAGCAGCATTTATGCCTTAACTACACCGACGAGATAAAGCCACAAAAATAATGCGGTGCTAGCGTTAGCCGCCGCACGCCAAGGAGAATCGCCATGTTGCACGCACCTAAAATTAGTCTCATGCTGAGCTGTTTGTTACTCGCCAGTTGTGGTACCAAGCCGATACAGCCGAGTACACAACATTTGCAACGTGATGCGGATGTTCCCGCTGCCAACAAAAATATCCCACAAGCACTCAAAGGCGGCGTGGTGTTGCCAGCTCCCCAGCCGATTACCAAGACGGCGACTTACAGCGTAGTCGTTGCCAATGTGCCCGCACAAGAAATTTTGTTTGCCTTGGCGCGCGATGCCAAGGTCAATTTAGACGTACACGGCGGCATCGAAGGTTACGTTACCCTAAACGCTATCAATCAAACTCTGCCGCAGATTCTTGACCGCGTTGCCAAGCAAGTTGAAATGCGTTACGAACTGAACAACGGCACGCTCACTGTGATGCCCGACACGCCATATTTGCACAGCTACAAAATTGATTATGTGAATATGAATCGCGATGCTGATGGCGGTATTTCTAATGCCACCCAAGTCGGAGGGGGCGCAGGGGCAGGCGCAGCAGGAGCGGGGAATAATTCACAACTGTCGATTAAAAATTCTTCCAAAAATCACTTCTGGGACACCTTGGTTAAAAACCTCACCGACTTGCTGCGTGAAACCGACAAAATTTTGCCCGATGGCTCTAGCGAAACCTCCACGCAACAAATGAAATCCAGTAGCAGCACAGGTACAGGCGCGCCACTACCAACGGGAACTAAAAAATCTAGCCCTAAAATCGGCGTAGAAAACAGTCCTAATCCGGTTAGCGTTGAAGAAGGTGATATGACCGTGACCAAACGCAGTACCTTCCGCGAAGCAGCGTCCGTCATCGCCAATCCCGAAGCGGGCATTATTTCAGTGCGCGCCACTGCCAAACAACATGCCAAAATCGAAGAGTTTATTAGCCGCGTGATGACCAATGCGCATCGCGAAGTGCTGATTGAAATGACCGTCGCACAAGTCGAACTTAACGACTCCTATCAACAAGGCATCAACTGGGGCAAAGTCATTCCTGCGGCGGGCAAAGGACTCTCTTTCGGGCAAGCCGGCACAGCGGTGTTGCCCACCACCCCAACCGTTACACCCGCCACGCTAGTGCTCAACTACACCAACCTCACTTCAAAATTTGGCAGCTTGTTAGGCAGCGTGTCGTTACTAGAAACATTCGGCAAAGTGAAGGTGTTATCTAGCCCAAAACTCAGCGTGGTCAACAATCAAACTGCCATGTTGCGCGTGGTGGAAAACTACGTTTACTTCACCATAAAAGCTGACACCACCTCCAACCAAACCACCACCACTACCACTTATACCACCACGCCCAACACCATCCCTGTCGGGCTGTCGATGAGTATCACGCCGCAAATTAGCGATCACGATACGGTATTGCTGAATGTCCGCCCGTCCATCACGCGCTTTATCAAAATGGTGGATGACCCGAACCCCACGCTGAAACTGGCAGGCGTAGTCAGCCAAATCCCGCAAACGCAAACGCGTGAAATGGAGTCGGTCATCAAAATCAATAATGACCAAGTCGCAGTGATGGGCGGCTTGATGGAAGATGAAATTAGCAAAACGACTAGCGGCATCCCGTTACTGATGGATATTCCATTGCTTGGCAATTTATTCAAGAACATTAGCGACACCACGCGCAAGACCGAGTTAGTCATTTTCTTGCATCCTGTGGTGATTAAAAACCCCAGCCTAGACGGTGATTTCAGCGAATTCCGCGATAACCTGCCCGACCAAAAATTCTTCCAAGAAGCTGGCAACGGCAAAAATTAGGAGCACACCATGAGCTTGCTATTAGATGCGCGAAAAAAATTGCAAGGCGGCAAAGCGGCAGAATTGGAATTGAGCTTAGAGGCCAGCCCTTATTCCACAGCCCCTTCACCCTATGCCACAACACCTGCGAATCCTGACAACACCACAAATGCACGCAATGCGGGACAAAATTTATTCAATGCTAAAACCGTGGCGCGCACGCATAGCGGCGGGGTGCATAAGAGTTTGCTATATGCCCTAGGCGCGACTTTGGTGGCATTCGCGCTCGGCGCGGTTTATGTATGGAATGAAATTTCCTCGCCTCCGCCACGCTATCGTGCGCCTGTGCGTAGCGCACCGATTACCGCCGCACCGACGGCGATACCCGCGCCCCCCACACTGGTGCTTAATCAAACCGCTTTAGTCGCCGATATCACACCCGTCGCACTGCCCCCGACAGCATCCGCCGTGCCAAGCAACAACCCTTCCCCCGTCAGCAGCCCAGCTAAAACACCGCGCCGCGCGAATCACAGTAATGCGCCTAAGTTCGCTAGCACCCCTAGCAATGGCTTAGATGAATTACTCAATCAGGCATATCAAGAATATCGCGCAGGAAGTTTTGATTTGGCACAACCGCATTACCAAGCCGTACTCGCCAAAGCGCCTAACAATACCGATGCGCTACTAGGCTTGGCAGCGATTGCACAACATCATCACGCCGATGCTGTGGCAGCGAACTACTATACCCAAGTGTTGGCGCAAGACCCGCGCAACGCAGTCGCCAATGCGGGTATGACGGCACTGACCACCGATGACAATCGCGAAAGTCGCTTGAAAACTTTGCTACACGAACAACCTAACGCCGCCAGCTTGCATTTCGCGCTGGCGAATCACTATGCCGATCAATCACGCTGGAGCGAAGCGCAACAAGCCTATTTCAACGCTTATAAATTAGAGCCCAACAATGCGGAGTTGGCGTTTAACTTGGCGGTGAGTTTGGAACGCTTAGGGCAAAGAAAATTGTCGGCGCAGTATTACCAACAAGCCATCGCTCACGATAAAAATAACAGCGCGGGATTTAACCACGATGAGATTGCGCAGCGCGCTCAACAACTTAATCAATAAGCGCGAATAATCCGAAAGAGCCATCTAATGTCAAACAGCCAATTACAACAACCATTAGGCGCGATGCTAGTCGCCAAAGGCGTGATTAGCGAAGACCAGTTGCGCCTCGCCATGCAAGAGCAAGGCAACACGCATCAACCGCTAGGACGCTTATTAGTGCGGCTAGGCTTCTTATCAGAAGCGACTATCCGCGACGTGTTAGCAGAAAATCTTGGTCAAGAAAGCGTCGATTTATCCGCCATTATCATCGACCCTGTGGCACTCGCCTTAATCCCTAAAGAAGTTGCGCGCCGCTATCAATTACTACCGTTGTCCGTCGATAAAGCCGCGCGGCAACTGACGGTCGTGGTATCCGACCCCGACAACATCATCGCGCTGGATCAGTTGCGCGCCCTGCTCAAAGACGAATACCACCTCATCACCCAGCTTGCCAGCGAGTCCGACATTCTGCGCGCCATCGACCAATACTATGGCTTTGAGCTGTCCATCGACGGGATTTTGCACGAGATCGAACCTGGCGAGATGGAGTACCAAACCCTGCAATCAGGGGTGAATGAATTTAGCCAACCAGTGGTGCGACTCATCGATGCACTACTCACCGAGGCAGTGCAACGCGGCGCGTCAGATATTCACTTTGAACCCGAAAGCAGCTTCTTGCGCATCCGCTATCGCATCGACGGCGTGTTGCGCCAGATGCGCAGCTTGCATAAGAGTTTTTGGCCTGCCATGGTGGTGCGTATGAAAGTGATGAGCGGCATGAACATCGCTGAAACGCGTGCGCCACAAGATGGTCGGATTTCGCTGCGCTTGTCGGGTCGCCCGATAGATTTCCGCGTTGCTTCGCATCCCACCACGCACGGCGAAAACTTAGTACTGCGTATTTTAGATAGACAAAAAGGCATCGTGCCTTTATCTGAAACAGGACTTTCTGAAGAAGCCCTCGATACGCTAAAAACCATTATCGCCAAACCCGAAGGCATCATTTTGGTCACGGGGCCTACGGGCAGCGGCAAAACTACTACGCTGTATTCAGTGTTAAATCACATCAACACCGAATCCGTGAACATTATGACGCTGGAAGATCCCGTCGAATATCCGCTCACCATGATTCGCCAAACCTCGATTAACGAGGCAGCGAAACTAGATTTTGCGGGCGGGATACGTTCCATGATGCGCCAAGATCCTGACATTATTTTAGTGGGTGAAATTCGCGACCATCCCACCGCTGAAATGGCATTCCGCGCCGCTATGACAGGGCATCAAGTCTATTCAACCTTGCACACCAATTCGGCGATAGGCGCAGTGCCGCGCCTACTCGACATAGGTATATTGCCCGACATTATGGCGGGCAATATCATCGGCATCGTTGCACAACGCCTAGTGCGCGTGCTATGCAAAGAGTGCAAAACGCCTTACACCCCAGATGCTGGCGAGCGAAAGTTATTAAGCATTCCGCTGCATCAAGACATTACCTTGTATCGCGCGCAAGGCTGCGATGCTTGTAACCATCAAGGGTACAAAGGACGTTTAGCGATTATGGAGTTGCTAAAAATGGATTACGACTTAGATGATTTAGTGTCGCGTCGCGCCAGTACCCGACAAATCCGCGATCTCGCCTTGGCAAAAGGCTTTAAGCCGCTGGCAATGGACGGCATCCGCCGCATACAACAAGGTTTGACCTCGCTGGCAGAAGTAAGCCGCGTGGTCGATTTATCTGATCGGGTGAGCTGACATGCCGATGTACTCGTATCGCGCCATTAACGCGCAAGGCAAATCGACTAAAGGCACACAAGATGCCGCCAATGTCATTGACTTAGAAATGCGCTTAAAGCGCGGCGGACTGGATTTAATTGACGCGCGTGAAGACAATAGTGCGCACACGTTAGGGCGTAAAAAAGTTAAGCGAGGCGAACTCATCACTTTCTTTTTTAACTTAGAGCAACTGACTCGCGCGGGCGTACCGCTCTTGGAGTGCTTAGCTGATTTACGCGACACCATGGGTGAAATACGTTTTCGCGAGGTCATCGCCGCCATCGTTGAAGCCATTGAAGGAGGAAAAAAACTATCCCAAGCGATGGCGGAACATCCCGATGCCTTCGATAAAATTTTCATTAGCTTAATTCGCGCGGGTGAAGACAGCGGACGTTTACCCGAAGTATTCGCCTTCATCACCGAGTCAATTAAATGGCAAGATGAAATGGCATCGCACACCAAAACAATCTTGATGTACCCAGCCTTTGTCGGCTCGATTGTCATTGCGATTACGTTTTTCTTGATGATTTACTTAGTGCCGCAACTGGTCAGCTTCATCAAAAGCATGGGGCAAGAGATTCCCATTCAGACGCGCATGTTGCTGGCGACCTCGTGGTTCTTTGTCAATTATTGGTATGTGTTGCTCATCTTGCCTATCGTCACCCTAGTCGGCGGCACAACCTTACTCAAATCCAGCGCGGGAGCACGTTTCAGATTCGATCAATTCAAATTAAAAATGTGGGTAGTTGGACCGATTTTGCACAAAATTATTTTGGCGCGTTTCGCCAATACCTTCGCCATGATGTATGGCTCAGGCATTAGCATTCTCGATTGCATTGCGGCGGCGCGCGATGTGGTCAACAACCTCGCGGTGGCACGCTCGCTAGAACAAGTCGCCAGCGAAATCGAAGCGGGTAAAAACCTCACGCAAAGTTTCCAAAATACGGGCATGTTCCCGCCGCTGGTGATTCGGATGCTGAAAGTCGGCGAAACCACAGGCTCATTAGACAAAGCCTTGCTCAATGTCAGTTATTTTTACGATAGAGATGTCAAAGAATCCATCAAAAAAGTACAAATTTTAATCGAGCCAACCATGACTATCGTATTAGGCGCGCTGTTGGGTTGGGTGATGTTGTCCGTGCTGTCACCAATTTACGACATCATCGGCAAAGTGAAATTTTAAGGACTGCCATGAATAACTGCCTGCTGCTTTTATTAAGTGCCAACCACCTTCACGCACAACACATGGTGGGCGAAAAAATTGCCGTGCAACGTGAATTTACCGACTCCACCGAAGACCGTGCGCAGTTTACCGCCTTCTTAAAAGGGCACCACTGCCCAACTTATTTACTAGCTGATGTCATTGAGGAGGACTTTCGCTTAGAGTCCATCCCTTACCTAACAGGCAAAAGTCATACGGCTTTGGTGCAGCGTAAATTTGATCAATTTTATCGCGGCACAACATTTCATCAAGCCACGGTATTACAACGCCAGACAGACGGACGACGTGATGTTGATATGCTATTTTCAGCCCTCACCAATCCCGCCCTACTGAACCCGTGGCTGGACGGATTATGGCAAGCAAAAACCCCCTTGGCGGGCATTTATTCGGTGCCGCAAGTCAGTACACCACTGATTAAAGACCACCCCTCCAACCATCTGCTGCTGATTACTTGGAATAAATTTTCGGGCTTGCGCGAAACCTATTTCAAAAATCATCAATTACAAATTTCGCGTCTCACCCCCGTCAGTCATGAGCTGTCCTTCCAAGAAATTGTTGAGACAGAACTGGCGCGCACCTATCAGTACTTAAAAAGTTTGAGCTTGTTGCCCGCTGGGCAAATGCTAGATGTCAGCATCGTGGCACATAGCGATGATTTAATCGGTCTGCAAACCCGCTTGCCGCGCAGTAACGATATGCGCTACGAGTTTGTGGACATTGCCAACTTAGCTCAGCAACTGCATTTGCCGATGCGTGTGCTTGATTCGGATGCCAGCCAATTATTTTTACACCAGCTCTCCCTAACGCGCCCCAAAAGCCAATATGGCAATGCACAACACACCCATTTTTATACACTCTGGCAACTGCGGCGCGGATTCTTTTGGGGCGCAGCGGCTGTGCTGATTGGCAGTCTGTTGTGGTCTGCACAATCCATCATCTGGCAAGACACCCCAGATGAAACCGCAGTTGCCTCAATTGAGCAACAAACCCAACAAGTGCAAAATCAAACGCGTGAACTGCAACAAGCCCTGCCGACCACCGCTATTCCACCTGCGGATTTACGCGCAGGTACATTAGCCTTGCAGCAGCTACAGCACCGCAGCAGCGCGCCACAAACCTTTCTCGTTCCCTTAAGTTTAGTGATGAATCGCTTTAGCAACATTCAACTCGATGAACTCGCTTGGCAAATGAACGCGAACGCAGCCGTCAGTGAAAATACCCAAGCGGATGTCGCTGCGCAAGAACTCACCTTCAAAGGACAACTCAATAATTTCGCAGGCAACTATCGCAGCGCACTTGAGTATTTAGAGCAATTCCAACAAGCCCTAATCACACAAGGCTATCAAACCACCATCACGGCGAAGCCTTTAGATGTCAGCCCTAGCAGCAATTTATCCGACCAGCAAAAATCCTCGTCACAAGGCTTGAGCTTTACCCTCACCTTAGTTTGGAGACCGCGCTTATGAAACTCAGCAAAAGTGATTGGACGCTCATGCAAGGCAGCGTCATCACCCTCAGTCTCGCCTTGATAGCCAGCGTGCTGCTGATTTACTTTAGTGAGCAATACGCTGCCCGCGCCATGAGAACTTGGCATCGTGCGCAACAACAACTGCACGCCGCACAATCCAATTTGAACGAGATTCAGCAACAGCGCGACAACATCGCCACCTATTTGCGCCCTTACCAACACGCGCAACAAGCGCATCTCATCGGCGTAGAGCCACGCCTAGATTGGCTGGAAAGCCTAGCCAAATTGCAACAACAAAATTTAGTAACGAGCTTTAGTTACAGCATCGAGCCACAAAAATCCATCACCCCACAACCTGCTATCGACACGGGCAATTTTGAGGTGCATTTCAGTGCGATGAAATTGCAAATCGAATTGCTCCACGAAGCGCAGTTGCTAAGTTTTTTTGACGCACTACACCGCCAAGTGCCAGGCTGGTATCAGCTCGATAGCTGCACGCTCACCCGCGCTAATCCAACGGATGCGGGACTGAAAGCCGAATGCCAAGGCGGCTGGCTGACCTTGCAAAATAGGAGCGTGCCATGAAGAACTTTGCCCGCAATCTTTTCATCCTCGGCTTCAGTGTCAGTGCCAGCGCATCTGCCGCCGAGCTAGGACGCTTATTTTTCACCCCCGAACAACGCGCCGAATTCGCCTTTGAGCAGTTGCAAACGAATACAGGCAACGCCAATAGCAACACCCTTAAAGTGAACGGCATCGTGCAGCAACAAGGCGGACGGCGCACCGCGTGGATTAACGGCGTCGCGCAGCACATGGGCAACAGCGACGCACCCGACCAAATTGCTCTGCCGGTGCCAGGTCAAGCCACTCCCGTGCACGTCAAGGTCGGTCAACAAATCAGCATCAAACCGACGAGGTAACTCATGCGCATCACTCGCCTAAAATCACAGCAACAAGGTGCGGCATTGATGGTGATGCTGGTTATTATGGTGGTCGGAATCGCGGCTGTATTGGTCGGCTCGCTCAATTCCTCCGCAGTCAAAATTGCCCACCAAAACGACAGCGCGGCGGCATTAGCACAAGCGAAAGAAGCGTTAATTGCCCGCGCTATCAAAGATGCTTCGGTGTTGGGCAGCTTGCCTTGCCCTGATGCGATAACCAATATCGCAAGCGCATCGGGCGTACCGTCTAACATACCGAATGATGGCGTTGCGGATTTATTAGTCGGTAATGAATGCCCTAGTTACATCGGACGATTGCCGTGGAAAACTTTGGGCATAGATGATTTACGCGATGGCTCTGGCGAACGTCTGTGGTACGCCGTATCGCGCAATTTTCGCGATGACAATTCCAACCATATCAATAGCGACACGCAAGGCACGCTAAGTTTGACGGGTAATCAAACGTCCAACCAATTGATTGCGATTGTTTTTGCTGCGGGCGCACCGCTTGCCGCGCAAACGCGTTCCTCAAGCAATAACCGGCCCTGCAACGGGGTGAACGGAATCGAAAATTTATGCGTACAAAATTATTTGGAAGCTAGCAATGCCATGCCTAGCACGGCCGCTCTAATTAACAACAATTATCAAATCAATGCGCCTAGCGACACTTTTAACGACAAGGCAATCTACCTCACTCACGAACAACTTTTCCCTGTTGTCGAGCAACGCATCGCACGTGAAGTGAAAGCCTGTTTAGATGGCTATGCCAAGGTTATGGGCAATAAATATCCATGGGCTGTTCCAGTACAAAACTGGTATTTTTCAGGAGAAAACAACACCCGTTTTGGTCGCATTCCTTATCAAAAGCCGATTAACAACAATAAAATTCAAGATTTTTTGGCAGCATTGGATACCTTACAAAACCAAGTGAATGCCTGCCTTGCCAACAACACTAACAATAATGCGAATGCTTTAGAAAACGCAGGCAAGACATTAGAAAATGCCGCCAAAGCATTAAGCAATGAGCTCTCCCCGCCATTGAGCACAGCGGTAACCAACCCTGGCAAAAAAGCGGGCGACAAGGCGCAAGACAATAATATGTGCGACACCATTCAAGCCAATCCAATCAACAACAGCGTGCAAACCAATCTCAATGCCACGCTAGCGGCACTCGCCATCGAACTCGCCAACGAAATTGCCACCAACAACTCCGACCAAGCCGTGCGCTGTGATGCGCTATTTCAAAAATCTTATTGGCAGGATTGGAAAGATTTAGTGTTTTACCAAGTTGATGAGGCGTATCGACCAGGGGGCGGCGGCGCGAGCGCGGGGATACAAATTAACGCAACAGGCAATTATCACGCAGCCGTGTTAATCGCGCGCGCTGTGTTGCCGCCTAAAATTTTGCCACGCAAACGCACCGTGCTCAGCGACTATCTAGAAACGCCCAACGCCCATACGGGACAAAATCCACTGGCAACGTTTAGCGGGTATCGCACCAGCGACGCGCAATATCAAACCATTAGTAATGATTTAGTGCTATGTTTAGATGGCGGTTCGGTTAATTGCAAATGAAAACGAAAATGAAAAAAATCAAACTCAAAGCAGGCTTTACCTTGATTGAAATGGCGATGGTGCTGATGATTATCGCCCTAGTGTTAGGCGGTTTATTGCCTGTGATTTCTGGACAAATTGAGCAGCAGCGCAACGCCGAGACGCGCAAACAATTAGCCGAAATTCGCGAGGCATTATTAGGCTTTGCGGTAACGAACAACCGCCTGCCGTGCCCCGCCGATGGCACGTTGAATACGGGCGTAGAAGCCACCACGAATACGGGTGCGGCGTTAGTGTGCAGCTCGATTACAGCTAACACTGCCAGTGGCGGCGTGTTGCCTTGGACGACCTTAGGGGTGAGCGAAACAGATGCGTGGGGACGACGCTTTACTTACCGCGTCACCAGCGCGTTTGCCGATGGTGCGGATGGCACAAGCGAGGCAGCCGCAGCGGCGTGTCCGACCTCAACAGGCGTGTCGTTCAAATTATGCTCACAAGCCAATCTCAATATTCTGGTCGAGGCAACAGGGGCAAATATCGCCGCTAATTTACCAGCCGTCGTGGTCTCGCATGGCAAAAATGGCTTGGGTGCTTATACACAGCAAGGCGTGCAACTGACAGGCGCAACGGGCGATGAGTTAGAAAATGCCAACACTACCAACAGTTTTGTCAGCCACGAAGCCACGCCAACCTTTGATGATTTACTGGTCTGGATACCACCTAACCTACTCATTAGCCGCATGATTACGGCAGGAAAGCTGCCTTAAGCTCTCCGCCAAGTCGTGCCTTGCGCGCTGTCTTCCAACACAATCCCCGCCGCTAATAATTCTTTACGAATCGCATCTGCGGCGGCGAAGTTTTTGGCTTGTTTCGCCGCGATACGCGCGGCGATTTGCGCTTCAATTGCCGCGTCATCCAAACCACCCGCACTGGCATCACCCTGCAAAAACGCTTGCGCATCGCGTTGCAACAATCCCAACAGTGCGGCTAGGGTTTTGAGTTGCGTCGCCGCTTTCACAGCTTGGGTGCGATTCACTTCATTGGCTAACTCAAACAACACCGCCACGGCTTCGGGCGTGTTGAAATCGTCATCCATCGCCACTTTGAAACGTGCGGCGTGCGGCGTATTCCAATCAATAAGCTGGTTCTTTTGTAGGTCGAGATTTGCGTTTTCAACGCCTTTCAACGCCGTATAAAGACGCGTCAGCGCGCCTTTGGCATCATCCAAATGTGCATCGGAATAATTCAGCGGGCTGCGGTAATGCGCGCGCAAAATAAAAAATCGCACCACTTCGGCATCGTATTTTTTCAGCACATCGCGGATGGTAAAAAAATTGCCCAAGCTCTTGGACATTTTTTCTTTATCGACGTTGATAAAGCCGTTGTGCATCCAATAATTGACGTATTGGCACGAATGCGCGCCTTCACTTTGCGCGATTTCATTTTCGTGATGCGGAAACTGCAAATCCGCGCCGCCGCCATGAATATCAAACTGCTCGCCCAAAATATCGGTCGCCATGGCAGAACATTCGAGATGCCAACCGGGGCGCCCCATACCCCACTTGGAATCCCATTGCACCTCGGCGGCTTCGTGTTCTTTAGCATGTTTCCACAACACAAAATCGAGCGGATCGTGCTTATCAGTGGTGACTTCCACGCGCTCGCCCGCGCGTAAATCTTCCAGCGACTTGCCCGATAATTTGCCGTAACCGTCAAACTTACGCACCGCATAATTAACATCGCCATCGGCAGCTTGATACGCCAGCCCATTCGCTTCTAGTTGCGCAATCATCGCCAACATTTGCGGCACATAGTGCGTGGCACGCGGCTCATGGTCAGGGCGTTGTACGCCCAGCGCGTCGGCATCTTCGTGCATCGCGTCGATAAAACGCTGCGTCAGCGCGTGAATTGACTCTTTATTTTCTGCCGCGCGCTTGATAATTTTGTCGTCGATGTCGGTGATATTGCGCACATATGTCACCGCATAACCACTCGCCTTCAACCAACGCTGCACCATATCGAACGCCACCATGACGCGCGCGTGACCGAGATGACAGTAGTCATACACCGTCATACCGCACACATACATACGGACTTTATTAGCGTCGATGGGCTTGAAATCCTGCTTGTCGCGGGCGAGAGTGTTGTAAATTTTTAACATAATTATTTTTGAGCTAGTAACGAACCCTGTGGGGGCTTGATTTATCGAGCGATGTTGCTGAATGTAGCTATCGCCCGATAAATTGACCTTCTAGCAACTACGAGCGAGCTGCTTATTTCGTCCAAGAATCTTTCAGAGTGACCGTGCGGTTGAACACCAGCTTGCCGCCAGCTTGATGATCGCGTCGGTCGGTGACGAAATAGCCTAATCGTTCAAATTGATAATGCGTTTCGGGCGCGGCATATTGCACCGCCGCTTCAACCCAGCCTTGCACCACTTGCAATGAATCGCCATTCAGATATTTGCAAAAATCGCCGTCTTTGTCCGCGTCAGGTTGCGCCACGGTAAACAAGCGATCATACAAACGCATTTCGGCGGGCAAAGCGTGCGCACGCGACAAAAAGTGAATCACGCCTTTGACTTTGCGACCTTCAGGATTTTTGCCCAGCGTGGCGTGGTCGATGCTGCATTTGAGTTCGATAATTTTGCCATCTACATCTTTCACTGCCTCGTCGCAGCGCATCACATAACTATGACGCAAACGAATTTCGCCGCCCAAAGTTAAACGCTTCCAACCTGCGGGCGGCACTTCGGCGAAGTCATCCGCTTCGATAAAAAGTTCGCTGCTAAATGCCACTTCACGTTTACCTAGTTCGGGCAAATGAGGGTGAAAGTCTGCTTCACGCGTCAACGCGCCGTCAAAGTTGCTAATCGTGACTTTTAGCGGGTTGATAATCGCCATCACACGCGGTGCGCGCAATTCCAAGTCTTCGCGGATTGTGCCTTCCATAATCGCCATATCGACGCTGTTTTCGCTCTTCGACACACCAATTCGTTTGGCGAATTCGCGTATCCCTGCGGCGGTATAACCACGACGACGCATCCCAGAAATAGTGGGCATACGCGGATCGTCCCAACCGCTCACTTTTTGCTCGTTGACCAGTTGCAACAGCTTACGTTTGCTGGTGATGGTGTAGTGCAATTCGAGGCGCGAAAACTCGTATTGGCGCGGATGACACGGAATGCTGATGTTGTCCAATACCCAGTCATACAGTGGGCGATGATCTTCAAATTCGAGCGTGCAAATCGAGTGCGTAATACCTTCCAGCGCGTCGGAAATGCAATGCGTGTAGTCGTACATCGGGTAGATGCACCACTTATCGCCAGTGCGAATGTGATGGGCGCGGCGAATTCGATAAATCGCAGGGTCGCGCAAATTCATATTGCTGGAAGCCATGTCGATTTTGGCGCGCAATACCATCGCACCATCAGCGAACTCGCCACCCTTCATGCGCGCAAACAAATCTAGATTTGCCGCCACGGTGCGATCGCGACTGGGGCTATTTTTTCCCGCTTGCGTCAACGTGCCGCGATATTCGCGCATTTTTTCAGGACTTAAATCGTCCACATACGCCAAACCTTTTTGAATCAGCTCAACCGCGAAAGCATATAAAGCGTCGAAATAATCGGAGGCCCAACGCACTTCACCGTTCCATGCAAAGCCCAACCAGCGCACGTCTTCTTGAATCGACAGCGCGTATTCTTGGCTTTCTTTTTCGGGGTTGGTGTCGTCGAAACGCAAATTACATTGGCCGTGATAGTCAGCCGCTAAACCGAAGTTCAGGCAGATAGATTTCGCGTGACCCACATGTAAATAGCCGTTCGGCTCAGGCGGAAAGCGCGTCTGAATCGCGCTGTGTTTGCCCGTGGCTAAGTCGTGGTCGATGATGGTGCGAATAAAGTTGGATACGGGAGGCGTGCTAGGTGACGTGCTACTCATACGGGAATCTCGCTTAGGGTGAGGCAAAAAATGGTTGCGGATTCTACCCGAAAAGCCCCTCGCAAAATATCGCAGCCGATTAACCACTTGTCATAAATTGAAAATAAGCGGCGATTGTTTGGTAGAATCCGCGCGCCTTTTTCGGCGCACCTTCGCCTGTCGCCCCGCTTAGATTATTAGGAATTCAACATGCTTAAATCTGTTTATGTGCTACTTATCAGCAGCCTAATCTGTAGCACTGCCTATGCCGACGATTTGTCGGATGCCAACCAATTATTCAAACAAGGTCAGCAAGCCGCCGCGCTCGCCAAAGTTGATAGCCACCTAGCGGGCAAACCAAAAGACGCACAAGGTCGCTTTCTAAAAGGCTTGATTTTGACCGAGCAAGGCAAACCAAACGATGCGATTAAAATTTTTTCATCGCTCACTAGCGACTATCCAGAGCTGCCCGAACCGTATAACAACTTGGCCGTGCTGTATGCAGGTCAAGGTCAATACGACAAAGCCAAACAGTCGTTAGAAATGGCAATACGCACTCATCCTTCTTATGCCACCGCACACGAAAATTTAGGTGACATTTACGCAAAGATGGCGAGCCAAGCCTATGACCGCGCGCTGCAATTGGATAAAAGTAATGCGGGTACGCAAACTAAACTGGCGATGATTCAAGATATTTTCTCTAGCACGCCGCGCCCCAAAGCCAGCATCACGCAGAACGTCGCCAGCGGTGCAATTACTAGCAAACCTGCCGCAGCGGTGGTAGCCCTAGCACCTATCGCAGCCAAACCTGCTGTAGCGGCTACCCCTATCGCTACCAAACCCGCCACCAAGCCTGTTGCGGTCAATAATGAAGAAGACATCCAGGTCGCTGTACATGCTTGGGCGGCAGCATGGTCAGCGCAAAACGCCAAAAAATACTTGGCGGCATATGCTGATGATTTTCGTCCAGCCGATGGCGCGAGCCATGGCGACTGGGTACAGATGCGCCGTGAACGCATCGCTGCGCCTAAATTTATCAAAGTCTCATTAAGCGACCTGTCGATTAAAGTGAATGATAGCAATCACGCCAGCGCACATTTTAGACAGGCTTACCACGCCAATACCTTGCAAACCTCTAGCCGCAAAACTCTGCTGCTGGTTAAGGCTGATGGTCGCTGGTTAATTCAAGAAGAGCGCGCTAAATAATTCATGCGCACACGTCTTTTTTCTGCTTTATTGCTCGCCATGCTCTGTCACGTAGCCCTTGCTGCGCCTGACTTAACTGCGAGTGAAGCAGGTTTGGGCAAAAGCATCGAAGCCATTCGCAACAACCGCCTAGATTTAGCCCTCAACGAAGTCGATAGCGTGTTACGCATCAATCCGAATTTCCGTTTAGCGCAACTGATACGCGGCGATTTGTTGATGGCGCGAGCAGGGGCGATTAGCAATATCGGCAGTGGTGCGAACGCCCCGCGCGACAAGTTAGACGATTTACGCGCCGAGGCGCGTGCACGCCTGCTGCGGATGCAAGCCCAGCCCAATCAAAAAATCGCCCCGCGTTTTTTATGGCAACTCGATGCGGCACAAAAATATGCCTTGGTGGTAGATACCAGTCGCTCGACTTTGTATGTGTATGAAAACGTCAGTGGCACAGCGCGCTATGTCGCCGACTACTACATCACCATCGGCAAGCTCGGTACCGAAAAGCGCGCGGAAGGCGATCAACGCACCCCGATAGGCGTGTATTTCGTCAAAGCAGATTTACCCAAAGCTCAGCTCGCCGATATGTATGGCAGCGGCGCATTTCCCTTGAGTTATCCGAATGAGTGGGACAAAAAAAATAATCGCACGGGACAAGGTATTTGGTTGCATGGCACACCCTCCGACACTTACAGCCGTCCGCCCCGTGCTAGCAATGGTTGCGTGGTGTTGTCGAATGACAATCTAGAGAAAGTGCGCCCCTACCTGCAAGTCGGCGTAACGCCCGTGATTATCACCAATCACATGGAAAGTTTTAGTGGCGTGGATAACGATAATCGCGATGAGCTGCGCGCCGCCATGGAACAGTGGCGCAAAGATTGGAGCAGCTTAAATACGCGTGCGTATTTGTCGCACTACTCCGCTGATTTTGCCAGCGACAACCAAAACTACAGCGCGTGGGCGGCGCAAAAAACGCTGGTGAATGCGGGCAAAGAATGGGCAAAAGTGAAGGTCTCGAACGTCAGCATGTTCACTTATCCTGAACAGCCTGACATGGTAGTGGTGAATTTTGAACAGGACTACGCCAGCAATAATTTGTCTAACCAAATGCACAAACGGCAATACTGGATTAAGCAAAACAATCATTGGAAAATACTCTACGAAGGTGCCGCATGAAAAAACTCATCACACTCATTTTTACCCTATTACTTTGCGGCATTTCACCTCTTTCTTACTCACTCGATAAAGGCAAACCTACCATGGTCAAACTTCACACCAATCACGGCATCATCACTATTCAACTCGATGCGGCTAAAGCCCCGCAAACCGTCGCGAATTTTATCGACTACGTAAATAGCGGCGCGTACAGCAACACTATTTTTCATCGCGTGATTCCTAACTTTATGATTCAAGGCGGCGGCTTTGAGCCTGGCATGAAACAAAAAGCGACGAAAACTCCGATTCAAAACGAAGCGGCAAATGGCTTGAAAAACGATAAGTACACGATTGCGATGGCGCGTACTGGCGATCCCCATTCCGCTACCACGCAATTCTTCATCAACACTAGCAAAAATGATTTCCTGAATTATCCCGGTCAAGACGGCTGGGGTTATTGCGTGTTCGGCAAAGTGACTGAAGGTATGGACGTGGTTGATGCAATCGGCAAAGTTAAAACGGCCAATCGCGGTGGACACGGCGACGTACCAACTGAAGATGTGATTATTAGCAAAGCAGAAGTTATCGCTAAGTAAAATTTGCCTAGCCAGCTCCTACCGTCTGAATTGACTAGACCGTAGGAGCTCGATTTATCGAGCGATGCCACCCTTTAATCGCTCGATAAATCGAGCTCCTAGCAAACGCTTTTTAGCATGATGTTCAATCGCAACGGAATGCCACATACCCTTTTTATCTCCGACTTGCATCTAAGTGCCGACCACGCAGACAGCATGGCGGCATTTCGGCGTTTCATTAGCGAGCTCGCGCCTCATGCCGAACGGCTTTATATCCTTGGCGACCTGTTTGAATACTGGGCGGGCGACGACGATAGCGATGACCCGTTTCATGCCGAAGTCATCGGTTTATTGCGCGGTTTAAGCGCGTCGCAAACACACGTTTTTATTCTGCATGGCAATCGTGATTTGCTGATGGGCGCAGCACTTGCTGCCGCTTGTCACGCCACATTGATAGCCGAACCCACGCGGATAGATTTATACGGCACGCCTACACTGCTCAGTCACGGCGACACCCTGTGCAGTGACGATGTTGAGTATCAAAAATTTCGCGCTCACGTTCACAGCCCAGAGTTTCAAAACAGCTTCCTCGCGCAACCATTAAGCGCACGCAAAACCTACATCGAACACATTCGCAACCACAGCCGCCAAGAAAAGCAGCAAAAAAGCATGGAAATTATGGATGTGAATGGCGATGCCGTTGCGGCCATGCTGCGCGACTATCATTACCCGCAACTGATACACGGACACACCCACCGCCCCAATCGCCACGAGCATAGCGTCGATGGCAAGCCTTGTGTACGTTGGGTGTTAGGGGATTGGGGGGTTGAAGGTAACGCGCTGCGCTGCAATGCTAACGGCTGTGCGGTAATCCAGTTCTGATAAAGCGCAGACCCATTCATCCGTTCGTGGTGAGCTTGTCGAACCATGCACGGATGATAACTCATCATGAACTGATAATTTTCACGCCCTTCGACAAGCTCAGGACGAACGGTTCTTTGTAATTACCTGAATCGCTCCACCGCCTGCTCCACTCTATCCACCGCGATAATTTCCATGCCTTCTATCGGGTGTTTAGGCGCGTTGGCTTTGGGAATGATGGCATGAGTGAAGCCTAACTTCGCCGCTTCGCGCAGCCGTTCTTGGCCGCGCTGCACGGGACGCACTTCGCCTGCCAGCCCCACCTCGCCGAACACCACTAATTTTTCTGGTAAGGGGCGATTGCGCAAGCTCGATACCATCGCCAATATCACCGCTAAGTCCGCGCCTGGTTCAGTGATTTTCACGCCGCCCACCGCGTTGATAAACACGTCTTGGTCATAACACGCGATGCCCGCATGACGGTGCAACACCGCCAGCAACATCGCCAAGCGATTCTGTTCCAAGCCTAGCGACAGGCGTTTCACATTGGGCGAATGTGCCTCATCGAGCAAGGCTTGTATCTCCACCAACAGCGGGCGCGTGCCTTCTTGCGTGACCATCACACACGAGCCCGCGACTTGCTGTCCATGTTGCGAGAGGAACATCGCGGAGGGATTGCTCACCTCGCGCAAGCCCTTCTCGGTCATAGCGAACACGCCCAATTCGTTGACCGCGCCGAAGCGATTCTTGAACGCGCGTATCAGTCTGAAACTGGAATGCGTATCGCCCTCGAAATACAGCACGGTATCAACGATGTGTTCCAGCACGCGTGGCCCCGCCAGCGCGCCTTCTTTGGTGACGTGACCGACCAAAATAATGGTGATGTTCTGACTCTTGGCGATGCGCGTGAGTTGCGCCGCACATTCGCGCACCTGCGCCACCGAACCTGGCGCGCTGGTGAGTTGATCGGAGTACATGGTTTGTATCGAATCAATCACCACCACATCGGGCTTATTAGCCGCGATGGTTGCTTGAATTTTTTCCAGTTGAATTTCTGGCAGCAAACGCAAACTGCGCGCGTCCAGCGACAGCCGTTTGGCGCGCAAAGCAATCTGCTGTGCCGATTCTTCGCCACTCACATACAAAGTATTTTTTTCTAGCGACAGATGTGCCAACACTTGCAGCAACAGCGTCGATTTACCAATACCCGGATCGCCGCCTATCAGCACCACCGCGCCCGACACCAAGCCGCCACCCAACACGCGGTCAAACTCCGCGATGCCAGTCGGTGTGCGCGGCACTTCCGCCGCTTCGACTTCCGACAAAAGTTGTACTCCACCCGATGCCGCTAACGCGCTGTAGCGATTCTTAACACCCTTCGCAACGGCTTCCGCCACCGACTCGATCAGCGTGTTCCACTCCATGCAATGAGGACACTGCCCCTGCCACTTAGGCGTTTGCCCGCCACATTCGGTGCAGGAATAAATTGATTTTGCTTTTGCCATACCCGCCCTTCCTTAATTTAGCGACCCACTCTTGTAATTAGACATTCTGCCCTAATCTTTGGCACTCGTTGATGGAGAGTGCTAAAATCCGCAACCTTTTTTTAACCCTCAACCTAGGAGCTACACAATGAAAGTTCGTCCTTTACATGACCGCGTAATTGTTAAACGTATGGAAGAAGAACGTAAAACCGCATCGGGTATTTTCATTCCTGACGCTGCCACAGAAAAACCTGATCAAGGCAAAATCGTTGCAGTAGGCAACGGTAAGATGAGCGATGACGGCAAGTTGCAAGCAATGAACGTCAAAGTCGGCGACACCGTGTTGTTCGGCAAATACGCTGGCCAATCTTTCAAGATGGACGGTGAAGAATACATGACAATGCGCGAAGATGACATTATCGGCATAGTTGAACAGTAATACTTATTGAATTTTAGGAGACATAATCATGGCAGCTAAAGACGTAAAATTCCACGACCAAGCTCGTGTAAAAATGGTAGTAGGCGTAAACATTTTGGCCGACGCAGTTAAGGTTACGTTGGGCCCTAAAGGTCGCAACGTAGTGTTAGATCGCGCATATGGCGCACCGCATATCACTAAAGACGGCGTTTCTGTAGCTAAAGAAATCGAATTAAAAGACAAGTTCGAAAATATGGGCGCACAAATGGTTAAAGAAGTCGCTTCTAAGACTTCTGATGTAGCGGGCGACGGCACCACCACAGCCACCGTGTTGGCTCAAGCTATCGTGATGGAAGGTATGAAGTTTGTGACTGCGGGCATGAATCCTATGGATTTGAAACGCGGTATCGACAAAGCGGTTACGGCTGCGGTTGAAGAACTGAAAAAAATCTCGAAACCTTGCACAACCACGACAGAAATCGCTCAAGTTGCTTCAATTTCAGCTAACTCTGACGCAGCTATCGGCAAAATCATTGCTGACGCAATGGAACGCGTTGGTAAAGATTCATTGAAAGCAGGCAAGTTTGATGGTGTTATCACCGTAGAAGACGGTAAATCGTTGGATAACGAGCTGGATGTAGTTGAAGGTATGCAGTTTGATCGCGGCTACTTGTCACCGTACTTCATCAACAACCAAGACCGTCAAATGGTGTCGATGGACAATCCTTTCATCTTGTTGCATGACAAAAAAATCTCGAACATCCGTGATTTGCTGCCAACTTTGGAACAAGTAGCTAAATCAGGTCGTCCTTTGTTGATTGTGGCTGAAGATGTCGATGGCGAAGCCTTGGCAACTTTGGTGGTCAACAACATTCGCGGCATCTTGAAAACAGTTGCGGTTAAAGCACCTGGTTTCGGCGACCGTCGTAAAGCCATGTTGGAAGACATTGCGATTTTGACAGGCGGTACCGTGATTGCTGAAGAAGTCGGTTTGACTTTGGAAAAAGTGACTTTGGAAAACTTAGGTCAAGCAAAACGCATCGAAGTGGGTAAAGACAACACCATCATCATCGACGGCGCGGGCAAAGACGACGCAATCCAAGCGCGTATCAGCCACATTAACAAACTGGCAGCAGAATCAACCAGCGACTACGACAAAGAAAAAATGCAAGAACGCAAAGCCAAATTGGCTGGCGGCGTGGCAGTGATTAAAGTCGGTGCGGCAACTGAAGTTGAAATGAAAGAAAAGAAAGACCGCGTGGAAGATGCGTTGCACGCAACTCGTGCCGCAGTTGAAGAAGGCATTGTTCCTGGCGGCGGCGTAGCGTTGCTGCGTGCCAAAGTAGCGGTGGCTAAAGTTAAAGGCGACAACACTGACCAAGATGCAGGGATTACGATTGTGTTGCGCGCGATGGAAGCTCCGTTACGCGCCATCGTGTTCAATGCAGGCGAAGAAGCAGCTGTAGTCATTAACAAAGTGTTGGAAGGCAAAGGCAACTTTGGTTACAACGCAGCGACTGGCGTGTATGCCGACATGTTGGAAATGGGCGTAGTTGACCCAACCAAGGTAACGCGTACTGCCTTGCAAAACGCAGCATCTATCGCAGGTTTGATGTTGACGACAGCGTGCATGATTGCTGACGTGCCAGAAGACAAACCAGCCGCAGGCATGGGCGGCGGTGATATGGGCGGCATGGGCGGCATGGGCGGCATGATGTAATTAAAGCGCACGGTCTTATCTGTCGCACAAGCTGTAAACTAAAAACTCCGCTCTTAGCGGAGTTTTTTTTGCCTACCGATAGGCGCATGAAAATAAATAGCTATACGGTTTAGTCCTTGCATCAATAAGGACTTATAGCGTATATTCAATTTCTTTTTTTAGACTAAAATGCTCTACTCTCAGGGAAAATAATGAAAAATTTATACCTCGCTTTAATTTTATTGTTCAGTGTGCCGTTGGTTCAGGCTACTGAAATGCCTGATTTGGCGAAAAAAAATCGTTGCAATGACTGCCATGCCATTGAGAAAAAAATTATTGGTCCAGCATGGCTGGAGGTGTCACTAAAATACCGTGGACACCCTGAAGTTTTAGAACCCTTAGTTGCCAAAGTATCTAAAGGTGGCGTGGGAGTGTGGGGCGACATGCCTATGCCAGCCAATGATCCAGGCGGTCGTAAGTACGACGACATCAAGGCTTTGGTGCAATTTATCTTAGGTTTATCTAAATAATTGTATCGCTGGTTGCTAGACTGACTGCATAACAAAACCTGTATTTTTATCTATATAACACCAGAGGAAATTATGAATTCAATGATAAAGAGCTTGATTGTTGTTGCTGGCTTAATCCTGACCAGCTCAGTGCTTGCCACAGAAATGCCCACACTCGCCAAGAAAAATAATTGCACCGCGTGTCATGCTATCGAAAAAAAAATAGTCGGTCCTGCTTGGCAAGATGTGGCGAAAAAATACAAAGGGCAAGATGTCGAGGCAAAGCTAATCAGTAAAGTATCAAAAGGCGGCGCAGGCGCGTGGGGCAACACACCAATGCTTGCAAATGATAACGACGGAACCAAACAAGCCGACATTAAGGCACTGGTGAAATTTATTTTAGCTCTGTAACTTGCCGCAATGGCGATGACTAACTCGCTTCTTATTTGCGCTGTAGTAACTGCAAATACTCCATACGTTCAGCATCACTTAATTGGCTAACGCCGCCGAAACTCACGCGTGCTTGCAAAGCATGAAACGCTGCGTCGCGTGAGGCTTGGGCAAACTTGCTTAACAAGCCTGCAAACTCCCCTGCCACATCAAAGGTATCGCCCCAAGCGAGCATGTCAATTTGCGCTTGCGTAATAACTCTTTCGTGTGCCGTGCCTGACAATAACTGCGTGATAGCCGCGCTGCTGAGCTGGGAGTGATGCTCCTGCAACAAGGCGAGTAAGGCTTGGATAGCGTGCGATTCAGCACTACCGTCATATTGAAAAGCGGGCAGTTGTTGCGCTAACTCAGGTTGAGCTAATAAGCATTGCAACAGCAGCATTTGAGTAGAAGTCACGGCACCTCGCTTAGGCTTTTGCAAAGCGGCGCGCGGCGCGCGCGCCACAGGCGTAATCGCATACAAACTCTCTAGCTCGGCTTGGCTCACTCCTGCTAATGCGGCGACTTCTTTGCGCAGCAACAAAGCAGTGGTCGGTGCGCTAATCGCAGTCAGCAGCGGCTTGGCATTTTGTAGCAACGCGTTGCGTCCTTCGGCTTGGCGTAAATCTAGACCCGCGCTAATTTCACGCAGCAGATAAGTCGAAAGCGGCATGGCATCAGCAACACGCAGCTCAAATTCTGCCTGGCCAAATTCCCGAATAAAACTATCGGGATCATGCTCGGTCGGCAAAAATAAAAAACTGATGCGCTTGCCATCTTGCAAGCTCGGCAAAGCATTTTCGAGCGCGCGCCAAGCAGCTTTTTGCCCTGCTTTATCGCCATCAAAACTGAAAATAATGTGATCGGACAGACGCAATAATTTTTGAATGTGGAACGACGTGGTAGCGGTGCCTAAGGTCGCAACCGCGTAATCGACACCGTGTTGCGCGAGTGCCACCACGTCCATATAGCCTTCGACGACCAACACTTGCTGGCGATTGCGGATGGATTTTTGCGCTTGAAACAAGCCGTACAACTCGTGGCCTTTTTCAAACAACGGCGTTTCGGGCGAGTTGAGATATTTGGGCTCGCCTTTATCCAAAACCCGCCCGCCAAAGCCGATACATTGCCCGCGCACGTTGATGATGGGAAACATGATGCGGTCGCGAAACCGATCGTAGCGTTTGCCTTCATCGTTGCTAATCACCAAGCCTGTTTGCACCAGTGTTTCAGCTTGGTAATCAGGATAGGCACTCGCCAAACTTTGCCAGACTTCGGGCGAATAACCGATGGCAAATTTCGCCGCGATTTCGCCACTCAAACCACGCCCTTTTAGATAATCAATGGCGCGCGGCGAGGCTTTGAGTTGCTCGCGGTAATAACGCACCGCGACTTGCATCACCTCATATAAATCTGGCGCGACTTTTTCGGGCATTTGACCCTGCGCGTTGCGTTCGTGCGGCACGTCCAAACCGATACCGCGCGCCAGCTCTTCGATGGCATCGACGAAGCTCATGCCCGCATGTTCCATGACAAAACTAATTGCCGTGCCATGCGCGCCGCAACCGAAGCAATGGTAAAACTGCTTAGTTTGACTAACCGTAAAAGAGGGGGATTTTTCGTTGTGGAACGGACAACAGGCAGAGAAATTTGCGCCTGCTTTTTTGAGCGGCACATAGCGTTCAACTACATCCACAATGTCGATGCGATTGAGCAAATCCTGAATAAAACTTTTGGGAATCATCGCCGCTGCGCCTTCCAGGTAGGGAGCAAAAACTCAGCGGGATTGTTTACTTGCTGAGCTGCGCCTTGATAAGAGCCGACACTTTGCCCATGTCAGCACGACCTGCTAATTGTGGTTTCACAATCGCCATCACTTTGCCCATGTCTTGCGCGCTTGCCGCACCCGACGCACTGATAGCGGCGGTAACTGCTTGCGCGATTTCCGCATCTGACAGTTGTTGCGGCATGTACTCAGCCAACACGCTCATCTCGAATTTTTCAATATCTGCCAACTCACTACGACCAGCGGCTTCATATTGTGTAATCGAATCGCGACGTTGCTTGTTCATCTTGTCGATGATGGCAATGATGTCGGCATCGGTCAGCTCGATACGCTCGTCCACTTCGCGCTGCTTCATCGCAGCCAGCAATAGACGAATCGCCCCTAAACGTGCCGTTTCTTTGGCGCGCATCGCGGCTTTCATATCATCAGAGATTTTAGTTTTTAGTGTCATAAATGAAAAGCCAGCACATTCATTAAATGAACGCGCTGGCGATAAGTACGTCGCAGCTTAGTAAAGCTTAGGAGGAAGAGTCTGACCGATGATGCGTTTGTAGTGACGCTTCACGGCAGCAGCTAATTTACGTTTACGTTCAGCAGTTGGCTTTTCGTAAAATTCGCGAGCGCGCAAATCGGTCAACAGACCTGTTTTTTCTACGGAACGTTTGAAGCGACGCATTGCAACTTCAAATGGTTCATTTTCTTTTACGCGTACTGTTGTCATGGAAAAACTACCTTCTACCAAAAAATTGAGGGCGCGATTATAGCGAAGCCTGTCCATCCTCACAACTTTAATTTCGCAATTCGGATAAATTAGCTATTTGACGGCATCGTGCGCCTGAAAAAACGCCACCGCTTCCGCCTCTACGCGGGTGCGCTTCATCGGTGGCAGGCTCTGCCAGATGCGTTTGCCATAGGGCTTGGTGATGAGGCGCGGGTCGCAGATCATCAGCACGCCTCGGTCACTCTCATCGCGTATCAAGCGTCCCGCACCTTGCTTGAGCGTGATGATGGTGCGCGGCAACTGATATTCCATAAAGGCGTTGCGTCCCTGCTTGCTGATCTGTGCGATGCGCGCCGCCAATACCGGATCATCGGGCGGCGCGAACGGCAGCTTGTCTATGATGACCAGCGACAGCGCATCGCCGCGCACGTCCACCCCTTCCCAGAACGACTGACTGCCCAGCAGCACGGCATTGCCCAAGGTGCGGAAGCGTTCCAGCAATTCATTGCGCGAGCCTTCGCCCTGCAACAGCAGCGGATACTTCCAGCCGCGCAGATCGAATTCGGCCAGCAAGATTTCGTGCGCGCGCTGCATGGCGCGCAAGCTGGTGAACAACAGAAAAGCGCGGCCTTGACTGGCTTCCAGCATAGGCAGTGCCGCACGCACCACCGCCTCGGTGTATTCGAAACTGTTTGGGTCGGGCAGATTGCTGGGCACGTACAGCAGCCCCTGCTCGGGATAGTTGAAAGGGCTATCCCAGCACGCGGTCTTCGCCTTGAGCAAGCCCATCTCAGATTGGTAGTGAGTGAAATCCTGCTTCACCGCCAAAGTCGCCGAGGTGAATATCCAAGCGCGTTGCGAGCCGCCGATCTGCTTCTCGAATATCTCCGCGATGGACAGCGGCGTGGTGTTGAGTTGCATAGCGTGATGGAAGACTTCCAGCCAGCGCACTTGCTCGCTATCGTCGTTGCTCTGCCAATTGTCGAACTGCTGCGTGAGAGTTTGCGCACGCTGCCAGCAGTTCTCCAGCCCTTCGCTACGCTCGGCTTGTTTCTCCAATACCATGCTGAGTTGTTTGAGTTTTTCGCCCAACACTTTTGCCGCCTTGGGCCAGTCTTTGAAATCCTCCAGCGCGGTGATCGGTAAACGACCTTCCTTCTTGAACACCAGGCGCAAGTCGCGCGCGGCTTTGTCCAGTTCGTCACAGGAAGCGGGCAGCGGCGCGAAACCTTTGGCCGAAGTCAGCGCCTCGATGCGCGTATCGCGCACCAGATCGAGTATCTGCGAGGTGGAGATGTTCTCGCCGAAAAATAGGCTGGCGGTCTCGGGCAACTGATGCGCCTCATCGAAGATCACCGTGTTGCAGGTGGGCAGCAACTCGGCCACACCCTCGTCACGCAACATCACATCGGCGAAGAATAGATGATGGTTCACCACCACGATATCGGCCTGCATCGCCTCGGCGCGCGCCTTCAATACAAAGCATTCTTTGTGGTTGGGACATTCCTGGCCGAGGCAGTTGTCGCGCGTGGACGTGACGTTCATCCAGATGGGCGCATTCTCAGGCACATCGGCCACGCCGCTCTTGTCGCCTGAATCGCTGACCTTGGCGTATTTCTTAATCTTGTCCAGATGCTTTAGATCTTCGCGTGTGGCGAAGCGACCATCACTCAGCGCGCGTTCCAGATGATAGTGGCACACATAGTTAGAGCGACCTTTTAGCAGCGCGATGGACACTGGAGCTTTAAGCGCATCGCGCACCCGTGGCAAGTCCTTTTGAAACAGTTGGTCCTGCAGGTTCTTGGTGCCAGTCGAAATGATGACTTTGCCGCCGTTGATCAGCGCAGGCACCAGATATGCAAAGGTCTTACCTGTTCCCGTACCCGCCTCGGCAACCAATATCGAGTTGTCGCGTATCGCCGCTGCCACCGCCAAAGCCATTTCGCGCTGCTGCGCGCGCGGCCGAAAACTATCGACTTCGGTAGAGAGTGGGCTTTGTTCGGAGAAAAAACGTTCGACTTCTATAGACACGATGGGGTACTTGAGCAGTGGATGAAGGTGGATTTATAAAGGCAGTATCGCTATAGTGCGACGCGGATTTTACGCGATGAGTGTTGTGATGATTGTAAAAATATTTGAATTGGTCGGAAGTGGGTAGTGTTTATTCTAGTCGTTTGCGGTGTGGCGTTCTTTGCTGCGTGGTTGGCTTGGTTGATTTTCTACGTTTCTCCGAAAAAAACTAAGTCGCTTTATAAGTTCCCATCTACGGTTGTTAAACATCCGTCTTTGCGGGTTCCTTCGCGAAAACCATCGATTATTCCAGATAAACCGATTCCTACAGGGCGCGCAAAGCCTAGCAGCTCGGGCTTAAATCAAGTTGAGTTTAATCAGCGTCAAGGTTCCATCTGTGCAGCTGAAAAAAGGTTGCGCGGTGCCTGTTTTGGGGATTTTACTAAGTCGTCCGCTTTGATAGATTTTGAACTCAAAAAATCAATGGAGCTTTATACCCGCTCCGAAGCGGCACAGGCTGCCTTAGATAGGCTGTTTCTTGATAGAAGCCGTTAATTTTTAGCGCGGTAGGATGGGTTGAGCGTATGCGATACCCATCGTCCTTTCGGTAAATATAAATTTGTTTGACATCGCGTCGCTCCACCCAACCTACGAAACAAAACTATGCAGATTTACGTCGATGCCGATGCGTGTCCCAAGGTCATCAAGGAAGTGTTGTTTCGTGCGGCGGAACGCTTGCAGATTGCGCTGACTTTGGTTGCCAATAAACTCCTGTTTCATCCGCCTTCCAAGGTGATACGCGCCTTGCAAGTGCCGCAAGGTTTCGATGTCGCGGATAGCAAAATCGTGGAGCTGGTGGTGGCGGCGGGCGACTGGGTTATCGCTGCTGATATTCCGCTCGCCGCTAAGGGCATCGCAAAAGGGGCGCATGTGCGGAATCCGCGCGGCGAGTTTTATACGCTGGACGCAATACCAGACCTGTCGCGTATTACACGTCAGCCGCTCAGGCTTTTACGCCGCCAAGTGTCGAACTAACAAGCCCGTGCTGTGTGTAGCCAGCGTCTAGGTCAAAGCCGCTTTCACCAGCCGCCACAAGGCTTACGGCGGCCGGCGTGTCATGGATGAGTGCGCGCACAAGGCACTGCCATGAAACGCTTCAAAGTGCGTCGTTTAATGCGTGCAGCGGGCTTAAAGCCTGTGTGGAAGCGTAAGTTCGTCAACACCACCGACAGCGAACATAATTTACCCGTGGCGGAGAAGCTGCTGGCACGGCAACCGTAAACTGGATTGATTCTGCATTCAGACCAATATCCTGTCGGCGTGTCCAAAATTACTTGATCACAACACTCAATCTCCAGCATCTGTTGGGTTATTCGTAATTAAGCTAGCTGCGGTGCAGCCTTTCATCCTAGCGACATCTCCTGCTAATCCTTTCGTCTCACAACAAATTTGTACAAAGCGGCACTGAGTTAGAACAATCTGCATCATTCACGCGGACACCTTGAGCGCGGTGTCATATATCTGTCATCATTCCGTCATATCCTCACGCTTTCTTAATTGCCCTCTGGAATGATGATGACTGCCAAAATTTTAATCGTAGAAGACGAGCCTGCTATCGCCGAGCTGTTAGCGTTTAACGTCATGCAAGCGGGCTTTATCGCTTTACGCGCGCACGATGCCGAGACGGCTTGGGCACAGATCCGCGAACATGCGCCCGATTTAATTTTGCTCGATTGGATGCTGCCCGAAACTAGCGGAGTGGTCATCGCCAAACAGCTGCGCGCCGAGCCGCGCACGCGCGATATTCCCATCATCATGCTGACTGCACGAGGCGATGAACGCGACAAAATTTTAGGGCTGGAATCGGGTGCGGACGACTACATCACCAAACCGTTTTCGCCACGCGAATTGATGGCGCGCATTCGTGCCGTATTGCGCCGCCATATTCCCGCCATGCCCGATGAAAATGTCAGTGCGGGGGGGCTAGAGTTGTCGCCCACCACGCATCGCGTCATGGTGAATGGAGCGAGCATAGAGTTGGGGCCAACTGAGTTTCGTTTGTTACAATTCTTTATGACGCACGCTGAACGTGTTTACAGCCGCACGCAGTTGCTCGATCAAGTGTGGGGGACGCAGGTGTTTGTGGAAGAACGTACCGTGGATGTGCATATTCGTCGCTTGCGTGCTGCGTTAGAACCCGTCGCAGCAGATAATTTAATTCAAACGGTACGCGGTAGCGGCTATCGTTTTTCTACTCAATAAACACACCCCAAGCACGAGGATTTTCATGTTGGATTTTTGGCTCAGAGCAAGCTCACCTGTATTGTCTTCTAGTGTTATCGCGCTTTTGCTCTGGGCAATTTTCTCGCCGCTGCCCGCTTTGTTATTCATGCTGGTGGTACTGTTGATTTTGATGGCACGCCACGCGCAGCAGCTGCGCAAACTCACAGTGTGGCTGGCAAAACCCAATCTGCAAACCATCCCCGAAGGCTATGGTATTTGGGATGATGCCTTTGCTTCGCTATACAAAATGGTCAAGCGGCATCAACAAACCAAGCTCGATTTAGCCGCCGAATTACAGCACATCGAACTGGCGACTTCCGCCTTGCCCGATGGGGTGGCGATTCTCAATGCAGGCAATCGCATCGAATGGTGTAACCCGCTGTGCGCGCAACATTTTGGCTTGAATATCGAGCGCGACATCATGCAGGACATCACGTATCTGGTGCGCCAACCTGACTTTATCGACTACTTGCACACTGCCAACTTCAGCCAGCCCTTAGTAATGAGTCCAGTGCGTCAAACCGAGCTGCGTTTGTCGGTGAAACTGATTGATTATGGTGATAACAAACGACTGCTGATTAGCCGTGACATCACCCAACTAGAGCGCATCGAAGCGATGCGCCGCGACTTTGTGGCGAACGTCTCGCACGAGCTACGCACCCCACTCACCGTGATACACGGCTATGTGGAAAATCTGCAAGACATGGAAGATTTAGATCACACTCAAATAAGCCGTGCGCTGTTTTTAATGTCAGAACAAACGCAGCGCATGGATAACTTAGTGGCAGATTTATTAACTCTATCGCGCTTGGAAAATGACTACCGTCCAGCCACAGAAGAGCTGCTTAATATCAGCGCGATGTTGGAGGAAATTTATCGCGAAGGGCAATCGCTAAGCAATGGCAAACATGCCATCACGCTGGAGCTTAACGTGCACAAAAATGTGGTCGGCAATTACGACGAAGTGCGGAGCGCGTTTAGCAATTTACTTAGCAACGCGATTCGTTATACCCCCGCAGGCGGGACGATTTCGGTGCGTTGGAGTGAGCGTGGCGAGCAACTTATTTATGCGGTACAAGACAGCGGTATCGGCATCGCAGCACAACATATCCCGCGCTTAACCGAACGCTTTTATCGCGTTGATCGCAGCCGTTCGCGTGAGACGGGTGGGACAGGCTTAGGTCTAGCGATTGTTAAACATATCGCCATGCGCCACCAAGCTAAGTTAGAAATTTCTAGTATCGAGAATCAAGGCAGCACCTTCGCCATCGTGTTTCCACCTAGGCGGGGCAAGGCGTAGAAAAAAGGCGTGACGCACTAAAGCAGGGTAAAACTCACTCGCTCAAAATCTACGCCGCGTGCCACGCTGAAGCCCAGCTTGAAGGTTTGCTTGACACCACTACTACGTTCCACGGGCAGACTGGCATTCGGCTTAAATACGTTGCGTGGCAGCACTAAGCTCGCTGGGGTGCGCAAGCTAGGCGTCTCTGCGAGCAGAAAACCATACACGGTCACTTTGCCCCGCTCGCTGCTGCTCGCCAGAGTCGGGAAAGTAACCGCTTCTACCGCACCAGGCAGGTATTCCATACCCAGTTGTAACTGTCCTAATGCGGAAATATGCAGCCACGCAACACGGGCGAGTTGCGCCGCCGTCTCAGCATTTTTCTGCACCGCAACCAATTGATTAAGCCGCAAACGCGTCGCGCCTCCAACCGTGCGCGTAAGGCGCGCGCCCATCAAACTTTCATTATCCAAACGCCACACTTGCGCATCCGCTGTGAGCTTACCTGCCAGCAAGGCGCAAATTTCCGCAGGTGCGGCAGCAAAGCTGATGGGCTGCCAGGTTTCTTGGCGCAACACCACACGCGTGTTTTGATCTTCGCACCAGCAACGATGTAAAAAAGTCAGCAAATCTATAGCAATCGCATGACTTGGTAATTCGCCCAAGCCCACTTCCGCTAAACCTGTGCCTTGCTGCAACAAAATCAACTTCACGCGCAATAATTTGCTCAACGGCACGAGTGCGATGTAACGCCCATTTTCACTGGCTTCCATAGCATCGACAGCTTGCAGTCCTTGTTTGCTGGCCAAATCAACTGCCAGCGGTTGCGCGTCGCCTTTGCTACGACTGAAGGTTTTTTCCACGCGTAAATCATTACTCCAGACATCCAACCAACGCTCTAATAATTGCAATTGTGAGCGGCTTAATTCAGCGGGGCGGGCATAACACGCGAGCAAAATTTTCAGGTAGCGATTACGACAAGTGCTACTGTGTCCTAACACTGCATCGCTCACCGCACGCTCTTCTAAGCCTTGCACTTCAACGAAAGCATACAAATCGTGTAACTGGTACCACAACTTAGGATTGCATTCGTAGCCAGCGCGTAAATGTTCAAAAACACCCAGTCCGGTGTATTGCAAACAACGATCACATAGCAGCGCGCCTTGTTCAGCAAGTTTTTTATCGCCCGCCACAAACGCCTGCAAACAGCGTTGATAGCCTGTCACCATGGCTTGCCAAAGCTGGGTAATCGCGACAAAAGTTTGCAGCTCGCTCTCACTTAAAGGCAAGGGCAGTGCAATCAACTTTTTCGCCATATCTGCTTGTATGAAACCCACCGTTTCGCGCAATGCTTCGAGCGTAGCCATGCGCTCTAGTCCCGCCATGGGATAACGATTTAGCTCGTTAATTTGCGTAAGTAACTGTCCATGCGCACGCTGTAAGTTGGTCAGTTGGAATTGCGCCAGCCAAGCCGTACAGCTCGCCACATCTTTGAAAATTGGATTGGCACGGTCGTCGGTGGGATCAAGTGGCAGAGTTAGCATGGTGCGTTCAGGTGTGCTTGTAGCGTGTTGATGAGCGTAGCTTTCCAAGCATTTGGCAACGACACAGCACCGTCGCGTTGCGGCGCAGCCCAAATCGCTTGTGGAAAATGTTTATCGTTGCGGTAGCGTGGAATAACGTGCCAATGCAGATGCGGAGTCAGATTGCCCAAGCTGGCGAGATTGATTTTGTCGGGGCGCAGTACCTCGCGTAACACTTGCTCGACCTTGCACACCGTCATCATCATTTGGCTACGTTGCGCGGGTGCTAAGTCGGTCATTTCTTGCACATGCGCGTTGCAAATCACCCGACAAAATCCCGCATACGCGGCATCATCAACCAACACCACGCGCAAAAAATCATTGCGAAAAATCACCTCGCCACCATCGTTATGACACAACTCGCAATTCGACATTACAGTAATACTCTTTCTATCCCGCCATTATTAGCTTTAGCGACATAGTCCGCCATCCAGTTTTCACCCAGCAAATGCTTCGCCATTTCTACCACGATGTAGTCGGTGGTTGTGCCCGCATCGTCGTTGTAACGGCTCAGACCTTGCTGGCAAGCGGGACAAGAAGTCAGCACTTTAATTTCGCCATCAAAGCCATCAGCACGCAACGCGTCCGCGCCCGTTTTCATTTCGTGTTCTTTGCGGAAGCGCACTTGCGTGGCAATCTGCGGTGTTGCCACACCAAACGTGCCAGATTCGCCGCAACATCTGTCGTTGAGCGGCACATCCGTGCCCATCAAGGTCTTCACCACATCCAATGATTTATAGGTTTTCATCGGCGTATGGCAAGGCTCGTGATACATATAGCGCGTGCCTGCCACGCCCGCCAGCTTGACGTTTTTCTCCAGCAAATATTCATGAATATCCAGCAAGCGGCAGCCGGGGAAAATCTTCTCGAACTGATATTTTTGCAACTGATCCATACAAGTGCCGCACGACACAATCACGGTTTTGATGTCGAGATAATTGAGCGTATTGGCGACGCGATGAAACAGCACGCGATTGTCAGTGGTAATTTGCGTCGCCTTGTCTTTCAAGCCCGACGCATTTTGCGGATAACCGCAGCACAAATACCCAGGTGGCAACACCGTAGTCGCACCCGTCTCATACAGCATTGCTTGGGTAGCTAATCCCACTTGCCCAAACAACCGCTCCGAGCCACAACCAGGGAAATAAAACACCGCTTCGGAATCGTCGCTGGCAATGCGCGGGTTACGAATAATCGGCACAACATCGTTATCTTCTATATCCAGCAAGGCGCGCGAGGTTTTCTTGGGCAGATTGCCCGGCATCGGTTTGTTGATGAAATGAATCACCTGCGCGACCATGGGCGCACGTCCCACCGTGGCAGGCGGACGTTTGAGTTGCGCGCTTAACAGCCCAAAACGCTTGGCAACTTTGTGTACCACGCGCTGTAATTTATAGCTCCATTCGATGGTGACTTTACGCATCAATTTAATCGTTAGCGGGTCGCTAGTATTGAGATACGCCATCGAAATCGCGCTGACTAAATTAAATTTTTTCTTGCCTTGTTTGCGCAGAAAATCGCGCATCGCCATCGACACTTCGCCAAAATCAATATCGACTGGACACGGATTTTCACACTTGTGGCACACCGTACAATGGTCGGCAACATCGTTGAATTGGTCGAAGTGATGAATCGAAATACCGCGTCGCGTTTGCTCTTCGTACAAAAACGCTTCAATAAGCAACGACGTGCCGAGAATTTTATTGCGCGGCGAATACAACAAATTAGCGCGCGGCACATGCGTGGCACACACAGGCTTACATTTCCCGCAACGCAAACAGTCTTTAATCGAATCGGCGATATTGCCCAACTCGCTTTTTTCCAGAATCAAACTTTCCAATTCCATCAAATTAAAACTCGGCGTATAAGCGCGTTCCAAATTAGAACCCGTGAGCAATTTGCCTTTATTGAAACGTCCTTCTGGATCGACTTTTTGTTTGTAATCGGTGAACGCTTTTATTTCACTCGGCTCAAGAAAATCGAATTTGGTAATGCCGATACCATGCTCACCAGAAATCACGCCGCCCAGCTGTTTCGCCAACAACATGATGCGATTAACCGCCATGTTCGCTTGTTGCAACATGGCGTAATCATCTGAGTTCACGGGGATATTGGTATGCACATTGCCGTCGCCTGCGTGCATGTGTAGCGCAACGAATACACGACTTTTCAGCCCGCGTTGATGGATCGCTTGCGCTTCATCCAACACGGGTTGATAAGTGCTGCCACTGAAAATTTGACGCAACGGCTCGCGCAACTCCAGCTTCCACGAAGCGCGCAACATATGGCGTTGCACCCCATCAAACACGCTTTTCGCGTCTAGCGGGTTGGCAGGCGCAAAGGGACAATCCGCCAGCGGCGCATCCAAATTATTTTGTAACCACACCCAACGCGCGCGCACTTGCGCCAATAATTTTTGCGCCTCCTGCTGGCGCGAGCCTAGCAATTCGGCATCGCCTAATTGCTTATCGTCTTGGTAATACAGCGGCAATTCGCCCGCAAAAAACACATCCAGCGCGTCCAAAAATTTCAGCTTGTTGTGCAACGACAACTCGATATTGATGCGCTCGATGCCGTCGCAATAGTCGCCCATGCGCGGCAGCGGTATCACCACGTCTTCATTGATTTTGAAGGCGTTGGTGTGTTTCGCAATCGCCGCCGTGCGCGCTCTATCCAACCAGAATTTTTTACGCGCCTCCGCCGATACCGCGATAAAACCTTCGCCGCTACGCAAGTTCGCCAGACGCACAATTTCAGAAGCTGCCAACGCCGCCGCGTCGGCATCGTCGCTGACCACATCGGCCACCAACACCATCTTAGGTCGCGTGCCGCGCTTCGATTTTGTAGCGTAACCGACCGCCTTCAAATAACGTTCGTCGAGATGCTCCAAGCCTGCCAAAAACACAGGTGAAGAGGGAAGGGATAAGGGGGAAGCGGGCGCGTTGCGCTTGTCGAATAGCGACGTGATTTCCACAATCGCTGGCACCGCCTCATGTACTTGGCCGAAAAATTCCAGGCACACAGTGCGGGTGTGCGCGTGTTCTTTGTGCAAAATAAATCGCGCCGAGGTGATGATGCCGTCGCAACCTTCTTTTTGGATGCCGGGCAAACCGGACAAAAACTTATCGGTGACATCTTTGCCCAAACCAGCTTTGCGGAAAGCGTTGCCGGGAATGGTTAGCAGCTCGATTTCGCCATGCTGTGTCTTGCCGTCCAGCTCGTAACGCGTGACGCGGAAAGTCGCTTGCGGCGCGTCGTGTATCTTGCCGAGGTTATGATTCAGACGTTCGACTTCCATCCACAAACCATCAGGCGTGACCATTTTCCACGACACCAAATTATCCAACGCCGTGCCCCACAGCACTGCTTTTTTGCCACCCGCGTTCATCGCCACGTTGCCGCCTATACACGACGCATCGGCGGAAGTCGGATCAACCGCAAACACCAAATTATTTTTTTCCGCCGCTTCCATCACGCGCCGCGTTACCACGCCTGCGCCGCAATGAATCGTCGCGTAAGACTCAGTCAAACCGGGCAACACACGCTGTTCAACGGCCGAAATTGCTTCGAGTTTTTCGGTGTTAATCACCACCGAAAATTTATCCAAAGGAATCGCACCGCCGGTGTAGCCCGTGCCGCCGCCACGCGGAATAATGGTGAGCTTTAACTCGATACAAGCGCGCACCAGCGCGGCGATTTCGGCTTCTGTATCGGGATTCAAAACCACAAAGGGATATTCCACACGCCAGTCAGTCGCGTCGGTCACATGCGAGACGCGCGCCAAGCCATCAAACTGAATGTTGTCAGTGTGGGTAAGACGACTTAAGGCTTTGAGGGTGCGCTTACGCAGCGCGAGTATTTGCTCAAACTCTTGCGCGAACTGCTCGACCGCTTGATGCGCCAAGGTCAATAGACGCTTCACAATTTCGTTGTCTTGACGACGCGCTTCGATGGCTTTGAGGCGATGACGCAAAGCATCGACCAAAGCACGGCGACGTTTAGCATTGCCGAGCAAATCATCTTGCAAATACGGATTACGCGACACCACCCAAATATCGCCCAACACCTCGTACAGCATCTGCGCCGAACGTCCCGTTTTGCGCTCTTCGCGCAAGGTATTGATAATCTGCCAAGCCTCATCGCCCAAGATGCGCAAGACAATTTCTCGGTCAGAAAACGAGGTGTAGTTATAGGGAATTTCGCGCAGACGTGCGTTCATTTGAAATAATCCTTAGAGGGAACGAGCTAGATTTTGCAAGGGCGGCATTCTACCGCATCGCGACATTTTTCTGCCCCTGTAGCGAGCAAGGTTTAGCTGAGTAATACGCGCTTTACAGTGACACTGGCACTTCTTCTACGGCGAAAATTCGGCGGTGTTCGCGTATCGCGTAACGATCGGTCATGCCTGCAATGTAATCTGCCACGGCACGCGCGCGATCTGTTGCGACTTGAAACTGCGGCGGTAGCAGGCGCGCGTCGTCCATAAACACGCCGAATAAATCAGTGATGATGCGCTGCGCTTTATTGCTCATGCGCATCACTTTGTAATGGCGATACAGATTACTGTGCAAGAATTTTTTTAAGGCGCGTTGCTGCTCAAACATTGCTGCGCTAAATGCCAACATCGGCGGCGCGTCATAGACCTCAGCTAAGCTGGTCAATTGTGCTGCGCGGATATTCTGTTCGCTGGTTTTTATCACATCGCCAACGAGCGTGTTAATCATCTGGCGAATAGTTTCATGCACCACACGACGCTCTGGTAAATTGGGGTATTGTTGCTGGATTTTTGCTAAGTGCTGTGCCACCAAAGGCACATCGCGCAAGGCCTCTAGGGTAATCAACCCAGAACGTAAGCCATCATCCACATCGTGATTGTTGTAGGCAATTTCATCGGCAAGATTGGCAATTTGCGCCTCTAATGAAGGTCGTTTATTTTGCAAAAAACGTTCGCCCACCTCACCCAATTTGCCAGCATTATCCGCCGAGCAATGTTTTAGAATGCCGGCGCGCGTCTCAAAACATAAGTTCAAACCATCAAACGCCGCGTAGCGTTCTTCGAGCTGATCGACCACGCGTAACGATTGCAAATTATGTTCAAAGCCGCCGTAGCTTTTCATGCACGCATTCAGCGCGTCTTGCCCCGCATGACCAAACGGGGTGTGACCTAAATCATGTGCCAGCGCAATCGCCTCAGCTAAATCTTCATTCAAATTTAAGCGACGCGCGATGGAGCGCGCAATTTGCGAGACTTCAATGCTATGCGTTAAGCGCGTGCGAAATAAATCGCCTTCGTGATTAACGAATACCTGCGTCTTGTATTCCAAACGGCGAAACGCGCCTGAGTGAATGATGCGATCGCGGTCGCGCTGAAATTCGCCACGCCCTTGCGGTGCGGCTTCCGAGACTTTGCGTCCGCGTGAATTGGCTTCAGTAACGGCATACGGCGCGAGCTTATTCATGGACGCAGGCCTGTAACGTTTGTTGCAATAAAGGCATCGGCACATCCGAGGTCATCACCGCCTCAGCTAGTTTCTTTAGCAACACAAAACGAATTTTGCCATGTTCGACTTTTTTATCGTGCCCCATAAATTCTAAGTATTGATCCATACCCAAATCGGGCGCGATGACAGGCAAGTTAGCACGCTTGAAGAGTGTGCGCACACGTTGCACCTCCGCCTCCGTCAACCAGCCCAAGCGGCACGACAAGTCGGCCGCCATCATCGTCCCCGCCGCCACCGCTTCGCCATGCAACCACACGCCATAGCCCATCCCCGTCTCAATCGCATGACCGAAGGTATGACCCAAATTGAGCAAGGCGCGCTCGCCGCTTTCACGCTCATCTACGCCAACCACTTCGGCCTTGTTCTCACAGCTACGTGTAATTGCATATTGCAACGCCTGCGCATCGCGCGCGATGAGTGCATCCATGTTTTGCTCCAACCATTCGAGAAATGGAAAATCGCGAATGAGTCCGTATTTAATCACCTCTGCCAAGCCAGCGGAGAGCTCTCTATCGGGCAAAGTTTGCAAGGTGTTGATGTCCGCCAATACCAGTTGTGGCTGATAAAACGCGCCTATCATATTTTTGCCTAAAGGATGATTGATACCCGTCTTGCCGCCCACCGACGAATCCACTTGCGACAACAACGTGGTGGGAATTTGAATAAAAGGTACGCCGCGCAAATAACACGCCGCAGCAAAACCCGTCATATCACCTATCACACCACCACCTAGTGCAATAAGCGGGGTACTGCGCTCACAACGATGCTGCAATAAAGCATCAAAAATCAGATTAAGCGTTTCGCTCGTTTTGTATTGCTCACCATCGGGCAATACGATTTCAATCGCGCTCACGCCTATGGTCTTTAATGTGGCACTAAGTTGCGCTAAGTACAGTGGTGCGACAGTGCTATTAGTAACAATAGCAACACGCTTATGTGGAATGTGTGTACGCAATAATTCCGCGTGCCTAAGTAAACCTGCACCAATGTGGATTTCATAACTGCGTTCTAGCAGACCTACGCTGATTACTGTTTTCATATTGACGACCTTGGTTGTTCAGACTGAAATGTGTGAATTCTTTCAACTAAATGCAACATTAAATTGTGCACACTTTGCCGCCCAGTTTGCACCACAATGTCGGCGACCTCTAAATATAAAGGGTCGCGCTGCACAAACAATTCATTGAGTTTGGCAAGTGGATTGACGGTTTGCAGCAGAGGGCGATTTTTATCATGACGAGTTCGCAACCATAAGTCTTGCACGCTGGCTTGCAAATAAATCACGATTCCTTGTTTTCGCATTAAGCACCGATTTTGCTCTAACAACACAGCACCGCCACCCGTCGCTAAAACGGTTTGCTGCCGTTGCAAAATTATTGCGATTTCCGCAGCCTCGCGTTGGCGAAAACCTAATTCGCCTTCGACATCAAAAATGTGCGGAATTGATACTCCAGTTCGCGCCTGTACTTCAAGGTCGCTATCAAAGAAATCTTTTCCTAGATGCTTAGCCAAAATCCGCCCCATGGTCGATTTTCCTGATCCCATCATGCCTACCAGAATCAAATTTCCCGTAGCTAGCTTCTCGTTCAAACTTTCACTATGTGGCATAAAATTATTCGATTTTTTAT